>Ga0209318_1000478_pt1 | contig 38909 bp, 65 predicted proteins | sample RifGroE1_FD_183999 | JGI IMG/M metagenome (GOLD analysis project Ga0209318, IMG submission 183999) | Groundwater microbial communities from Rifle, Colorado, USA - Groundwater E1 (SPAdes) (version 2) | ecosystem: Environmental > Aquatic > Deep subsurface > Groundwater | place: Rifle, Colorado... | reverse complement strand
TCACGCCGCGCTTGAAAAACCTGTCGGTGAAACTCGCTATGGTGTCTTCATGCAGGACGGTTGACCCATCCCGAACCTGAATCTTGTGCGTACATGTTCCACTCGCGCACTTGAAGTACGCCGAGCCTTCGATGTTTTGGAGGGAGAGTCCGACGCCGCTTGATACGGTAATCGCATCAGAGCAGAGCGTCTGCCCCGCTCCACTGGAATCCCACGATGCGCCGAACAAGCTGTTTGCGGTAACATGGGTCGATTGAACGTCATAGGCCCCGCCGGACGCAGTCCAGCCCGACGTCCCAGATTCAAAGCCGCCGTTCGTCAGTACCCCAAAGCTCGATCCGCCCGAACCGCTCCCAATGTCAGTCCACGCGGTGCCGTTGTGCAGCTTCGCCTTGGCCTCAGTGGTATTAAAATACACGCGCCCCGTCTTGGCGGCCGGATCGCTGGCTTTGCTTTCGAGCAGTGCCCCTTCAAGTGGTCCATTGATTTTCACTGCGTGCGCATTCAGCGCCAGAAGTAGAATCAGGAAACTTGCCATCTTTTTCATCACTGCACCCCTATGAGTCTGTATGTCCCGGCCGGAAGCGGAGGGTCGGCCGTGATTCGAACTGTGGTCTGACTGATTGTCTTGATTGAAACGAGTGTCCGCTCGTAATCGGAAGCGTTGTCGCAGAGCTGCCAGATCGCAAGCCGCGCGTCGGCTATGTCGGCGGAAACGTCCACGTCCACCTCTGTCTCGACGCCGTCGAAAGTGAGATCCTCCATGAATCGACCTGCGCCCGGAAGGGCCGGCGTTTTCCACTCTGCCCCGTCGTACCAGTGGAGTACCTTGTCCGTGCTGTTCACGTACGAAAACCCAGCAGCCAGAACCCCTCCGACAGAGGTAAGCCATTCAGTGAAAGCTAGGTCGCTCGCGAATGCCCCGAAATGCGTGGCCCTGAGTAGGCCCTGGTCTGGCTCCTGCTCGGTCTCAAACCCATCTGCCAGGTCAATAACCCGCATCAGCCCACCCTCCTAAGCGCTTCACGCGACTCCCACAGTTCAATATCCAACGCGGCATTCACGCCTAAGTTCGGCGAGTAGCCTGCCTGCGTTCGTCTCAGATCAAAATCATTGCAGCACCCAAGGTACGCGGCCTCGTCGAACGCATAGCCCCCCTGGGGAACCATGGCGACCTGATACGAGGTATCCCGCCTCAGCATCGCGGAGAGGTAGAAGCGCTGGTACCCATGCCAGTAGGTTCCGCTTCCGATTTCAGCGAGATCAACCGCGGCGCTCAAGGCGACCACCTGGCCGGACTCATCTCTGAGTTCCATGCGCACGGCTCCCGCCGGTAATCCGTGGCGGTAAATGTGAGGACGAACCGCGTGCAGAAGAACATTCTTGTGGCCGGTCTTGATCTGCTGAACCAGTTCCGTTCTGAGCTCGTGAACCAGAAGTTTCATCAGAACGACTCCTGAAAAGTGACTGCGTAATTGAAGTACGACGCAGTCAGGTGCTTCGGATTGAATGCCTCCCGGAACTTGCCGTATAGGACGAAGTGGTCCTTGTCGTACTTGGTCCCCTCTGGGTCGAGTGCGATCACGATCGGGACCACGCGGCCGACACGCTTATAAATAGCCGTCAGCTTCTTGATGTCTGCATAGGAGAGTCCCGCATATTCCAGGCTCAGACGTTTGATTTGTGGATAGACGTCAGCGTACTCGTGCCCGTGTTTCGTGCGCTCGATATCGCTCGGGTCTTCGATTTCAGGAGACCAGCCGTTGCGCTGAACTCGGGTAAGCTGCGTTGCCATCGCTAGGATAGGCGTTGAAACCTCCACGTAAAGGTTTGCGTTCGCCGGGTCCTTGATCAGAATTCGCCAGTATCGGTACTGGTAGGCCTGCGCCCAGAACACGCTGAGCAGATCAAATTCCGTGTCCAAAGTCAGAAGAACGTTGAACGCCGGAGCAGCCCATGAATCGGTAGCGTTCGCCTGGATCCTGATCTCTGCCTCGGCCGAGAACGGAATCGCACGCATCGGGTCAAAGAACATCGCAAAAGAATCGATTTCCTCAGCCGATCCCAGATCGAGCGTGATCCACTCCTCGGTGTGCAGGGCAATCTTTCCTGCGGCGTACGAGAGCGCGCCCGCGCTATCGCCAATAAAACCGAGGGACGCACCGATACTGCTCGCTGAGTGCGTCCCCGTTTGCCACGGAAGTGAGAGGTGGTCGCCGTCGACCGTGGCAATGCTCCATTTCCCTGTGGTCGTGGAAAACGAGCACGAATATGTCTTCGCTCCGGCCGCTGCCATCTGAGCAGCAATCTCGGCGGCAAGAGTAGCCGGCGAGTAGGTTCCAGACGTCACGGTCGCCGTAAGCTCCGGCCCACCTTCGACCTCTAGGAAGTCGATCTTGCAATTGCTCGCAGCAATCACGAAATTCCCGGCCCCACGCCAGACCTTCGACCTGGTCGACCTCTTCACGTTGGATACCGGAAACTCCGGGTTCTGGCTCGACGCTGAAACCGTCACGTTGTCCTGGGTGCAATAATTAAAATCAAGAATTCGGCATTGCATTAGGCGAACACCATCCTTCCACCGCGAATCTCATCCCTGAGAACCTCGGTAAGCGTTCGGCTTCCGATCTGGATCGTGATGCTCCCGCCGCCCGAACTCATCTGTGAAAGCCTGGCGTCAATGGAGCGAAGAATCGCGACCATGATACTGTCACCGGACAGGAATTTCGTAAGGTCCTTGTTCTGTTCGCCCGTCAGAACTCGCTCATTTGGAGCAAGCATTGCGCGCACCTGGTCCTGTGTCCCGATCCCAGGTACCGAGTCGATACCGGTCGCAAGCTTCATGTCTGTTCCCACGATGTTCGACACCTGGACCCCACCCGCAATGCCTTGAGCGGCAGCAAGCGGAATGTTGAACGGGTACGGCACCGACGACATGGTCTTCACGATGGCCGCGCCTGCGTCCACCATAGCCTGAGCTACCGCTGCAGCCTTCCCTATTTCAAAGAGTTCTCGGCTCTTCGTCTTCTGGAGTGATGAAAGGTTTCCGAATGTTTGACTTACAGCATCGATCTTCGCCTTATTGAGATCGTCTTCTGCCTTCTTCTGCTTTGCCTCGATCGTGAGCTTGTCACTCGCGCGCTTCCGCTCGAGCGCCATATAGGCGTTCGAGTACGCCTCATCGCTGATTTTCTTCTGAGAGTACGCCTCATCAAGCAGGCCCTGCTCTGCATTGACCTTTGCCTGAAACGCTTCGAGCTCCAAGGCATGCGCCTCTTCGAGCGAAACCTGCCTGAGTTCAAGCTGCGCTTTGATATATTCGGTTTGCTCCCCGTAAATTTCGTCGGGCTTAAACGCAAGGAGATCGTCCGCGAGCTTCTGACCAGCTTCCCCTGCGGCGACCATGGATGCCGTGAGTTCGTCCAGTGCTCCCCGGCCTTGGTTTACCGGCTCGACGGTCGCGATGGCCCTGCTTCCCAATTCCCCAAGTCCGCGCTTTGCCGCGGCCCCAACCCGATCAGCAGCCCCGGCAATTGCGTCGAGTCCATCGGAAACGATCGTGCGCTCCCCGATTTCCGCGAAAGCTTCCTTGGTGTCGGCGCCGAAAGCTCTCATGACCTCGCTTGCGCCGCCGAAATTACCGCTTACGAGCTCAACGGCAGCGGCCCCAACTGCGCCTATGGCACTTCCGGCCGTCTTGAATACCGCTGTGAGCGTCTGGCCGGCCGGGATGAGGTATCGATCTATCCCGCCCGCGAGACCCTTCACTGCCTCGGCGGAAACAATCAGACCCTCGGCGATCCACTTCTTCACCTCGACCTGGTTCGTATTCAGCCATTTTGTCATTTCCTGGACAATGGCATTGACCTCTTTCACGGACCCGATCACGGCCTGGTTTCCGGTAACCGCGAATCCAAGCTCCTTGGTCATGTCGCCCCAGTTGTTTGTCACCTGTGCGGTAGCGCCCGCGTAGGTGTTCACCTGGTTGGCGGCTGCTCCTCCGAACCTGGAATTGATCATTTCCATGGCCCGGGCGAACGTCTCGGCGGTGGTGGCCCCATTCTCCATGATCAAGCCGTACCGGGAGAACGACCCCACTTCTCCTGCAGCGGCCTTCCCCACGAGTTGGGTCGCGGTGTTCAGGTCGATCGATAACGCTGCGGATAGGTCAACAGCGGCCTTCGTAGCGACCTTGAGACCCTTCTCGTCGAGCTGGCCCAGGGATTCGATCGTGGCGGCAGTCTTTACGATCGCATCGTTTTCGTACTTCGTGGCGTTCTGGAGTTCATTGGCGAAGTCCTGAATTGATTGGCTGGCACCCCTAGAATAGTGCCCCGCCTGCGCAAGCGCGTAATTCAGCCGCGTGACTTCTGCCTCCGACGCGGATGCACCTGCCACACCATCGACAACCATGGACTTGAAGAGATCAGTAACTGCCCCAGTGGTCGCGCGGATCCCGCCGATGATCGCCTGCCCGCCGATGAACCCGAACGCAGTCTCGGCGATCCGCTGAAGACTGCTAACGGACTTCCCACCCTTCTGAGACATGGCGTCAAGGGAGGCTGCGATCTTGGCCGAGGAGTCGGCCGAGACCCGCATTGCCTCCTGCATGCCCTTCTGGAGCTCAGATGAGTCAGCCTGAATCTTGACTACTAGCTCTTCAAGGGTTGTCGCCATCCGGGAATTTCCTCATCAGCTCGGCCAGAGCATCTTTGTCCATTGGCTCTTGAACTTGCTCGCGCCCGAACCGTCCGTAGTAAGTTGCCCAGAACTCTCTGAGCGTCAGCTTCCAGAATTCGCCTGCCTGGATTCCCAGCTTTCCCAAACCGATCTCCAAGTAGGCCGCCCACGGGGTCTTGTCAGAAGGCTTCTCTTTCCGACTGGCCCCGGTTACTTTTTTTCCTCTTCCTCCTCGACATCACCCCTCATTGCTTCCCTTGCGAAGTCGCATGCGGGCTGCACGAATTTCGAGAAGCCCGCCTTTTGAACGAGCCCCCCTACCTCTTCGTAACTGAACGCGGTGTTTCCAGCTCCCAGCAGGCCGGCATAGATCATCGCGGCGACCTCGCGCATCCCATGCTCCTGCCGGGCGAACTTCAGAGCGATCCCAGTCATGCCGAGTCCGATACGGGATTCAGCCTCTGCAATCGCTTCAAACGTTGGACGAAGGACATATTTCTTGCCCTTCAACGTGACCTCGACCTCACCTCTCACTTTGTTGGCCATGCGATCACCTCAATTACGCGCCGGGCGTAACAGTCACTGCGCCGGAAGATTCGAGCGAAATGGCATAGGTCTGCTCGCCCTTGTATTCGCCCGCTGTTTCGAAGGACGTAACCTTGAACTTGCCAGCGAACTTCGTTCCACCGCCATCGATCAACTCGAAATTCATGAGCGTTCTACCGATGCAGTTCGTTCTCACCAGTCGAGCCGCGGTGCTATCAGTGAATATCCCCGACCCAGACACAGACATCGAGGTGATGCCAGCTCCGTCGAGAATCTCGCGCCATTGAGCTGAATCCTCGCTTGTCACATCGATGGACTCGCTGTTGATCTTCAGCGATTTCGAACGAATTCCGCCGATCGTTGAGAAAACTTCCGGACCAGCTCCGTCTCCGGCCTTCAACAAGAAATCTTTACCTGCCAGTGCTGTCATAAATTCATACCCCCTGTGTCAGTGCCCGGAATCTTTGCACGCCGTGGTAGGTGACCCCGTCCGGATCAAGGTCGGTTTCGGCAAATTCAAATCTCATCAACACCATTGTGTGTCCGTTCATGTTGAGAGTCGATTTGTGGAGAATTCGATAGACGTTCCCCATGATCGTCTTCACTTCCTTGCGCCCGAGCCCGCGAGCCCAGGAGTGAATCGTCAGGGTCATTTCCATGCCATCGAAAGTGTCAGAGTCGAATGGCACCGCCGTGTCGTCGCCGATCGCTACGTACGGGAAACCAGTTCCTGCCGGCACTGAGTCGTAGACCTTCGTTCCGACTAGGATGGTCAATTGAGCGTCACCCTTCAGTGCATCGTAAACAGCCTTCTGAAGCTCCAAGGATGAGTCACCGGTAGTCACGATGCGGCCCCCTTGATTGACCGTCTCAGAGCGTTCGCTATTGCTTCCTTGATCGCTTCACGGTTTTTTTCGAACGCGGGAAACAGCCATGGCCTGGCTTCCATCTGGGTGGTCCCGATTTCGAGGTGCTTCCCTTTCTTGAGATTAGTCCCCACAACGGCCTGAAGCGCAGCCTTGTCGATCTCGAATTTAACGCTCCTGGAGAGGTCGCCGAGGTCCTGGTTTGGAGGACTCCCTGGCTCAGATACTTTTTGCTCGCGGCGCGGATTGTAGCGGACCTCTGTTCTGGATCCACTCCCCTTCGCAGCGATTGATTTCACCGCATCTCGATGAATGGCCATCGCTGAAATCTCGAGCTGCTCATCAACCGCAAGGAACATGACGTTCTGAATTTCACCCAGGCGGGCTAGAAGCCTCATCGGCCCCGTGATCCTTGCTGTAAGCCTCATGAGCCCACCCCCTCTTCGGCGGCGAGTTCAAGGGATTCGCTCCGCTCCTCAGGATTGATGACTCCGTGAATCTGAAATACTCGAGTGCCGAAAACGACGCGCATTTCCGAAGTTACGCCGGCGGCATACCGCATCTTGATCTTGTGCGTGACGTTATGCTCTCGCTTCCCCGCTGCGAATCGCTCTCGTGCTGAAACGGGTTTGATCTCCGACCAGACCGGCCCGAGGAATGTCGACCAGGTCACGGTCGCTCCGCCATAGCCATCTCCCGCGCTTGCCTTGGACTCGATGGTGATCTGATGGCGAAGGTTACCGATCATAGGCGAACCGTCCTATGCTGCTGCAGAAGATCCCTAACACCGAAGTCGATTTCAGCGGTGATCGTGCCCTTGAGCATGGCTTCCCTATTCTCGAACCAGTGCGCGATCAGCAGGTACATGGCCTGCTTGATGTCCTGAGGAACGGCTGCTGCCGCTCCAAAACCCGCCACGAACGTGATCTTGATCGCGTTGATCGGTCTCAGGTCAGTGGGCCACGCGCTCGATCGCGCGAGTGCTACGCGCGCGGGCGTGCGGAGATTGTCCACGATGTAATTTGAGGCCTCGAATGCGGCCTCGGTGCCTTCATCGTTGAGCGATTTTATCGATGAAACGGACTGAACTGGGCCTTTATCGATCTCAATGAATCGCTTGGTCTCGTATGCAGACGAGATCGGACGCTCTTCAATTCCCTCGTGCCACCCCCTTGCGGGCTGAACTGGAGCACGATCAAGCCACCCCTCCCACGTCTGAGTAACGAACACCTTGCCGGTGTATCGCTCACAGAAATTCCTGGCAGCGATGATGATCTGGGTGATGATCGCGTCCTCCGCTGTCGAGGAAACGCGAAGAACAGCCTTTGCCTCAACGAGACTGATGGGCTCTTCAGCGGGTGCCTGCGTCAGCTTGAATCGCATTATTTCGCCTTATTCTTGCTTGGCTTGGTGGCCATTTTGTTTTCAGGCGCAGGACCGGTTTGCTTCGACTCCGACTTTACCAGGACCGGCTTCGCTGATCCGATTGAGACAAAGCCTTTTGCGAGGTTGTCGCAAACGTTGTAGGTCTTGCCTGCTTCAAACAGCGTCGGCCCGAGATTCACGCCGAATGCGTTTTCGTCTGAGCCTATTTCGTTTTTCAGCATCTCGATTTTCATGAGTTCTCCTGCTTATTGGAGGGCCCCGGTATTTAAACCGGAGCCCCCTGACCTATCTGAGATGGTGATAGGGTTAGATAACGTGCGGGTGACCGAGGACCGCGACCGCCGAAATCAACGCTGCAGCGGCGTTGCCGGTCGGAGTGACGGTCAAACGGACGTAGCGCTTCGTGCCGCGGTACCCGAGCTTGAACGCGCTGTTGTCGTCTGCCTGCGTGAAGCTGGCAAGCGCTTCAGTGCCGAGCAACTCTTTGTCTGCCACAGCGGCCGCGTCGGCCAGGTTCGCGGTATCGCCCTCTTCGAGCAAGGCCGCAAACGTGGCGCCGGCATCAGCCAGCGAACCCGTGGCAATCAAGAACTCGCAGGACTCGAAACCCTGCAGGTCGATGATCTCGCTTACCTGGGCAGTGTCGTCGACCATATCCACCGGGCTGATCGCTCGGCGAACCGTGATGTTATTGTGAAGGTCTTTCATACTTTTTTCCCTCGTTAACTTTTTTGGTTTGGAAACCGCACCCCCACTCAGGAGGGTGCGGAATCAATTGGTTTCAGGACCGAATCAGGCCGAGCACTTCAGAAGCTTGAGTGCTTCGAAGATCTCGACTGCGCCACCGACACGACGGCGGAACAGGAACTCGACATCAGGCTTGCTGGTGTAGGGATCCCGGATGGCCGACATGCCGAGGCGATCGACGATTTTGTAAGCCTTCTTGAAGTCGCCGAATGCGACGACGAGGTTGTTTGCACCCTCGACCGGCATGTTGTCGTCTTCTTCGTAGGCGTAACCGAGGATCGTGGCCGGAGATCCGCCAAGGCCTGGCTGCCAGATGTACTGCTTGTTGGCATCCTTCAGCTTGCGGACTGAGCCAGTGGTGAGCCTGTTCAGGATGAACTTGCCGTTTTTGGCGTAAGCGGCTTTCAACGCGTACGTCATGGCAATCAACCCGTTCACGCCACCGTCGGCATCAGCGATCGTCGCAGCTGTTCCAGATACAACCTGCTGAATCTGGCCATCGCCAGTGCCAGCCGCGTAGGTCAGGATGCCACGGGGTTTCGCAACACCGTTTCCGCTGACGAAGGCTGCGCCTTCCAGATTTCCGAAAGCCTCGCCGCCTTCTTCACCGAGCCATTGCTCGATGTTGATCGACGCGTCTTCCAGGATCTGAGCCGTCTCAGAGAGAACGACCTGCATCTGGTGAGCCGGGATGTTCAGCATTCCGAGCTTCGGATTCTGATCGGCAGGGCTCGTGCCCATTTCGCCGACCCAGCTGGCGGTCACACCGCTTGTGCGGCGGCGCTTCTGGAGCGAGTCACCCGTGGTGAGAGAGCGAACGCTCGCGAGCATACGCATCACCGACATCGTCGGCAGATTGCGGATGATCTCTGCTTCGATCTCGTTGGCTACCAGGTAGCCACCATCGGGATCAGAGCTTGCCTGAAGACCCTTGACGAGATCGCCACTGAGTCTTTCAGCGCCCTTGCGGACGAAACCAAGGAAGGCGTCCTTGCGGAGCTTCTTCTCGGCGTCTTCGGATTTTTCCGTTTCCGGCGCGCCCATCGAGCTGCGAGCCATAGCGGTCTTCAATTCTTTGATCTCGTTTTCAAGGCGGCTCAGGTCAGAGTTGGCCTTGTCCACTTTGACGGAAACGAGAGGATCCGCAGATCCCTTTTTTTCCAACTGAGCAATGCGCTCATCATTGGCCTTCTTGAACTCTTCGTGCGCACGACCGAGTTCCTCGAGTTTTTTCAACAGTTCTTCCACAGCATACCCCTTTCGAAGGTGAACATGCAGGACCCCCGCTTCGCGGGATGCACTGCCAGTTTCGTTTGCCGGAGTCCGTTTCGCTTATGCGACTCGGAGATTCCGGATCAGCTTGTCCACCGACTGGATTAGGAGCGCCGGGTCGGTTTCAGGTTTGGCGGCTTGTCCTGACTTCTCTTGCGATTCGATCAGTTCAAGTGCCTTTTTGATCTTATCTAAATCGTAGTCGCCCTTCTGCACGAGTTCAAACAGGTGCAAAAGGTTCGCGGTTTTTGCCGCATTAATGGCGGCCATTTCGTTCATCGGGAACGTCACCAGGGAGTATTCGAAAAGCTTCAGCTCCTTGAGCTTCCGGACGATCGGCTTCATGGGCTCCTGGTCCTTGACCACCTCGTACTTCACGGTCGAGTAACCAATGGACAGGCCCATCTTCGTCTTGAGTTCAACGGCGCGCTTGGCCAGGCGGTAGCGATTCTTCGCTTCCTCGGTCACGAGCTGGATCTCGCCCTTCACCTTGAGGCCATGATCGTCCTCTTCAGCTTCGATGTTCCAACCGATCTGCTTGGTCATCATGTGATCGAGCAAGATTGGGAACTTTCCCTTTTTGTCTTTGATCGTCTTCTTGAACGCGCCCTTTTCAACGATGTCAAAACCCAGGTCGACATTGCCGAATGTGGAGGCATAGCCCTCGATGTACCCGACGTCCCCTTCGGACTCCGCCTGGTCGACCTTGAACTCAAACGCCATGAACTCTTTTTTCTCACTCATGCTTCAGCCCCCCGCGCAAAAATACGACCCACAAACTGTGTCAACCGATCCAGCCAGTGCACCCGCCCAGTCATTGCCCCGGTGTAATCGCCCTCGATGACCTGGTTTGGAATGAGATCCCTATGGCAGTGCTTGAATTTCTTGCCGCTCCCGCAAAAGCAAGCGAGGTTCCGTGGATAGTTCCTGACGTGGTTCCATTCGTAGCCACCCTTAAGTGCTCGGGTCATTCGGCCCCCGCACCATCGCCGCGCAGAAACACCACGCCACAACGGCAGTTGATTACTTCCTCAGGCGGCCCCTTGGGGTCCATCGGCTGGGCCATTTTGAACCCGCCGACTTCAAATTCGTCGTGAATGCCAACGATCGCATCCTTGAGTTTGTGGTCCTCGCGCGTGCGCTCGTCGTTCGTCCAGACCCACTCTTTCTTCAGCCCTGGGACGCCCGTGGCCTTTGCCGCTTCGGTGAGCGCTACATTCGCGGTCGTGCCGGTCTCAGTTCTTGCGATCGTGATCGCGCGCCCGCGGGAGAACCCGGAGTACGCGGCCTCTATTTTCTTTGACAGTTCCTGAACACTATCGCCCGCCTCGAAGGCCTCGGCCTCAGCATCTCGGATCGCCTTGATGATCTTCTCTTTCGTGGTCTGGCTGACGAGCTTGATTCGTTCGCCAACGTGGTTCTCAATCCAGGTGAGAACGAACTGATCAAAGCGACTCTGCGCTTCCTTGGTCTCGATCGCACCCGGCATGCCTTTAAGTGAGCGGAAAACTCTCTCTCCAAAGACCTTCGAAGTTGCCCTAAGATTCGCCTTAAGTATCGATCGCCACTGCGCCTGGTTCGCATCCACCTCGTGCGAGGCCGCTATGATCGCGTGCTCGGGATCCAGACCCTTCACGGCGTCCGAAACGCGGTTGGCTTCGATCTCAAACACGGCCTGGGCCTGCCTCATGAGCCTGCGCTCGCTTTGCTTCCTGAGCCGCTGCTGGGCCTTCCATTCACGAATTTTCGCGCGTCTGGACGAGACGTTGAAAACCTTCATACCTTTGCCAGAGTCCTCGTCTGAGTCGTCCGCATCTTCTTCAGGGTCTTCGTCGTCCTGGTCGTCTTCGTCGGTCCCGGTATAATCCGAGGTATCCCCTGCGTCCGTGGAATCGTCCTGGCTCATCCCGATCTCTGACAGCGGCATCTCTGTCCCGCTGACCAGAATGACGTCACCGCCGTCAACGGGCTCGTATCCCATGGCCTCACGCTTCTCGTTCAAGGTCAGGTGTCTGGCGGCATTCACCTTGTCCCAGTACGTCTGGCGCCTGCCTGCGAGGGCATCAATGCCATCCACGTCGATGTCCAGCTCGGTGTTTTCATCGATGCCAGGGACCAGCCAATTGCCCCATTCGTCCCTCAACCCACGGGTCAATGGCAAAACTGTGTCCTCGTACAGTGCGGCCCGAGCTTCCTGGTAGTTTGAATAGGTGTTATCGCCGGGTATGCCCAGGAGCATCGGAGGAACGCCGAAAGTCAGCGAGATATCACGCGCCGAGGTGTGTTTCCCCTGTATCCACTCCATGTCTTGAGGGCTGAAGCTGAACGGCTTAACGTCCATGCCGCCTTCGAGCAAGATCGGCCTGCCAGCATTCGAGGGGCCGGAGTAGCCTTCAGTCATCTGCTCTTTCAACCGCTTGAACTGATCGTCTGTTAGGTTCCCAGCGTTTGCGTTCACGCTCGCCACGAGCGCCACGCTCGGACGCGCAGAATTCTGAAGCAGTGAGGTATTCCACTTGTTCCCAGCGTTGTGCTGGTCAACGCTCACCGCCGCTGCTGAGATCGGACTCATGCCGTACCAGTCGTTCAACGGGTTGAAGGTCTTCCAGTGCATGATCGAGCTCTTCAGGCTCGCAAAGTCGACGAGGAAAACACGCTCCCCATTGCCGACCTTGTAAATAAACGCGGCGGGATAGCCGCGTGGCCCTGGCTTCACAGACACTCGGTCCGGCCGTAGGGCCCAAAGTTCGCGAATTTCGGAACGCCCCCTATCGGAAATCCCCACGGATTCGATGTAGCCGTTTCCAGAAATCAGGCGATATGAAATCAGCGATTCGATGAATGCAGCCTGGCCCTGCATCGGATTCGGCCTGCGAATCAAATCCAGGATCGGATGCTGCTCGATTTCCTCGCGGCGGGATTTTCTTGATTTGCGCTTTTTATACAGTAGCCATGGAATCGTGCCAGCAGACTGGGCGATTACGGAGACAGACCGAAAGGCGATAACGTTCTTCGAATAGCCTTCCTCTGCGTACCCTTTGAATTCGCGCGGGGTCGGGACGTACTGACCAGACTGCTGAACTGAAACAAGAACGCGGGCCTGACTGTCTTTGCGCATGAATGCGCGACGGATCGACTCGAGCATACTCATAGTGATCTAACCCTCGGTTGGCTTTTCACCGTTTTGAAGTAATCGACCATCATGCTTGTGGTGTCGACCTCGTCATCGTGTTCATCGTTGGGAAACTTCTCGTGCCTACTTAGAAACAGTTCAACCCAAGGTCTGTGCGATGGCAAATAGCAGTTCCCGGCCTCAACTGTCGGCTGTGCGCCGGCGGCCCGGACCACCTTGTCTTTGCGGCCTGGATTGTAGGCAATCACCGGGAGAGTCGTGTTCGCGCGAAGGTTCTGAATGAGTTGGGTCCCCGCTGATTTGTCTTCGATTACGATCGCATCGGGGTTGAGTTCGGCAAACTTCGTCTTGGTCCGCGCCTCGAGCTGCGGAAAGGTCACCTTATCGGCTACGTTATCCACCTTGTAGAAACCTGTCGGCGTCTCATCCCAGGTGGCCCACACGCTGAAATCGTTCGTCACGCCGGGCTTTTCAGCGCAGTCGATGAACATCACGCGTCTGATCCGGTTCATTGGGAGCTCGTCGTAATACTTCCACCACTCCCGCTTAAAGAACCCCCCCGCCTGCGGACGCGGGTCCTGCTGGTGCTGCCCTTGAAACCCGGCCGAGCCGAGGTCCGTTTTTGCTTCCTCGATCTCCTTCTCGCCAAACCTCTGCGGCCAGAGAAGCTCACCCTCCTGCCTGATCTTCTTCTTCCCCGAAACCGGGAACACAACCGTGTGGCGCGTCGGCGCCTCGGTCGGAAGGGAAAGCACGGTCCACTTGCCGTCTCCCTTCCCGAGGACGTGACCGGTCAAGTCCTTCTCGTGCAACCGCTGCATGACGATGATTTCCGCTGCGGTCTTCGGATCGTTCTTTCGGCTGGTCAGGGTCTGGTCATGCCATTCGTTTGCGGATTCCCGGAGGGTATCCGATGCGGCCATCTTCGGATTCACCGGGTCATCGATAATCAGGATGTCCCCGCCTTCACCCGTTCCGGATCCGCCGACGGAGGTTGAGAACATGTGACCGCGGACCGTGTTCTCGAACATGGCTTTCTGATTCTGGTCCTTCTCGATCTGGAAGCGGTTACCCCATGCGAGCTGGTACCAGGCGGACTCAATCAGGCGCCTACGATCGACGTTGATCTGGGTCGAAAGCCTGTCCGAGTAGCTTGCGGTGAAGAACTGCGTTGAGGCCCTCCTGAGCCATGTCCAACACGGAAACGCCACGCTCACGCTGATCGTCTTCATATGGCGCGGCGGCATGTTGATGATCAGGTGCCGAATCTGACCCAGGTGAACGGCTTCCAGGTGCTCGCAGATGGCGTCGATATGCCAGTTCGGGACGTAGACCTTCCCGGGCTCGAGCACGTTAAAAGCGCATTTGGTGAAATGGGCGAGGCTCTCTTCCGCTCTGGCGTAGTCTTCTGCTGTCAGGAGTGCGAGGTACTCGGCCTCGAGTTCTGGGGATACTTCGGACACTCATTAAGCGTAGCGACTGATCTGCAGAAAAGAAAAAGGCCGACCACCTTGCTAAGTGATCGGCCCAAAGGAACGCCAGAGTTCAGGCTATGAGGGGTTCTGTGCGGGGTCAAATCTGGTCAGAGAGCCCACTTATTTATGACGTCGTCGTAGACGTGCGACTTTATACAGTACCTTTTCGATCCATCTACAAGTGTCGCAGGAAACACTGCGCCTCTGCTGTACGCGATGAACAGTACCCCGAAATGAACCGACGCGGCTCCCGGCCTTGTTTCATACCCTACTTGCGACAGGCCAGCAGTCTGAGAATAAGCGACTTTCGCGTAAACCACTTTCACCGGCGTTGGAATCAGGTTCAGAAGAAACAAAAAAATCTTAAACAGGCCTACAAATGGAATTTTCACCAGTGTTCCAATGGCTTCAATGACGCTCATGTCTTCTTAATCCCTCACGCAGTTCCCGCCGACCACTTCGCCGGCCGAGTTCATGAACGCAAAGCAGGTGTATCCGGAGACCGGAGATCCTACGAGCTGAACGGTGTTACCCGCGCCCGCGCTGGAGCAGCCTGAGACCAGAACCAAAGCCAACAATGCGAGCGCCTTCATGCGCCCGGTCCTACCGCTTCCCGGGTGAGATGCCAAGCCGCTTTTCGAGTTCCACGCGAGCGGCCGCACGCTGCTCAGGGGTCATGTTCAGGAACACGTCCAAAGGCCCGCCTCCTTTGCCCGTGAGTTCAACGGCTTTCCGTTTCGGGTGGATGTACTGGCATGCCTCGGCAGCGGCGTGCATGCGGTCCTTGAGGGTGATCCGCTCGGGCTTCGATCCGAACGGGCCCTCGGTCGTTCCGGTCTTGTAGCCCAGGCTCTTCCAGTCTCCCTTGGCGACGTGCAGGAGTACTTCAAAGGGATCAACCCCAAGCGCCTCCGCGCGCTCAATCAGCGATTGCGTGCGCTTGTTTGGGGTGCCCTTCAGCCTACCGCCTGTCTTCGTTTTCGTCTTTCCTTTGGGCCATGCCATGAATCCAGTTTATTTCACGCCATGAGCCATCGCAAACATGACGATCACACCGGCCACGAGTACGCCCCAGGTGATCCAGTCGTTTCCGAAGAACTCTGGCGCAAACATTAATCAGTCCCTCGGAACGGCGGCACATAGAAACCATCCTCACGATAGCGCACGAGGTGCCCGCGAATAGTCCGGATCGAAAGCTTCAGGTGCCTTGCCGCCCAAGTTCTATTCCCGCCGTACGCCTGAACCGTGGTCAGAATCGCCCACCTGGTCAGTTCCTCCATGGTGAAAGGGCAAACGCGCTGCCGCCGCGCAAATGGCTCCAGCGTTTCCCTGCGCTCCTCGGGTGTAAATTGAGACCAGATCATGCACAGAGCCCTGCGATCGCCTGCTCGAATTTCTTCCGGTTCAGTCCGACCATTTGCCTGAGCAATGCCAGCTCTTGCTTCTCGTCTCCATCGGATCGCACTGCAGAGAGTCTCTTATTCAGTGCCACGCGGTACGCTCTGAATGCAGCGCGCTCCGGGGTATCCGCGGAAACCGGCGAGTCAACCTTCCTGGTATTCTCCACCGACTTCTCTTCCATGATGATTCGTGGCGCTTCCATGGCCACGATCGCTTCCTTGCGAACTTCTGGAATTCCGCGTACCTCGGTCGTCTCACTGCGCTTGCTCGCGGTCAAACGCCGGCGCACGTCCGCCAGGTCGTAGCGCTTATTTCTCCCAGGCTCATCTAGCGGGACGATCCGGCCTGACTTCGTCCACAGGTAGATTGATTGGTAGCTGACCCCGAGTGTCTTCGCCAGTTCAGCCGAGCCGACGATTCCGGATACATTCTCTGGTAATTCCTTCACGGCAGTTTTCCTCTTCGTGTGTTTAAGTAGCTCTGCCATTCCTCCTGGCGTGACGGATGCCTGACACTGCTGTGAGGCAAAGGTCTGAGAGCTGGTTTTCATGCATCGAAAGGCCAGACCACAGCCGCACGTGCAAATCCTAGTTTCCATTTCCATTTCAAACATCCTCCCGTCTTCTGCTTTTAACTGCCGTCTGAGTCGCTCCAGAATCGCCTTGATGATCTGCGATGCTCGCGACTCACTGAATCCAAGCTGCTCTCCAATCTCCAGTTCCGTGTACCCATCTCTGAACCTCAACTCGATGACTTCGCGGTCTCGGGGAGAGAGGCGGCGTACGAGACGGTCAAAGTCGATTCCATTTCCCTCAGAACCTCGTGCAGGAGTTCCAATTGCATCTTCGCGCATCTCGTCGATCGGGTATGCGGTTGCGAGAGCGTATCGTTTAGAATAGCCAGGTAACCCAGGCCTTCCGAAACGTTCCCGAATAGCGTCGATAACAGCCTGGTCAACGGTCTGGTGTCGACCCCTGCCTTCTGCAAATTTAAGAAGCACGTCCTGAGCAAAATCATCTGAATGTTCGCTAAATCCGTATTTGGTTGCTGCATATTTGGCCCTCTTCAAAAACCTTGCTGCGTCTTCCTGGGATAAGCTCATGCTGCCCCGGAATAATCTTCTTCCCAGTGAATGTAGTCGACGTGCCGCTTGCACTTGGGACAGAGCCCAGGCCAGCGGGATCGATGCTGCTTGTCGCACTTCAGGCACTTGCGATTTGTAATGAATTTGCGCCGATCCGTAGCGCTGAGAACTCGGCGCTTCCTGACTGGCTTCGGCGCAGAAAAGTCGAACACAAGCTGCTGCTCATCGCATGCAGCCCGCGCCTTTTGCGGATGCCCTTTTCGGACTCTTCCCCTTGCCATCTCAGGAACAGTCCACCATCGGCATTTGGCTACGACTAGAGAAAAGTTTAGGAGGTCTTCAGGGCGCGGATTGCGGCAGCGTTGGCCTCTGCCGTTTCGTGGCTGCTGTCGCTTGAGTCAATTGTGCAGCACTTTTTCGCTGCCTCTTCCACGCCCCGCTCGTAAGCCTCCCGGAGCGCGGCTGCAATGGCGTTTCTTAGCCTTGCCCGTTCGTCATTCGGGAACCTGTTTACTAAGTCAGTAGCAATCTTGTCGTAGGTCATGGCTGGGCCGCTCTGAGTGTAATTCTCGCCTTGCCCCGACATCGATTCGTCCTTCCATCTGCTCGCCGGATGTTTCCACAGAGTTTGCAGCACAGATATTTGTCATCCTTCCAATAAAAGAAATGGTGCCCATTGGCAGTTAATAGTTGTTGGCATTTCTTGCATGTCACCTTGGATGTGTCCCGCTCAGACCACGCCATCTCGGACTTATACCCGAGGCGCTGACGGCATAGCGGCCCCTGTTCTCTGTAATTGATTGCGTGTCGCATCTACTTCTCTCCTTCTGGGGTCAGCGCGGCTTTGGCTTCGTAAATAACGTCCATGACGTGGCCAAGCGTGCTCGCCTCGTCAAAGCATTCCTTTGAGCCAAGGTCCATCCGCAGTTCAGTAATCACCGGGCGAATCTTCTCAAACGCCTCTTTCGCCGCATCAAGCTGCTCGCGAAGAGATTTGCATTCCGCTTCGAGTTTCGCGCCAGCGGTGGATAGGACAACTTCGCGCCTCTGAATCTCCTCAACCTCCCCCCGCGCCTGGGCGAGTTCTGCTTGAAGCGTGTTCACCTTTGCCTTGAGATGGTCGTTGTATATTTCCTCGTCCTGCATTTCGGTTTCGAGCTTGGCAACTTCGAGTCGCAGTTCTGCCATCTCCTCAATGCACTTATCGCCCTTCTTCATGGCGTCTTAACCCCTTTCGTGTACGGCTCAATCGCTGCGTCCAAATCTCTCCAGCAGCACTGAATGTAAAGCCCCTGCACCTCGTCGGTCTTGTGCTCGGCGTGCTTCATGGATGACGAGAACGCTTTAGCAAGTTTCGAGATTCGTCTTAGTTCCGCGCTCTCCCGCTCCTTCTGCCATGCGATGCCAGCGAGGTGACCGGCCTCAAACGGGAGATTAGCCATTGGGTGCGAGCTACCTGCTTCGTCAAAATCAATTCTCGCAGCTATCGCCGCCTTCTCCGCTTCCGTCATTTGGGCTCCTTGTGAGCAAGTCCCAGCTTTTTTATTTTCCCGCATCGACACACCCCGATAACCCACAGCTCATCGCCTTCCCGCAGGAAACTTGGGTACAGTTGATACCAGTGCAGCGCAATTCGACATAACCAGCTTATTTTTCGTTCCATTTTTCTCTCCTATATTTTTCAGCGAACTGTTTTTGACACCTGTCGCACGTCTGGTATCCGAGTTTGGCGGACTCGCGCGAAACATCACCGCCGCAGTGGACGCATTTCTCCGGCACCCATCGGGGGTTAGTCATGGGGCAATCTCCTTCGCGCTGGCGCGTTCGCGCTTGATAACTGCAATTGCCTGCTTGCACGCTTCCCTTACGGCCCCTTCGGCTGTCCGTGCCGCCACCTGAACGCGCCGCTGTCCTGCGTCCTTCGAGGGGTCAATGTCCCCAAAGAACTCGGCCCGCCATCCAAATTCGACCACTTGCGAGTAATCTATTGGGTGGTGCTTACTGATGCGTCCATTTTTGGTCCTGTTGTAACCGTAAGAAACATCTCCTCCGAGCAGGGAAAAACGCCAACCGGGACGCATCCTCTGTACCTTCACAACTTCTTTCCACACTTTCATACGTCCGCGCCTTTCTTCGTGAGTTCCTTAATCTGCCGCTCCAAAAACTTGATGCTGGTTGCGAGCATGTGGCACTTCTCGCCGGGCTGAGCGTGCAGCTTGTTCATCTCGACGTATGCGTTCGTTAAGATTTCCATAAATTCCGCGCTGTAGTCTGGCCGTGTTTCACTCGTGAACATTTTCCGCGCCTTTCTGGGAGAGGGCTTCGCGTGCAGCCTTCCCGTCGTCGTATGTTGAGCATCCATGTGCGTACCACTCAAGGGCACCCCTAAGCCGTTTCAGTTCCTCCCGCATCTCCCGCGCGCAGAGGGTGCATAAGCAATCGGGTTCATGGGGGGTCATCGGGGGCCGCCTGATCTCGCGCAGAGCCTCTCCGGCGCGTGAACCCTCAGCCACTCAATCAGCGTGGTCCTGTTCATCCCGAGTTCGATCGCCGCGCGATTCTTCACGCCTCCGTGCTTGTCGAGTGTGGAAAATATTATTTCCCGACACCTCGCCTCGTATTCTTTCCTGAGCTCCGGGATCGGCACCGCCGCGTTACCTGGCGTTCCGTTTCCCCATTCTTTTGTTTCCATCACTCTCCCCTTTCAATGCTCGTTATCGGTACGTACTTCGCTTTCGACCCGCGCCCGTCCAGCGGCTTCACAAACGCCTTCGTCACCCCATCAGCTCCGACCCGCACCGCGAGCAGCTCGGCCTTGTATTTGAATCCCGCATACTTCTTGTTGCCGGGATATGCCGGGACCACGATCACGATCTGGCCCTCAGTAAGACTATTTAAGTCCACTTTAGAAATCATGCGTCGGCCCCGGTCCAGTCAGGCGCTTTGTGAGATTCGAGAATCCGAGCTCTTGAAGAGTTGGCCCGCGTTGAAACTCCAACTCCGGCGAATGCGAGCAGGCGTCGGTGAGAGACATGCGCCCTTTATCGACGGCTGTCATAAGCGCCGCTACGTGGCCGTGGCGATCATGACCAAGGCTCGGGGCCCATCTCACCGGCTTTCGTCGAGCACGGGCGTCTGTGACGAGTTTCAGATAGGATTCTTTGAACGCCATCCGGGCTGCGATCGGATCTTCCTCGATCAGGAAACGGATCGGATCGAAGGCCTCAGCCATTTCGTCAGACCAAACCACGGAACCATCTTCGTCTTTCGGGATCATCGCCCAGGCCTCTTCGGGCCCGGGGCGTCCGTCGTCGATTCGCGCGATGATTTCGGCGAGCGTCGGGAAAAATCGAAGTTCCTTCCGGCACCGCCCGAGCGCCGCAAGTACATCACGCTCTGGATATTCGGCCAGGTCGCCGGCCAGCATTCTCGCAGCATCTGGAGAAAACTCCTTCCCAGAAAGCTGCGCCATAATCGCCAGAGCCTTTGCCACGTCTGCGCTAACCATTGGCGGCCTCCTTGGCTTCGGCGTCGGCGATAACCGGCCCCCAGGCGTTCAGGTTCGTTTGCTTCCTGTCCATCTGTCTGATTTCGGCCTGCGTGAGCGTGCGACCACCATCGAGGGCAACACCGACCTTGCTAAGGTTCTCGATGAAGGTCCCAAAGTCATGGCACTTCGTCAGGAACCAGGGATCGTTCATCTCGCAGTACATGCGGATCATCTCGCAGGCCCGCTCTATGGGGACTTCCCCAACGTACGTCTTAACCTTCCCCTGAATCTTCCCGGTGAGGTCCGGACGGGCCTCGGGGTACCGCTTCTGGTAGGCCTTCACGTAGGTCGCGATAAAGAACCCAACCGGATTCTTGATTTCGACGACGGGATGCGCTTCAGCGCCATCCCCTACGGAGTTGTATTCAGAGTCGGAGGTAGAGCCGGAGGAAGAAGAAGAGAAAAGAGGAAGAGAAGGAGAAGGAGTAAGAGGGTTTTCCCCGCTTTCTCCCGCTTGGCGACCGCTTTCGGCCGCTTTCGGTCGTTTAGCGGTCGCTTTCGGCCGCTTTCCTGTTTTCGAGGGTCTGCCGCCCTTTTTCCCCGCATCTTGCCTCTGGAACAACCACCCGAAGGCAGTATCGGCGCCGATTGCGAAAATTCCTGACTCACGAACCTCCGCGAGTCCGACCTCAACTACCGCATCCAGGCCGGCGCGTTTGATTTTGTCCGCCGGAATCAGCTTCTTCTCCGGAAACCAGTATTCCTGCGCCAAAGTCCAGAGTTCAACCACCATCCCCTTGGCCGCGTGCCTGCTCCCGACCTTTATCATGAGGTCCTGGAACCGCTCGTCCTTCCAGAGCGAATCCTCAATGTTTATCCTAGCCATCCCCCATTACCCCTGTTGCTCTCTCACGCCGTCCTGGCGGTACTGCTCCAACCCTCCTGGGCTGGGTTGAACTGCGAAAATCTTACTGAAGATCGGCGGCCTTCTTTGGCCGGCCACCACGATGATTAAGCATCCGCCCATCGGGCCCGACCGTGACCCCGCGCTCTCCGCGTAGGACCTTCCCCACGGTGTCTTTCGATATCGGCGGGTAAAAACGCGATCCGATCAGCCGATGACTGAACTCCGGATTGTCCCGCGCTATTTTGAGAATCCTTGCGACCACTTCGGCGGTGCATCTATTCGATCTGTTCACGCCGCACCTTCCTTCTCGAGGTGAGCTTCCAACACACCCTGATCGTAGGCTGCGACCAGGAGCTTCCGCTCGTGGCCCGACAAGGTGAAGAAAGAGAGCAGTATCTGGCGCTTAACAGCCTTGCGCTCCAGGCGTGCGAGGATCCGCCCGGGCCCATGCTTGCGCTTAGGGGTTGCCCCCGGGAACTCTCGGATCATCTTTCGGGATTCACAGCTCTCATCCCACCCGAGCTCGTGAGCAAGCTTCGCCAGCGCGAGGATCTCCATGAAGCGAGGGATTTCGACAGTCATTCAGCACCGCCGTTCAGCCTTTTCGGCGGGATATAGGCCCCTTCCCGGAGCCAGCCGGCGAGGGTCTCCATCAGCTCAGCGTCGAAATAGATGCTCTCGTAATACCCTGGCCTTCCAACACCCTTGCTATGGTCCCAGAGTTCAACACGGACCTGATGATCCCGAGGCCGGGACAGCTTTTCAAAGCGGAGTTCTCTGGTTGTGGATTTGAACTTAAGCGTCTTTTTTCCGACTCGTACGTCCGTCACATCGAATGGCGACTCGTCGCGATCCAGCACCTTAACGCGCCGGAGTCCGTTCCATGTTATTTCGGATGGGATCACGCTCATGCGACACCGCCTTCCGCTGTCAGCGACAGGTACCTGGCTGTCGGCCTGTGCCCCGGGATCGGTCTGCCGCGGCGGAGCGCCTTCCGTTCGAGCCATGCCCTGTACTGGTCATGCCTGACCACGACGTCACATTCTGGACAGCGATGGCCCAGCCAGGACTTGCCGTTCTCGTCCACGAACTGCCGACGGGGATCCTTGATCTTCTTCTCGGTGGGTAGCGCGGTCTTGAAGGAGTCGCACCAGCGGCACCACCTCACTGGAAAGGTCTTTCCAGCAACAAAGATGCGTTCTCCGGAAGCGATTGGATTCTGCTTCACGCAACACCGCCCTTCGCCGACGACATTTCGATCTGAGTGTCTTTTGCTCTCCACGGACAGTCCGGCGTATGGATCAATTCGGGCTTTCCGCATTCACAGCAGGTGATGGACAGCGCCAGCTCGATCGCGCGAGCCCCCTCGGCACATGCGTTCGCCTGGGCGATTGTCAGACCCCGCATGGGTTTACTGACCGGGTGTCCGTGCATTCCGCGCAGGAGAGCGGCGTATTGTTTCAGTGTTCGTCGATTACTCATGACGACAGCGCCCTCACGACTCTGCAGCTTTCTTTATCGAGCTCGATCAGGCCCCCCTGGGGCCATTCCTCCCAGGAGATGCGCCCAGACACTTTCACTCGATGCGCTTTCGCGGCCTCGCGGATTTTCTGCTCCCGATACTGGTTCCGCGGCACGACCCGATATTCGTGGAATCCGGCGCTCGAGAAAATTGCGTACACATACCGACCGTCGTCAGTCCTGCCGACAATGAGTTGCTTCTCATTCGAGACTGGAATCGCGGAATTCGCGTGACTCATATGCCCCCCATGATTCTAAAGTCCGGCGTCACCCGTTCAGTGAGGCAGGCGTAAAGGTGCAAGCAATTTGGATGAATGTTCACGTACTCAGATTCAGGAGGGAAAACCTGAAGGGCTACCAGGTGATCTGGAACGAATTCCTTCCGGACCTTTGCCATTTCCGCATAGGTTGGTAGGCGGTCGGTTCGCGCCGTCGAGACGTGGAGCCAGTCGCGGCCATCGTGATATTTTTGAACCGATGCAATCACGGTCCAATTCGGAGCGAGCTTGTGTCGGCAGGCGAAGCCGTTTACGTCCTTCATGAAGACGACCCAGTGACCGGGAACCGGAACGCGCCAACTCACGAGGCACCCCCGAGAACCGCTTGCGAGAGGATGGAGAAACAAGTCATGCGACCTCCTGAAGGGCTTCGCGCGAAAGGCGGACGTGCTCCTGAATATGACAAGGCTTGCAAAGCCAAATCACTTGGAGCGGTTTCGAGTAATCGGTGTGGTGGCCATGGATACGTTTCGTGCAGCCGCAGTGGGCGCAGGGGCCGGGGATCAACCGCCTGGCTTCGATCGCGCGCCTTACCGCGTCATGAGCGAGGGCCTTTTCGGGGTGGCGCTGACGGAACAGATTCTTGTACCGGGAGTGCTCTTTCGAGATGCCGCCTCTCCATGCTGGATTAAGGGGCCCGACTCGCTTCGTCCCGGTGCCGCTGCTCGAGCAGGAGCGCGAGCAATATTTACCCCGTCCGTCATAAACTCGCTTCAGCGGACGCTCGAAATCTTTCCCACAGTGCTGGCAGACACACTTGACCAGGGTCATGCCGCACCCCCGCAAGCCGCCCGGAGTACCGCAATTTCACCGCAATCGCGGAGACAGTTAATGCGGTGCTCTGACGTGTTTTGACGTTTTATGAGTAGTTCTGACGTGTTTTGGAGAGAGAAAATAGAACTGCGCGCGGGATTAAATCCCTTATGATTTCCGCAGTTTGTATTGATTTTTGAGTCTTGAAATGGTTCGGGCGATTGGGGTTGAACCAACGACCCCCACCGTGTCAAGACTGCGGGTTTTGGTTTTTTGTAAAATAATTTCATACTAGTTAGATCCCCTGTTTTGAAAATCACCGCAATTTCACCGCAATCAATTTGCTAACTCCTGCTGTGTCCTGATGTGTTAGGTGCAGGTAAACTCGCTCGAAGGTCTTGATCGAAAGACCCGCATACGAGCAGATCAGAACCACGCTCACCCGGCCCTCGCGCACGAGTTTCGCGCACTCTGTCAAGAAAGTGTGACGGAGGTCATGGTACCGGCAACGCCCGGTGATCCCGGCTTTCCTCTTCGCGGTCTGCCATGCCGACTTGTTCTGATGCGCGGGCTTGTCGGGATTCCCACGAGCAGGGAATACCCAGATGTCACTCACCCCGCGCCCGTGCGAGTAGTACCCCTCCTTGCGCGTCTTCAGCATCTCGTAGACCTGCGGGCTCATCTGGATGACTCGCCCCTTCTTGGTCTTCGTGTCCTCCGGCCGGAGCGTAATGGTCTGCTGTTCAAGATCCACCCGGTCCCAACTCAGCAAGAGGTGCTCACGGAGCCGCATCCCCATGGTCATGGCGAACAGGAGCTGATCCCGGAGGTTCGGAAACGCGACGGCGAGAAGCTTCTCCTTCTCTTCGTCGGTGACGATCCGCCCGGTCTCGCGCTTCGGGTCCGGGTTCTCCACGTTCCACGGACGCTTGAGCAGACCGGTCTCGAAGGCATGGGTCATCACCAGGCTGTGATGCTTCCAGAAGTTCACGAGTGTCTTCTCGGGGTGGTCCTTCTGGCGAACGGCGACGAACCGCTTCCAGGCTCCCAGGAACTTCGTCCAGTCGTCTTCGTCGTCCGGATTGAACACCAGGTGCCCGAACTCCTTCACGCATTTCGGAATGTAGAGCTCCGCGTTTTTCAGCGTCCTCGGACGAATCTTCTTGGCCGTGCAGCGGGCTCTGTAACCCTCAAGAAACTCGGCCCCGACTTCTTTGTATGAAGCGGTCCTGGTCTTCCCGGTTACCGTCTTGCCCATCCATTTCGCAATGGCCCGTTCCGCGATCTCGAGCGCCCGGATCTTGCTGTCCCGCTCTCCCGTGGATCGACAAAGGCGCTTCGGATTGAACGCGCTCCGGTAAATGTCGTACCAGTAGTACCCGCTCGCCGGATCCTGCTTGAACCACTCGGGCGAGAGGCTTCGCGGGACCGGCTTACCCGCCGCAGCCGCGTCCTGAATTTCTTTCTCGCGGATCGAAAGCAGTTTCACGCGCTCTCCACTCGGCAGCCTTCAAGAAACTTGTGCAGGTCCTGCTTCAGGAAGAGAACCCGGCCACGCACCTTATAAAACGTGATCTGCCGGCGCATCATCATTCGATCAATAAAGGACAGCGAAACCTTGAGAAGCGCAGCCGCTTCCATCCTCGTTAGATAATCGTCCAGCTCCAACTCCACCTGTTTTTCTTTCTTCCCCATCTCACCCCTCACTCTTTCTTGCTTCCCTGCGACTTCTCGCCGCAAGCACCCTGTGCGCATGTCCGTTCTCGCCGCAGTTTGAATTCGTGCACTCGTCCTCGAAATCATCAATGAACGGGTTTTTAACTGACACCCGGATCATATCGGCTCCGCAGACGTGGCATTTTTGATCTAGTTTTTCTGTACGTGTTCCCATCACAGCACCTCCCTAAACCTTCAATCGACCTTCCGAATCCAAGAGGTGGGGAGCAGTCAATGCGCAGACGAATCCGCAGTGATTGATCCCTTCCGTGGTTTGGAAGTACGGAACCGCCCAGGCGCAATTTGGGTCGCACGCCTGGAAATCCTTATTCACCAGCGCGTTCGCCACTGACATTAACGGGCATGTTTTCTCTTCCTGTTTCGCCATGCTCTCCTCACATCACTATTTCAGCCGTTGCCCACGCCGCCCAGGCGATGAGAACGAGGCCGACGAATAGGATTACCGGGACTTCCCAGTTGAAGCTCATGACCGGCCCTCGGCTTTCGCGATTGACCTGTCGAGCTTGATTAATGTCTCGTTCATCAAGCCAAAGTCGATTCCGAACGTGGTGCCCCAATTGATGTTTCCTTTGGCCATCAGATTCTGCATCATTCGTTGAGCCAGACTCAGAGCCTCAAGCATCTCGGGAGCTGCTGCGAAGAGGTTCGCGTTGGCCTCCGCTTCTTCTGGCGGCGTATTCTTCGCAGTGATTGATGCGAGCACGGTGCTCCATCCATTCTCCTTCTCGGGCGCTAAAATGCTGATCGTCCCAGTGTTGAGTCCCAAGGGTGTCCTACTGAATGGTCCCGGCGTGTACTTACTCATTGTTCACCTCGCCACCACTTCTTGAGTGCTCCAGATCCTGACGCCTGAAATCTCCCGGGCGCCGCCTTTCACCGCTTTCGTGATTGCGGGCTCGTTGACCATCAGGAATTCAGCCGGGACTTTCGCCGGATCCAGAACCTCATAATGCCAAACTGTCGTGGTGTTCTTCGGACGTGATGCTTCGAGGGCTTTCTCCTGATTTCTCTGAGTTCGTTCACGCTCCTCGGCTTCGCGCTGAAATCTCGCCTCCTGCTCCAGACGTTCTCGCTCCAGGCGCTCCTTGAGCTTGCGCTGTTCCTCTTCGGCCGCAAGACGTGCCGCCTCAGCCTCCTGAGCTGCCAGTTCCTCCGCTTCTGGGTCGTTCACGCCGAACTCGGCCAGGGCGTCAGCCTCTTCCTTTGCAATTCGCTCCATCTCAAGGCGCTTTGCTTCGGCATCTTCGCGGGCCTTCTTTTCTTCGGCCTCACGTTTTGCCTTGGCTTCGGCCTCGATCCGCTGGCGCTCGATCGCTGCCAGGCGCTCACGCTCGCGGGCCTCGGCCTGAAGGCGCTGCTGCTCCTTGATTCGGCGCTCTGCCTCTGCTGCGGCAAACTCTCCCATTCGGCCTTTGACGAACTTCTCCGCATCGAGGAGAGGCTGCTCGATCTTACCGGCGTAGACGTTGATTTCCTTCACGCGCTCGTTCAACGGCTTCACGGTTTCAACGCGTTTCGCCTCGATCATCCGTTTGAGGGTGACGATCTTTTTCAATGTATCCCGGGCGACTTCATTGCTTGCGAGATCAGTCACGGTGATCTGAGTAACCGGCGAAACAAACAGCGTGATTTCCGCCTGCAGCTTATCGAAATCGGTTAGATCGTTCATTTCACGGCTCCTTTCACGTGGTCCAGTTCGGCTTTCGCCTCAGTGAGAAGCTGGTGGAGCTCTTCCATGGAAACCGCCTGAGGGTCCTTCTTGAACAGTTCCTTGCTCCGCTTTCCGAGCGCAACGCCAGGCTGCGCAAAACCCGCTTCTCGGAGAACAGCCATAATTTCCTTGATCACTTCCGCTCGTGTTTGAGTCCGAAGCCCAGGCTGAACCGGGCCACCCTGAAACGCAGCGAACGCGCCCGCTTCTTGAGGAGCCTCGGCGGGAGGCGGGGTGTTCTGGTCGGTGCTCTTGGCTGACGTGGCCCTTGGGATCGTCGCCTTAACCCTGGCAGGCCCATCGCCATGGGGGGCGCCGTTGAAATGGTCCTCAATGCCAGCAATTCCATCCTGCACGGCCAAGAAGATTCTTCTCAATTGTGCGACCTGACGTTCAGTGAGAGCCGTCAGCTTGCAACAGTACTTGTTTTCAACCATCTGTTGCGTGACACCGATCCGGCCAAGCAACTCCATTGCTATCGTGATGCGCTCACTGAGCGGCTTGGAATCCTTGGACAGGGTCTTGTTGCACTCGTCCATGAAGAGGTCCATGACATCGCCCGGGATCACGGCCAGCATGCAGTTCCTCAGCCTTCGGGACCCATCGTTCATCACGCGCTCATAGATATCTCTGGCACTGGTCAGCGCCTTCGATCCTTGGGTTGTGTCGCGCGTATGAGGAACAGAGAATGTGACGTGCTTCCAGTAGTTGGATTCGAGGTCCACCGCATAGGCCATGGCCAATGATTCACCGGCCTCGGTATCGCGGCGGAGTTCCACCACGCCGGTATCCATGTTGCCCCAAGCCTGTGCGACAGCCTCAGCGGCACGAATTGAGGGCCCAGCAATTTTGCTTCTGCCGCGAGAGTACTCGTACTCCGCCTGCTCGGCGAGCGTGCGCCGAGAAGCGGCTGCCTTGATTTTCTCGATCGCCGCATTCTCATCACGAGGGAACTTCTTGGCGATAGCCATTGAGCCCTGGATTTGTGCAACTGCGCGCGCGATCTCCACATCGACCATGCTTTTATCGTTGGATGGAATCCCTGAGTCATTCGTCGTGAGTTCGTTCGCCATAAATTATTTTTTTCCTTTGCAGATTGAAAAATATTCGCAGTACTTCGCTGAGCATTTCCAATGACCTTCCGAGATCGGAAGCGCGACACCGGCCTGGATCGCCTGGTGGACTCGGGTGATTCCATTGAACAGCCACGCGTGATCCGCCTCGGTGACCTGTCCGGAAATCGGCTTGTACTCCGGCCCGAGCTTCACGGTCGGGCGCGTGATGATGTCGAAGCGGAACCCTTTCGCGGGCTCGCCCCTGATCGCGTTGTAAGCGTAAGAATATAAAGCGGGCTGGAATGCGCCGTTCACCGAATAGCTCGACGCCTTCTGACGGGACGCGGTTTTCGTGTCGCCGATGAATCCGGCCTTGTCCGTGTAGTCGATCGCCCCGCCCAGGTCGTACCCGGCATCGGTCTCAATCACGAACTGTTCCTGAACCGTGACCGGTTGGATCAGCGGAGCAACGTGCAGGTGATGGAATTTCAGAACCGAGAGCGCGGCGTCCTTCGATGGGCCCGGCTGATCGTCCTCGTCCCAGACCGTTTCTTGAGCACGCTTCTCGAAGTCCGTCGCGCAGACATCGAGTACCTGCTCAACAGGAAGATCGATTCCGGAGGAAACCTTTTGCGCGAGATTCGCGCTTACACCGGTATCGACGACACTTCCGATCATCGCCGCGGCACTGCCGGGCATTCGGATTTTATCGACGTAGCGGTACTGCCAACTGAGTCCGCACATCAGGAACATCTTGATCTCGGACTGGTGGTACTTCGGTCTCATCATCAGGCTCCTTTTTTCTCGGATTCGTCCCTGACGGTTTCTTGCGTGGCTAATTCGTCAGCCTTGCGAGGCGGGTAATCAAGCTGGTCGTGGCGCTCCACCATGCGGTCCTCGATCTCGGAGAGAACGCCGAACAGTAGGCACTTCGTTCGGTTGGCCTCGTGCTCCGCTCTTTGCGCCTGCTGATATGCTGCGCGGGCCTGCTTCAGAATCTCAGCAAGGGCCATGAGCTGCTTGTCCTGGCGCTTGTCGGGCCTCTTGATCCCGAGCATGTGCTCGGCAACCTTCTTGAGTTCTTCTGAGGCGTTCATGTGAGGGCTCCTTCGGACGTGGTTGTGCGACCGCACTCCATGTTGACTTATGGAACGCACCGCGTTATTAAGCTGCTCGCTCTGGCCTTATGACCCAGAATCAAAAAATTTTAGGCCGTCCGTCTGTTGGCCTCTTGAGGAGAGCACTCGTAAGCGATCGAGAGCGCCTCCTCTTCACCACACCCACAAGCTTTGGCGAGCTTGAAGGCGTTCTTTGGATGAGGGGTGCGGCCATTGGAAACGTTTATTACCGTACCGCGAGATACTCCTGCCTTCTTCGCGAGTGCGATGATTCCGTCTCGTGTCTTGGTATCGTTGACTAGTTTTATCAGCCGTTCACTCATCTTGGTTTTAGTTATACCACATTGAACGCTGTACGCAATGGCAAAATACAACGCTCAATCATGTTTGAAATGCCAAACGATACGGTAGGATATAAGGCTTGAAAACCATTGGTGAAATTTTCAAATCTAACCTAAAGAGGCTGAGGCAATCCTCACCGGACGGTCTGCGTCAGGAGGATATTGACGAGCGGCTTGGTTTGGCGCCGAACACCTATCAACGATGGGAGGCTGGGAAGCTGCCGCGCGAAGACGATCGGATCAGCGCATTAGCCGCCCTGTTCGGTGTAAGCGTTGGTGAGCTCTTCTTGGATTCCGACCTCATCCCCGTGACGCCCAGCGCTCCACCGACCATCGAAGCCCTCGCAAAAAATAACGAGCACCTGGTGAAAATCATCGAGCAGCAAGAGCGCCGCATTCAGGAGCTTGAGTCACAGAAGCCCGCAGCGTCTGCGCAAAAACAGGCGCCGCAGTACGCTCACCCAGAGATCACCCGAGATATTCTAGCCATGCTTTCCGCCATGAATGAGGATGAGGCCGCCGAGGTTCTTCACGACATGCGACTGCGCTTTCCTTGGGCGATTCCCGACGATCTTGGCAAGTCCGGATAAGGCGTGCTCCTTCACTAGCGAAAGAATTTTCACGGCCACTTCGGTTTCAATCTCCTTTTCCATTTGCTCGGCCGCGGAATACTGCTCGGTGGCGCGCTCAAGTACAACGTCTATCGCCTCTTCCCCAAACGGCTTAGCCATAGCTATGCAAACCCCTGCTCGCAGTGACTGCAGCGCAAGCTCATTGTCGAACATCGCGGAGATCAGGACAATGAACGGTTGATATCCAGGGGACCTCACCGAGCGAATGAGGTCGAGCCCCGTCTCCTCGGGCATCTTGAAATCAACTATCAACACCTCTGGCCTGTGTTCGCGGATCAGCAACCGCGCTTCTGCAGCAGAGCACGCAACAAGCACTGAGTCTTTGGTTCGGATAGAGATATGCGCCGCAATCACGTCGCACACGTTTGCATCATCATCGATAACCAAGAACTTCATTTATCGATTCCCCCCCTCAAATTCTCGATAACACCCGCCCCGTTTAACACTGTGTCAGTCGCGACAGTTCAACCGCTCCCGTTCATCATCCCGCCGGTCAGGGTCGAAATTACCAAGAATGCCGACGCTCTAAACCAGACCCATATACTTAATTGGAATGATTAAGTTTCTACGTGCCCCACACCCCCCTCAGCAAGCGAGGGGCTATCGAGAATTGAGAGGCAGCACTTAACCTTCGGTAATGGCCAAAGTCATCCTGGGCGAGATACTCAAAAGAAAACGCATATCTAAGCGCCGTTTCGCCAAGATGCTGGAAATCGACTACAAGAATGTTTTCAGACTGTTCCACGAGGGAGCGGACCCGAAGTTTTCCACGCTCTGCAAGTGGGCTGCGATCCTCGGCGTCCGCGTCCGGGATCTGATCGGGGATGATCTGAAGCCGATCAGTAGCAAGCCGCGTGACGTGTCAAAAAAAACACGCTCGAATACCAGCAGGAATACTGGATAATAGAAGCATGCGCTCTTCTTTGGGAATCATCGCCGCGCTTGCACTTATCACAACGGGTTGCCTCGAATCCGATCCACCGATCGCTTCATACACCTCGAATTCATCGATCCTCGAGAGGGTTCTACTCTGCTACCATTCGGAAACGATTAACGATCGCGATCTCCGATTCGAGTACCGGGTCACCACAGTCGATTCGAGCAACCGGCGCATCTACTGTGCGGCTGGGGAAGGAAGCCGATTCTCAACCTCTCATAGCGATTCGGACCTTACTTCTGCGGTAGACCACGCATGCGCTGTGCCTTTTGATCTGGACGGCACCGGAACCGGATCGTGGAATTTCTCCGACGCATCGGGAAAAAAGGCGGTCTACTCGCAACCCGGGAGCCCTTTTCACGGTCAAGAAGTAACTTTCATGCAGTGCGATTAAGCAATTTCCATTTCAAACAGTGCCTTAAAGCGAGCTGCAACGCTCAGTCCGCGCCCGGATAACCCGGAAACACCGTGCAGAGAAAGTCTTTCCTGTAGAGAATCGGGCGCATTCGCACGAAGGCGTTTTTCTGCGCAGCGACTTCCTCGGTGATCGTGGAGCTATCACCCCCGCCCGCCTCGATCATCGTCTGGGAATCCAAGCAGAAGCCGACGTGCGAGATCTCTTTGAGAGATCGGCCGTAGAACGAGAACGCGCCAAGTCGGGCGCCCATGAGAGCACCTTTCGATAACCGATCATAGAGCCCCTGCGCGTTGCTGCGGTAGTTCCAGGGAACGAGTCCGGCCGCTCGCGCTATCTCGGAGCCAAAGCCAGAGCAATCAAAGCCATGAATGGGGTCATCACCCCCGCTCGCGTGCGTCCCGTAGGTATAGCGCGTGCCGAGCATCGAGAGTGCGTAAAGCTTCAAGAGTTCGAGGTTCACGGTGCCCCCATATTCCTGATCGCCTGCTTGAGCTCGTAGGAGCAACGCATACCGAGCTTCCTGCACGCCTGCTCAAGTGCGGTTTTTTTCCGTTTGTGATCCTCAGCTGAATTGCACACCGCGCCCGCTCGTTTTGGCAGCATTTGGCCTGGATGATCGGGGTCCTCGCGCTCTGGCGCTGGCTCAAGGAATTCGATGTATTCCTGGGCTGTCATCTTGGATTTAGCGCCCGTGTTGGTTTCATTGCAAAGCGCGCCAAAGCGAAGGCGCCCCTTAGCTGAACATTCCCGCGTGTTCGGAATACTTACGCAGCCGCTACCGAGTAGCGTTGTAGCGAGTAAAATTAGCCAGAGCTCCATGAGCCTCTTCCTCGGCTTTCTTGAAGGCCGCGGAGTCTTCGCCTTCCGCATCGCCTATCACCATGAGTTTGGTAAATTCCGCACTGAACGCACGCTCGTGCGCGGCATTGATGAATGGGAGAGCCGCCACGTCGATCGTTTCTTTGAACTTGCCGAAAGCACGCCCGTAAACTTTGTGAGCGAGGGCCGTGACGATCTGCCTCAGGGGCCAGACCGCGAGCCAAGGAGCCTCCATGAAAAGAATCGCAAGTTCGATCTCCACGATGGGATCGAAGATCAGACGCTTTGCGATCGAGAACGCAAGGTCAAGTTTTGGGTGCGCCGTTTCGGTCACGCTTCCAGTACCTTTTGATTAAAAAGCGCAGCCCAAGAGAGACGAATTGAACCCCGAGGTAAACCGCAAGGTACTCGCCAATCTTGAGCCACGCTTCCCGAATCACGCTTCGAGTTTTTCGATGACAGAGATAGCAACGTCGATCACGGCGTCATCAAACAGCCCGGGAATCTTTGCCTTGGCAGTCTTCAAAACTTCAATGAGGTCGAGTTCGAAAACCATTCCAGCACTTCCCATCGGCACGCCGACTTTGGCCTGGGCGACAATCTTCCGACCCTTCAGGTCCATCTCGTACTGACCGACCGTTCCGATGTTTCCTTGTGCGATATCTTTTTCCATAAAATCTCCTTCGGCTTTGCCGTTAAAGAGATCCTTTCAACGCATCTGTCGAAAAACAAATCAGGCCAAGTCAGTCCCGAATGGACATCCAGTAAACGGTGATTTCGCCGTTTCCTCCAGCTCCGCTGAAGTCTCCAGAGGATCCTCCTGCTCCACCGCTGCCCCGCGTACCCGCTCCACTGGGACCATTACCGCCCGCTCCGAAGCTGGCTCCTCCGCCCCCTCCGTCGGAAGCAGATGTCCCACCGTTCGCAAAAGCGCTATTTGACCCATTGGACGAACCCCCGACGCCCCCAGCCGTCCCGGTCCCGCGCGCAGGCGAGGAGACGCCACCCGATCCACCCGGAAATGATGCTAGCCCCCCAAAAGAAGAAGCCTGACCATCGGTTCCATATCCATATGCCCCGTAGGCAGCACCAGGAGCGCCGCTGCCAATTGTGATAGAATAAGCAGTTCCACCCGTGACTGCGACAACGGCTGTACCAACGGGAGCGCCAAACCCCCCGACGTTTCCAGCGGGTCCCGAAGCTCCGCTACCCCCACCGCCGCATCCGACTACCACCACCTGGGCGACTCCGATCGGGCACGTCCAGGTTCCGTTGGCGTTGAACGTCTGTGACCTGAGCTTCGGAAAAGTGATGCTCGGCATTACGCTGCCGTCCTTTCGAGGAATACGGAGAAGTCCTGCATGTTGACCTGGACGCTGTTGATGTTCAGCCGGAGCAGGTCCCCGGGAAGGAGATCCTGGAAAGCCAATGTGCCGTTGGCTGTGAAATAGCTACCGCTTGCGAAACCAGCGGAGAGAGGGCCCGTCAGAACGGTTGTCCATGCGCCCGCGCCACGCTTGTATTGGACGTCGATCTCGACCGACCCCGAACTCCCAGCTGTGACCACCAGGAGCCGACACGCCGTCAACGTGGTCGCCTGATCGATCCTGTAGGTCATCGCGCCGGTCATTGCGAGGGGCGCATTGAGGAGTCCCAAGACGTTGAAATCGATCGGAGGAAGGCGACCCAGCGCGGCTTCAGTGACCGTCAGCCTGGATTCGTGATCGTCCAGGGAGTCTTTGATCTTCTGGAAGAGAGGCTGAGATGTGGGCTCACCGGCTGCAATCTGTTCTGAGGTAATCGCTGAAAATGCCATAGGTTCACCAGATCAAATTTGTATTGAACGTTTCCGGGTCATTGCTCTGCATCCCGAAGGCATCCGTGATGTAGCCATTGAGAACCTTCTCCGTTTCGGGTGCCTGATCATAGGGTAGCCCTCCATCTGCAGCGATGCACGAGCACCTCGAAAACGCATTCGCCAGGTCCTCAAGCTCAACCTCTGCTCCGGAGATCGCTTTCTTTGCACTCTGGATCGAGGCGACCTTACGACTCGACGTACTTCCAACCCGCTCGTAAAGTTTCTCGTGCTGGATCAGCACCGGGTCGTTGACCTGGGACCTTGCCGCCTGAAGCTTGGTCCTGATCTTGAGAACGCTCGACGCTACTTCGAGAATGAAAGCCCAGCGGTTTGCAAGAATCTGAGCATCCGCCGCATCAACCAGGACTGTTGGAAATGATTTCTCTTTCAGTGTTTTGGCAAGGAACTGAGAGTTCTTGCTGGTCTTGGACGCGACGTAGTTGACCTTTGCTTTCGACGTGGGGTCGTATTCTTTGAACAGGTACTCGACGTTGGCCACCTTCACGATGTTGTCTGACTTGCTCTCTACCGAGAATTTCAGGATATCGAATTCCTTCAGCACGAGGACCGATGTCGGGCGTCTCGGCGAAAAGATGGAATACTCAAGCTGAAAATCAGCATCCTGAATCAGCGCCCCGAAGACGCTCTGGTTGATTCTGTTGATTACGTCGCGCGCGGCGGGCGATTTTTTATCGTTGTACGTTGTCGGTATTGCGATGCCTATCCGCTGCTCGGCTATCTGATCGGCCAGGGCGAAGCTTGCCAAATCAATGCTGTCCGAAAGATTGAGCCGCTCAAGGAGATTCTTGACTATTCCTGGAGCTTTCCAGAGCAGTGCTCCGGATGTGGAGCCATCTTCCGTTACGCCCAGGCAATCACAGGAAAGTACGGAACTCCCCTCGGAGTAAACCTCAGGTGATTTTTTCTGAGCGGGCCCAGTTACTGAATATGTAGCGGAGGTCCTGAGCAGCAGAGTCGTGTCGTCCACAACCTTGAGAACTTCAAAAAATGCGCTCTGCCCCGTGTTCCGGATCCAGTCACCTGGGCTGATCTGCTTGGTCAGCGCGGTCCCGCCTGAGACGCTCCGGCTTCCACTCGTGAACGTCAGCTGGCCCTGAAGCGATCGAACAGGTGCCACATTGAACTCGGCCAGCTCATCGAGCGTCAGCGTCCCCGCTTCTGCGTCGTAGACATAGTCGCGCGTGCGCTGAAACTCTCTTTCATTCAAAAACACGCTGCTTACCGATGGACGCATCACGACTGTGCCAGCCTCGGGAATGAGAGAAAGTGCTTGGGTCAAAATCAGTTTATTGCCAGAGATTCTTTCAATCCTCGAACTCTCTGTCCCGATGACCACCTCGTCCCCTGCGATGAGCCCAACTGTACTATCCACAGCGACGGCAAGCGTCGAGATCCCGTAAGCCACCGTGGTGGTAGGCTCCGCCAGAGCATGCCCAGCAATGAGGAATTGCCTGTTGATCCAACGCTTCGGGTGAGACGGCTTCAGGTTCCCGCTCACACCGCTCGCAGATAGGCCTGCGTAGACTTCCGTTAGGGTGGCTGAGGTGTCGCTCGCCACGTCCGCGATCGTATAAAGCGTCAGGTCATTACCGAAAAATATCTGGTCATCAGGAGAGAGTTCTTTCAGGAACTGTGTCCCCGTGCCCGTGATCGTCGCGGATCCGCCCGTCAAGGCAACGGTCCCTGTAATCGGATAACTCACCACGACCTGGTCGATGTTCGTCGGTCGATGTCCATGCACGTAGCCATAAAGCAATCGCTGCTTTGCCGTTTTCAGGGATTCTGGAACGCGCGCGCCCGGGAAGTTCCCGATATCTGCCAACGGTACCGGCGCCCGGAGTTCGTTCAAGTAGTCCTTGAGTCCAAACGTGATTTTGATCTCGTCGTACTTCTTAGACACGATGCGACCGCGGTAAATGATCTTCGCTTCCGTGATGGGTAACTCTCGATTCCAGGAATAGATAAAGACCCTCTGGTTGTCGAAGTAAAGCTTGTCGAAAATGGGTTTCCAGAACTCCTGGTCATTCTTGAGGACGATCGTCCCGGAGCCCTCGATGGCCTCACCCATCTGGTACTGGCGATCGAGTTCCACGCCGAACTGACTTGTGGATTCCAGCGTTGGAAGCCATTCGACGTCATACCCGTTGGCCAAGTCGTGCGGTGCGATTACCGCGACATTGGAGAAGAACATGCGGAATACCATCGCCAGGAATCGAGAATTCGGATTCGAGGAATCGGACGCCTGCAGATAGAGCACCCGGTTGGCCCGGTCATTGAAAAATTTACCGGCTCCAATTTCCGCAAGGGACGCGACCGAAACGTACGGGGTCCCACTGTCCTCGATTGAGACGATCACCGAGTAATCAAACCCAGTCAGTTTATAAACGGAACCGGAGTGAAGAACCCACCCCATCAGACGTTTCGCCGCTTCGAGCTGGACGAGTCCAATTTTTTCGCTCGATGCCAAAGCCTGAAAGTCTGAGTAGGTTTCGATACTCATTCAATCCGATCCTCTTTCGGGACTTCGATGCCCTGCTGGATCTCCAGCCGATATAGGCGCCGGTCCACTTTGATCAGAGCGTTTGCCGCTGGTTCAACCTTTTCCAACCCGGCCTCCACCTTTGCGACCCAAAGAGCGACCCCGACCAGGAGCGCCCCGAGGGCTATGACAAGCTTCAGTTCAATGGACGTTTTTTCGGATATCGCCGGATCCCGCTTCGCGCTCATAGGTCCCTCACCTTCTCGCAAACGTGTTCATCAGTGTGCGGCACGGGCTGGCAGTCCTTCACGATCACGCGGTTCACACCGCAGCCGGAGAGCCACACGAGCACGCCGAGAGCGCCCCACCATAACCCGATGCTGATTAGTGCGGCTTTGGTGAGCATCAGTAGTTACCTACTCGTTCAAAATCGAAGTAGTTGTAAGCGTCGCTCGCGATGGCAGAACCAACCGCCCCGCTGTAAAAATAGCAGCTGAGTGTTTCCCCCACCGCAAACTGCGCTGAACCACTCACAGACAAGGACATGTTCTGTGATGAGGCTGGGTTATTCGTGTCGAATCGCTCTGCTTTGATGCCAGTTGAACCGCGTTTTACCATCAGATAGAAAAACGCCAGCCCGGATGGAACAGACGCGAAACTCGTTGCGCATGTGAATCGGTATCGTCCTGCGACGGGTATCGTAAAAACACCCGTCGACGTAAGCATGTCGTGGGTTGAATATTTCCGACTCCCGGCTACGAACGGAAGAACATTCTCCCCAGCGGAGTGCGAGACACTGGAAAGCGCATAGCTGGCATTAACCTCGGTCGGGTCCACCAGAAGCGGAGCACTCATCGCGCCGTAAAACTCCTCGACGACGACAATGCCAGAACCGCCTGCGCCGCCAGCCACTCCGCTCGGCCCCGCAGCGCCTGCCGTGCCGCCCGCTCCGACCGCATAAGCATAAGACGCCGAAGGATTGTTTATTATAGCGTCAACGAAACCGCCCGAGCCGCCGCCCGCGCCAGCAAAAACACCGGCGGAAACGCCATTTCCACCGCCACCGCCACCGCCAGTGTTCGCATAACCAGGTTGTCCCGCCGTAGGATTTGTACTTCCGCCGCCAGAACCGCCGCCGCCGAACGCGGAATTCCCACCGCTCCCCCCGGTTCCGCCGGGTGTCGAGTTAATGTTTCCCGCCGGGCCGCCCTGCCCACCAGTCAGTCCGATGCCTGTAGCGTTTGCCGTAGTGCCGCCACCTGCTCCGCCATAGGCACCGTTAGGTTGGCCACCGCCTAACCCCCCTCCCGCCAGCAAAGAGCCGAATGTCGAATTGCCCCCCGATCCAGCGGCGGCTCCGGCCGACGTGCCGCTCCCGGACCCGCCTCCTCCGCCACCCACCATGCGAACGCGAATCCAAGTCACCTTCGCGGGCTTTGTGTAGGTCCCCGAGCCTGACGTGAATATCTGAACGGTGGGAAGTACTGGGTCGTCCTGCGCTATCGCGGTCTTGGAGGTCCAGCCTTGTGGGTGATACTTGAAATCAAGGGCAAATATATCACCAGAACCGTGAGACTGAGGCTCAGTGGCGTTCACTGACGAGTTACTCTGAATCGCCGTCGTGGATGTTGCAGCGGTGCTATCTACGGCATAGCGAACCAGCTTGACGGTGGTTTCATTGACGTAAATGACGACGCCAGAGTACCGGGTCACTCCGCTTCGGAGTACTCGGAAATGACCAAGCCATATGTCATCGGTTGACCCATTTCCTACCTCTTTGGAAGCGTCGATCGGGTAAGGCAGAGTAAACGTGTAGGTTCCACTTGAGTCACCGAAAGTCGACGTGGACCCAGCCTGAAGCGTAATCTGCGCATCAAGCCTATCCCCAAACCGCTGCCCCTTCCCTGAAATCGTTCCATTACCGAGAGTCGGAGCGGTGCCACCTACCTTTGACCACGTTGGCGTCCAGGAAACAGACCCCATATCCGTCACCGGATTCACGATGCCGAGATTCGTCGCCGCGCCAAGATAGGCGTCATCGACATAGAGAATCGGCTCATCAGCCGCGACACTCACCGCGCAAAGTGTGAGACTCCCCGATGCAGGAGCACCGACCGTCACGCCGCGCTTGAAAAACCTGTCGGTGAAACTCGCTATGGTGTCTTCATGCAGGACGGTTGACCCATCCCGAACCTGAATCTTGTGCGTACATGTTCCACTCGCGCACTTGAAGTACGCCGAGCC
>Ga0209318_1000472_pt1 | contig 39157 bp, 37 predicted proteins | sample RifGroE1_FD_183999 | JGI IMG/M metagenome (GOLD analysis project Ga0209318, IMG submission 183999) | Groundwater microbial communities from Rifle, Colorado, USA - Groundwater E1 (SPAdes) (version 2) | ecosystem: Environmental > Aquatic > Deep subsurface > Groundwater | place: Rifle, Colorado... | reverse complement strand
GTTGTTCAGTTGAGAATGAAACGAAATAGTATGAAATGGACTATATCAGGTGCAAATGATATGTTACAACTTAGAAGTCTATATTTTAGTAATAGATGGAATGAGGTTACTGCATACCTTGAAAAGGTCGGATAGTTACCAGTAAAAGAAATTTACACCCCAGGAGGAATTGCTTTAATTGATCAACCGGAAAAATAAATTTACCCCTGAATTGGTTGAATTAGAAAAAAATCATTGACAAAGAAGTTTGATTTAATGTAAAATAAAGAACACAATTTATGGTAAGGGGTGTTTCGATGTCAGATACATTTGATAAAGTTAAAAAATTAATCGCAGAGAGATTGTCAGTTGATGAAAGTAAAATTAAACTTGAGTCTTCTTTCATAGAAGATTTAGGAGCGGATTCATTAGATACAGTAGAGCTAATTATGCAGCTTGAAGAAGTATTTCATATTCAGATTCCTGATGATGATGCTGAAAAGATTGCAACTGTTGGAGATGCTGTAAAGTATATTGAGAAAAACGCTTAATTCGTTAAGTGCTCTTTAGAAAACTTTACATTTAGGGCATTTCTAAAAAACTGATATTTAGACTTTATACGAGGAAAAAAAAGTGTGAAAAGCGGAGCATACAGAAAAAAATAGTAATTTTTTTGGTATGTGAGCATTTGAGCGTTTTTTTTGACGAAGTAGAAAGTTTAAAGATGGGTTTTTAGAAGTGCCCGTCATGGGACTGCCTGACAAGTCATTAGTGTTACAACAATAATGGCTGGTTTGTCAGTCCTTTTTTTAATTTAAAAAAAAGTACAGGGTAATTATGGATCGTAAAGATAAAATCCATTTAAAGGAATTTGCTAAAAGGTTAAGAATTAAATTCAATTCAATTGAATTACTTGAGGTCGCATTAACACACAGATCTTTCTCAAATGAGAAAGTCGACGGTGAAAATAATGAAAAACTTGAATTTTTAGGTGATTCCGTTTTAGGACTTATTATCACAGATTATTTATATACACAGTTTCCCTTGTTAACAGAAGGTGATCTTGCAAGAATTAAATCATACATAGTAAGTGAAGAAATACTTTCGGCAATAGGGAAAAAGTTAAATATCAACAAATATCTTAGAATCGGGAAGGGTGAAGAATTAACCGGCGGTAGAGAAAAAAAAGGTCTCATAGCCGATGCGTTTGAAGCAATTCTCGGTGCCTTGTATCTCGATGGTAAATATACAAAAGTGGAAGAGTTTGTTATTCGCCTGTTTAAAGATGAAATAGGGCTTGTTATTAATGAAGAAAAAGGACTTGATTATAAAACATTACTTCAGGAGTATGTTCAAAAGAAGTTTAAAGATTGCCCTAAATATAGATTAATTGAAGAAACAGGCCCTGAACATGATAAAACATTTTCTATGGAAGTGTTAATAAATGATAAGATTTATGGAAACGGGTCCGGAAAATCAAAAAAAGAAGCAGAAAAGACAGCCGCAACATCAGCGTATAAAAAGCTTGTAAAACCGGAAACTCATGAAAAAGGATAATTTTTGATGGAAATAAAAGTTAGAAACCAGATAATTGGCGGCAGTTATATTCCAATTCAGACAATGCTTAAAAACCCTGTTTGGGATGTTGATTTGAGTATGGAAAAAATTATCAGGCTTTCAAAATCAGGCTGTGATATAATAAGAATTACCATTCCAGATGAAAAAGCACTTCAAGGTCTTAAAACGGTTATCAAAAAATCACCGATTCCAATTGTCGCTGATATTCATTTTGATTATAGACTCGCCATTGGCAGTATAGAGGCCGGGGTTGATAAAGTCCGGATAAATCCGGGTAATATAGGTGATAAATCAAAAGTTAAGAAAGTTATAGAATGTTTAAAATACCATAACACACCGGTACGAATCGGTATTAATAAAGGTTCATTACCTGAACACTTAAAAAAATTGCATAAAGATCCGATAGATATAATGATTGCAGCTGCAAAAGAAGAAATTGGCTATTTTCTTGAAGAAGGGTATGAAAATATCGTTTTATCTTTTAAATCATCAACGGTTATGGAAACAATACACGTTAATAGAGAAGCTGCAAAATTATTTGGCTATCCGCTTCATATTGGTGTTACCGAAGCGGGTGATTTATCAGATGGCACAATTAAAAATGCAATAGGAATTGGAACGCTACTGCAAGAGGGCATAGGAAATACAATTAGAGTGAGTTTAACTGCACCGGAAGATGATGAAATTCGTGTCGGTAAGAAAATTCTGGAGTCAATCGGGCTTCGCTCATCGGATATTGATATAATAAGTTGTCCTACCTGCGGGAGAACAGAAATTGATCTGTCAGAAATTGTACGGAAGGTAAAAGAATGCACCGCAGGGCGGGTTTTTACTAAAAAACTAAAGATTGCAATTATGGGTTGCATAGTAAATGGTCCCGGAGAAGCAAGTGAATGTGATTTTGGTATAGCAGGCGGGGTTGATAAATCATTGATTTTTAAAGACGGAAAGAAAATTAAAACGGTACATAATAATGATATAATAGAAGAGTTGGGGTTAATACTTGAAGAATATACGAAGCAGTAATATTTATTTTATAATATTTTTATTCTCACAGGCTTTTTTATTTTCTGAAGAACTTAAAGATCCCAGTTGGGTTTATTTGAAAAGAGCATCAAATTTTATTGAAAAAAAAGATTTTGCAAATGCGTTAAGTGAAGTGAAAAAATCAAGACTGAGAAAAATCAATGAAGATTTAGATGCGTATTGGGAAAAAATCAATCTTGATTTTCCTGAGAAAACAAGATATGAGCTTAAAAAAATGATGAAAGAAAAGGAAGCTCTACTAAAAGTAGAAGGAGGTTTTCCTCAATATCATTATATTGTAGCTGATATTTATGCAAATACCGATTTTCTCGATGAAGCTGAAAAAGAATATCGCGTGGCATTAAGTCAAAGTGAAAATCTTGATTATCCTGATCAAATTCTTGAAATCCAATATAAACTTGCACTTTTATACAATAAAAAAGGTAATTTATATCTCGAACAAATGACCTATCATGAAATACTAAAAGGGTTTTTCAGTCAGAAAAATAATGAATACTGGGAAAGAATCCGTTATAATATTCGAGAGGATATGTCACTTAATTATGTTTTTAAAATATATAGAATAGAAGGTATAAAGTATCTTAAAGCATTGTATCAACTTGGTGTTCATGAGGCTTTGTTGCAAAAACAGAACGAATCTTTGTTCTATTTAAATCTCGCAACAATTGTCTGGATGACCTATTATGGAACAGAAATTAAAAAATTTGTTCCCGAATTTCAATATGAAGGCCCAGTTGATTTTATTAATTACATTAAGAACAACAGGTTTTCAAAGTATGTTAACGATGATTTTATAATTGATAAATTAATGTTTTACATTGGTTATAACCTTTTTATTAATCGTGAATATCAAATTGCCTCACATTATTTTAAACTTTCACTTATTTACGCCGAGTCAACAGGAAGACTGGTGATGATCCGGGATCAAATTAATTACCTTGAAAATAATAAAGATCATGTTTTAACATACGAGGAGATTCTTTGAAAATCACTATCACATATTTCTTAACAGCACTTTGTTTTGTTATAACTCTATCATGTTCATATACAAGTAATCGTGTAAAAGCCGGTTTGTTAAATAATGTTATCGATACTGATGTTTTTTCCCGTTTTGTTTCTTTTGATGTGACAGCAGATAGTACATCGGTTGTTTATTCTGATGAAATTACATTAAGTATTAAAAAAGCTATATTCCATAATAATGAATGGCAGTATAATTTTATTGATAGAGTAGATATTGCAGAAAGGATTAATCCTGTAATGGGAAAACATTTTGTTTCAATCAGTAATAATAAGGAATCAATGTATTATTTAGATTATCAAAATGAGAAAAAAAGTGTTTTTAAAGTTATTACAAAAAATAAGGGTGATGCAAATAATAATTATGCACTTAACGTTCTAAATATCGAGTGTAATGATTTTGCTTTCGTTGAAGGTTTACCAAATCATTTGTTTTATATAAACGAAAATGTAAATGCTGTTGAAATTAGTGAAAATAATGCCATGGTACAGTATTTGTTTGATTCATCAGAGTTTGAAACGATAACTGATTTTACAGTGACAAAAACCCTGGATTATATTTCAATGGTTTATAAAGATATAAATCAGACACTATATATTTTGCGCCTCAAGAAAGTTGACGGTTCCATGGTTATCGAAAGTCGAAAAGTTATTTCTGAACAGGTATCTTTGTTTGATACTGTTTCAGTTCATCAGGATGTCGGAGTAATTTATTATGATGTTAATTCACTGGTTAATTATTATGAATCGGGAACTGTTACCAGAATCGGATATTATCCGTATTGTTCCAAAGTTCATGTTGGGTTTACCGGAGAGAATGTTTTCTTTTTACTGTCCGCTGTTGAAGAAACTAAGGAACAAAGTGATATATACGGGTTGAATATTGTTTATACAATAAACGGTAATACAAAAAAATGGTATGAGGAACGGCTTTTTGATTCGGAAATCCCATTTTCTGCTATAGAATCATCAGTATTTAATGATTCATTGTATATTATATCTTCCGGGATCAATTTGACGTTGAGTAAGTTCTCTTTAGATTGTTTTTAGTTTGCTTCTAAAAACCCGCTGTATTTTATTTTCATCGAGAAATAGTATAAACTCATCAAATGTCATCACTTCTTTTACTTTCTTTCTGATTTTTTTTGCCCATAGGCTGTGAAAAAAAGTTTTTTTCACTTTGTTTTCTACCTGATAATGTATTAATGGGATGTGTTTTTCAACATCTGATAATGCTAATTCAAAGTATATTTTTGAATTATTGAGCGTTATCATAATTTGATTAACCGAGATATTTCCAAAGGTAAAAATTAAAACAATATCTACCAATGTGTTGTTGTCGTTTTTTAAAAAAAACGAATAGGAATCAAATCTTTCATTGTATCTGAATAATGTTAATTCTGATTCTAAAATGATCTTTTTAATCGGAGTATAATCAGACATGTGGTCTACCGTTGAGTGGATCCTTCCTGTTCTTATAAAATCGAAGATTAAATCAAAGAATAATATCATATCCGGTTGCATTATTTACTCAGCTTTAATAGATACTGAATCAGGTGATAAAATAAAAAGCGGTTTAACACAAGGTTCCTGCCATGAAATATTTTTACTATAAATAAATGTAACTTTAATAAGAGGTTTTTTTATTTTTAATAATGAAATCCATTCTACAAGAGCTTTTATGCCAACAGAATTTATAAATTGAAGTTTTGTTATATTAAAAATAATATTTGCGTCATCCTCAATAAATAAAAAAATATCAGCAAAAAAGTTTTTTAGAAATATTCCTGACTTAATGCTGTCTACTTCACCAATCATTGATATTCCATTTTCATCAAACCGGATTAACCCTTTTCCATCCTCAAAATTATTTGTTACCGACTCCATAGCATCCCTTAGTTATTAAAAATATTAAAATTTTATTTTGCAAAAATCTTATAGATACTATAAAACAGAATTGGAAAAAAAACAAACTATTTCAACGGAAGACTGAAATAAAATGTTGAACCCTTCTCCTGAATTGAAGAAACACCGATTTCGCCGTTATGAGCCTGAATTATTTTTTTTGCAATTGCAAGACCAAGTCCGATTGATTTCTCACCGCCGGTTGGTTTATTTGCACGTTTATACGGATTAAAAAGTTCTCCGATTTTATTTTCAGGAATACCAATTCCTGTATCAGTAATTGTTGTGATAAGAAAGTCACTTTTAGTATAAACGTTTATGGTTATAGATGAATTTTCTCTTGAATACTTGATGCCGTTTGTAATAATATTATTTAAAACCTGTTCGATTTTACCCGCATCAATCATGACCATAATGCTTTCTATGCTTTTTTCAATTTTGATGTGGATGGATTTTTTTTCTGATAAATTGCTAAGAATTGAAACAACTTCATGTATTAATTGTATGTAATCAATCTTTTTTATTGACAACTCAATTTCCTCACTTTCAATTCGTGAAATATCGAGAAAATAATTAACCAGATCAAGAATTTTTCTGCTTGAATCATTAATCATATTTAATGATTTTGATAGCTTCTCCGGTTTTATTTCATCGTTTTCAAGCTGAGTGAGAAGCATTTCAGAAAGTGTATAAATAGTAGAAAGTGGAGTTCGTAAATCATGAGATGCTATACTTAGAAATTCATTTTTTTTTGAATTCAGTTCGATAAGTTTTATATTCATATTTTCAATTTCTTTCATATTTTTATTTCGTTCAATTGAATACTTTATAATTCGTATCAAATTAGACGCTGTTAAATCCTGTTTTTCAATATAATCCTGTGCTCCGTAATTTAATGCTTTAACGGCAAGTTCAGCATCATTGATTTCTGTTAATATAATAATTGGAATAGACTTAAATGAACTTTTTAACTTTATAAGTGTATCAATACCGCGGGAGTCGGGCAGGTAGAGGTCAAGAAAAATGAGATCAATATCCTCATTAGAAAAGTTTTCTACCGATTTTCTTAATGAATCAGAATGTACGACCTGATAATCTTTATGTTTTTTAAAATGCTCGTTGAGGATTGCAAGATCATCGTAATTATCTTCAATCATTAATATTTTCATATATTTCCTTATTTTTAAGGCTCTGTAAAATAAATTATAATTCTTTTTGTAAATATTACAATAGAAACAGATAATGTTTTAAAAAATGGAATAAAATTAGTAGTCTTTTTTATTCTTCTGTTGTACTATTAGTATAAGGATTAAATTATGAAACATTTTTTTTTAGCACTTATATGTATTGTTTTGTTCATCTCATGTGAGCCGGAAAAAGCTGAAGTCGTACCAAACTCAGTCTCTTTTACCTATTCGGATGAAGTCCCGTTCTTTAAGGTTGATTTTGCAAATAGCGATAAAGCAATCTATACAATTAAAAACATTCCCGGTAAAGATGTGTTCCTTGTGAAAGCTAATAAATCAACGTCAACTCCTGTTGGTTCTTCAAAAACAGGTGAAGTCTCATCGTTAGCGTCTGCAAAGAGTATTCATACCAATACAACTTCACCTGCAAAAATTACAAGAATAGACCATAAAGGTGCCATGAAATTTAGTGCTAATCCGCCTGAAATTAATCAACGTTTATTGAAAAACCGTTCAATAATTGATAATAAATCTGAAACAGTAACCTACGGTAGTTCAACGTATAGTATAGATCAACCCAAATATTTTTGGGTTGAAAAAGAAACAGGTGTGTATGAGCAAATATCAGCATCTTTAAAAGGGTTAGGACAGTTTTGTTATATCTGGGTTGCTGATGAAAATTTTGCTGATGCCACCGGTGGTGCTAAGATTAATCAGGAAGTGGTTGATCAGTTAGTCGCTAAATTTGATGGTACTTCAGAAAAATCGTGGCTTGACGGAATCTATACAATGGTAACCAATGTTTTTGGTACGGAATTTGGTGGTGGAGAATCTGGCGATGGTGGAAGAGACGGGGATCAGCATATTAGTTTTCTTGTATATGATATCGACTATGATTACAATGCTTCTCAAGATTCAGGTACTTTGGGTTTTTTCTATGCTAAAGATTATTGGACTCAGGATGAGTTAAATGCCAGTGAATATTCATATATCAAAACTAATAACGCTGAGATGTTATATCTTGATGCCTTTTTTTTGTATACTTATCCTGATATGCTTATTTCAACCCTCGCTCATGAATTGCAGCATTTAATCCATTATAATAGAAAGAAGATAGAATCTCTTAAAAACTCCTCAATCTGGTTCAATGAAATGTGTGCTATGGTATGTGAAGATTTATTAGCAGAAAAACTGGGAATGTCTGATGAAAATAGCCCGTTTCGATGGTTTCCTGAGTTTAACAGTAATTATTACCGTTCCGGTGTTAATGACTGGATTGATGATAATCAAAGATATAGTTATGCATCTTCATATACTTTTGGTGCTTTTTTATTAAGAAATTATGGAGGGGCTGAACTTTTTAAATATATTATGGCTAATAATACTGTTGATATCGGGGCTATTCTTGATGGAGTAAAGTCTTATAAGTTTGCTAATCCTGAGGAAACGGCTATAATTGACAATTTTGATGATATATTTGAAAAGTATTTACACTCGATTATTTATGAGGACCCGGCAGGTTTTACTTTAAATAAAGATCATACAACAGATGTTATACCCGGTGTAATATATCATGTACCACCTGCAAATATATGGAACTTTTCGCAGAAGCCACCTTCAGGTATAATGGGGCCGGAATTGCTTAGTCCTTCAACGCAAGTTGAATTACGACCGCTCGGGTTCTCAATTCATTCTGATAACAAATGGAGTGACGTTTCCGGTGATTTAACGATTCAAATAACAAAATCTGATGATCCATCTTTATTTTATTATGTAATGGTGAAATAAATGGTCAGGTATACAAAAGTTGTAATAGTGTTATTAGCTGTTCTTGTATGCAGTTGCAAGGAAAAATATCAACCGGTCGAATTCTCCGGTGAAATTAAGAAGTATGGTAATCTGACTTCATTCGTTGGGAAACCTGGTTCGTCAGGTCCGAAGGCGGAAATTGCTATTGAAACAGATGACGGGCGTATATATGCGATTGATTCTGATTATAGAGAAGAGCTTATGTCACTCGAGCGCGGGGTTTATAGATTTAAGGGATATATTCGTGAAAAATCTTCAGGCGAAGGTGTTTTTGTCCCGCTATGGTATGAGCGTAAGGCAGAATAATAGGTTTGTGGTGAATTTGTAGAAAATATATTATTTATAGTTCTATATTGATTGAATAATATGAAATAATAGTTTATAATTAATTATGGTAACAATAAATGAAGCGTAGTTATTCCCTTTTTATAAAGATTTTGTTTTTTTTTATTTCGTGTATTGTAATTTCATTGACTTTGAGAGCAATGGTTTCATATAATACAATGAAAAAAGAGTACTTGGATACTATTCATACAGTATATGAGAAAGATTTTTTAAAACTTCGCGATATAATCGCTCAGCCTTTATGGAATATCAATCTTGAAAATGTAAGTAATATACTTGATCGTGAGCTGATAAATTCTGATATTATTTACATAAAAGTTGTAGAAAAAGGTGGCGGGTATCAGTCTGCAATCATGTATGAAAAAATGAAAACAGAAGACCATAAAGTTATCGTATATGACTCATCAATTTATGGAAGCTATGTTTTAAAAAGAAGGCTTTTTGATTTTACGGGTGATATTATTATTAATGAGAAGAAAATTGGTGAGTTATCTGTTATTATTTCAACCGATAAAATAAGTCTGTTGTTCAAGGATATCTTATCAAAAACTATTATTGATGCATTTACATTTTCTTTGTTATTATTGATCCTTTTGTTACTTGGTATAAAAATTATTATTTTAAACCCTTTGGGAAAATTAAATAAAACAGTTAGAAAATTTGCTAATAAAGATTTTTCTGTACGATCTCCCGTTAAAAGTCATGATGAAATCGGGTATCTCAGTAAAACATTCAATTATCTTGCCGAGACGTTAGAAGATCACAATCAGAGGTTATTACGACAAATTTATTATGACACATTAACCGGGTTGCCAAACCGGGCAAAATTACTTGAAGATTTAAAAAACATTAATGTAGGGTTATTATTATTAATTAATATTGATAGTTTTCAGGAAGTCAATGACTTTTATGGCTATGAAGTAGGTGACTCTTTACTGGTTGAATTATCCACCCGGTTAAAAAATGTAAGATCAGATTTTTTTGTTACTATTTACAGGCTTCAATCTGATGAATTCGCAGTTATTATCATGGAGTCGGTCGAGTCTAATGGAACATTTGATGAGATTAGAGGCATTGTAAGTTCATTTGTTTTCTCAAATATCAATGATAAAATATTTATATTTAATGAAAGTGAAATCAGTATCCGGGCGACAGTTGGTGTTGCTAAGATTAATAATGATGACAATATAAGAGCTTTGTATAATGCTGATATGGCGTTAAAAAAGGCAAAACAGTTACAAAAACATTATCTGGTATATGAAGAAACGCTGGAAATCGCAAAAGAATATGAAAATAATATTAAATGGACATTTATACTGAAAGATGCAATTACTGATGATCGGATAATTCCGTTTTATCAGCCGATTGTTAATAATCAAACCGGTCTTATTGAAAAATATGAATGCCTCTGTCGTTTAATTAATAAAAACAACGACATAATCAGCCCCTATTATTTTCTCGATATTGCAAAGAAAACCCGATTATATCCATACATTACAAAAAGAATTATCAGTAAAGCATTTGATCGTTTTGATTCGCTTAAATATGAATTTTCGATTAATCTTTCGGTAGTTGATATTTTAAATGATGATACAAGGCGGTATATCAAATCGGTTCTTATTAATAATCGTGAAACTGCTAAAAGGGTTGTTTTTGAAATACTTGAATCAGAAGGTTTACAGAATTATACGATAATTAAGTCATTTATTGATGATGTTAAATCATTGGGTTGTAAAATTGCTATTGATGATTTTGGTTCGGGATATTCGAACTTTGATCATATCATATCACTTGATGTTGATTATATAAAAATCGATGCGTCAATGATTAAAAATATTGACAAAGAGAGAGAATCGCAAATTATAACGAAAACAATTGTCAATTTTTCTAAAGAGTTAAACATGAAAACTGTCAGCGAATATGTTCATTCACTTGCTGTTTTCAATAAAGTAAAAGAACTCGGTGTCGATTTTTCGCAAGGGTATTTTTTTGGTGAGCCGACCATTGATATTACAGAAATATATTAGTTCCGCCTTTTAAAAAATAAAAAAATATGTTATTCATCTATTCAATCAAATCATTTATTAAGGGAGACACCCATGATATATTACAGTACAGAAAGAAAATCAAAAGAAGTGAGTTTTAAAGAAGCAATTTTAGCAGGTCTGGCACCGGATCGTGGTTTATATATGCCGGAAGAAATTCCTCTGATTAATATGAATATCATAGCTGATATGAGTTTTGACGAACTTGCTTTTGCAGTTGCGAAAAAACTTGTCGACGGTGAAATATCTGATAGCGATCTTAAAAAAATAACTGATGATGCTTTTAATTTTCCTGTTCCTGTAAAAAATATACATGATAACATATATGTTCTTGAACTATATCACGGACCGACAGCTGCGTTTAAAGATTTTGGTGCACGATTTATGGCGCGGGTTATGAGTCATTTTCTTGGTTCAAAAAAATTAACTATATTAGTTGCAACTTCAGGGGACACAGGCAGTGCCGTTGCAAAAGGTTTTTTTGGTTTACCTAATATAAATGTGATTATTCTCTATCCATCCGGTAAAGTGTCACCGTTACAGGAAAAACAATTAACAACATTGGGACATAATATTACTGCACTGGAAGTTGATGGAACTTTTGATCAGTGTCAGCATCTTGTAAAAGAGGCTTTTATGGATGATGAAGTAAAATCGTGGCTTGAGTTGTCATCTGCAAATTCTATAAATATCGGCCGGTTATATCCCCAGTCTTTTTATTATTTTCATGCATATAATCAGGTTAAAAAACTGGGAACACCAATTTTTTGTACACCTTCAGGGAATTTCGGTAACTTAACAGGCGGTTTGATTGCAAAAAATATGGGTATGCCGGTGAAGAAATTTATAGCTGCAACAAATGCTAATGATACAGTACCTGAGTATCTGGAAACCGGGGTTTACAGAGCAAGACCGTCAGTTCAAACTGTTTCAAATGCAATGGATGTTGGTGATCCTTCAAACTTTGCACGATTGAAAGCATTGTATGCTGATAATAAAAGTATGTCACACGATATAATCGGATACAAAATCACCGATGCTGAAACTATGGAAACAATTAAATCGGTTAATGAAAAACATCATTATTTACTTGATCCTCATGGTGCTGTTGGCTATAAAGCGATTACAGAATATATTGCTGAAACAGGTGATACAACAACGCCATTTGTTTTGCTTGAAACAGCTCATCCTGCAAAATTTGGTGAAGTTATTGAAAAGGCAATTGGCACATCACCGGTAATCCCTGAAAATTTACAGGAATACCTTCTAAAAGAAAAGAAATCTATTAGAATGAGTACAGATTATGCTGATTTTAAAGCATATTTAAAAAGTATTTCAAAATAGTAGAGACTCATGCAGGAATGTTTTTAATTTCATAAATTGTAATAGTTTTAAAAGGTGTAACTCCGTTTATTTTTTGATAGACGGGTTTTACTGAAAAATTGTCTTTTTGTAATAAATCGATGAAAGTGTTAATATGGCCTCGTTGCGGATCTGAAATATATACTGCTGTATTCAGTTTTAAATACTTTTTTATAACTGAGTACAGCGGTATTACCTGCTTTTCTTCATACAATACATCTGAGCATACAACCATATCAATTTTCTCGTCAATATCCGGGAAATTTCTCCAGTCGGCTGTTAAACAATCATAATTTTTTATACCATTTTGGATTGCATTTCTTGCACATAATTCTACAGAATACTCTTCATAATCAGTAAATATTAATCTGCATCCTGCCGTTGCTAAGGCAACACCGGTAACTCCTGTTCCTGAGCCGAGTTCAAGAATTGTCATTGTATCAATGTTTTCTATATTTTCTATTAACCAGGTTGCAAGAACCGGACCTGAATCCCAAATTGTTATGTAATAAGGGAATCGTTCATCTTCACCGAATTCTTCCTGTGTCATTTCATTGACAATCGAATCAATTGAATCTGTGTAATTTATTGTGATATCTTTCGTTTTAAATGAAAAAACGCGACTTTTCAGTGGAATACTTTTTATTTTATTGCATAAACTCAATTTTTAACCTCATTGACGGTTGATTTTATATCAAATTATTTGTATATATACCCAGAAATGTTTGATTAGGCAAGTATTTCTTAGGGTTTACTAAAAAATAAACAGGAGTTCTTTTTGAAATCAATACAGGAAAGTGTTTCTATAATAAAACCTGAATCATTTCAGTTAGTTGAGAAAATATTATCCCATGCGGAATTTAATGCATACTTACAGGCAATTCGGGCTGTGCGCAAAACGACATTTCGGGTTAATACCATAAAAAGTGATAAAGTAACAGTTGTGAAAATATTGCGGGAATCAGGTATTTCAGTTTCTGATTTTCCATTAATCGAAAATGCTTTTATTGTAAATAATGCAACAGATAATCAGATAATGAAAAATGAGTGTTTTACAAAAGGGTATATTTATTTGCAGAGTTTATCAAGTCAGATTCCTCCTGTTATTTTAGAACCGAAACCGGGGGATTATATACTTGATTTAGCAGCAGCACCGGGTAGTAAAACAACGCAAATGGCAGCATTGATGAAAAATACCGGGACTATCGATGCTGTTGAACCTGATTTTATCAGAAAAGAACGGCTTGAATATAATATTAATCAGCAGGAAGCTGCAATTGTTTCCGTTTTTCAGGCTCGTGGTGAGAAGTTTTTATTGGATGTTGAAAATAAATATGACAAAATATTATTGGATGCTCCCTGTTCAGGTGAGGGGCGGTTTAATATAAATGATAAGAGTTCATATTTTGCCTATAGATTAACAGAAATCCCTAAATTCAATCGATTACAGGTGAAATTATTAACAAGTGCATTAAAAGCGGTGAAACCGGGTGGTACTGTCGTGTATTCAACGTGTACGCTTAATACTATGGAAAATGAACAGGTACTACATGAGGTTTGTAATCAATTTCAGTGTGAAATAGTACCGTTACCGAAGGGGTATAAAGAACTGAATGAAATTACGCAATGCAAAAGTTCTGTCGATGGTGTATCGATGAGAAAAGATATTCACAATGCGATTAAAATAGTGCCGTCTCAGAGAATTGAAGGTTTTTTTGTTTCAAAAATAGTTAAGAAGTCTGTTTAGTGAGCATTCATGTTATTTTCATAACATTTGATCCTTATTCAGAACTTAATAAGTAATTATACTCATTTTTGATTACTTTTGAAAGAAAATTATAGTAAAAAATTCTCTTTGGTTTCTGCATACTTCTCAATAAACGGTTTAATAAGTACATCAAAATCCCCTTTGGTATTAATGCCAAATCTTTTAAGAACCTGCATATTTATTTCAGAAAATTTATACTTAGCGTCTTTATAATAAGATATTATATCTGCAAGATAAACAATAGAAACCAGATCGATATTTTTATCACTTGCTTGAAGAGGTATGTGGTGAAATTGTATTGATTCAGTCAGAAAATCGGGAAAATTCCATTTTTCAGCAAGTTTTGCTCCTATAATCGCATGATTATAGCCATTTGTCAGTGATTCGATTATGTAGTTGTTTATACCCTTACTTTCACAAACCTGTTGGATATGGTCAGAGAGTTTTTGATTAATACCCCGAATTATAATTTTTCCCAGATCATGAAGCATCCCTGCAACAAACAGATTATCTTTTAAAGTTCTTTTCTTAAATTTATCAGCTAATAAAGCTGCGTACAACGTAACCTCTTGTGCGTGAGTTATCATTCTTGTAATTTCATCAATATTATACTTATTCATAAGAGCTTTGCTTGTTGAATAGGTAAAAACAAAATTTTTAACACCATTGATACCGATTAAACTGATAGCATCATTAATATTTTCTACTTTCTTTGGTAATGAATAAATGGCCGAATTAGCCGTTTTTAATAGAGCCGCAACAAATGACGGATCCTTTTTTGCGATAGTGCCTATTACTTCAAATGTGCTATCCGGTTTATTCAGGACATTAATAACTTCAATAAAATGCTGCGGGAATTGTGGAATGTCATCAACTGCCTTAACCACTTCTTCAGCAATTACATCACCTTTTTTGTCATTAACAAGATCAATCGGTAGTGATATTCTGAAAGTAGTTTTACTATCTTTACTGCCAATATTGATAACATTCTCATCAACTCCGAGTTTTCTAAGAATCAGTACCGATAATATCAGTCCAAACCCCGCACCTTCTGTCTGATCGAGTACTTCCTGAATTACTTCTTCCATTGAATTAAATCGTGCAGCTATCTGCATTTTATTTTTGATTCTTTCTATTTCTTTTTTAACTAACTCAGAATTATTTTTAACCTCAATAATCATTTTCCGGTCAACGGTACTCATTAATAATTCTACATAATATCCCCGGCTTTTTGCTGTTTCAATATATTCATCATAATTAAAAAGCATGTCATTTCTGAATGTTGCGATTGCGTTTTCATATTCATCATTGTTGTTAATATCAAACCCTTTATTATCAAAATAGATCCGTTTCAGATTTGCTTTTTCAGCATTTGTTACTAATTCTTTTACAATGTAGTTCAACTGATCAAAATAATCAGGCCTGTTTACTGTAATCAGAAATTGTTGTAACGCCGACTCAACATTGAGTCTTTCTTTCTCAAAACTGACAAAGACAAGTTTATTCATAGTAACTCCCGTATAGTTATATGATTACATAAAACGAATAACTATAGTATATGGAGAATCTTTAATAATTGCAATTTTATTTAAAATTATTCATTGGCACGATTTAATAATTAATCTAATATAGAGAGCCCCTGGAATATATTATAATTGAGAAGGAAAACCATGTCAGATTCATTTACGAATTTAAAAATATCAAACGATTTAATCAATGCACTTGCTGTTGAAAAAATAACCGCACCCACGCCGATTCAGGCAAAAGTTATTCCGCTTGCATTGGAAAATAAAGACTTAATCGTTCAGTCAGAAACAGGAACCGGTAAAACACTCTCATATCTTATACCGCTGTTTGAAAAACTGAATGCACCAAAAAATGAAACGGAAGTTATCATCATGACACCGACGCATGAACTGGTTATTCAGATTCAAAGACAAATTGAACGTTTAGCAACGAATTCCAAATATCCCGTTACTGCTACAACTCTTATCGGAAATGTAAATATAAAAAGACAAATTGATAAATTAAAACTAAAACCGCGTATTATTGTCGGTTCAGCCGGACGGATTTTAGAACTTATAAAAGCAAAAAAAGTCTTTGCCCGTGGAATAAAAACGGTGATTTTAGATGAAGCAGATCGATTATTGGATATTAATAACCGTGAGTCTGTATTGTCGGTTATTAAAGAAACGGCTGCTGAAAAACAAATTCTTCTTTTTTCTGCATCGATTACTGAAGATACTATCAATAAAGCAGCACAGTTAAGTAAAACATTTGAAATTGTAAAACTTGAGGGTGAGCCGGTTATTCCTGAAACAATTACTCATGAATATTTTGTAACGACTCAGCAGGAAAAAATCGAAACTCTGAGAAAAATTATCGGGATAATAAAACCGTTTAAGACATTAATATTTCTTAATAAAAACGATCAGATTGATAATTTAACAGCTAAACTTGAATATCATAATCTAAAAGTCGGCGCACTTCATGGGACATTCAGAAAGTTAGACAGAAAAAAAGTAATGGATGATTTCAGATCGGGAAAACTCACTATTCTGATTGCATCCGACATAGCTGCAAGGGGTTTACAACTTGACGGAGTAACTCATGTTTTCAATATGGATATACCGGAAGCTCCAAAGGAATATCTTCATCGTGCCGGTCGAACGGGTAGAAACGGGGTTGAAGGTGTAGTCATTTCGTTATTAACGGATAGGGAAGTGCCTCTTTTACGGGTCGTTCAGAATAAATATGGTTTTGTTCTTACAGAGAAAGATATGTATAATGGTAAAATCAATTGACCATTTTATAGGAAAATAGTACATTTAAAAAAAATATAAGAGGTTAGTATGATATATATTGGAAACGATCACGGTGGTCTTGAGTTAAAAAATGAGGTTTTGCAATACATAAAAAACGACTTAAAACTTGATATTACAGATATGGGTTGTTATGATAACAGTTCTGTTGATTACCCTGATTATGCCGAGGCGGTATGTGCTAAAGTTCTTGAGAACAAAGCAACCGGCATTCTTATTTGCGGAACAGGCATAGGCATTTCAATAGCTGCAAATAAAATAAACGGAATACGTTGTGCATTATGCCATGAGAGTTATTCTGCGGAAATGACTAAAAGACATAATGATGCAAATGTGCTTGCACTGGGTGGCAGGGTTACAGGGCCGGAGCTTGCAAAGTCAATTGTAAAGGCATTTTTAATATCAGAGTTTGAAGGTGGCAGACACCAGAAAAGGGTTGAAAAAATTACTAAACTTGAAAAATAGAATATAGTATAATAAGGATACATTTCTTGAGAGAATTAAGTGTACAAATAATCAAACAAACTATTGCTGATCTTATTCTTAAAGCCCAGCATTTTCTGCCGGATGATATAAAGTCAGCAATTATTCAGGCAATTCATGATGAACCTAATCAGTCGGCTAAAGAAATTCTAAGGATATTACTTGAAAATGCTGATATATCGGAGAAAAAAGTTTTTCCTCTTTGCCAGGATACGGGGATGGTTTTTGTATATCTTGAAATCGGACAGGAAATCTATTTTACACGGGGTTTATTAAAAGATGCAATTTATTCAGGTGTTGAATTAGGATATAAAGAAGGGTATTTACGAAAATCAATTGTTGCAGATCCGATTAAACGGGTTAATACAAAAAACAATCTACCACCAATAATTTTTACTGATATTGTAGCCGGCGATAGAATTAAAATTACAGTAGTACCAAAAGGTTTTGGTGCAGAAAACCAATCCGGATTAAAAATGATGACACCCTCAGCGACAAAAGAAGATATTATCAATTTCATTGTTAACGGGGTTATAGCGTCAGGGAGTAAGGGGTGCCCGCCTGCAATTATCGGGGTTGGCATCGGCGGCTCATTCGATTACTCGGCAAACATTTCAAAAAGAGCATTATTATTACCAATAAATGAATGTAATTCAGATCCATTCTACGCTGATATGGAAAAAGAAATATTAACGCGAATTAATGAAAGCGACATCGGGCCTATGGGTGTTGGTGGAAAAACAACAGCTCTTGGTGTGCGAATAATTACATATCCGACTCATATTGCAGGTTTACCTGTTGCATATAATTATTGTTGCCATTCATTACGACATGCATCGATTGAACTATAAAGAGGGTACTATGAGTTTTATTATTGACATTGACAAAGACATAGATCAATTACGAAAATCGAAAGCCGGTATTCCATTACTTATAAACGGAACTATATACTCTGCGCGGGATGCTGCCCATAAAAGACTTAAAGAACTTATAGAAAAAGGTGAACCATTACCAATTGATTTAAAAAACAGGATACTTTATTATATGGGGCCTACACCGGCAAAAGAAGGAAATGTAATCGGAAGTTGCGGACCGACATCGAGCTATCGAATGGATGATTTTTTTGAAATGACTTTAGAACTCGGTATTGCCGCATCAATAGGAAAAGGGTCACGAGCTCCTTTTGTTAAAGAGTTAATTAAAAAGTATAAATCTCCTTATCTTATAACTATTGGCGGTGCAGGGGCATATCTTGCTAAATGTGTTGTTTCCTCACGGGTTATCGCATTTGAAGACCTCGGTGCGGAAGCTATAACAGAATTGGTTGTTAAAGAATTTCCTGTTATAGTCGGGATAGATTTTAGAGGAAATCAGATTTTTACATAGAGTGTTTCAAGAGGATACATATAATGCTGTTCCCGTTAAAGAATGAAAAACTTTCTTCTTATCTATTTTCAGTGGTTATTTACTTCATTCTTTTAATTAATATATTTTCTATACAGTCAGGAAATAGTATAGAAATGAGAAAGCAGAGTTTTTCGTCTATTTCAGAGTCATATACTGTAATGTTAAATTCTCAATTAAACTTTTTCTTACTGAAAAAAGTTGAACGGTATTTTTCTGATTCATATTCAAGAAGAAAGTATATTCCTTTTTTTGATTATTTCCTTTTCTTTTTCTTTCCTGATAATACGTTGTATATTTTTGAAATTTTTAAAATTATAGAATTATCATGTCACTATTTTGTTGAACTCCCTTTTTGTCTTTTTTCAAGACCTCCTCCATTTATAATAATACAATAATAATTATCCTGTACTTTTATCTACAATTCTTACATGTAAAAAAGTATATCGCTTTACTGTCTAAATATATAAACTGGAGAAAAATAATGAGTCAAATAAAAGATGTTAAAAATAAAAATAAAAATGAAGAAGGTGAAGTTTCTATATTTACTGTTCTTGGTGTTGTTATAATTTGTTTTGCCGGGTTACCATTTTTATACGGACTGAAAATGATGAATCTACAAACAATTATGTATAGTTCAATTTCAATTTTTGTTGGAATAATATTCATGGTAACCGGATCATTTATCCAAAAGAAAAAAAGTTCTTAATGCATTAATAGGACTACACATTGAATCGATTTGTAGTCCTGTTATGACAGGTTAAAAGTAATGGTTTTGTATAAAAAGGGGTTAAAGATGGATTATATGTCAATGGGTTTATCAGATGTCGATGTTTTAATGAGCAGAAAAGAAAATGGGGAAAACATAGTAACCCCGACTAAGAAAACACCGTGGTGGAAACTTTATTTAGAAAAGTTTAATGACCCCATAATTAGAATATTAATTATAGCAGCAGTAATATCAATAATTGTCGGATTTGTAGAAGGTAGTTTCTTTGAAGGTATCGGCATTATTATTGCAATATTTCTTGCCACAGGTCTTTCTTTTTTTAACGAATTCAAGGCCGGTAAAGAATTCGATATACTGAATAAAGTAAGTGACGAAAATCCTGTGAAAACGGTAAGAAATGGTAAATATACCTCAATACCCAAAAGGGATGTTGTCGTTGGTGATATTGTTATTTTAGAAACCGGAGAAGAAGTTCCTGCTGATGGTGAGATTCTTGAAAGTGTTCTGGTTGAAGTTGATGAATCAAAACTTACCGGAGAGTCTGTTGCTGCAAAAAAGAGTGTAAGAGGAACGGGGGAGGAATCAAAGGAAAATGCTTATCCATATTATTTTCTTTTATCCGGTACTAATATAGTCAGTGGCCATTGTGTGATGAAAGTCAAGGCTGTAGGTGACAAAGCTGATGTTGCCCAAACAATTAGAGCTTCAATTGAAGATGTTGAAGGTAAAACGCCTCTTACCCGTCAGCTTGAAGGTTTAAGTAAAATTATTGGTGTCGGTGGTTTTAGTTTTGCGTTTTTAACATTTATTTCTATGATGATAATGGGAATAGTTAATGGTCATTTTGATTTATCACTGAGCCAATGGCTTTTTACAGGTATCATGTTTATTTCAACCGGGGTATTAATTAAACCGGTATGGAATCCGATCATTCATGATCTCATTGAAATAATAACGAAAGTGGAATACAAAGGAAAAGAGGATAATTGGCTTAAATCAATATCGTTCGGGGTAATTACTTTTGCTGTTTTCTTAGGTGCCGGTATACTTTCCGGTTATATTTCAAAAAATCAGGCAGACTGGATTACTCTTTCAGTTGCTAAAGAAATTTTAGAATACTTTATGATTGCTGTAACAATTATTGTTGTTGCAGTTCCTGAAGGTCTTCCAATGAGTGTGACACTTAGTCTTGCGTATAGTATGAGGAAAATGACTGCTTCAAATAATCTTGTTAGAAAAATGCACGCTTGTGAAACCATAGGTGCAGCAACAGTTATTTGTACCGATAAAACAGGAACTCTTACTATGAATAAAATGACAGTATTTGAGGATAAGTTAACTATAAAAAATGATGATTTCATAAAAAAACTTATTTCAGTCAATTCAACAGCTCATCTTGAAGAAAAAAATGGTGAAATAGAGGTAATGGGTAATCCGACTGAAGGAGCTCTTCTTTTATGGATTAATTCACAAGGTGATGATTATGATATGATTCGAAAAAATACAAAAATAATCAGTCAAATGCCTTTCTCATCTGAAAAGAAAATGATGGCGACATTAATTAAAGATGATAATGATTATTTTCTTCTTGTAAAAGGTGCTACTGAAGTTATACTCGAAAATAGTACCATGTATATGGAAAAAACGCTGTTAAACATACAAGAAAAAAAGCAACTATTTCATGATGAGATAATCGGATATCAACACCGGGGCATGAGAACATTAGGTTTTGCATACAGGAAAATTGAAAATCTTCACACTTCAATTGAAGATGAACTTCATGACTTATTATGGTGCGGTTTTATAGTAATTTCTGATCCTGTACGACCTGATGTTCCTGATGCTATAAAAATGTGCCGGGATGCAGGAATAGATGTTAAAGTTATAACAGGTGATAATCATTTAATGGCTACCGAGATTGGTCGGCAGATAGGTTCAATAGACAAAACAAATGAGAATAAAAAAGGAACCGTTTTAACCGGACCTGAATTTAATGCAATGAATGATGATGAGGTTCGAGGTATTCTTAGTAATTTAAAAATCCTGTCGAGAGCAAAACCCCTTGATAAATTAAGAACGGTTAAACTTCTTAAAGAAAGAGGCGAAGTCGTTGCGGTAACAGGTGATGGAACAAATGATGCACCTGCACTTAATTATGCGGATGTTGGTTTAGCTATGGGGAAAACGGGTACAAGTGTTGCAAAAGAAGCAAGTGATATAATATTACTTGATGATTCATTTACAAGTATCGTAAACGCTGTAATGTGGGGACGATCGTTATATAAGAATATTCAGAGATTTATTGTGTTTCAACTGACCATTAATGTTGTTGCAGTAGTAATTGCATTCATCGGGCCGTTTATGGGGATTTCCTTACCATTTACAGTAACCCAGATGTTATGGATAAATCTTATAATGGACACATTTGCAGCTTTAGCACTTGCAACAGAACCGCCACAAGTTTCAGTAATGAAAGAAAAGCCGCGAAAATCAAATGATTTTATTATTACCAGAGATATGGCTGTTCAGATATTTACATTTGCTACTTTGTTTTTTGTTGTGATGCTGATTATGATGTTTTATATAAAAAGTATTTCTAAAGACTTAGTTTCTTTCAAATATATGCAGTCATTATTTTTTAATATATTTGTATTTATGCAAGTATGGAATTTATTTAATGCAAGAGTATTTGGAAGTGGTACTTTTGTTTTTAAAGGGTTTTTAAAGAACAAAGCATTTATTACTATTATTTTTATGATAACTATAATGCAATTCATGGTAATCCAGTTTGGTGGTGACATTATGAGAACGGTGCCATTGTCTTTCCGTGACTGGGTTATTACAATAGGTGCAACATTCGCAGTTGTTATCGCCGGAGAGTTAATGAGGGTACTGAAAAAATCAAAATAACTATTGCAGAAGTCCTCATTAAATACATTATTTCAAGAGGACTTCTGTATTTTTAACAGAGATTTTACGTGTTGTGTTATTTTTGATAAAGGTAAAAGAGCTGTTACTGCTCCCAACTCCATTGCTTCTTTTGGCATACCAAATATGACACAGGATTTTTCGTCTTCGGCAATTGTGTAACCGCCATTGTTTTTGATCGATAGTAACCCTTCAGCCCCGTCTTTACCCATACCGGTCAGAAGGATGCCAATGGTATCTTTCTGACATATTTGGGCAACAGAATTAAATAATATATCAACAGCAGGTCGCTGGTTAAAAACTTTAGGCCCATCTGTAAGTTTTATATATTTACAATTTTTGACAATTTCTATAGTCATGTGATATCCGCCTGCTGCGAGGTAAACTGTAGCCGGAACTACTTTTTCCCCGTTTTCAGCTTCTTTTATTGTAATAGAAGAACTCATATTTAAGCGGTTTGCAAATGACCGGGTAAATTCTTTGGGCATGTGGATAACAACGAGTGTTGCTGGAAAATTATTGTCAAATTCTTTAAATAATGTTTCCAGAGCGGTTGTTCCGCCGGTTGAAGTTCCAATGACTATTATTTTATTCATTAAATCTATTTTTTTTTTATATAATAATTGCTGAATAATAAATGCATTATTATTTTTCTTCTCTAAAAACATTCGAATTGAATTGAAATTATCATTTTTGATAATTTCAATTTGTTTGATAAGTTTCATTATCGTTTTCTTAATACTAAAAAATCCGCATTGTTTAGGTATTATATCAACAACCCCTAAATCTATTGCTTTCTTAGTAATTACTGCATTTTTGTATACTTTTGAACTGAGAATGATTACAGAAATCGGATTGTATTTCATTAAATATTTAATAAATGTTAATCCGTTCATCCGGGGTAATTTTGTTTCCATGACAATAATATCAACTTTTTTGTGTTCAATAATCTTTCGTGCCTGATACGGGTCATTTGCAGTCCCAATGATTCTGATATCAGGATGTACAGACAATCGTCTTGACAGTAGCTTTAGTATGTGTTCAGAGCGATCTATTAATAACACATTAATTGTACTCATGCTCAAGCTCCTAAATATTTGTATACCGAATTTGATTCTTTTTCTACATTCATTTTTGTATTAAGTAAAGTTTCTGTATGCCCGATAAATAAAAATCCGCCAACTTTGAGATTTACCATTATATTTTTAATTGCTTTTTTCTGAGTTTCACTATCAAAATAGATTAATACGTTTTTACAAAAAATATAATCAAATTGACTTACAAAATACATTGGATTAATAAGGTTTATTTTTTTTATACTGATAAAATTACGTAAGTCAGGACGAATCTGATAGTGTGTGTCATCGATTTTTTTAAAATATTTAGCCTTTATGGAGGGGCTGGTTTCGAATAACCGGCCTATATTGTAAATCCCTTTATGCATTTTCTGAAGAACATTATTATTGATATCAGAAGCAATTATTAAAAAATTTTTTATGTCATTTTCAAGTAATGAAATGATTATTGAATACACTTCTTCTCCGCTTGAACTGGCAGCACACCATATAACAGGACATTTAATTGTACTTTTAAGAATTAATTCTGAAAGTTTATCAAGATGATCCTTTTCTCTAAAGAAAAAAGTATGATTGGTTGTAATGTATTTAATCAGAATTTCCATTGAATTCTTTTCACCTGATTTGATTATTTTATAAAAATCCTCAATACTTTTATATTCTTCTTTTTGAATCAATCTTTTTATTTTACACTCTAATAGAAAATTCTTTTCAACTGAAAAATTTATACCAAATTCATGATAAATAATATCTTTAAAATCCTTCGTTATTTGAGTATTCATATATACACCCGTTTTCTATAATTCAGGAGGTAATAGAAATCTACTATTATTGATATTTGATTGTGCTATTTCAGTTTTTTTTCCGGTTATAACGAGAAATAGTTTTTTTACCATATCATTAAGTGCTTCAACTTGAGATTCCAGTTCCTCTGCTGCACCGGCTGTTTCTTCAGAAATAGCCGCATTTTTTTGAATAACAGAATCAAATTGTATAATCGCACGATTTATTTGATCAATTCCAAGATCCTGTTCTTTACTCGCTTTTTCTACCTCTTTTGTGATTATTGACAATGAATTAGCGTTGTTGACTATTTCCTTAAAAAATTCACTTAGTTTTTTGGCAGATTCCGTGCCGGCATTTATTTTTACAATTGATTCTTTTATTATTTTTGATGTGTTTTTTGCCGAATCGGCACTTCTATTTGCTAGATTTTTAACTTCATCTGCAACGACTGCAAAACCCATTCCGGTTTCACCGGCACGAGCAGCTTCAACAGAGGCATTTAAAGCAAGCATATTTGTTTGAAATGCGATATCTTCAATGATATCAATTATATTAATTATATCATCTGATGATTTTCCTATTTCTAACATTGAATTAAGCATGACTGCCATTTCTTTAAATCCTGTTTCAGATACTTCTGATGTTTTTATAGCCAGTTGATTAGATGAACGAAGATTTTCAAGATTTTGCTTCGTCATGGAAACAAGTTCTTCAATTGATGCTGATGTTTCTTCAACTCCCGATGCTTGTTCGATGGATCCGCTCGCCATGTTTTGAGCTGCAATTGATAACTGAGATGATGCAGATGAAATTTGTAATGAACCGGAAGCCAGTTCTCTTGTTATGGTCATAATTGGTCGGGATATTATAAATATACCAAAAACCAGTGCCAATAGTATGGAAAGAATAAAACCGGCGGTAATAATAGCGATCATTAATATTAATGCTTTTTCTACTGTTTCTATATTATGATCTGACGTCTCTTTTGCGAATTCTGTTTTTTGTAGAATAAGTGAATCAATTTGTTCACGTAATAATTCTATAGTGTCCTGAAGTTCGTTTTTTAGAAACGAGATTGCCCGATTATTTCCACCTTGATTAATAAGTTTTATTACATTTTGTGAACCTGCAATTAAGATCGCTTTTGATTTGATAAATTCATCCATTACAGTTTTTCCGTTTTCAGTAACATATGTTGTTTGAAATTGTTGTATATTCACATCTATTTCTTTGGATAGAGTATTAATTATATTTGATAATTCAATTTGTTCTGTTTTGCTCGACGTAAAAAAAAGTTTATACAAATTGATTTGTATTCGGTGAAAATTAGTTGAGATTGTAATGGTATATTCAAGAGGAACTGTTGTTTTTTTATAGAGAAATGTTCCGGTATCTGCAATTTTTTTCATATTCACTATTCCTACTATTCCGATTATTAAACCGAATAGTGTAATAGCCATAAAACCTGATAGTAATTTTGTCCTTAAATGTAATTTCATAGTATTCTCCTCTTAAAGTTAATTCTGATTTAGTTCGACTGTATCTTCTACAGATTTTATTAATTTCTTTTCATTTTCATTTAAAATTTCAACAACATTAAGAACAATAATAATTCCGGTATTAGTATTAGCAATGCCTTTGATGAAATTGGTTTGAATTTTCCCATTAATGTACGATACTTTAGAAATAGTGTCTTCAGGAATGCAAATCACTTCCTGAATACTGTCAACTATGACACCCATATGTGTCAATTCATCGTCATAAGAAATTTCTATGACAATAATACTTGTTCTTTTTGTATATTCTTTTAATTCCATACCAAACTTTAAACGTAAATCTATGATTGGAATAATTTGTCCCCTTAAATTGATGACACCTTTAATATAATCCGGTGTTTGTGGAACCGGTGAAATAATGGTTATACCAAGAATTTCTTTCACTTTTAATATATCAATGCAGTAAACTTCATTCTCGATGATAAAACTTAAAAATCGGGAATCAGTAAGTCTTTTTCTTTTTTTGATTTCCATCAGCACACTCCTTTTTAATTGTAATTAGAATCATGAACCTCTCGTAATCGCTTTATACATCATCAGATGTATCAATTATCTTTTTAAACACATCAGATAATTCTTTTGATATTTCCAATCCGATGTGAGCTTTTTTTATTATTGTATCCATTTTGTCTGATGCATTTTTTGCAGTTTCCATGCCTTCGTCAGCAAGTTTTTTTAGTTCATCGGTAACGGTAACGACACCAAGCATAGCTTCTCCAGCATGATTGACCTCAAATGATGCCTCAAGTGAAATCTTATTTGTTTCAACGGCAATGTCATCCATTGTATCTATAATTTTTAAAATATGTTCTATTGAGTTACTTATTGTTTTCATTGAATCTATTATTTTATTCATTTATGAGCGCCATAATGAAGCTTTTATTGCTACATTTTCTTCATTAGATGCTTTACTTATTTCAACAATCTGATCAATATCAAAAACAAATCCTATTTTACCGCCGGACAAAACACATCCTGAAGAGATCCCTTGCAGTTTTTTAAATGTACTCCCAAGTGATTTAATTACTATTTCTTTTTTCGCTATTATTTCGTCAACTTTAAGAAGAAATCGTTTCGTTGTAGAACTTTCTACAACAATACCAATATCGTTTTTTCCATCAACCTGATCTATACCCAGTATTTTTTTCAAATCAATTATCGGGAATATTTCATCACGAAGTTTATAAATCGAAATTGTATTTACCGGATGAATATTAATAGGATTACATTTAATTGATTCAATCATAGATGAAATCGGGATAATAAATAATGAATCTTCAATTCTTACTATCATACCATCAATAATTGCAGTAGATAGTGGAAATTTAAGCATAAATTGTGAGTATTTATTAGACTCCGTCAGTATTTCAATTCGTCCTTTATGAGCCTCAACAACAGATTTTACAATATTCATACCAACACCACGTCCTGAAACCAAATCAACTGAATCAGTGGTGGAAAAACCGTTTAAAAAAATCATATTATAAATTTGATTGTCTGATGAACTTTCTATTTCGTTTTGTTTAATAAATCCCTTTTCCAAAGCCTTGGAAATTATTTTATTTTTATTAAGTCCTTGACCATCATCTTTAATTGAAATAACGATGTTATTTCCTTTTCGTTCTGCTCCAATAGTGATGTGACCTGATGCCGGTTTCCCGTGTAACAATCTGTCACTTTCATTCTCAATGCCGTGGTGAATTGCATTGCGAAGAAGATGCATCATCGGTTCCTCAAGGCTTTCTATAAGGTTTCTATCAATTTCAAGATCATCTCCAAATACATCAATACTGACAACTTTATTTAATTTTTGTGATATATCACGTACCATTCTTTTTGCACTGCCAAATAATGTTTTGATACTTTCTGTTCTTAATTGCATACCGGCGTATTGAAGCAGTTTTGTTATTTTTCGTGTTTGAATAACTGCAACAGAGTTATCGGCTATCTGTCCGCTAGCGATCAGTAATTCTCCAATCATATCAACAATATAATTGACCTTTGATGATTTAACTTTTATAAGTTCATCTTTTTTTTCGTGTTTGTATAAGACTTCATCTTTTTTCTCTTGTATAATTATATGCGGATTAACTGAAGATTTTTTTATCAGTTCAATATTTTTTAAATATTCTTCTATGGCTGAAGTATCCGGTAATGAAAGGATTCCTTTTTTTAAATACCAGATTATAGAGGTTGATAAATCTACACCTTCAAGTAAACGGTCAATTACATTTGAATTAATTTCGATTTTTTTGTTTCGTAATAAATCAAGTATATGTTCAATTGAATGTGTAAGATTACCAAATGTTTCAATTTTTAAAAATCCGCATTCACCTTTAATTGTATGGAAAATCTGAAATAAATTATCAATAATTTCGCTATTCGATAAAGAGTTTTCCAGTTCAAGTATTAATCTTTGAGCATTTGCAATTCTATCTTCTGCTTCGACAATGAAAATATTAATAAGTTCATCTGATACGCCTTGCATCTTTTCAATTTCCACTATTTTTTCAACCGGTGTTGATTTTTTTTCAGTAAATAATATTTCGGTAACCATTCTATTTTGTATATAGTCAACTCTTTTTGACAGCTCCTTCGTGAATGTTTCATAATTGTCTTCTTTTATTCCATATTTAATAACCTCAATTGTTTCATCAATATACGGTATTAAACTATTGTCAGTGGTTATGTTTTTTAAATTGTATATTAAATCTGATAGTGATGATAATGCAAGTAAATCCCCATTTTCATACTTGAGTATGATATTTGTAATTTCCATAAATAAATTTTCATTTTTCATACCAATGCTCCTTCGATAGTAAAGTTCTAAGCATTATATGTGCCATTCGTAATGTTAAGGTTACCTGTTGATTAAGGTCTATTTCAGAAGTGAATCAAATATAATATATTATCAATATGTGCGATGTTATACATACTTGTTGTTTTTTGATACATACACCGAAGTAACAGTGAGTACGTAATACCTTTTTGTCTGTTGAAGATGGTTTGGTATGGAAAGTGCTACTGGACATTATAGTTTAGTTTTCCTGATAAAAACAAACTATACTAATCGGGAGAATAGTTATGATGCATACTATTGCACAATTATGGGAAAAACAATGTAGCCGGACAATTGTAAACTATGCTAAAAATATTGTTATTTATATAGCAGATGATTCTAAAGTTATCTGTTCAATACTTGATGCCAACCTCAGAGAGAACGGCTTTACCACTATAGTATTTAATACTCTTGAAGAACTTGAAATTAAAATTAAAGTAACAAAACCTGATATTCTCCTTATAGATTTTTATTTTCAACATACTACAAGTCTTGAGTTAATTAAAAAATATGCTGAAACTATTCCAATTATTTGTATGTCAACAACAGAAAATGCAAATGATTTAAACCGTATTTTTATTAATCAAATAGTTGATTTTATTCCAAAACCGGTGAATAATGATATTCTACGTCTGAAAATATATAATTTTATCAGAAGAATTGAAAATTTAAGAGATTTTGAAACAATACAGGTATTTATTGATTCCCTTCTCTATACAATTGAAATCCGTGATGTATACACACGAGGTCATTCAGAAAGAGTTTCTAATATTGCTGAACATATTGCTCAGCATTTAAAACTTGATAAGCAAAAAATAGAGATTATAAGACAAGGGGCTCTACTTCATGATATTGGTAAAATCGGTGTTCGTGATTCAGTTTTATTGAAAACCGGAGGATTAACGGCACCGGAATTCTCAGAAATTAAAAATCATTCTGTTTATGGTTATAATATATGTCTTAATTTAAAAACTTTCCAGCCATATCTTGGTATAATACGAAGTCATCATGAAAAACTTGATGGTTCAGGTTATCCTGACGGGTTAAAAAGAAATGACCTTCCAATAGAAGTTCAAATTGTTTCGGTTGCCGATGTTTTTGATGCGCTTACATCAAAAAGAGTGTATAGAGATGCACTTTCCTTTGATACGGCTTTTGATATATTGTATGAGGAATATAAAAAAGGATTCTGGGATATTGAAATAATAAATGCATTAAAAGAAATTAATGAAAGAGAAAAAATTTAATTTTTGCAAGAAGCTGATTATATCGCATATCGCGGACGCATAAAAAAAGTACCCTTTTTTTCATTAAGTACTTTTGATTGTGTTTTTATTACTGATTCTATAGTGAGTTTTTTTGGTTTAATAAAAAATCTTGCTATTTTATGGAATATATATTAATTCTTTATACTTGAGCTTCCTGCAAAAATACTCCTTTGATATTGAACATTTGCAAGAGCCTCACTTATTTATAAAAAGAATACGTGCGTATATATAGTTTAAGGAGTTTTTCGTTGGAACTGTATCTTTTGCTTATCTTACTTTTTGTTTTACTTATTCTTTCGGCTTTTTTTTCAGCTTCTGAAACAGCACTTACTGCATTTTCGCGAAGTAAACTTAGTCATGTTGAAGAAGAAAAACCAAAAAAAGCACTTCGATTAAAAGCCTGGTTAAAAAAACCGAATGAGATATTATCAGCAATATTACTTGGTAATAATATTGTTAATATACTCGCTTCTTCTATTGCTACAATGATGGCAATTTCTATTTTGGGGAATAATTCTAAAGCTATAGCAATTGCAACCGGTTGTACAACGGTATTTTTATTGATTTTTGGTGAAATAACTCCAAAAGTAGTTGCAAAAGCATATTCTACATCAATTTCTTTAGCGGTAATTCACACAATATATACAATGAGTAAATTATTTTTTCCGCTAACATGGTTATTAATGCTGATATCTAAAATGGTAGCCCGTATTTTTGGCGTAAAAATTGGTGAAGTCAATTTTTTAATAACTGAAGAAGAGATTAAATCTGTTGTAAATATTGGTGAAGAAGAAGGTGTTATTGAAAAAGAAGAAAAGAAGATGATTCATTCGATATTTGAATTTAATGACACAACTGTTAAAGAAGTAATGGTTCATAGAACCTCAATTTTTTCACTTGACGGCTTGAAGACAATTGAAGAATCACTTGATTTAATTACTGAAAATAGTTTTTCAAGAATACCTGTGTATGAAGATAAAATAGATAATATAATTGGTATTTTATATCAAAAAGATATTTTTAAAATTATTAAAGAACATAAAATGGAAACTCAAATAAAAGATTGTGTTAGAGAGGTTTTCTTTGTTCCTGAAAGTAAGTCATTATTTGAAATGCTTGAAGATTTTAAGCTGAAAAGGGTGCATATTGCTGTTGTTATTGATGAATTTGGCGGAACGAGCGGTTTAGTTACTATTGAAGATTTATTAGAGGAAATTGTCGGTGATATTAATGATGAATTTGATATCAGTAATAATGAAGATATAAAAGAAATTTCGAATAATAAATTTGTTGTTAATGCATTATTAGATATACCGGAAATTAATGAGAAATTAAATATCGCACTTCCTGTTGATGATAATTATGAATCTCTCGGTGGTTTTATTTACGCTGCATTAGGTCGGGTTCCCCTTGAGAAAGATGTTATAATGTATGAAGATACGATAGAAATAAGAGTTTTGAAAATGAAAACAAGACGTGTTGAAAAAGTGTTAATTACAATAAAAACGATTTGATGATTGTTTTATATCATCAGATCGTCTTTAATTTTAATTTACCTGTATAACTGAATTGGATAGTTCATTAGTATCATCTTTTCTGATAGGGAAATGTTTTTCTAAGATTTTCCCGATTTCAAGTAATGATTGTATGACCCCTGATACTTTATCACCTTTCTTTATCGAATTAGATATATCAGATGCATAAGAATTAAATCTGTCCTGATCAATCTTTGAATAGATACCCTGATCTGCAATAATATAGACAAGTTTTTCATACTGTGAAATAAGGAATAACACACCGGTTTTATCTCTTGTGTTATGAAGACCTCGTGAGTAAAACTCAATAAATGCTCTGTTTTTGATTTTTTCAGTTCGTACAGACAGTGGTATAAATGCTTTGATTAAATATTTATTGTGTATCAATGCTGAATAAAATATGCCAAAGAAAATAATTGATAGAACAATTGAAATCAAAACGCCATAATTTAGTATGTAAGCAAACTCATCATTAAAAGTAAAAGGGATGTTAATGATTTTTTTTATCAATTCTTCCGGTAAAAAATAAGGAATAAATCGCATAAAAGTTACTGTTGCAATGATAGAAATTATATATGAGAATAATAGTATCGGTAGAAAATAACGATCCGCTTGTTTAATTGTCATAACGACAATTTCTCCGGAAGTTTTCTTCTCTATATCAGTGATTGCTGATTCAATTTTTTTGCATTCGTTTGTATTAAAAAACATTTTTTTTTCTTTTTTCATTACCATCCTCCCGAAGCACCGCCACCGCCAAATCCTCCGCCACCACCGCCTGAGAATCCGCCACCGCTACTACTTCCACTGCTTCCACCTCTTGTGCCTGAAAGCAGAACAAAATACACCACGGACATTGGAATGAAAGCCATTCCAAGACCGATAAGACCAAGTACAATCATTAAAACCGGATTAAATGCCCCGATTAGTAATGGAATACCGGCTCCCATAATCGCTCCTGAAGCAGCTCCTGCTTTTTTTGATGCAGAACCGATTAGTTTTACAATAAAAAATAAAGCTATGAGCAAACCTATTATTCTGCCATCACCAGATTTTGATGTAACTTTTTCAGATTTGAGAGCGTCATTAGCTTGATATTCATTTTTAACAATGGAAATTAAAGCGTCGGTAACAGCAACAAATCCTTCGTCATACAGCCCGTCTCGAAAAAGCGGTGAGGCAACATTATTTATTATACGGCCTGATAAAAGATCAGTTAAAACGCCTTCAAGTCCGTAGCCGACTTCAATTCGCATTTTTCTGTCGTTTTGTGAGACGATAAATAATACGCCGTTATCCAGTTTTTTCTGACCCGGTTTCCATGTTTCTGCAACTTTAATACTGTATGATTCAATATCCATACCATCAAGTGATGGTATGGTTAAAATGAATATTTGTGTTGAATCGCTTTCTTCCAGACTTTTTAGTTTTGCAGTGAGTACCGCTTCCGTTTCAGCTGATATAAAACCTGCATAATCATTCACAAAACCTTTAAGAGGAGGAATATCGATGGAATTAAGTAAAACTGCTCCAAAAAGGAGAAGAAAAACGAAACTTTTTTTATTCAAATTTTACCTCCGGCGCTTTTTGAGCTCCTTCTGAAGCTGTAAAAGATTGTTTAGTGGTAAGTTTTAAAAATATACTGTTTGTTATGCTGTTTGGAAAACGTCTGATTGATAAATTAAATACTCGAACTGCTTCATTGTATCGTGTTCGTGCAACATTAATTCTATTTTCAGTACCTTCAAGTTGATTTTGCAGGTCTCTGAAATTTTCGTTTGCTTTTAAATCAGGGTATTGTTCTACTATTACCATTAATCGTGATAATGCAGACGTCATTTGTGATTGGGCTTTCTGGAAATTTGCAAAAGCTTCAGGGTCATTGGCAAGCTCAGGTGTTACCTGAACAGAGCCTGCCCTTGATCGGGCATCAACAACAGCTTGAAGTGTATCTTTTTCATGTGAAGCATACCCTTTAACAGTACTGACTAAATTAGGAATTAAATCCATTCTTCTCTGATAAGCAGCTTGCATGTCACCTACTGCAGCATTAACTGCCTCGTCATTACCAAGAATCGTGTTGTATCCGCATGAAGTGAGAGAAAAAATAACAAGAAGAGCAAAAAGATGAAGTGATTTTTTTAACATTGTGAACTCCTGAATTATATTCTATTACGTGAATAGTATAATAAAATTATTACAGAAATCCAAATGAAAAGTTAATAAATTGAGCCTCTTGCAAAAATACTTTATTTCAATCTCGAATTTTTGCATGTGGCTACCTCTAAGGCGATTTTATCGCATATGGCGTAAGCATAAAAAAGTACCCTTTTTTTTATCAAGTACTCTTGATTTCTGCAAGAGCCTTAATAAAAAAACCCGATCCTTATGTGCTTGGGGGGCAACAGCAGGAAAGGGTTCGTATTTTTAATAAATTCTAAATGCTATAAAAACCGCCAACTGTATGGGACAGAAGGCGGATATTGAGGGCGTTATTTTTTTAGACTGTGGCATAAGTCTTTGATCTCATTCAAAATCAATTCAGGAGTGAAATCTTTCGTAATTATTCTTTCAGCTCCATGTTCACTGCATAGTTTCGCTGTTTTATCACAATTACCATACACTAATACCGGTGTATCGTTATTGATCTTCTTAATAATTCGTACCACTTCAAGACCGGACACCAAAGGCATTTTCATATCAGTAATAACGATATCAAAACTGTTTTCCTTATATTTTCGTAATCCATCTATAGAGTTGTTGTAGACTTCACAGTCACAACCGCTGTTTTTTATTAAATCACATAATGAATTCAACTGACTATCTTTACTTACTATTATTAAAACTTTCATATTAGTAATAAGCATAAGGTATGCCAAAATATATATTTTGAATTCAATTGAATTTAGCGGTATAAGCTATAAAAATGTTGTGAAATGTGTTCGAAATTGAAAATAGTATAATTATATACAGTATGATTTTAAACTATTTAAAAATATTCTTAAATCTGCCATACATTTGAATTCTGTTAAGACCAAGAAATTCACTTGCTTTGGTTTTATTTCCATTAAATTTTTCAATAGTCATTTTGACAATTTTTTTTTCAACATCAATTAAGCTGAATGGTGTTTCCGGTAGTATGATATCAAGTTCTTGAATGTTTAATGCAGAATGATTATTTTTTAGACCTATGTTTTCACTTGACTCAAAAAGTTTGAGGTTTTCAGAAAAAATTGTATTACCTTCTTCAAATATAACAAGGCGGCTGATTATATTTTTTAACTCCCTCACATTTCCCGGAAAGGTATATTTTTGCAACTTTTGTAAAAGACCGGCTTCTATTGATTGAATGTTTTTTTTATATTCTTCATTTATTTTTTGAATAAACGATATTGTAAGTGGTATAATTTCTTCGACTCTATCCCGTAACGGCGGGATGGTTATTTCACATAAATTGATTCTATAATACAAATCTTCACGAAATTCACCTTTTTTTACAAGATCAAGTACGTTTTTATTTGTTGCAAAAAGTATTCGTGCTTCAACCTGTTCTTTTTTATTTCCACCAACCCTGTAAAATTCTCTTTCCTGCAATACGCGTAAAAGTTTTGACTGCATATCAAGCGGAATTTCTGTAAATTCATCAAGAAATAATACGCCACCTCGAGCTTCGTGCAGTTTTCCGTCTTTTCCTGATGCTGAAGCACCGGTAAAAGAATTTTTCTCATATCCAAACAATTCTGATTCAAATAATTCACGACTTAAATTAGAACAGTTTAAACCGACGAATGAATTGTTTGTGCCATTAGAAGCTATAAAGCCTGACATTACTTCTTTTCCCGTACCGGTTTCGCCTTGAATTAATACAGGAATATCTTTATATGGTTTGATTTTGTTTATTTTTTTAAATTCATTGAATAGTTTTTGCGAATATACTGCTATTTCGGGATATTCAGTCAGGTAATTGATCAGTTCAAAATTTTCTAATAATAATAGTTCACCTGGATTCATTGAAAGAATATCATCTGCAGAACTTATAATATCATTGTGTTTATAAAAAAAGGAACTCATGTACTCCGCCTTACTATTGTATCGAAATCTTCTATAAATATATTAATTAAATTATCAAACAAACTCAATTGATAGAGTAAAAATCATTTATTTTTTTTGACAAACATTCGTTTTTTTGATACTTTAGTAACAATAAATTTATTTATAAAGAGGTTTAATTATGGCAGTATCATACAAAGATCTTGGTCTTGTTAATACAAAAGAGCTTTTTAAAAAAGCTTACGATGGTAAATATGCAATTCCGGCATACAATTTTAACAATATGGAACAAATGCAGGCAATTGTACAGGCATGTGTTGAAACTAATTCACCTGTAATTCTTCAGGTATCTGCCGGCGCAAGAAAATATGCTAATGGTACATTATTAAGATATATGGCTCAGGGTGCTGTTGAGTACGCAAAAGAGCTTAATAAAGGAAAAGGTATTCCTATCGTTTTGCATCTTGATCATGGTGATACTTTTGAACAATGTAAAGATTGTATCGACTTTGGTTTTTCTTCTGTAATGATTGATGGTTCACACCATTCTTATGAAGAAAACATTGCTTTAACAAAAAAAGTTGTAGAATATGCACATGCACATGGTGTAACAGTTGAAGGTGAACTTGGTGTTTTAGCCGGTGTTGAAGATGAAGTTTCTTCTGAACATTCAACCTATACAAAACCTGAAGAAGTTGAAGACTTCGTCAAAAGAACCGGTGTTGATTCACTTGCAATCTCAATCGGTACTTCACATGGAGCTACAAAATTCAAACCTGCTCAATGTACACGAAATGCTGACGGTGTTTTAATTCCACCTCCATTACGATTTGATATATTAGCAGAAATCGAAAAGAAAATCCCTGGTTTTCCAATCGTTCTTCATGGTTCTTCTTCTGTTCCGGTTGATAAAGTTAAAATGATTAATCAATACGGCGGAAAAATGGAAGACGCTGTTGGTATTCCTGAAGAACAATTACGAAAAGCTGCCGCTTCTGCTGTTTGTAAGATCAACATCGATTCTGATGGAAGACTTGCAATGACAGCTGCAATCAGAGAAGTTTTTACTAAAACCCCTGGTGAGTTTGACCCTAGAAAATATTTAGGTCCTGCACGAGATGCATTAAAAGAACTTTACAAGTTGAAAAATGAGAATGTTCTTGGTTCTGCAAATAAAGCATAATGGACTATCTAATTAGATAGAAATAAAAAAAACGGTTTGTTTAAGAGTAATCTTTAACAAACCGTTTTTTATTGTATAAGGCTCGAATAATATATTCTACGTTATATCGGCTACAAGTATTGCAATGTCATCATCACTTGGCGTGTTATTTTTAAAGCTGATAATATCATCATATAAAAATTTAACAAATTCTTTCGGGGTTTTGTCTTTATTTGCTTTTATTAATGAAATGAATCTTTCAGTTTCATAAAGTACACTCTTTTCATTTCTCGCTTCAATAACACCGTCAGTATACAATATTAATCGATCCCCTTCAGATAATTGAATTTTATTTTCTTCATATGTTATATCTTTTACAACACCAACAACAGGTCCTGTTTGTGTAAGGATTTCAATAGATAAATCGTGATGTCTTAGAACATAGATATCGTTATGAGCGGCATTGGTATATTGAATTGTTCGTTTTTCACTATCAACAATACAATAAAATGCTGTTAAATAATCACCGGAACCCTGGATCGCATCACATAACTCGTTATTAACGGTGTGCATAATTTCATTAGTACTTTCATATTTTCTTGAATTTGAATTAAATGATATTTTTGCCATTGTTGTAATTAATGCAGCTGGTACTCCATGTCCGCATACATCCAGAATAAGTATACCCATTTTTTTATCGGATATTTTATGAACATCATAAAGATCACCACCAAGTGCTTCCATTGGTAAATACATACCTGAGAAATCAATATGATCTGATTCTGGAAAAATTTGTGGAATTAATGACGATTGTATTTTCTGGGCAATTAACAATTCCCTTTTATTTTCATCATATGATTTTTGCAGTTCATAAACAGCTTCATTTAGTTCTTCAGTTCTTTCTTTGACGATTTCCTCGATATTCTCACTATATTCATCAATAGTTCGTGCCATTATGTTAAATGAATTTCCTAAATCGATAAACTCTCCAAAAAAACCATCGGTATTAATTTGTGTTTTATAGTCACCTGATGCAATTTTTTTTGAACCGACTGATAATGAACTGATTGGATTATTTAATTTAAGACTTAAATAATAGCTTATTAAAATAATAATAAAACAAACAATCACACTGATAATTACAATCCAGAAAATAATACCGTGAATAGGTTTATACAAACAAGCTAAAGGATAGAAATAAATGAGTTTTACACCTGAGTCAGGTGCTATTTTTGCGAGAAATAAATAATCTATTCCTTTGAATGAAACGGTTCTTATAATATCTTCATTGATTATATCTGAATCAAGTTGAGATATAACTTCCTGAACTAACGGCATTTTTAATATTTCACTATCGGTATTTAAGAGTTTATAATCTGAAAACCCCATTTTTTCTTCTTTTACATAGGTTTCATCGCCCTCAAAGAATTCATATTTCATTTTTTCTTCATTATACTCGTAGTAATCATCATTTTTTGAAGGATGATTTTTTGCAAAAACATTATTGTATTTATCTATGACATAAAGGGTTCCGTGATTAATGCTGTTGATGTTCTTATAAATATCAGGGATAAAATCTTTGTTGACGATAAGTATCATTATCTTTTTACATACTGTTTCACCTTCATTAAAATGAGGATATAAAAATACGGTTGTTTGATCGATTTCAAAACCTTTTAAAATACCGTCACTTGGTTTTCCGTAATTAACGCGGGCTGTCTCAGGTGAAGCTGAAACATCAAGAAAGAATTTATCAGTTTTCAGTTTATCAAAATCAACAGTATAGTCAGAAAGGCTGAACCGGTGAGATAAGTAATCGGTATTAAAATATAATGATTTTTTATCAAATTCTACAATATATAAAGCACCGCGAAACTTTGATGATACAACTCTCGTTATTGAGTTTCCTGCAGCACTTCCTGATGCTTCACCAAGACTTTCCAGGAATTCCCGTTCTTCATTCATTGATTTTGGCTGAGGTGCATTAATTATTTTTGAGAAATTATCCATTCTTGCAATATCAACAAAGGCCATTGCGTGTTGTGAATATACAAAATCAATATTTGTCGTTAATTGTGTTAAAATTGTTGAATAAAAAACATTCCCCTGTTCTTTCAATTTACCAAATAACCGGAATGCAGAAAAACCTGCAACAAGAATAATTGGAATAATGGCTATTGGTAATATTGTTAATAATACTCGTTTTCTCATACTGATTTTATAATTCATTATACGACTCCGGATATGATGATACTGTATGATAGGTAATAAATAAATCGTTGTCAATGAGAAATATAGATTATAAAGATTTTAGGGTGTAAATTTCTTTTACTGGTAACTATCCGACCTTTTCAAGGTATGCAGTAACCTCATTCCATCTATTACTAAAATATAGACTTCTAAGTTGTAACATATCATTTGCACCTGATATAGTCCATTTCATACTATTTCGTTTCATTCTCAACTGAACAAC
>Ga0209318_1000470_pt1 | contig 39384 bp, 50 predicted proteins | sample RifGroE1_FD_183999 | JGI IMG/M metagenome (GOLD analysis project Ga0209318, IMG submission 183999) | Groundwater microbial communities from Rifle, Colorado, USA - Groundwater E1 (SPAdes) (version 2) | ecosystem: Environmental > Aquatic > Deep subsurface > Groundwater | place: Rifle, Colorado... | reverse complement strand
CAAGCTGGCCCGTAAAGCCCTGAAAGAGATTTAGGAAGGAAGGATAGAATGCTACAATTTAGGATTATCGATTTTTCTCGACCCGAACCACCAAAGATAAAGTTTACATTTGGCGGCACTCAGTTCACCATGAACGAAGAAAACCTGCGCCTCGCTCTTGTCAATATGGAGCTAGATGGTAGCGGGAGGAGCGACCTGGCGAAAGTGTACACCGAGGCCCTGAATGCTTTGTTTGCCTACATCGATGGGCGCGCACACAAGGAAGGATAGAATGACACAATTCAAGGTTATCCTCGCTGGCACTAAACAGCACGTTTTGAGTTTGATCGAGTCGGGGGCCATCGACTTGGCTGACGCCCGCTTTGAGAGTGCAAAGACCACTGCCCTGATTGCCATCGCAAGCGCACTGGCAGCGGCCTTGCCCCATGACAAAAACACGGACGGTATAGACGATTGCCCCGACTGCCTTAGACGCCCATCCTTGCAAAATAAAGACGGTTGCTATCAAGTTGTGTGCGAACACTGCGGCCTTGAAGATATCAAGAGTGAGAGCGGTGAATTTGCAATCCAGGAATGGAATACTACCGCACGAGAAATGACAGCGGCGGGTGTGAAATGAGAAACCTTATCGCACTGAACCATGCGGCGCAAAAAGAGCAAGCAATCCAGGACTGGTACGCGCTGGTACACTCAATCCAGGCGGCGGGGTTCACGTCCATACCGGCGCGCTGGAAAATCCTATCCACCAACAGCACGGCGCAGATCGATGCCAAGATCGCTGGTTTGCGCACGTGGTTCAATCAGCAATGCCCCCTGGCAGGAGAAAACGAATGAAAATCGACAATTGCCCATTCTGCAAGTCAAGCAAGAATGATTTCCACATCAGCTTTAGCGGCCATCGGGTAAGATGTCTTTCGTGCTTTGCGCTAGGCCCTGCCGCTGACACCCAAGAAAAGGCCAGCGAGTTGTGGAATGTTGCCTTGCGCAGCCCGATTGCCCTTGAATGCCCCGTCTGTCATGTCCTGCCCAAGATCACACAAGCCAACGGGGACTATATGGCAGAATGCCCCGTCTGTTATCATTCCGAGAGTGACGAAAACTACTCCGAAGATGACGTTATCGCATACTGGAATAATCAGGTTGAAGACGCTCTGGCAGATCACAGCGGCTATTACCTCGAAAACTGGAAGGTGGAATAATGAATCCCCAATGGTATCAGAATGTAACAAAGGCAATGTTCCTGGTAGTTGGCTTTGGTGAGCATGGCTATGTTGCCTGCCTGAGACACTGCAAGACCCTGGAAGATGCGCAGCGGGTAGCGAACGATTACCGCTCCGATACCCGCTTCCACGCCGTGAAGGTTGCGGAGCCTGGAAAGAAGGTATTTTCGGAATGAAACGACAAGTTGAAGTAATCAGAGACGCCGAAGTAGCGGCGCTAGACTTATTGCGGGCGCTAAAAGAAATTGATGAAATGCCACTCCAAACGATTGCAGCGGTGAAACGGATCATTGCCGATCTTTCAATGCGTAGCTATGATGCTATCTTGGCAGAGAAAACAGACACAAATATTGGTGGGCTATGAACAATAATGACACGCTCCGAGTGCAAATTCTAATCGAGTATTGGGCAGATGAGCGGTACAAACAGCAAGCGTATGCTGCTTGCCGCCGCGAGTTCTGGGAGAAGTTGGGACAGGCGCTCTACGAAGCCGATGGTATCTTCACCGTCGAGATTGACGAAAAACGAGAATGGGCAATGCTCCCAAACAGGGGGGGAAGTGGTTATCTTCACTGCCAGATTCGCAAAGGTACAATACCAGCACGTGAACAGTTATTATTCAAGCCCGCCAGAGTACACGTCAAAGTACATGCCGAAGCGGACGTTTTGGCAGAAGATTGAAAGTTGGTTCAAGAAAGGAAAATGACAAATGGACGTTGCGAATTTATTCTTGCGTGCGCTTGATAATCGGGGCGATGTTTACTTGCCCTACGAGTTCCAAGGTGAGCACTGGACAAAGGCAGAGAAAGAGACGATTGAGCAAGCGATCTTGAAGATCAACGCCTATTCTGGCCTTATCCCGCCAAAGGTTGACGCCATGTACAATAACTGGCTATTCTGGAAGTTCTCAAGCAAGTCTTTCTCTGCCCGGCGTTCAACCTGGGATATGGGAAGTTTGGGAGCCGATAGCGCCGGTGGTTTGGCGAAAGAGTTAGATAGGTATTACAGTCGGAAATAATGACATGGATACCAAGTCAATCCACTGGACGGCCTGCCCGCTTTGCAAGATCGTTTACACTGGCGATAAGTGCCCTACCTGCCAGCCCAAGGCAATTGACCCAGCGACAGGAACCGGCGCATTCATGACGAATCCCCCGTTCAGGGTGAAAGGAAAATGACCATGACTATCGAATATCCCAAGATCGAAACGCTTTATGATCGTGACAAGAATTTCAAAGTTGACCCGGCCCTGGTACGATGTCCTGAGTTTGAAGCCGTCAAAACCTGGCACGTCACCGAAAAGGTTGACGGCATGAACGTTCGAGTGGTGATTGACCTCAAATCCTCAAATCATGCCCTTGGGAGCGTCAAGTTCTGCGGGCGAACGGATAACGCAGACATGCCCCCAAAATTGATTGCTCATCTTGATGAAGTTTTTCCCCTCTCCAAGTTGGTAACAGTATTCCAGCCCGGCAATGAGATTATCCTGTTTGGCGAAGGATACGGCGGTAAAATCCAGTCAGGCGGGCGCTACCGTCCAGACCCAGCCTTTCGCCTGTTTGATGTCCTGATTGGCAAGTGGTGGATGGATGTGGAAAGCATGGTCGATATCGCTGGCAAGTTGGGCGTTCAGACGGTTCCCGCCCTGGGAACAATCGACTGGTTGCCAGCCAGTGCCGATGATCTTGACCGCGTCCTTATGAACAGCGGCAACAATTCTATTGTTGCAGAGAACGAAGGCGGCGTAGGCTGTCGGGCCGAAGGTATTGTGGCCCGATCATCCCCGCTCATGTTGACCCGCGCCGGCCATCGGATCATGTGGAAGTTGAAATATAAAGACTTCCAGGAAGGCAAGCGATAATCATGATCTACGAACTTATCAACCCCTCAGACAAGATCGAATTTGAAGCCGAAAGCGACATGGTAGCGGCAGTAATTGGTATCATCCTTGGGCGTGGTTCCTATGGCGTAAAACGCCTGGAAGATGGCATGACAATCATGCACGTTTATCTTTTCGGCGACGTGGAAGAAGGGTTCCTTGGAGCCTATGCCGTATCCATTGAAACCGCTCTGGAAACCAAGCGAGCCGAGATTATCACCGCTCTTGAGACTGTCATTTGTGGAAGTCGGGTAGAATACGCCAATAGACTGAACGAGTCGGGACTGAGTGAGCGAGACTTCTTCGACAAATGGCAAGATATTCACCGATCCAGCATGAATGACATTGCAGGAACGGCGCGCCGGGCAGCAGAACGAGCGAAAGCGGCTTGACCTCCTGGCGCTACAAGGCTTACATCCACTCGCCTGAATGGGCGCTGGTTCGTAACCGTGCCCTTCAAGCGGCGAATTACAGGTGTCGGGCGTGTGGACGGCGTGAACACCTGGAAGTCCACCATAAAACCTACAAGCGGTTCGGGCACGAGTGGCCGGGTGATTTGTTGGTGCTCTGCCATTCGTGCCATATCCAGGCAGATGAGCGAAGGAAGGCTAAGAAGTGGAAACACAACGGGCGAAGGCGCAGGTGAGTGACCATATCAAGGTTCTCTCGCTGGTTGTCCAGCTTTGCGCAATCTCTAACCGAAGCGCAGATGACATTATCGCAGAAGCAAACGAGCGAACGCTGGCAGGCGGGCAGATCATTGACGTTCTGAAAGTCATGATCGAAAACGAGCGAAAGCGCAAGATTGGCCCTTGACAGGAATACTTGATTGCAGTATACTTCTACCAAGCTAATAAACAAGTATCTTGAAAGGATAAATGACGATGAAAACTTACACCGCTTACGCTTTTGAAGATGGCCCTAGCATTATCTCCGTTGGCGCTCATGGCGAAGAAGAAGCACGCCAGAAAGTGCAAGAGCAGCTTGATCGCCCCGGTCGCTATGGCCTGCTTGTTATGTGGGTCAATGGTGGAAAGATCGTCAAGGAACGCAAGGAGTAACCCATGAATACCCTAACCCCAAAACTGATTGAAGATGTTGATGCCCTTCGAGAGAAAGCCGCCGTGTATGGCGTCCGGTACGGCAAGAATACCACCGGCGCACGAGAGTTTATCAAGTATGCCAAGTCCCTGGGGTTCAGCCGTGATGAAATCAACAAGGCGGCCCGCTGGACGTTCTCAATGATCGCTTTTGTCAAGGAGTAACCAAAGGAGTACATCATGCCCAACGAAATGACCCCCGAACAGCAACGATCCATCGACAATATCCGCGCCCGACTTCACCCAACATTTGAGACTGTCGGCCCCGCTAAAAACCACACCCCCGGAGCTTTGCTGTATACGCTTGCCTTCGAGATGTATAACGAGACCGTTGTAACAACCATGTACATCAACAAAGATGGTACGGTTATCCCGTTCGCAAGTTCAGAACAGCGCCTGGTTATGGACGCGGCGGCCTACGCAATCGAAACCAGCGCAGGAGCGTAAACCAATGGCAACCTACGAGCAAAAGCAAGTTATCAATCGCATCCGCTCCATTGCAGTAAGCGGGCACATGTCCGAGGCCGTTCGGGAAGGCCAGGAGTGCATCATCTATGATTGCCAGGTTCGGGTCAATTCGTATCACCAAACCGTCATAGTCTGGATATTGCGGGACGGAACGTACAAGGCTTTTTGTCACGCTTCAAGCGCAGACGTGAAAGCCCAAGTAGAAAAGATCGTTGAAGATGCGCTGAAGGCGTAATAAACCAGTTCACAAACAAGAAAGAAGTAGAAAAATGATTTTCACACGGAATCCCAATTGGACAGAAACAGAGAAGGTCGTTGCGGAAAACATCGAGATGCTACAGGCCCAAAAGGGCAATGCCGGGCAGGTCATCAAGAATACGAATGGATCATTCTCGTTTATCTTTGATGACGAAACATTCAAATCAACCGAGATGACACTCGAGGAGATGACGAATATTTCAAAGTCTAACCCCCGCTTCTAACTCCCCCACTCTCCCCCCAAAAAGACCCGCTGCAATGAGCGGGTCTTTTTGTTTGTATAGGTTCTGTACAGGTTTCACCGTCTCTACTCCTGTTCGGGTGAAATTTTGATGCTTGTATCCTAAAATTCATCAAAAATCACATTTCGGACACCCATTTTTCGCTTCCGAAAGTGACAAATTCGATAATTATTTTGTCGATTTCTTGCGATTTAATTCCGATCAGCTTAAAGGAATATATATAGGTGATCGGAATTAAATACCCATTTTTCGATAATATATTATCCAAATGGAGCATTTGCCATTTTTACCCCTTGAAATGTACACAAAACCTGTACAAGCTACCGCAAGAATGAAGCGCCCGTTTCTTGGTTGCAATCTCGCTTGTTTACGTCTATAATATAAACAAGGTCAAGAGATTGACCCCGAAAGAGAGTTTATCGTTATGACTGAATTACTGGCGTCCATATCGGGTATGATTATCTCCCTGGCCTTCGCTTACGTCCCTGGCCTAAAAGAGTGGTTTGACAACCTGGCTGGCAATTACAAGCGGTTGGTCATGGGGTTGTCACTGGTTCTGGCGTGTTTGGTCATCTTCGGCCTGTCGTGTGTTGGCTGGCGTGATGACGTGGTATGCAATCAGGCGGCATTGCCTGAGTTGCTGAGCGCCGTTATCTTTGCCTTGATTGCGAACCAGACTGCGTACACCTTCGCAGTGAAGTAATGAGCGAGATCGTGGCAGGCGTGATGGCCTTCGCTTTGGTGGTATTGTCAGGGGTGCTTGCTTGGCATGCACTGAAGCTGCGGCGTCCCTGGTTGAGAGTGCGGGCAGTGGGCATTGCGCTTGCTATCGGTTCGGTTTATGTTTACGTCCTACTCGCTAACTTCGATCTTATCCCAACCATCGACCCGGTATTCTTTGGCCGGGTTATTTTGCGTCCGTTGAATCTGTGGATCGTCACAGAGCTAGTAAACTTTGTCATAACCCTGGAGAAGTGCCCAAATGAGCATCGAAACATTAGTTAGCGTTGTAGCACTTTTGGGCGCGGCGGCGTCCGTTATTATCAACTTGCGCAAAGCGCCGAGTGACATAAAACTTACTCAAGCGGACGCAACGGAGAAAATCAGTAAGGCGGCAGGCGTCATGGTCGCATCCATGCACGCCAGAATACAGTTGCTAGAAACCGACCTTGCCGAAGCCTGCAAGAAAATCGAGACCTTGAAAGACGCCAGGGAGTTAGACAAGGGCGAGATCGAGCTGCTCCGAGAGCAGGTTAGAACCTTGAAGGGCGACAATCAAGCCCTGGCTACCCAGATCGAAGCCCTGACCGGCGGGAACCAGATGCGCATGGAAGAAATCGCAAATCTGAACGAGCGGGTGAAGAGCCAAGAAAACGAGATTGTTTTACTTCACCATTGGGCAGATCGGCTAGTCGGGCAGTTGGAAAAGCATAACATCACCCCCGAACCGTTTATACCGACAACCAAGAAGGACAACGGCAAGGGACTTAAACAGCCACCGATGGGCGGGAGTTGGTAAGATGATCGCTGTCAAGCTGGTTTGCGCATTTGTCGCTGGTGTTGCGGCCCACCAAACGTATAAACCGTCATTGACCTTTGGCCCGCACTGGGGCAGCTTGCTCCGCTCTGGTATCGGTGTCATGGTATTATTGCCGTTCGTTGTCTGGTTTCAGCACGGCAGCCAAGAGAAGGAACCGGAGCGAACGATTGTAAGCTACCTGATTGCGTCCATTGGGGTAGGGGCCGGCGCAATGGTGGGGCATATGTTGGATAGGTGAAAGATGAAGATCAACGAATTGAAACACGACCCACGAAACCCGCGCAAGCATAACAAGCGCAACCTTGATACCATCGCCCTATCTCTGCAAGAGTTGGGAGCGGCGAGGTCGATTGTGATTGACGAAAACAATCAAATCTTAGCGGGCAATGGCGTAATCCAGGCAGCCGGCCAAGTCGGGCTTGAGAACGTCCAGGTGGTAGACGCTGACGGGCAGACGATCATTGCCGTTCGCAGAAAGGGATTGACTGACAAGCAAAAGAAGCGCATGGCCGTTTATGACAATCAGGCGGGTGTCTTGGCTGAGTGGGATGCCGAAGTCATGGCGGCGCTAACCGAAGATGACCCGGAAATGGTTGAGACAATATTCAGCGACCAGGAATGGAACGAAATTCTAAAAGAACTTGGGGCCGACAAAAACATTGAAGACCCCGGTGCTGAAATTAGCAAAGCTGACGAATTATGCGAGAAATGGCAAGTGAAAAGCGGGCAGCTTTGGCAGTTGGGCGACCATCGGGTGATTTGTGGCGATTGCACCGACCACGCCGTTGTGGAGCGGGTGATGGGGGGAGAGAAGGCGGGCGCGGTGGTGACAGACAGCCCGTATGGAATAAATCAAGCAGGGATTGAAAACGATAACCCCGAAGGTTTGCGCAAGCTATTCGATGGGTGTTTGTCTGCTATGCCAATTGAAAACGCCATAATTATAAACTTCCAATCACCGCGGCTTTTCCCTGTTTGGTTGGATGCACTACGAGAAGCGGGGCAAGTGTTTGAAAGAATGCTTTGGATGTATAAGCCGAGTGACGAAACATTTCCCTGGAGGGGATGGCTTCTGACTTCAGAAGCCATCCTAATAAGCAGCACCGGCAAGGGCGAATGGTTGCGCGTTGATCCGTTTGCGCATGACTGTTACAGCCCAACAACAATAGGCAAAGAGCTTGACAAAAGTCAAGGATGGCACGCCAGCGTAAAGCCAATTGCAGTTATACAAGACTTGATAAGCAGAGTCGGCGGTCTTGTCTTTGACCCCTTCTTGGGCAGCGGTACAACCCTTATTGCCTGCGAACGCCTTGGGCGACGCTGTAGGGGTATAGAAATATCTCCTGGCTATGTAGCGGTAACGATTGAGCGATGGGCAAGCGCAACCAAGTTAGAGCCGGTATTACTTGGCCAAGAGTATTTATATGTCTAATCATTCAATGTCAAAGGAAATGGGAGGGGAAATTGGCCGGTGAAAGCAAGCGCCTCGACCGCGAGATAGAGCGAGATCGACTAGTTGCGGCTGACTTATTCTTGAAGGGCAAAAGCCACCAAGAGATAGCGGATTTTGTCAATCAGTCATATCCGCCAGAGCGTCAGGTATCCAGGCGACAGGTTAGCTATGACTTGCAGCACATGATTGGTATCTGGCAAGCACGGGCAGCAGATGATATTGGGCGCTTGCGCGCTGAACAGTTAGCCAAGATCGATAAATTGGAGCAAACCTATTGGGAGAGTTGGGAGCGCAGCCTGAAACCAGACAGGCGAGCGACAACCCAACAGAAGCAGCTTACGTCACTTGTCATTCAGGACTCGGACGGCAACCCGGTATTCTTGCAAGGCGTGGAAAGGTGTATCTCCATGCGCTGTAAGCTGTTAGGTCTTGATCGGCCTATCAAACAGGTATTAGAGATTGAAGGATTGAACGACCATGAGCTTATCAAACACGTCGCGGGAATCCTTACGTCAGTTGGTATTCGGCTTGATGGAGATACAGAAGCGGGGATTGAGCCTGAACCAACCGACGGCCCCGCCACTGATTGATGATGATGCAGTTCATTGGATGCTGGTACATTTCAGAGTGCCGGAAACACCGAACCATCGCCTGAAATTGCACGCATACCAACGACTGAGTTTGAAAGAAGCCCTATCGGTTAGCGACGATGGGCTATTTCGCTATTCAACAATCCTTTGGAGTGACGTAAAAAAATCTATCAAGTCGACGCTTGCCGCCGCCGTAGTTCTATGGCGTGCCTTCCAGGTCGAGTGGGGCAGCGTCTACATCATTGCGAACGATCTAAAGCAGGCTGATAGCCGTGTATTTTATTACATTCGGCGGGCTATCGAGTTGAATCCATACCTAAAGAATACTGTCAAGATTGCCAATTACAAGATCACCCTGCCGAATAAGACATTCATCGAAGCAATCCCGATTGACCCGACAGGCGAGGCGGGTGGCAATGCAGACATGATAGTATTCAGCGAGCTCTGGGGAGCGCATCAAAAGGCGCAAGAGAAAATGTGGACAGAGCAGACCCTAAGCCCGACTAAGTTTGGTAAGTCTTTCAGGTGGATTGAAACCTATGCCGGGTTCACGAATGAAAGCCCGCTTTTAGAACGTCTCTATGAAACCGGCGTGAAACATGGCGCACAATTCGAGTGGGCAAAGACGAAAATCGACCCACCACTGGAAGCATTCAGGAACGAACCGGCGCGCATGTTCTCGCTTTGGAATACACAGCCCCGCTTATCCTGGCAGACGAAAGAATATTATGCACAGGAATCAGCGACCCTGCTGGAAAGCGAGTTCAATCGGGTACACAGGAACCAGTGGGCGTCCAGTTCTCAGACCTTCATCCCGTCCGAGTGGTGGGAAGCCTGCCGCGAGGCTGGCCCCGCTCTTGGGCTAAACGAGAGTTGCATCATTGCGATGGATGCGGCGGTTTCGGGTGACTGTTTCGGTATCCTTATGCTATCGGGGAGAGGTGATGGTCAATATGACGTGCGCTATTCAAGAGCGTGGAAGCCCCCCAAAGGTGGTAAGTTAGACTTTGGCGGCGAAGATGGCCCCGAAAAGGAATTGCGCAGGCTGATTGACCTGTACAACGTGATCGAAGTCGCTTATGACCCTTACCAGCTTGAGGACATGGCGAGCCGATTGACGAACGAATTGATTAGCACGTTCTATGCGTTCGCACAAGGGCAAGAAAGGGCAGTTGCAGATAAGTCATTGCGTGATATGATTAGAGATAGGCGCGTCCACCACACGGGCGATTATGACCTGTCCGAGCATATCCAGAATGCGAACATGGAAACGAGCGGCGAAAAGTTGAGATTGACCAAAAAGAACGATAACCTGAAGATCGATCTTGCCGTGTGCCTGAGTATGGCGGCAGCGAGATCGAGCTATTGGGGCTTATAGGTGCAAAGATGGCAGAGACTGACTTCCTGAATAAATCGGTAACGGCTGGCGACCAGGGGAGCGTGCAAGGCGGGGTAATCTCGCTTGTCATTCCCCAAACGTGGACATACTCGAATAACATGCCCCTACCCCCGCAGCCCCCGGCCTACTGGTCGCGGGGACGGGATGAAGTATTGCGCTCTACCGTCTACAACGAGGCGATGTGGGCAGCGGCGGTTTATATCGCCATTACCAAGATCGCCAGTAAGTCATGGCGCATCGATAGCACGTCCGATAGACGGGCGCGCCAGTTCCAGGAATTGTATCTCATGGCCGATGGTCAACAGATCGGGTGGGTGCAATTTTTATCCAAGCACCTGGCAGACTTTCTAGTGACCGATAACGGATCATTTACAGAGATTATCCGAGAGCGTAAATCAGTCGGGAGTAAAATTGTCGGGCTAAGACACCTCGACAGCATGAGATGTCTTGGGCGTGAAACAAGAGTATTGCTTGCGGACGGAAAAACAATGGCTATTATGGACATTGTACGCAAGAAATACAGCGGCGATGTCGTGGCGTTCAACGAGTCGACCGGTAAACTTGAACCGCGCAAGATTACGAATTGGTATGAAAACAATCTTGACGGCAGGAAATGGTTGCGCATTGAAACAAAACACGCCAAACATACCTACGGGCGCACTCAAAAAATATGGGCTACTGACGATCATCCATTCTTGACTTCTACGGGATGGAAAGACGCTGGAAACCTAAGGCCGGGCGATGAAATTGTTACGCAGCACCCGGCCCCTAGTTGGGGGCAGGCGTCTATGCTTGTAGGTGCTTTGTTGGGCGATTCCAGTATCAGCAAAAACCAATACGCTGCTATTGACTTTGCTCAGGGTGAAGCACAAAAAGAATGGCTTGACCTAAAAATAAAATCCATGAAGGGGTTTGGGTTTAGCCCAATTCGCACTATTCCAGCAAGAATAATGACAATCGCAGGAAAGAAAGCCTTTGCTAATCGTGTCTATCAAACATCAACCCATAGAACACCGGCATTTATGGATTGGTGGGATGCGTGGTACAAAGACGGCAAGCACGTTGCCCGCGAATTGATCGAAGAGTATTACGGCCCGCTCATGCTTGCCACGTGGTACATGGATGATGGAAACCTTATGTTTTCTGGAGTTCCTGGTAGAAAACCAGCGGTTAGATTCGCCGTAAACGACTATAGCCAAGATGATAAAGATTGGTTAGTCGAGTTCTTGAAGTCTAAAGGATTTGACGCGAGGCTGCACAAGAATGAGATTTATATTCCTGTTCATGCAAGCATGGAGTTCTTGCAGACAGTAGCGCCGTATATTCCACCAGTCCTACGCTATAAACTTCCTCCACTTCCAAGCTCCTTTGACTTTTCTCCCGATCTTTGGGATTTGGGAGAAGCCGAACGGTTTATGGATACCGTCGTGGAAGTCAAGGCGGGTGATAACGGTCAACAGGCCACAACCTTCTGTATTGACGTTGAAGAGCACCACAATTTTATTGCGGGCGATCTTGTAGTTCACAATTGCACGCGCACAGGCGACCCGGCTATACCCGCTTTGTACCGAGACCGGCGCAACCGAATCCACGAGTTGAAGGCCCACCAGGTGATGATGTTCTCAGACATGCCAGACCCTGGCGAGATGTATTTCGGGGTGGGCAGGTCGGCGGCGGGCAGGTCTTACAATGCAATTTACAAGCTAGCCGCTATCGAGTGGTATCTGAGAGAAAAGGTGGCAGGTCTTTCCCCCCTTGCCCTTTACATCGTCAATGGCCTGGTACAAGCGCAGATCGAAGGGGCAGTTCGGGCAGCCAAAGAGCAAACCGTAGCGAAGGGGCTTGCGGCTTACATGGGCGCGGTGATTATCGGCGTACCCTCGGATAAACCGCCTGAAGTCGCTACCATCCCGCTGGCAGAATTGCCAGACAGATTCGAGCGCAAGCAAGAGTTTGATCTATCCATCTTGACCTATGCGGACAATATCGGGCTTGACCCGCAGGACTTACAGCCGCTATCGGGGCAAGGGTTCGGGACTGGCGCACAGTCGATTGTTTTGGCGGAAAAATCGAGCGGGCGTGGGTTGGCAAGCTGGCAGCAGCAGTGGACACACCAAAATAATACCCTTGTCTTGCCCGACTTCACGACCTGGGTATGGTTCGAGAAAGACCTGCGCGACATGGCAGCGCAAGCGGATTACGAAGGCAAGCGCATTGCCAATATGAAGGCCGCTATCGAAGGTGGGATTGTCATGCCGGAGCAGGCGGTACAGGTATTGGTCGATCAAGACATTTTGCCCAAAGAGTTCTTACCCAAAGATGAGACGTCGGGCGGGTCAATGGCCGATGATGAGAAGATGACGCCCACTCAACCCAAAGATGAGGAAGCCGAGGCAATGCCGGAAACCACCACCGAAGGTGAGACCCCGGAAACCGAAGGCGAGAGTGTCGAGGACGTGCCAGAAGTCAAGGAGTTCAAGCCCCCGATTGCGGCGGCGCGCAAGCTGTTGGAAAAGACAAAGCGCAAACTGGACACCGGCAAGAAATTCGAGCGGGCAGAGCGCAAGCAGCGATTGGAGATTATCGGCGATGAAAAATCTAGTTGAGGAAGTGTGGCTGGAAGGGCTGAAGCACCGCCAGGGGATGCACAACCAAAAAACGCACGGCAACCGCATGGCGATGTACCCGCAACCGGCCCCGCCGGGCTACAAACCGCCCGCCCCGAAAGCGGTAAAGCCCAAGGCAAACAAGCCAGCGGGTGAGAAGCCAGCCAAGGCTCCGAAACCGTCGAGGGGTGAAAAGCCCGCAAAGGTAGCGAAGCCCAAAGTGGAGAAACCGCCGAAGTCAGAGAAGCCAGCGAAGGCCCCCAAAATTGCGAAAGTAACGCCCGCCAAGGATGGCTTGCGAGACGTGGAAGGCAAAGGGACACCCAAGCCAGCCAAGGGCGCAGACACGGCGCGGGTAGTGAAACTCCCCAACGGGCGGCGGGTAGTTGAAGATGTGTATGGCGGGCGCGGCGCAGCACCCCGTCGCTATTCTTATGACGGCGGCAAAACGAAGCACCCAAACCGGGTATTAGCCGTCGTGTGGGCAGTGGTCAAAAAGATTGGTATCAGTGCGGCCAAAGTAGCACTTGCGATAGGCGTCACCGTCGCGGTTGCTTCTATCGCCATTGCCGCCTTACAGGTTTCAGCGCCATACCTTGCAGCAACCGCAGCCCCGGCAGCGGATTTAGTTGTTACTCCGATGGTGTAAACATGCAAACCGAAGAACAAACCCTTGCAGAATATGGGCATACGCAAAGAGACTTATTTGAGTATGTTATCACTATTACAGGCACAGAAATTTCAGACCCCGAAGAAGAGGAAGCGCTGTTTGCCGCCTATGTCTTTGCACTCGGAACGCCATACAGGGAAGATGGATATACCTTCGAGAAATATTTCCTCGAGCACGATCTTCCGCGAGAGAAGAAAGAGAAGTTTAGGGAAATATTTCTCATGGGGTGTGATGGCGATCCTGACTTTGATGATGACAAATTGTATAATGATCTTATGGCGGAAAACGCCCCAAACCTTGCACTCAAAGAATTTCTTGCCGAAAGTGGGTTAGATAGCGTATCCGGCGAGTCTGTCGGTGTCTATCGCGAGCTGTACCAGGTATTCACGGCCCCGGACACGCTGGACGGTTCTACCGTGCCCGAATGGGAGAAACGCAGCGATGAAGAAAACGCCATGATATTATGGCAGGTGTTTTGGGCAGGAATGAATTATGCTCACAAGAATGATGGTGTAACCCATGCCAACCCCTGAAGAAGTCTACGATGCTCTTGAAACCGATGTCCAGCTTGGCATTGCCGAATTGTGGCGCAAGCTAGCCAGCGGAGAAATGACGCCTGCCGACTGGCGCGCCGAGATGGGCGACCTGCTGGCCTTGTACCTGAGTTCGGCCTGGATACTTGGCGAGGACGGCGAGGCCGTCATTGACAGTGAAGGATTGCAAGCCTACATCGAAAGTCAATTCGCTTTCCTGGACAACTTTGCCAGCCAGCTCGAAACCGCTATCGAAGAGTACCGCAAGGGTAACTTTGTGGGTGTCTTGCCAGCGGAGTATTATCGCCTGACAGATGACGGGCGGCTCATCTTCATCGGGCCGGACGGCGAAGAGATTGACGCGACCCCCATAAATCTATTCTTCGGCTACCCCAACCTGAACGCGGGCCGGGCGGCGATGTACGGCAGCGCGATATGGGCGGCGTACCAGCAAGGCAAGGGCGCGAAGTGGGGCGAAATGAGCAAGTACGGCCTGCACCTGCCCGCCTATCCCGCTGACGGCTCGGCAATTTGCAAAACACGCGACCGCTGTGAATGGTTGATCGAACCACTGAACCTTGACGAAGGCGAGTACAATGCAACCTGGACACTTGGGCAAGCCGAACACTGCGTAGACTGCTTACAACGGGCAAAGGACTGGAATCCGCTCTACATCTGGCACGGCTGGCCTGTCTACGAAACCAAGTCCCTGAAAGAGCGGGTAGTTGAGGCGGCGTTGAAACACCGCCAGGGGATGCACAACCAAAAGCGGCACGGCTGGCGGTTCGGGTCTCTGGATAAGGCGCGGAGTTCAATGCGCGGTCAAGAGGCGGGCGAACGTGAAGCCTACCGCAAGCGGGCTGGTATGCCCGTCCCTGTCAAGAAACCTAAGGGGGGAGGGGAAGAAAAAGCAATGACAGGCGTCAAAGAGTACGATATTGAGGACGTGCGCAATGCCCGCTATAACTGGACAAGAGAAGCGCACGGTAGAGCGGCTTTACTTGGGGGCAATCGAGAGAAAGCCATAAATCACGGCCTCAAGGAAATGAACCGCATAAACCAGGACACAGAAGGAAAGCCGCTATTCAAGAGCGATAATCCCATAAGCTCCATACAAAAAGCGGCGCAATTATTGACATCTGACAAAGCGCAATTTGATGGCGCAATAAACCAATCTGCCAGACAGCAATTCGACCTGGCGGGCGATGATTTACGAAAAAGTCTAAAAATCGATATTGTCAATCGACTTGCGGCGCAAGGGGCGGGGAAACAGAATACCGCCCAAAATATTCATCTTTGGGCGCGCACATCGAACGATGATAACCCGTATGCACTCGGTATACAAATGGCAGCGGCGCAAGCGTTCGGGGTGAAATTGTCGAAATGGCAAAGTGACAAAGCGAACGAATTGAACCAGTCAAAATATCCCCAAGATCATATTAGTAAATCTGACATTTCAAAGGATAAAACCTACTGGAAAGCGGTTTATAAAGAGACTCAAGCCTTCTTTCAGAAAGCAGGCTATAAACCCGATGATGAGATTGTTCTCTATCGGGGAATGAGAGAAAAGGGTAACGGCGGCAAGCTAACCGGAAAAGCAAAGTACGAAGGTAACGCGGTAGAGAGTTGGAGCTTTGACGTTGGGCAGGCTAGATTATTCTCCGATGTTGCCGCAGGTGGTATTATGATGAGTGCTAAAATCAAGGTCAAGGATATTATTTCATCCTGTTTCACCGGCCCCGGTTGTCTCAATGAAATGGAGTTGCTGGTTTTGGGTTCACGTCCAAACCAGGAGGTATATATCTATGACATCTCCGAATGAAAAATTGCCCGTCATTCGCAATGATAGTGAAGCGAATGATGATTGGATTCGTTCCTTGCCTTCCGCCGAAAGCGAGCGCAAGATTACGGCTGAATTAGTCGAAAAGCTAAAGAAGCAAGGGAAGCCGAAGTAGTGTTCACTCCCATTCGACCCCCGCCTGACTGGTTCAAGATGGCGTCAAAGCTGAGCGCCAATCTTCAAGATGCGCTTGACGAGTCGGCTGAAGATGCCCGTGAGCTTCTCTTGCGCCCAACGTCCACCTGGAAGAGCGGCGTTCGCTTTATCATTACCAAGACCCCACAAGGCCGCGAAGTGTTCACGACTGAGAAGCCGTATCTATATTTGACACGGGGCACAAGAGTTCGCTATGCCACCATGACGCCCGGCTTTATGGCAAAAACGAAGGTAGGAGTGCTGAGTTCTGGCGTGGGTAAGGGTGGGGTACTTTTTATCTCTCGCAAACACCCCCGGCCCGGTATCAAGGCCAGGGGATATGAAGAATTGGTAGTCGATGAAATGAAAAAGACCATGCCGAAAATTGTCAATGCGGCGTTCAGAAAGGCGTTAGGAAAATGACAGAGTTACCGGTAGAAATGAGTATTCAGCCAGAGCGCAAGCCGTTCAAGTGTACCAATTGCCATGCGGAGTTAGGCACAACAGACGGGATGCGATTGTACAATGGCAATGCGATATTCCCCCTGAAAGTGACGATCATCTGCGCGCAATGCTCCGCAAGTCGGGTATGGCGTCCAGTCGTGGTGATTATGGGGGATAAAACCGTAGCAAGATGAAACATCTTTCTAAAAATCCTTGACAATCAAGGCAAACGGGTATATAACTATCGCAGGTTACTAACAGCAAATAAAAACAACCTGTTAAGTTGAAAAACGTAACCTGTAGAGATGCTAACAGCAATCAAAAATTTACCTGCTAAGTAAACCAAACGCATTTCGTTCCAGAAAAGAAAGGATGGAATATGAACCAGTTTATTTTGTCTATGGACGAACCGGAAACACTGACAGAGAACGGAATGCCCACCAACAGCACTTCAGAAAGTGAAGTGCTGAATTTGTTTTACAAGGCGGGTGGGATGCGCGCCGAAAGCGATAGCGCCGTTCAGAGCGTCTTTGCCAGTGCGTACCGGGAAAGTCGTGCCCTGGCCTTGCGCTGTTTGTTTCACATTCGCAATGTGCGCGGCGGCATGGGTGAGCGGCGCTTCTTTCGCCTGGGGTTGGGCTACCTGGCGCAAGTTGATCCCGAATTGACCCTGCGGCTTGTCCATGCCGGATTGGTCGAAAAGTACGGGCGATGGGATGATCTTCTGACAATTGCCAATGTTCCTGGCGTTCTGGGGTATATCGAAAATGCTCTTGCGCATGGCAATGGCCTGTGCGCAAAGTGGATGCCCCGCGAGACCGGCAGCGACAAAGCGACCGCAAAGAAGTTGCGATTGGCTATGGGGATTTCTCCCAAAGAGTACCGCCATATGCTTGTCGGTTTGAGTAAGACCGTAGAGCAAGCCATGTGCGCAAAGGAATGGAGCGCAATCGAGTATTCGGCGGTTCCAAGTCGGGCGGCCATGATTTACCGCAAGGCATTCATTCGGCATGATGAAGAGCGTTTTGCGAAGCATATCAAATCTGGCAAGGTCAAGAGCGGCACGTTGTACCCGCACGAAATTGTCAAGAGCATCGCCGAAACCAGCGGAGTAGAGAACGACTATCTCGAGGCCGCATGGAAGAACCTGCCCGACTATTGCGGGGACGTTGATTTTATCCCGGTGTGTGACGTGTCGGGCAGCATGTCGGGCGACCCAATCTTGGTATCCGTTGGGTTGGGTATCTACCTGGCAGAGCGCAATAAGGGCGCATTCAAAGACCGCTTGATTACATTCTCCAAAACCCCGCGCTGGTATCATCTCTCTGGCACGCTGACAGATCGGGTACGCGGCGTCTCTAATATGGATTGGGGAACGAACACCAATATCGAGGCGGTTTTTCGCATGATCCTGGACGTTGCCCTGAAAAATGAAGTAGCGCCTGGCGACATGCCGCAAAATATCATCATCCTGTCAGATATGCAATTCGATCAGTGCGCCGTTGCCAACAACAAAGACTTTGCAAACATGGTAAACGACATGTACAAGTTGGCGGGCTACACCATGCCAAAGATCGTATTCTGGAATTTGCGCACGTCCAGCGGCGTACCGGCAAAGAAAGACGAAAAGGGCGCTATCCTGGTATCTGGGTTTAGCCCTTCAGCGATGAAGGCGGTTTTGTCGGGGAGCGATATCCCTGAACCGCCCACACCTTACCAGGCAATGATGGCAGTGCTTGAGCAATATGCCGAGATTGACAAATACTTGTAAGAAAGAAAGGATAAAAAGTGAAACAGTTTTTCTCAGACACGAAAGACGCGGCAGGGACTTCCGTTATTGTCGTGGTGGTTTTGGCTATCATCGCTTTTGGGATTTTAGCCATAAATGGCACGATATACCCCTGGTGGTTGTCTATCCAGCGGCAGGCAGTCGAACAAAGCAAGAGCTTCTCTGACGCCAATAACAATATGCTGCAAACTTACATTCTTGAATACAGCGAGTTGGACACCAAGATCGCCGAAGCGGACGGTAATCCGGCGCTTATTCCAGCGTATAAGGCGCAGCAAAAGGCCATCGTTACAAAGATGTGCCGTCAAATCAGCACCATGTCACGTAATACAGTTGATCCATCTACTATCACCTGGTTGAACAATAAAGGAGGATGCAAGTGAATAAGTTGGTTTTCGTTTCCATGATTTTGGTCTTTGCGTTAGCCGCGTGCCAGCCCAACTACTCATATATTGAGCAGGCTCAGCAGGGAGCGGGCGTATCGTCTATCATGCAAAATCAGCCCGCTCCTGACCTGGGCGGATACAGTTTCGAGCGTCAGATCGTTATTGAGACCTACCTTGCCCGCAATACCATCATCGCTACCTACTCGTATATGATCTCGATGGATGGGAAGATTATTGAAATTTGCCCAAGTATCGGATACCCTGTTCCCTATTCTACCCAGTTGACAAACCCGCTGAAATACGAAAATTCAGTCGCTTTGGCTAACCCCGAAATCAACGGCCTTTATCCACCCGGCGATGCGGCTGCTACCCTGGTTCAGTGTGTAACGGGAGGCGGGTCGGTATCGCCCGTCTATATCGAGTGGTACGTTCTGGCCTTCCCATATCGCATCAAATCGGATTATCAGATTGAAATGATCGGGGAACCGTCGTTCTCTATCCAGACGCCATAACCCCTAACACAAAGATCGTCAAAGCCACTTCTAGCGGAGTGGCTTTTTTGTTGTTGCAAATCGCTTGAAATGTGCTAAAATATTTGTAGGTCTGTGTCAGTATTATATTTGACTGACAGCCCCCTAAACGTGGAATTTGACAACCCGCAAGGTTCGCTTTGCGGGTTTTTGTTTGTCTAGGAGAGAAATCATCATGATCGAAATGCCGATGCAGGTACAAGGCGAAATGATCCGCCAGTTCAATTTCGAGCGGTTCAGCGCTGATGTCTATTACGCTCTCGCTTCTGCCCTGGATACCATCAATCTGACCGGCTTTGCAAAGTTCATGTCCGAGCGTGCCAGTGAAGAGCGAGAGCACGCAAAGAAATTTGCATCTTTCCTAGCAGATCGCAACGTGCGCCCCGTTCTGGACATTGTACCGGCTCCGCTGGTTCCTGGATGGGCAGGAGCGATGGACGCGGGCGGCGCTTGCTTTTTGGCCGCTCTCGAACACGAGTACCAGGTAACGGAGCGTATCAATGCGCTCTATGCTCTTGCCGAAGAAAGCGATGATCCGCAAACGTGCGAGTTTATGCGCTACTTCGTGATGGAGCAAGTCGAGGAAGTCAAGACCCTTGACGAATGGATGACCCGCTTTAGCCTGGCAGACGGGAACGGCGCGGCTATCCTGGATTTAGATCGTGAGTTACGGGAGTAAAGAATGCCCTGGCACATCGAAGCGGCAAACGACGGTTACTTTGTGGTAAACACAAAGACGGGCGTAAGAATGGGTAGAAACCCATTTACTACCCGTAAACTTGCCGCGCGCCAAATGCGCGCCTTGTATGCCAGCGAGAGTAAAAAGGAACATACCGGCGTCATGGTTGCGTTGTATGTACCCATTGACGTTGCAAGGGCTATCGCTATCCCAGGCGGTGAGTTAGCAACTGACTTACACATTACCCTTGTGTATCTTGGTGATGTAGCCAATGTTGACCTCGGGAAACTATCGGCGGCGGTGGGTGAGTTCTCACAAGAGTTTGGCCCCTTGACCGGCAAGATAGGTGGGAGCGGGCGCTTTACCGAGACGGGCGGCGAGGATGCAGTCTATCTCAGTTTCGATAGCCCCGACTTGCCCCATTTCAGGGAGTGCTTAGTTCATTGCCTGACTGAGGCAGGTATTGAGGTGAATAGTGCGCACGGTTTTACCCCACACATCACCCTTGCTTATATTCCCGATACCGTCTCCATGCCTGAAATCTCTGTGACACCCTGGAATATCACCTTTGACGATGTTCTCATCTGTCATGGCGATACGCACATTCCTTTCAATCTGAGTATGGCGGCAAAGGAAGTCTCTGCGCCCCCTACCGCTGTATTAGCACGTGGCGGCAAGGGCGGGTTGCTGAGTGCGCCGGGACTGGCCGAGACGATTGCAAGCGTCATCATGACAAAACCGCGCAAGAAAACGAAGCGCAGCAAGAAAGAGTTGATTGCGGCGCTGAAACACATGGGCGGCCAGCACAATCAAAAACGTCATGGATGGAGATTTTCGAGCGGGCTGGACTCTGCCAGACGTGCTATGCGAGCGGGTGTCTCAGATGATGTAAAAGGCAAGATCAAACCCGAAGATGAGCGAGACGCTTACCGCAAAAAGATTGGAATGAGTGAAATCAAGCGCAGCACTCAAAGCATAGGCGGCGCTGTGGCAAGTAAGCCAAAAGGAACGGGGGGGAAGGTTGCGAAGGCCAATTCTGCCCTAAGAATGATGAGCAGCGTTTCCACCATCGCAGAGGTGAGAAAAAAACTCGATAATATGGGTGTGAAAGTGTCCGGGTATACAGACGATGTATTTGCTCAACCAGTATTCAAGATTGGTGGCAAACCGCATATTTTACACACCTACGAAGATGCCGACAAACCCTGGATACGGTATTATCAACTTTACGAAATGCCCTCAGAAATAACAATGGTAGCCCGCAAAGAAATCGATCTTACCCCACCTTCGGCAGTTCGCAAAGCGGCCTTGCATGGGCTTGCACTGCGCAAACAATATGGGCGCGGTGGATTATCACAAAGCGAAGCGGGCAAGCAAGGCATTGGTTCTGGCGTAGCCAGAGCGGTTAGTTTGTCAAAAGGGCAAGCGCAATCTCCCGACACAATCCGGCGCATGGTCGCATTCTTTGACCGGCACGAAAAGAATAAGGACACTGACCCCAAAGAAGGCAACGGTAAGATTGCGTGGTTGTTATGGGGCGGGGATGCTGGCAGAGCGTGGGCTGTAAAGATGGTACAGAAACTTACCGTTGCCAAAGAGCACCCGTCCTACCTTGACGCTCCGCTGGACGAGTTCAATCAGACGGGCAAGGGCTTGTATGTTTTCAAGGATTTTGACGGAGCGGAGCGTTGGGTGACGTTTTCATCCAACCCCTACCAGGACAGGGACAAAGAGTTTGTGTCCTGGAAGGCACTCGAAGATGACGTTCTGCGCGCAGATGTCGATAAGAATTATGGCGTTCTGCGCTGGTGGCACGTGCCAGGCATTGATATTGGCGATTGTGACTTCAATATGATGCACGGCAAGATATTGATCGAATCAGGTACGTTCAGGACTGCGGCAATCGCCCGAACAGTCAAGGAGAATGCAGATAAGTTGGAAATCTCAATAGGTTTCACCCACCCCCCTGAAGAACCGGACAGTGAGGGCGTTTTTCATCACATACGCCGGTTCGAGCGTTCACTCTGCCCGAAGGGGCGGGTGAGCAACCGATTTACTCGACTTGCCGTAATCCATAAATAGGAGGAATCAATGGCAACCATTTCAGAAAAGCTGGATCACTTCCGCAAGATGTTCGGAGGCGAAGCCGCACAAATCCTGGATACCGCTTCACAGGTCGAAAAGGAAGCGGATGAATTGAAGGTGGAGTACAAGGAAACGGATACTGAAACGCCAGCGCCCGTGACCGAGAAAGCCCCCGCCGAAAAGGTTGAAATCGAAGTGGAAGTTGAACCTGAAGAGGAGGAGACCGAAGCTGAAGACGAAGCCGAGGAAGTGGAAGAAGATGAAAAAGACTTTGACCCCACCCTGGAAGCCGCTCTCGGTTTGATGGACGTGAAGGAGTATGGCGCTTTGATGGCCGATGTCCTGGAAGCGGGTGTTTTGGCCCCTATCCAGGAGCAAATCTCCACCATGAAGGAATCGATCATCGATGAGCTGCGCCAGTCCTTTGCAGTCTACAAAGAACGGCAGGATGAGGGCATGGCCTTAGCCGCTGATGCAGCGGTTGACCATGAAGATCGCCTGAGCGTGGTAGAGAAGCTGCTTGCCGAAACTACCAAGGCACTCAAGGAAGCCAATGCCCGCCTGAAAGAGCTTCAAGGCGACATGCCGCGCGGTTATTCTCGTGGCTACCGCGCCAGTGATGCTGAAGATACTATCATCCCCGATGGCGACCCCCGCCTGAAGGAAGGCCCAAGCGCTGACCCGCTGGCAACGTTCGCTGACCAGTTCGTCTTGAATGGTCTCAAATCGTAAAGGAGAAATGCAATGAGTACTCAGATCGACTATCAAGCCCTGGCCGAAGCGTTGATTCGCCAGCAGGGTATCACCGTCAAGACTGTATCCAGCACTCCGAATGCTGTATACGCACACGGCGGCAAGGGTGGGTTGTTCAGTTCACCCGGACTGGCGCGCCCGCTGTTTTCAGCAATGGTTCTGCCCAACACCGGCCTGGCCTCTCGCCTTCCCGTTCGGGTGAGCAACGAAACCAATCCGCTGTATGGCATTGTCACCGGCGTTACCGCCTCGACTGGCAGCGAACCGACTGGCGTTTGTGACGATCCCCCGTCCACTGGCCTGACCAAACTCTGCACTCACAGCTTTGTCTTTGGGCGCTTGTCTCGCCAGTCCCGCGTGTTCGATGTTGATCGCATCGGCAAGATCATCAACCGCAGCGACTTCCTGGATTTCCAGTTTCACGGCAATCCGTTCGATGGCTCCAACCCCATGACCCCGGCGGGCGCTGTGGACGTGGCGGCTATCGCACGCAATGAAATCGCCAAAGCCATGTTTGAAATGGCCGTTGCCTGGTCGCGTGACTTTGCCAAGTTGACCTACACCGGCAGCCCCTCCAATAACACGGCGGGTGGCGGGTATATGGAGTTCTACGGCCTGGAAACGCTCATCAACGATGGCTACCAGGATGCTCTCACCGGCACGTTCTGCCCGGCAGCGGACTCGATTGTGCGTGACTTCGGCTCGCTGGACGTGAAAACCAATTCCCTGGCAATCGTCCTGCAAATCCGCAACATCTACCGCAACCTGCGATTCCTGGCTCAGCGTGCTGGCCTTGACCCCGTTCAGTGGGTCATTACCATGCCCTTCGGCCTGTTCTATGAGTTGACTGAAGTCTGGCCCATCGCTTACTCCACGACCGCAGCGACCGTAGTTCCTACCGGCGCTACCCTGTTCGTGGGCGGCGATAGCCAGATGGCAATGCGCGACGGTATGCGCGGCGACCTGATGAATTATGTCGGGCAGTATCTCTTGATTGACGGGCAGCAAGTTCCTGTCGTGATTGACGATGCGATCCCCGAAACTCAGGCTGGCCCGTCGTGGGTGTCTGACATCTACTTCGTCCCCTTGACCGTCATGGGCGGAATTCCTGTGACTTACTGGGAAGCCTTCAACTATGACGGCCCCGGCTCCGCAATCGAGCTTGCACGCCAGTTCACTCCCGGTGACAGCTACTACACAACGGACGGCGGGCGGTTCATGTGGCACAAGAAACCCCCAACCAACTTCTGTGTACAGGTGGTTGCCAAGACTGAACCCCGCCTGCTCCTGCTGACCCCATATCTGGCGGCCCGCTTGCAGAATGTCAAGTACACCCCGATTGAGCACGAGCGCTCTTGGGACCCGGCGAGTGGTTACTTCGTCAATGGCGGGTCTACCGGCCAGGACACGACCGTACCGAGCTACTACGCCCCGAACCGCTAACCCGTTCTACCCTTTCTTCTCAAGGTATCCCCCCACTTTCGGGGGGATACCCCATTTAATCCGCAAAACAATGGAGCATTCGTTATCCTTTTGGATAATATATTATCTAAAAACAGGCATTTATTACCGATCACCTATATATATACCTTTAAGCTGATCGGAATTAAAGGAGTTTATATTATCCATTTCGATAATATATTATCCATCTTTGCCGTGTTGCAAACACCCCGAATTGTGCTAAAATAATCGTAAGGATTGAAAACGCAATGACATTACCGGTTTTAGTTCTAACCTCAGATGTTCACGCCTGGCTAGTCCCGGCAGTTCTTCACCAACTGAATAAGCACTGGCAGCCCCGGCCCCGTGTAATCATAGCCGGTTACTCGCCTATCCCAAACTTACCCCCTTGGGCAGAGTTCTTCAAGATCGGGGAGTTCGTCGATTATCCCGTTGGCAAATGGAGTGACGGCGCAAGGCTAGCAGTCAATTCCATGCCGGAGCGGTTCATACTCCTGCTGGACGATTATCTCGTCTTGCGGCGGGTCGATACGGCAGCGATTGAGATTATCGAAGATTGGATGACGGGTAGAGACGATATATTCCGCTTTGACCTGAGTACGGATCGTCTCTACGCTCCCGGCGCAAAGCACGCTGGCTATATCGGGCGGCTTGACCTCTTGGAAACGGCCCATGACGTGCCCTACCAGGTAAGCGCCCAACCTGGAATATTCGACCGTGAAAAGCTGCTTGAAATCATGGTCAAGTCTGAAAGCCCCTGGGATTTTGAGATTATGGGTAGTTACAGGATGCAAGAATATCCCCAGTGGCGGGTGTTTGGCACACGTCAAGCGCCGGTTAGGTGTAAAATAGCAGTGAACAAGGGGAAACTCGACCTAGAGACCCCTTGGCAATACCCGGCAGCGATCTTAGCGCCGGAAGATGTAAGCGAATTGAAAGCAAAGGGACTGATACCATGAAAGAAAACTGGACAAATACCAACAAAGAAGCGGCGGGTGAGTTCGCCGAATGGGTGAAGTTCAAAGAAGAACCAGCGCCGAAGGTTGAGGCCGAAGCGAAGCCTGGCGGTTATGTTCACGGCACACCGGCCCCTGGCGCAATCCATATGAAAGTTGGCAAGGCACTGGCAAAGTTCGGTGTCGAGTTGCGCCCGGTTGACGCCGATGGTCTTGGCCCTGGCGCACATGGTAGCGCCTGGATTGCGCCCGCTGATAAGTTCGATGTCATCACCAAGGGACTATGGGCAATGGGCTACCGGCCCGGCAAGAGCAATGGAACGTACATGCGCGGCCCGGTGCTGATTGAAATGGGCAAGTCACCTGAAAAGATTTACCTGTATATCTCAGATGACAACGGCCCGAAAGTCGGCAAGAAAGAAGCGCCGATGAAAGCCGAGGAAAACGAAGATCATCCCGCTGAGCATTACTTAGTCGTTGAAAACCCCTTCAAGCCTACCACCTGGCATTTACGGGTTATGGACAAAGCGGGCAAGATCGATCATAAATTGATGGGCGCGGCGTGGGCCGCTCTGCACGGTAAGGGATATGATGGCCCGGCGAAACGTGATGCGTTTGCGAAGCTGAAGAAACTGTACAAGCAAGAGAAACTGGATATGCCCGAATGAGCACCTTTGCCGAATCTCTTGGTAATGCCTTCGGGTTCCTTTATGCTGGCGAAATTGTCCTATTCAAGAAGCTAGCGGCGTCTCTACCCCCAAAAGCGACATTTGTAAATATCGGGGCGGGCGCTGGCACGTCCAGCCTGTCAATGGTCGAGGCCCGGCCCGACTTGCGCGCCTTCACGGTGGATATTTCGGAAGGCGGCCCGTTTGGTGGATTAGAGAATGAGCGTAACGCTTTTGCGAATACCGGCCTTCCCTTGCCCGTTCAGATGTTGGGCGATAGTAAGCAAGTCGGGCGTGATTGGGCGGGCGGCCTGATTGACATGATCTTCATCGATGGCGACCACTCCTATGAGGGTTGTTCGGGTGACATCGAAGCATGGCATAATCACGTCAAGCCGGGCGGTATCATCGCCATTCACGACTACGAAAAGGACGTATGGCCTGCCGTGAAGAAAGCGACCGATGAAGCGGCGCAGGCTTACGGCTGGCAGCTCATTGAGAAAGCGGATACCCTGATTGCGTTCAAGGTGTGAAATGACAGAAGCGGGCGAGTTCAAGGCGTGGACTGAAACTGAAAAGCACAGGCAAGGGCAGCACAACCAAAAGACACACGGGAATCGCATGGCGAAATACCCGCAGCCTGCCCCGCCTGGATATAAACCGCCCAAAGCGAAGCGTGCAAAGCCCGCCGATGAAACGGACGGTAAGACGCCTCCAAAGACTGAAAAACCTGTCAAGGTAGCGAAACCCAAGAAAGCCAAGCCCGCCGAAGGTGAAGTGAAACCGATAGTTGAAAAGCCGATAAAAGCACCAAAGACGCCTAAAGCTCCCAAGGTCAAGAAAGCGAAAGATGATCTCTTGGAAGTGGAGGGCAAGGGTAAGCTAGCGCCTTCCAGGGGCAGCGCAAAAGCTGAAACCGTCAAACTGCCGAATGGCCGCAGAGTTCAGCGAGACACCTATCGTACTGATGTTCCTGGCAAGGTCAAATATTCGTATGATGGTGGAAGAACCAGACACCCCGACAATGCACTTGCGCTTGTGTGGGCAGTGGCAAAGAAGCTGGCCTGGAATGCCGCAAAGGTAGCAATAGCGATTGGAGTAACGGTAGCGGTAGCGGGTGTAGCGATTGCGGCTTTACAAGCGACCCTACCTGTAGCGGCGGCGGTTGCAACCGAAGCGCCGGGAGTGGTGATACCATGAGCAAACTCAAGATCATAACAACCTGGCTTATCGGGTTGAAACACAGGCAAGGCGAACATAATCAAAAGCGTCATGGGTGGCGCTATGGTTCGCTTGAAGGTGCGCGGCGTGCGTTACGGGCGGGGGTGAGTGAGAACGTAGCGGATAAGTTCACTTCTGCTGGCGAGCGCGAAGCATACCGTAAGACACAAGCCAAACGTGGCGGAATTACGGGATGGGTCGAAGAGTTGCCAGCAAAGCGCCCCTATGTGCCGACAGAAGGAAAGCCGAAGCGCCAAACCCCCGCCGAAGTTAGGGCAAGGCTAGAAGAAATATACAAAAAGCACGGGCTAGATAAATTTGACCCCTACGAACAAAAGAAAGCGATGGAGGCGGACGGGGAAAAGTACAATAGTTTAGAGTCTCTCGCAAGTGATATGTATGCAAAAACGAAGTCATTCAAAGACGCCGGAAAACTTGATAGGGCATACTACCAGAGCATGAATATCTACATGCCAAAGCCAGAGCGAGAGAAGTTGTATCAAGCGCACCTGGAAAAGAGAAATGCCCTGCTAGATAAGGCAACGGCAGAAGTTCAGAACAATCCAGAGTATGTTCGCCTCAAGGCAGAAATGGACGCTCTAAAATCGAAATACGGGGGATTACATCCTCACAATGCCGCCTTGTCACTCAAGCCTGATATGACAAAAGCGAATGCGGCCCGCTCCGAGTACACGCAAGCACTGAAAGCGCCAGACCCGGCAGGCGTGCCAACGACCGTAAACAAATTCCCCAAAGCGGCTACAGGCGATAATCGTTCAAAGATGCTGGCAGAAGAAACGGCATTTTTGGGGCAAGTGGTCTCTGCCAGCGTTATGCCAAAAGCCAGCTTGACCGCTCAAGGAAAGAAAGGCGGGCAGCGTTCGTGTTTTCGGCCCGCACGTGTCGGGTATGATCGCATTGAAATCACAAAGCACGCTGAAGCGGGCGTAATTGCCCATGAAACGGGTCATTGGATGGAATTTCACAACAAAGACTTGAACCGTAAATGTCGAGAGTTCCTTGCAAAACGCACGGGCGGCGAGATTGCAAGAAAACTAAAAAACATTGAACCGAATTTAGGGTATGCTCCTTCCGAGATTGCGCGGCCCGATAAGTTCCTGTCGCCCTACATGGGCAAGATTTACAGGGACGGGTCAACAGAAATACTCTCAATGGGTCTGCAAATGTTCTATCAAAACCCCATAAAACTTGCCCGCGAAGACCCGGACTATTTTGATTTTATTCTAACTGTAATTCGAGGTGAAGCATGACTGCCAGAGCCTATATCGGTACTGATTTTGTCATTGTCCAAGATGGCGAATGGCTTGCCCCTGAAAGCCTATTGCCCGCCTTGAATAGCATAACCCTTGACGATGGAATGTACTATCCTAATCCCGATCTTGCAAGAGTTCAGAAAGCGGTAAAACTGTTAGGTGGCAAGGTCGAAGATTATACCGAAGACGACTTTGACACCCAAGTAATCTACTAATGCCCACCACTCCCCTTTACATCACTTCTTACCCCCGTTCGGGCAATACCTGGGTTCAGCGTCTTTTATCGGATATACTCGATAGCCCCTTGAAAACCATCCCCGAAATGACGCCTGTCTGGTATGGCGACAAAGGCGGGGATTATGTAGTCGTCAAGCGTCACTCGAAAGAGCGCGAAGGCAGGACGTGCTTTGTTTACCGAGACCCCCGCGACGTGGCGGTATCACGCTGGTTTTATTATGACTTGCCTTCCCTGGAAAGTGCAATCAAGGGGATGATCGAAGCGAATAATGGCGACAGATACGGCCCGAATGGGGTATGGATCGGCCCCTACGAACCGTTTATAACCCATTGGTGGAATAACCCCAACCTTGCCGAATGCCAGATTGAATATTCGACCCTTCACACGGCCCCGGTTGACACCCTTCATGACGCTGTTTTTGACTTGACAGGATTAGACACCCCCCGTGATAAAATCGTTTTAGCAGTCGAGCGCCAGTCGTTTGGTGAGCAGGTCAAGCGGTTAGGCGCAGAACATGCCATGCGAAAAGGTATCATAGGTGACTGGCGCAATCACTTTGACCCTGAGTGCGCTAAACTCATTACCGATCATTTAGGCGATTTGATGATGAGACAAGGATTTATTGACAGTCTGAGGTGGTATGAGAGTTTATATTAGCCCAACCCCCGAAAATGCACCGGACAATAACGGCATTGGTCGAATTGTCCATGCGCAGTTCAAATACTTGCCCCGCATGGGTATTCAGTTGGTCAAAGACCCCCGCAAGGCAGAGGTGTTCGCTTCTCACATTTCGCAGCGTGAATTGCCAAGAGTGGACGTTCTTCACTCGCACGGGCTGTACTTCGAGGATCTTCCCCACTCAGAATACATGGGCTGGAATTACGAAGTGAACCGCCACATTGCTGATAGCGCACGGCGGGCGAAAGTGATTACCGTCCCTTCGGCCTGGGTAGCATATCCATTCCAGCGAGATATGCACGTCAAACCGCTCATCATCCCGCATGCTATTGAACCGGACGCCTGGAAGCGTGACGAAAACGGCGGGTATGTCTTGTGGAATAAGACAAGGGCAGATGACGTATGCGACCCCTCGCCTGCTATCGAGTTGGCGCGGCGCGGTATTCAGGTTATGACAACCTTCCTTCCACTTCGCAACGACAAACCTACTCCGCAAAACTTGACCGTTACCGGCCCGATGGCCTTCGAGAAAATGAAGGCTGTAATCCAGCGGGCGGATATTTACCTTGCCACGACCCCGGAAACGTTCGGGATTGGCACATTGGAAGCGATGGCGGCGGGTGTGCCGGTTTTGGCATACGATTGGGCAGGAACCAGCGACCTTATTCAGCACAAGGTTACAGGTTACTTAGTTGTGCCCGGCGATATTGACGGGCTAGCTGAAGGCTACCGCTGGCTAAAGGAACATTACAAGCCGATTGCAGAAGCGGCGCACGATCTGGCAAGCACTTACACATGGGAGCGGATCATGCCGCTCTACGTCAATGCTTACAGGCAGGCGCACGCTACCCCAAGAGAGAGCGGTACATCCATCATCATCACCGCCTACAATTACGCAAAGTATCTACCCGAGGCGGTAGAAAGCGCACTGAGGGCGGCTCCAGATGAGATTATCGTGGTCGATGATGGCAGTACCGATAATACCCCTGAAGTCATCTTGCCCTACCTTGACCGGGTTCGTTATCTGAGACAGGCTAACCAGGGAGTTGCAGCGGCCCGCAATCATGGCATTGAAGCCGCAAGGCATGATTTTGTCACCTGTTTGGATGCGGATGATCGATTAGCCCCTGGCTTTGTCAAAACACTCTCAAAAGCCCTTGATAGTGACACCGGCCTGGGGATTGCCTATTCTGGCCTTGCCATGATCCAAAATGACGGTAAGGCTACCCACTACGGGGCATGGCCCCCCGTATTCGATTGGAGGGTGCAAAGTCAGGCAAGCGTACCACCAGGCAATTGTATCCCTTCAGGGTGCATGTTTCGTAAGTCCATGTGGAAGCGGGCGGGCGGGTATTATCAAGAGTTTGCCCCTGGCGAGGATGCTGAGTTCTGGACACGTGCGCTATCGTTGGGGTTCACGGCAAAGAAGATCACGGATGAAGGCTTATTCGAGTATCGCACGCATGACGGCAGCGCCTCGCGAACCAAGAAATACAAGCCGATTGATACATGGCTCCCCTGGATGCGAAGCGGCGAATACCCGTTCGCAGCTCCGCAAAAAGAAGTGCGGGTATGGTCAAGAATGGCCCCCTGGGTAACAGTGATTATCCCCGTTGGCCCCGGACATGAGCGCCTATTGCTTGACGCTGTGCGCAGCGTGGAAGGGCAAAGTTACCGTGACTGGCAGTTGGTAGTGGTAGCGGATACCGACATTCCAAGAGACGTGCTAGACCGTATGCCATTTGCAGAAGTGATACAGGGCAGGCGCAAGGGAGCAGGAGCGGCGCGCAATGACGGGATGAAACTTGTCAAGGGCAAGTTCGTTGTGTTTCTGGACGCTGACGATTATCTTCACCCTTCAGCCCTGGAAAAGATGCTCAAGTTCTACAACGGCAAGGGTTACGTTTATGCCGATTGGTGGCGAGTTGACGAGAATGGAATCAAGGAAGTCAGTCATGCGGACTTTGACGATGGAAGCCATAAACTCCAACACGCCGTAACGACCCTGCTACCTACCTATTGGGCGAGGCAGTTGGAATGGGATGAAACCTTGCCCGCATGGGAAGATGTGGATTACTACTTGCAAGCCCGTAAAAAGGGATTTTGCGGTATACATTTGGCAGAACCTTTGCTATACTATAGGGTGAATACTGGCGAGCGGCGCAAGCTGGCCGAACGTCAAGAAAAAGAGTTGAATGCCGAGATTATGAAACGGTATAAAGGAGGCCACATGACCTGCGGATCATGTCCTAGCCCGAATGCCGGGCCTATCATGGAGGTAAAGAGAATGACTAACCCTGGAAAGTATGCAGCGCAAGCGGCGCAAGCCCCTATCGTCGCTGACAACAATGGAATTGTGAGACTGGAATTTATCGGAATGCGTACCGGCTCCCGTTCGTACAACGGCAGCGGCGGACGCATCTACAAAGCGGGCAACAATACCACAAACCGCTTTATCAACGTTGACCAGGTGGACGCGCCGAAGCTGCTATCGACCGGCGACTTCAAGATCGTAGTACGTGAACCAGTCCCTATGCCCGTGCCAGAAGTGGTGCAAGCGTCTGAAATGGTGATTGCTCCCGAACCGGCCAAAGTGACTGAACCAGTCAAAATGTCTGAACCTGTCAAGGCCAAACCAGCGCCCGAACCTGTCAAGGTGCAATCGCCAGTTGACCCAGAATATCCACCCATGCCAGAAGGGATGAAAGACCTGAAAGCCGCGATCAAGAAGGGCGTATCAGGTGAAGTTCTCATGGTGTGGGAGCAAGCCGAGCGGGTGAACGGCAAGCGTAAGATTTATCTGCAAGTGCTCCGAGACGCACTAAAAACGGCGGCGTGAAATGAACAAAGCAAAGACTTTCAAGGATTGGACAGAAAAGCACTTGCAAGGTCAGCACTCGCAAGGCGCTCATGGTAGAAGGGGCGGCGGTAGTGGGCAGAGCGAATCGGCTACCCTGACAAAAGCCGGTTTTCAACCGATAGGCAAGAGTACGCAAGATTACCGCTCTACCTTTCATCCATCTTGGAAGTTGGGCAATGTTGGGCGCAAGTATGTTGAGTTTAGTATCAAAAAGGGCGATGGTACTTCAGTAAGACCCGACAAATCGAAAACGTATTATCGGGTGACAACCCCCACCGGCTACATGCGCCAATACACAAACTTCAAAACCGCCTTCAGCGATGCGTCTCGCTATCTCAAAGAAAGGCCGTCTGAATGATGCCTATCTCAGAACAAACCGTTTTGAATTGGATAGACAAATACCTAACCATCATAGCGGCGTTGCTTTTGCTGTTTATCCTGTTAGGGGTGGATACGTTTTCTTTTATCCTTGCCGTGTTCGCATCCTTCCGAGTGGCGCAAATGGTTACTCTCGAAGATGGCCCGTTTGACTTGTTTGCTCGGTGGCGTGACGTTATCGGAGTTGACAAGCAAGAGACCTGGATACAGCGCGGCTTTGGTTGTCCAGATTGCGTGTCCCTCTGGACTTCGTTCATTGTCACTTTTGTACTTGGGGCGACAAACCCCGTATTGTTTACCCTGCACTGGTTCGCTATTGCAGGAGCGGTTTTGTTTCTGAATAGGATGGTGGTGAAATGACCATCTTACCCCTTGACACATGGCGCGCCATAATTGGTGTTCAGCCTTGGCACTTTTGGGGGTGGGCGGATACGAATATCGTCCCGCTTACATCCGCTTGCAATGACGTTACTCAAAAATACGCATGGCAAGATGCTGACGCGGCGGGCAGGTTCGATATCTCGCAAGCTATCGAGCAGGCAGAGGCCCGCTTGACCGGCTATCTACGCTTTGCCCCAGCCCCCCATTACATCGTGGAAGATCACCCCTACCCCCGCTACCCAGATGAGCGAGTTGACCGATTGGGCTACATCGACGCGGCAGGACGCTGGCCTGCAATCCAGATGAACGAAGGCATGATCCAAAAGTGCGGCGTGTTGACCCGTACCCTAGTCGATACGAAGGCTATAACCTACACTGACCCGGACGGGGACGGGTTAGACGAATTAGCGACCATCACCTTACCCGTTACGTTCACAGACACCTCGCAGTTGACCGTCTATATCGCAGCGGCGGACAGGTTGAACAGCGACCCGGTAGGCGATGAATACAAGATCACACCGATCAAAGTCGCAATCTCAGGCGGCAATGCGACCGTTCGTATCAATTCCTGGTTACTGGCAAAGCCGATTTTGTACGAGGGGTATGATACCCCGATCATCCTTGACCCCACCGAATCAGCGAATTTCGTCACTACGCTGGAAGTCTATCACGAGTACATCGACCCGACAGGTATCACCGCTGACACTGCGCAAGCCAAACTCATATGGGAAACGCAGCCCCACCCCTACTTCTGCTATTGCTCCACTTGCAACCCAACCGGCGTAATCAACGCAGGCGACCCGGCAGCGGAAGGCTACGCGGTGGCACGGGTGGCGTTACGCCAAGCCGATCTCGGACTTCTCGGAATAGGGCAAGCGGCGTACAATTCCACGAGTGGGCAGTTCACTGAAGTAAACTGGTTCAATTGTCGACCCCCTGACAGGGTGCAAATTCGGGCATGGGCGGGTAAGCCATTGGTCAACGGGGCGATGGAATTGCGAATGCAGCGAGTGGTAGCGTACATGGCAGCGGCAGAACTCGCGAAACCGATCTGCGCTTGCCAGGATTCGAACCGTAATTTGTATCACTGGCAATTCGACCTTGCCCGAACGGGCGGGGCGGATGGTGAGCAATATGGAATGATTGCGCCGGAAGATTTATCCTGCCCGTATGGTACACGGCGCGGGCACATCTACGCCTGGAAAGAAACCAGAGACTTGAGATTACTGACAGGATGGGCGATATGAATAAGGCAATAGCACTCAAAGAGTGGGTTGAAGAAGAAAAACACTTCCAGGGCCAGCATAACCAAAAGCGTCATGGATGGCGGTTTTCAGTTGGACTCGATAATGCTCGGCGCAGGGCTGGCAGTGAAGATGGAATATCACAAGACTTTCTTGGAAAAACTACCCCCGAAAAAGAAGCAGAAGCGTACAGCGCCCATGCTCTTAGTGGCGGCGGACTCAAAAAATATGGTGGAATGGTTGCTGGCAGCGGTGCTCAAATAGCGCCAAAGTTTCTTGAACATATCCAGTCTGGAAATTTTGGAAACAATAAATCCGAGGTAATTGAATATCTCAAGGGTGCAATAAAGAGCGAAACGCAGCGCCACGATGAATTTTTGGAGCGCGCCGCGCGAGTAGAGAAAAATCCAGCATCGGATAAATACGCTAATCCCGCCTCGCTTCGCCAGAGCGCAGCCGGAATTATGGGGAATGTCAACGGGTACAAATATCTTTTGCGCCGAATTGAAAGCGGAAAAGATTATCTCCAGGACGCTGCTGGCAAAAAGACACCTATTATTTATGGGAAATATAATCCGCCAAAACCTAAAAAGACTTCTACTCCCCGCAAGTATGGCGGCGGCAATTCGTCAAAGGTTGACCCTAACCTAGCTCGCCGTGCAATTCAGTTGGCGGGTGGCGACAAACAGGCGGCCTACAGTCGAGTGGTTCAGTTGACCGCATTACGTCCTGGATTTGACGCCAAAGACCTTCTAGCCTGGTTCAACGAAAACGGGTATTAAATAAATCACGCTCTTCTTTTTTTTAAGATACCTCCCACTTTCGGGAGGTATCTTATTTAACCCACAATTCTTGGATAATATATTATCCTTTTGGATAATATAAACTCCTTTAATTCCGATCACCTATTAAGTATATATATAGCTAATCGGAATTAAAGGATAATATATTATCCATTTGGATAATAAATACTCGGTTGCAAATCGCTTGAATTGTGCTAAAATAAATACAGGTCTGTGCTTGCGTGTCGGCAAGCTACCAACGTTCGGAATTGACACCCGTCTATTGACGGGTGTTTTTTGTTATCAACCAATGGAGGTATGAAATGGGAAACAAAGTTACTGCTGACGAGGTTATCACTCAGAAGCATGTACGCAGCTTTATCCAATGGGGCGGGCCGTATCCTGGCAATGCCGTTCGCTATGGCGGGCAAGACGCTCAATACATGGCAGTGGATGGCGTCACGATCCCCGAAAGTGGGGGTATCGATCCGATCTGGGTTCCTGACCCCTACATCAACGGGCGCTACCGCTTAGTCGGGCGCTCTATCTCTCCCCCCGATCTGGCAGAAGCCACGCTCATGCTCAAAGAGCGGCACAAGCTCCTGCCAAAGCAGCTTCTACCGCTGAATTGCCCCTTCAATTTCTACAACGTAGTCGGCACGTGCAAAGACCCGTCTGACTTCCTGCGCGGCTGGTCTGATTACGTCATGATCTATTCGCTTGGGCTTGTGACCGAGAAAGACCTGGGTACTCGCTCGACTTGGGATAGCGACGACTCTCTTGAAGATAGCCTGTCCGTCACGCTTGCCAACGTCTACCCGGCAGGTTCGCTGGCCTTCTGCCAGGAGGCGAGTTCGGAAGTAAGCCGCGCGGTTCTTGACATTACCTACGGCTCTACCGTCTCTTGTGGGACGTGCGGAACGGCAGATGATGGCACAAACCGCATCTATGCCATTACTGACACGTCTACCGGCTCCCCCGGCCTGCCCGCTGAAGTGATTTACACCTTGAACGGCGGCGCAACCTGGTTCCAGACGAACATCACCGGCTTTGGCGCTACCGAAGTACCCGAGGCGATTGAAGTTGTCGGGCCGTATCTGGTTGTCCTGGGCGAAGATGCTTACTACTATGCCGAGTTGAATATCTCGACTGGCGTACCCGGCACATGGACGAAAGTTTCTACCGGGTTCGTTGCCGCTGGCAGCCCGCGTGACATGTACGCTCTTTCCAGCCGTGAGATTTACTTCTGCGGTGATGGTGGGTATGTCTACAAGAGTACAGACATTACCGCTGGCGTGACTGCGATCCTTGACGGTTCGGTTTACACTGACAACCTGGCCCGCATTCATGGCATAGAAGAAACGATTGTCACTGTCGGGGCGAATGGACAGGTGATTGCTTCCACCGACCGGGGCGCAACCTGGACGGCCTCTGCAACCACGCCTACCACATCGGGCCTGCAAGCAATCGATGTCAAGAGCGACCGTATCTGGTGGGTGGGCAGTGCAAACGGCTTTGTCTGGTACACCCTGACGGGCGGCGCTTCCTGGTCACAGCTCAATTTCAGCGGACAGGGTAACAATGGCATGATCCATGACATTATCTCTGCCACCGAAGAAGTCATGTACATCGCCTACAACGACAGTACGCCAACGGCGCACATCCTGACCTCGTGGGATGGCGGGCAGTCGTGGACAAGCTCTACCCCCCGCCTGGTCAATCTGCCGACTTTCGACAAACCCTATCGCCTTTCAGCCCCCTTTGCGGATGCTGGCATTGCAGCCAATTCGCTGGCAGTGGGTGGCCTGGCAGGTGATGGTGTGGACGGTATCTTACTGGTTGCAACCGCAGCCCGCATGTAACAAAACTTATCGTAGAGATTGTGGAGTGGAGTGAAAAATGAAAGAAAACGAATTGACCCCGTATACGTTCAAGGATACGGGCAAGCAGGTGCTAATCCGCAAGGTAAGTCCAATGCTGGTATTCCAGCTATCGCAGGACTTCCCCCCGCCTAACCCGCCGATGGTTGAGGTCACGTATGGTGACGAAAAGGTGACTGAACCAAATCCCGCTGACCCTTCTCATGCGCAAGCCATGATCGAATACCAGCGTGACTTCAACCTGAAAACGCAGCGGCTTATGATAAAGCGCGGCGTAGCCGTGACGTGGACAGATGACGTAAAAGCCGAAGTCGCTGAAATGCGCCAGTTCTACAAAGATGAGTTTGGGCGAGATATTGGCGCAGACGATCATATGATCTATGTGACAATGATCTGTGTCGGCACGGACAGCGACCTGGAAGAGTTGCTCGCGGCGATCACCCGGCGCAGCCAGCCCACGGAGGCGGCGGTACTAGCCGCAAAAGATACATTTCCGGGCTAAGTTCCGGGGACGTGACATATTCGAGATTGCCACGCCGCGCAGCGGTATCAGTTATGCTCCGATGTTGGAGTGGGTGCTGACCGCAAAATGGGCAAACATGACATTTGAAGAGTGGTGCGAGTTGGAAGGCGACCAACAGGCGGTATATATCGCAGCGCGGCGGGCAGAGCTTCAAATCGAGGCAGTAGTGCAAAACGAAGCCATGAAACAGGCAAAACGAAAGAAGCCGAAATAGTATGAGTGGTCTCCCGCCTGCTGGCGTATCCCTTGTAGCCGAAAACTTCAATCCGTTTATGGCGGCAATCTCTAGCGCGACCGCAGCGGTAGATAAATTCAGCGCGGCGTCTGGCAAGGCAGCCAGTACAACAGGTTCGCAGTTCAGCGGAGCGATGAAGGAAAGCAGCAACGCTATCGAAGGTCTCTCGATGAAGGGGCTTGTGGTAGCGAACGTCCTGGGGAACGTCATCACCGGGGCTTTAGGCAAGGCATGGGAAGGGATAGTCCAGTTCAAAGACAAGGCCATTGAGTCCGTTTCGACCATGCAGGATATGCAAATCGCCCTTGAAAGTCTAGCGGCAAGAGAAATCCTGTACTCCAAACAAACCGACAGTATGACCGAGGCCCTGGCAATGGGCAAGCCCGTCGCTGAAGCGATGATGGAAAGTATCAAGGAATTGTCCATTGCCAGCCCCTTCCCTTATCAACAGGTGCTATCCGTATTCCAGATGAATATGGCCTTTGGCATGGCGTCTGACACGGCCCTGAAACTTACCAAGTCCATTACCGACTTGGGCGCTTTGTCTCAGAACATTCCGGGTATCTTGCAGCGCCTGAGTTATAACTTCTCTCAGATGTCCATGACTGGGCAGATTACACAGCGAGACGTGAGAGACCTGGCAATGGCGGGGCTTGACCTGGCAAAGGTGTTTGACTTGACGCTCGGCAAGAGTGTACAGGAAGTCAATGATGACCTGAAAGCGGGCAAGATGACCTTCGAGGAGGTCTCGCTTGCTTTGGTCAATTACACCGATAAGTACATCGGCCCGGCAGCGCAACGGGCAAGCCGAACGCTCAAAGGTCTCGCGTCCACGATGGGCGATATTGGCACGTTCACTTGGGGCAATCTATTCATGGGGGCAGCGCAGGAAGTCACCAACGCCCTGGGTGATATTCTGGATAAGGTGATTGCTTTTACCAACTCCGAAGCGATGAAGGCGACCGGTGTAGTATTGGAAGTTCTGACCGGAAAGTTTATCAACATGGCGAGGGGCGTGTTCGATGCGGCGGGGGAATACGGGCAGGCGATTGGCTTATTTGCCCGTGAGAGTGATAGCCAGCTAAAAGAGATTGATGCGATCAATATCGAAGCGGGCAAGATCACCGACAAAACGCAGGAAATGTTCTATGACCGAATGGCGAACATTGCCGATAATGCGTTCAGTTGGGGTGCTGGCATCGTCACGAGTCTAGCCGATGGTATGATCTCGGCAGCGGTAGCGGCCTTGACTGCGGCGATTGATTTTATCTCAAGCATCCTTACCTTTTGGATGTCCCCTGGCTCACCGCCGAAGATGGCTCCCGACTTGACCAAATGGGGCTTTGGCGCGGTGACTTCCTGGCTTGAAGGGTTCACCGAAGCTGATTTTTCCATCCTGAACAGTCTTGAAGGCCCGCTCAAATCTGCGCTTGGCTATCTTACTCAGGTTGGCACGTTATCAAATGACAAGTCGAATAAGCTCTTAGCCGATCTATCGAAAGGTATCACGGCGGCTCTTGCGGGTGAAGGGAATTTAGGGGATTTACTCTCGCAGATTGAGAACGTCTTAGGGCCGTTCGGTACTGAAATGGCGCAGTTGGTAGAGCAAAACTTCGCTCTTGCGACCGCTACCGAAGCCGCAACGAAGGCGCAGGAAGATTTGGTTGCGGCCCAAAAGAAAGAATTTGAAACCGGGCAGAAGGTCAGCGCACAGGTCAAAGAGTACAACGATATGCTCCGGCAGGGTGCAAGCAAAGAAGCGCTCAAAGCGAAACTTGCCCAAATCAACGCATCCCGCAAAGAGCAAAAGAGCGCAGCGGAGCAACGCAGCGAAGCTGAAAAGGGCGTCATTGCCGCTGAAGATGGCCTGAAAGCGATTGAGAAGCAAATAAAGTTACAGCAAGAATTGGTCAATCAGTTGATCGAGTTGGCCCGCTTGCAAGCGGGTGATGCTGAAAAGAAAGCAGGCGGGGGCGGTGGGGGTGGCGGGGCGAAGGCTGGCGGGG
>Ga0209318_1000467_pt1 | contig 39617 bp, 38 predicted proteins | sample RifGroE1_FD_183999 | JGI IMG/M metagenome (GOLD analysis project Ga0209318, IMG submission 183999) | Groundwater microbial communities from Rifle, Colorado, USA - Groundwater E1 (SPAdes) (version 2) | ecosystem: Environmental > Aquatic > Deep subsurface > Groundwater | place: Rifle, Colorado... | reverse complement strand
ACCATCTACAATCTTTACTGCTTCACCAACACTAAATGAATTCTGGAATGATGGTTGTTCAACTTCCATGAACTTTGTAATTGCTGTTACCTCTGACTGTGGTAGGGGTCTTGGGTATCTGTCTGTTTTAACAAAACCTCTTACACCCTCAGTATTTTTTACCAAATCCCATGTACTATTATCCAGTTCCATCTTTATGAGGACATATCCAGGGAATATCTTCTCCTCTTTTACATCCTGTTTACCTTTTTTAACAAAGATCTTCTTCTGTACAGGTACAAGTATATCTACAATCTTGTCTTCCATTCCTGTTGCTTCAATCCTCTGCTTAAGTTCTTTTTGAATACTGTTTTCGTATCCAGTCCTAATATTCAGAACATACCACTTTGCATTTGGATTTTCTTTTGTTTTAACTTCTTCTTTGGTCATATTTTCTTAATTAAAGATTTAAAAACCACTCTCTTGCTTTGTAAAAGACAAGATCTAAACCTAATATTAACGCGGTGATTATACCACATAATACTAGAGCATATATTGAAAGAACCAACAATTCTTTGCCTTTTGGCCACTTACTTTTCTTTAGTTCTATTAATATATTTTTTAGTATTTTCATTTTTGTATATATATTTGGCAGGCCCACCCTGATTCGAACAGGGAATAGCGGTTTTGGAGACCGCGGTTTTAACCAGTTGAAACTATGGGCCCCTAGTTAATTAAAGAGCTATTATTTAACCTTAGTTTCTTTGTGGTCTGTGTGCTTTTGGCACTTAGAGCAATACTTTTTTAATTCAAGTTTTTCCTTAATATTCTTAGTTTTATACTCTGTATAGTTTTTTTCATTACATACTGTACATTTCAAAGCTATGATATCTCTTTTTACTTTTGCCATATCCCTCGGAAATCAAAATTAAAAATGCTATATTGGGAAATATACTGCGTATTATATGGGAAATTATGGGTAAGGTCAAATAGTTTGATATAATGAAATCTAGCTCTTTTTATACAGAGAATGGGAGAGGAAATGAAAAAAGTATGGAATTCTTTTATAGATGTGGTTCTTGCGTGTTGTTTTGTAATTCTTTTCGCAATACTTCTGGCATTCTGCTCTGTTCTTGACTTTTTTGAAAGTCAAAAGAGAAAAAGAGAAGAAGGATGGGCAGAAAGGGAAGTAAGAAAGATGCGTAGAGAGTCTTTTTGGAGAGAGTTGTTCACTGGAATAGGAAATGATTAACCTTTTTCTCTGTAGCACCAAGGGGTGTATAAAATGTTTAACATATACATCCCTTGGTAGAGAAATATATTGTATACTGATTGTATATGAATAATTCAAATCCTTTTCCGAAAGATTTTCTGTGGGGAGCGGCTACGTCTAGTCACCAAATAGAGGGTGGTTTAGAGAATAACTGGACAGAGTGGGAGGAAAAAAAGTCAGAGCATTTGTTAAGAAAGAGTAGAAAAAAGGGACTTGCAAAAGAGAATTTTGAATCAAACTCATACTTGTCATGTGATAGCTTCAACCATTGGAGAGAGGATATAGACTCTTTGAAGGAGATGGGGTTAAACATATACAGATTCTCAGTAGAGTGGTCAAGAATAGAACCATCAGAAGACAATTTCAGCGAGGAAGGGGTTTCCTACTATATTAATATCCTTGAAGAATTAAAGAAAAACGGTATTGAGCCGATGCTAACACTTTGGCATTGGACTATACCTGTGTGGTTAGAAAAGAAGGGTGGGGTACTTTCCGATGTCTTTGTTGAAAGATATCTTAAGTATGCAGATTTTGTATCTGATAGGCTTGGAAAGTATGTCAAATATTGGATTACAGTAAATGAACCAGAATCTTTTGCCGCATCGCATTTAATTGGAAAGTGGCCTCCTCAGAAGTATAGCTTTTTTAAATTTAACAAACTTTTTCTACATACTTTTGTAGAAATACATAAAAAGGCATATGCATTACTAAAAAAGAAAAATCCAGAGTACCAGATTTCCATATCTAAGAATTGTTTCTATGTAAAAAGTGATTTCTTCTTGTTCAAATTCCCTGTAAAGTTGTTTAAAGATTATATAATCTATGCCTATTTAGATAGGGTGAAAGATTATGTAGATTTTCTGGGTATTAATTATTATATGCACTTAGAGCCTAAGTTGCTTTTTATGAAGCATAAAGAAGGGTTATTTTCTGATATGAATTGGTATATGAAGCCGTCTTCTATGTATGATTTGCTTTTGGAGATATACGGAAGATACAAAATTCCGATAATAATCACTGAGAATGGATTAGCAGACGAGAAAGACAAATATAGGCAATGGTGGATAAAGGAAACAGTTGATTGTTTAGAAAGGTTGTTGAGTGAGGGTGTTGATATAAAGGGATATACATATTGGTCTTTATTGGATAATTTTGAATGGGATAGTGGTTTTTGGCCTAAATTTGGATTGGTAGAGGTAGATTCAGTAACGAAAAAGAGAAGTATTAAAAAGAGTGGATATTTCTACAGAGATTTAATCAAAGAAAAGAGTTAAAAACGTATTTATCATATCCGACATGCAACTTAGTAAGAAGTATTGGATTATAATATTTGAACTCGTGGCAGTTATTGTCCTTTTGTATGTACTTCTGAAACTCTTTCTTGTCCCCATAATTCTTTCCGAGACTTTTAAAATTTATGTAGACAATGTCGGAATAGGTGGATATTTCATTGTCATGGGCTATACTGTCCTTTCCCATATCTTCGCACCCTTATCTGGTACACCGGGAGTACTCTTGGGTGTAACGATATATGGGATAAAGATTGGAATGATACTTCTTTATCTTGCAAGCCTGGTTAGTGCAATCATAAACTTCTATATCAGTCGTAAATATGGAAGAAGACTCGTAACCAAGCTTGTTGGACAAAAAGCGATGGAGGAGGTTGATAGTTTTACGTCTTTACAAGGGGAAAAGGCTTTGATAGGTGCAAGACTTTTGGGCTTTTCTGCGTTTGAATTTATCTCTTATGCAGTAGGTTTAACCAATATATCTTTCAAAAGTTATTTTTTGATTACTACAATAACAAGTTTTGTAACACACTTCTTGTCATATTTGGTTTTTAAGAAAATGGATTTTCAAAGTGAGATGGGGATAATGATTTGGGTTGGTTTTATGGTTGGGACAAGTATCCTTTTCGGATTTCTAATAAAGGGATATATGAAAAAGAGGAAGAGGTAATGGAGCTGGATCTGAGAGTCGAACTCAGGACCTCATTCTTACCATGAATGTGCTCTAACCAACTGAGCTAATCCAGCAACAGGGCAATTATACAATATCTAGTCGTTATTTCGTAGCTTAGTTGTTTTCACTAAGTAAAATATCCAGAGTGGTAAGACAAGTATCAGTAGGGACAATGCTGTAGCTGGAGCCTCATATTTTGTAATATCCTCAACCCTGTAGAGTAGGTGTGTAGAAAGTTGATATATTGCGATTGGGATTGTTACTATACCGACTAGGCTATATACAATGAGAGAAATAAAGGTATATGCTTTCTTTAACCATTCTGTGACACTCCTTTTCTCTATCATTTTAATTCCAACCATGTGTATGGTGAATAGTACAATCATTGAGAAGAATATAGTTGCACCATTTATTAGATCTTGTTTAATTTGGTCATTATTAAAACAAACCACTTGTCCATTAATTGTAGTCTTTTCTGCCTCGTAGCACACAGGGACTTGAGCATCTGGATCTTTTTCAATTGGTTGCAGTTCTTGGTTTGTCTTGTATGTATCGTATGCAAAAGGTATGCCAAAAGCATAAGAGGATGCCGATTTAAGAAGAATAGTGCCTCCAATAACTGCAATAGCAAGCGTTGCGATTGATATGACATAAAGGTAAATCTTTAGTAGAAGATCAACGGAAATAGAGAATTTTTCATCCTTTTTCTTTTTTGTAAAATATATTATTGCGTAAATAACGCCTCCCACTGCAAAAAGAGTCCCAAGGATTGATAATATAGCGAAAATAATAGGAGATAGTGTACTCATTTAGAATAAATAGCCTAAATTAGATATATGTATATTTTAAACAGAATTGAGATAAAAGCAAGAGAAAAGGGGACATATGCAGAGGACAGGATTTGAACCTGTGTATCCCGAAGGAGTTGGATTTACAGTCCAATGCGTTTGACCGCTCCGCCACCTCTGCATACATGGAGCCGAAGGAGAGATTCGAACTCTCGACCTACTGTTTACAAAACAGTTGCTCTGACCAACTGAGCTACTTCGGCAACTGAGAGAAGTTTAATATATATGGGTATTATAGTCAATATACAAAGGGAAAACGCCCCAGTAAGATGGAGTCATAGAGCTCAGTAACACAGTTGGGTTTCCTCAACTTAACTCCACGGAGCTAAGCGATAATTGGAATCCCGAGCTCTTGAATATAGAGCTATGAATCCTTATATTCCTACTAGGGCACTTATATTTTACTTTATATGGATACTTGAAACAAATAAAAAAGAACCTATAAGGGGGATCCTAAATGAACCCAAAAAGGCCTAATAAATGTGCTAGGATAGTAGAAATCCCTCCTAGAACAAATTTGCCTATAGGCGAGAAAGGTATAATCAATAGTAAAATAAAGAGGAATGAGAACTTTTCCATTTTTTCCCAGTAATATCTTAATTTCCCTGGAAGAAATGCTCTTACTATCTTGTGCCCATCAAGAGGTGGGATAGGGATTAGGTTAAATATGGCAAGAGATATATTGATTAATGTAAAAGTGAAGAGAAATATACCAAAGATACTGTCTAGGGGAGGATGGAATATTAAGTTAATAGAGCCGAAGATGGCAACCAAAAGAAGATTGGAAAGAGGACCAGCAAAAGAAACAATTGCCGTTCCAATCTCTCTGTTTTTAAAGTTGTATTCATTTATTGGCACGGGTTTGCTCCACCCAAATCTAAAAAGAATCATGGAAAGCGCACCAATGGGATCAATATGCTTAATTGGATTAAGGGTTAGTCTTCCATATGCTTTTGCAGTAGGATCCCCAAGCTTGTAAGCTGCCAATCCATGGGCATATTCATGCACTGTTGAAGCTATTAATATGGAGGGAATAGCGAATAGTATCCAATACAATGTTTCTGTTGTTATCATCTTTCTATTATATCAGTTATAAAACTTTGACAATATGCCAAAGATTAGAATATAATACCACCGTTATGTCAAAGATTTGCAACATTTGCGGAAAAACAACAATGGCTGGTAATCGTATCCAACACAAACATTCTGTGGGCTGGAGATACAAAGCACCAAAGTCAAAAAGAATATTTGAACCTAATCTAAGAAAAGTAGACATAGAGGTTGATGGGGCAGTAGTTAAAGCTTCTGTTTGTATGAAGTGTTATAAAAAGCTCAGAAAAGATTCTTTAGAAGAGAAGTAACGTTTCCATATTACTGTTTAATATAGTAGATACTCGTTTTGTATCCTTTTAAGTGATAGAATTGTGCTATGAAATTGATAAATTCGATACTAGAATTCTTTACCTATGATCTTGGAATAGACTTAGGTACAGCTAATACCATGGTATATATGAGAAATCATGGAATTGTTGTATCTGAACCCTCTGTTGTAGCCATAGATAAGAGAACCAAGATGGTTCTTGCCGTAGGAAAAGATGCAAGACAGATGATTGGAAGAACCCCAGCAAATATTACGGCCATTAGACCACTGCGAGATGGTGTTATCTCCGATTTTGATACCACTCAAGCAATGATTCATCACTTTATACATAGAGCTCATGGATATTTTGGTAAAAGTTTTAAACTTCCAAGACCAAGGGTCATTATTGGTGTTCCAACATCTGTTACAGAAGTCGAGAGACAAGCTGTACTAGATGCTGCTAAAACAGCCGGAGCAAGAGAGGTATTCATCGTTGAAGAGGCAATGGCAGCAGCTATTGGTGCTGGTCTCCCAGTTGAAGATGCTTCTGGCAGCATGATTGTAGATATTGGTGGTGGTACTTCAGATATTGCGGTTTTCTCTCTTGGAGATATTGTTGTAGATAATACAATGAGAATAGCAGGAGATGAGATGGATCAAGATGTAATTAACTATGTTAGAGAAAAATACAATGTACTAATAGGTGAGCGAAGTGCTGAGGATGTTAAAATTTCCATAGGCTCTGCTGTACCTCAAAGAAAAGAAACAAAGATGAATGTACAGGGTCGAGATCTTTTAACAGGATTACCAAGAACTGTTGAATTAAGCAGCATAGAGGTTAGGGAAGCAATTATGTTCTCCATCTCCCAGATCTGCGATGGTGTTAAAGATGCCATCGAAGATACGCCTCCCGAACTACTTAAAGATTTGCTTGCTTCGGGACTTCGTCTTGCTGGTGGTGGTGCCCTAATTGCTGGAATTGACACATATTTCTCTCAAGAATTAAATCTTCCAGTCAAGATAGTAGACGATCCTCTCTCTGCAGTGGCTAGAGGTACTGCTCTCATGCTTGACCATATCGAACTGTTGGAAAGAATACAAAAATCTTGGGAAGAGCTTGTTTAACCTTACATATATAGCGAATGAATGCTCAGAGTAGTTTTAAAAAAGAGCTAGCTTTCACCATAATTATCATCTTATTTGGGATCATTTTACTTTTCTTAGACAAATGGAATACCCTTGGTTTTGTTAGATCTGGGATATCCTACAGTATGGGGCCTGTTTCTCTAGTCGGTGAAGAAATGGGGGACAAGATATCTTCTTACTTTGATAATTTTGTAAACATTGGTGACATTGTAAAGGAGAATGAAGATTTGAAGGTGCAATTAATAGAGGAAAAGATAAAAAGCGCTTCTTCTTTGGAGTTGCTTGCTGAAAACGAAATTCTTAAGACACAATTAAGCCTGAAAAATAAAGAAAAAGAGTATGTAATTGGCAATGTCTTAACAAGTGACAGCACAGATTACATAAGGATTGATGAAGGATCAAAATCTGGCATAGCAGTTGGAGACATTGCTTTAGTTGGGAATTTCTTTGTGGGAATAGTTGAATATGTAGATGAACTTGGCTCTCGTATTAAATTACCTACGAGCACAAATTCATATCTAAGTGTTAATATCTTGAAATATGATGAAAATAGGGGATTAGATGGATATATTAAGAATAAAGTAGTTAGCCGTGGAGTTATGAACGGTTCTGCAGAGGGGATAAAGGTAGAGAACATAACCATGAATTCTGATGTAAGTGAAGGAGATGTGATATTTGTAAATGATTCCTCGGTAGGAGATATGCTCGTTGTGGGTTATGTTGTCGGCCTTTCTAGTAACCCTGCGAGTATCTCTAGAACATGTTTTGTTTCTACAATAGTGGATTATGATATTTTAAGTAAGATTTTAGTAAGAATAAATTAAGAAAAGAAATAATGTTAGAAGCATTGTACATAATAATTGGAATAATAGGGGCAATTTTTCTTGAGGGATTTCTGTTTAGTGCATTTGGAATTAGAATCTTTCTCTTATTAATTCTTCTGTTGGTTGGGAGATTAAATATCAAGTTTCTTTCTTTAATATTGATAATATATGCGCTAATTTCCGATGTAATATTCCATTATCCACTTGGTACGGACATACTTCTTGTAGGTATTCCCTTGATTTTTTTATTCAGCTGCTCATTCCTTTTCAATATTAGTGAGGGAATTGTTGGTTACGGTATAAAATATATCTCAATAGCCATTTATCTCCTCCTAATTCCTGTGCTACCACCCTTTCTGTTAAGTGGAAGCTTTGGAATTCTAACCTGGGAGACTGCCTTGATGATTGGAATTAAAGCTCTTGTGCTTACAGTTGTCCTTTATCTACTAGATCTGCTCCTGAGTTTTACAAGAGGGAAGGAGAATAATATAAAGATTAGCAAGAAATGGAATTAAAACTTTCTAAAAAAATAGCAGATAGTGTACCTCGCAAAAGAAAACAGGCTTCAAATTGGCGCTTAGGGCCTTTGGAATTTTCCATAAGGAAATATCTTTCTAAACCAACAGTAGTGGAGAAGAGTAGCCCATGGAATTATACCTTTGCATTCTTCCTTTTCTTTGTCCTTTTTGTTGTACTTTTGGTAAATCTGACATCTCTGCAAGTAGCTAGCGGAAAGGAAATGTTGGAGAAATCCAATAACAACCAGGTTAAAGTCAAAATAGAAACTGCTTACAGAGGGGCAATATTCGATAGAAATGGGAAGAAACTTGCCGAGAATGTCCCCTCTATGAACCTTTATATAAAAATGGAGGACTATTTAGACAGCAAGGGATTAATAAAAGCAGAAGAACTACAGGCAACATCAGATACCCTCGGGGGTATCCTCGGTGACAATTGGAAAAAGACTTCTTCAAGTGGCACATACAGTAGTATTCTTGAAAAAATATATTCTGTTCACAAGGAGAGTCCATACTTTACAGACATCCTCATTGCAGAGAATGTAAGTAACGAAAAAGCGATTGAAATTAAATCGAAAAGTGAGGTCTTAGCGGGAATATATATAGACAATGAGAGTAAGAGATCTTACCCATACAAAGAAATAATTTCTCATATTGTGGGATATACAGGTGACGTGACAAGTGAGGAGCTGTCTTCTTTAGAATATTTGACTACAGTAGATACAGTCGGTAAAAGTGGCATCGAGAAATGGTATGACAAGGAGCTTAGAGGAGAAAATGGAGAAATAGCTGTAGAGATAGATGCCCTTGGAAGATCTGTTTCAAACCAGGAATATGTGATCAAAGAAGCACAATCTGGAGATAGTTTGTATTTAACAATAGATATAGATATTCAGAAAAAATTCTACAGTTTTCTTCAAAGTGGAGTAAAAAAGGTTGGTGCTGTTGGAGGAGCAGGTATAATTGAGGATGTAGAAACAGGAGAAATCATTGCTATGGTTACATATCCTAGCTATGACAACAATCTTTTTGTTGGTGGTATATCTACTAAAGAGTACTCTAAACTTCTCAAAAACAAGAATCTTCCCCTCATAAACAGATCAATATCTGTTCAAATGCCTCCGGGTTCTACCTTTAAGAGTCTTGTTGCTCCTGCAGCGCTAGATGCTGGTGCCATAACGGAAAACACGATATATGTGAGTAGATATGGCTATACATTCTCCAATGGTGCACCTTTCCAGGAATTTGAGAATCATGCATATGGACCTCTAAATGTTGTTGGTGGTATAGCACAATCCTCAAATCTCTTCTTCTGTGAATTAATTAGACATTGGGATATTAACAAACTAGATCCTTACCTTGAGAAGTTCGGTATAGGGAAATATACAGGGATAGATGTTCCAGGAGAAGCGCCTGGAAGACTTCCTTCACCAGCAAACAAAAAGCTTTTGGCAGAAACAATAAGCCCATGGCTTGAGCCTGTTTGGTACCCAGAGGGAGATTCATGTAACTCCGTAATTGGGCAGGGAATAACTCTTGTAACTCCAATTCAGATGTCTAACTGGATGGCAGCTCTTGCTACAGAAGGGAAATTACATACTCCACATGTTGCGAAATCTTTTAGAAATGAGGAAGGAGAGACCCAAAGCTTGACCTTTGACCTCTTAGGAGAAGATATGGTCTCCAAGGAGGCCTTTAATATCACCAAGGAGGGGATGTGGTCTGCTGTAAACGGTCCGAAGAGGTCAGTTGGGCAGTTAGCTAATGTTGGGGTAGTAGTAGCTGCTAAAACGGGGACTGCAGAGTTCGGTAAGGTAAATTCTAAAGGAATATACGAAAATACCCATGCATGGGTAGGAGGTTTCTTCCCATATGACAAGCCAAAGTACTCCTTCTCAGTATTTCTTGAAGATGGAGGACATAGCTCCAACGCAGTAAATATAATGAAAGATATGATTATGTGGATGGTAAAGACAGACAGGATTTAAGATTTTTTTAAGAATCAGGGTACATAATACAGTTATGTACACTTTAAAAGCTTCCGAAACAGCATATCCTCAAAATCTCAAGAATATATACAGATATCCAAACGTTTTGTACTGTAAAGGTAGAAAAGAAATTCTTTCCGAGCGACTAATTACAATAGTAGGAACGAGAGAAATGACCACATACGGTGAATCGGTTGTAAAAAAACTACTTTCATCTGTACCAAAAGATCTAGATGTAGCGTTCGTTAGTGGATTAGCTATCGGTATAGATAGCCAAGTACACAAGATATGCCTGGAGAGGGGATTAGATACCGTTGCAGTAATAGCTGGTGGAATAGATAAGGGTTTCCCAGAAAGAAATAGAGCCATATATGATGAAATATGCAAGAAAGGTATTGCGCTAGCTGAATTCCCACAGGGAACGGAGATCAAGAGGGGAATGTTCCCAATCCGAAACAGGATTTTAGCAGGTCTCTCAGACACAGCAATCGTAATTGAAGGTGGATTAAAGAGTGGCTCTTTACTTACTGCAAATCTTGCTCTTGAGTATGGCCGAGATGTTTTTGTAATCCCTGGAGATATTACTAGGAAGAGTTCAAAGGGGTGCAATAATCTCATAAAACAGGGAGCAGATGTTATAACAGGGGTTGAAGATTTCCTTGATATACTGGGCATAAGTGGAGAACAGATACGAATAGGGATATAATCTTTGTACATGGGGGAAGTAGGGCTTTAAACTGTGTAATAAATATAAACATGTTTGACAATGGTAGAATATATACTGTATTTTTAGGAAACGAATAAAAATGGCAAAAACATCTAAAAAACACAAAAATCTTTAAAGTTATGGCTACAATTGGCCATATAATTGATCTTCCTAAAAGTAAGCTAGCAGTTGACATAGAACATGGGTACGAACCTCTTTTTGAAACAATATATGGTAAAGGGAAAGTAATACAGGATTTGAAAAGAGCTGTTCCTAAGGATGGCAATGTATATCTTGCAATGGACCCTGACCGTGAAGGAGAGGCAATAGCTTGGCATGTAGATTCTGTCTTGAAAGCAAAGAATACAAAAAGAGTAACATTCCATGAGATAACGAAAGATGCCATATTAGAAGCAGTTAGCAAGCCTTCAGACATTAATATTAATCTTGTAGAGGCACAGAAAGCTAGAAGAGTCCTAGATAGATTAGTTGGGTACAAACTCTCTGAGTTGGTATGGAAGAAGATATGGTACGGTCTTTCTGCAGGTAGGGTTCAGTCGGTAGCTTTAAGGTTGGTTGTAGAGAGAGAAGAGGAGAGAGATGCGTTTAAATCTGAGGAATATTGGGAGTTTTTTGTAGATACAACAAGCCAAAGTGGAGATACACTAAGGGCGAAATTAGTAAAGAAAGACGGCAAAAAATATATACCAGCTAAAGAGGATGAGATTAAAGATATTGAGAAATTCCTTGGTAAGGGAAGCTACGAAGTAGTAGATGTAGTTAAGAAGAATGTCAAAAGACATGCATATCCTCCATTCACAACCTCTACACTTCAGCAGTCTGCAAACAATGTTTTGGGATATTCTTCTAAAAGAACAATGGGTATAGCACAGGTACTGTACCAAGCAGGTGTAATCACATATATGAGAACAGATTCTGTAAATCTCAGTTCCAAAGCGATAGACGGAATTAGAGAATTAGTCAAAAATAAATACGGTGTGGAATATCTCCCAGAAAAACCAAATTACTACAAAACAAAGAGTAAAAACGCACAGGAAGCACACGAAGCCATAAGGCCAACAGATTTTAATTTAACAAAAGTTGAAATTGAATCTAAATTCGGTCCTGCAGAAGCCAAACTTTATGACCTCATATGGAGACGAGCAATATCTTCCCAGATGAGGGAAAAAGAGGCTGAAACGTTGACTATACACATTGAAAGCAAGGACAACAAAAAACCATTGTATACATTCTCTCTAGGTGGGGAGAAGACTCTCTTTGACGGTTTTAGAAGAGCTTTAGGTGGAGGAAAAGAAGACAGTGATCTTCAGGAAGTTTCAAAGATATCTAAGGGAGATATTCTTAAGTGGGTAGAGTTTGTAAAAGAGCAGAAATTTACACAACCTCCAGCCAGATATACAGAGGCAGCATTGGTTAAAAAGTTAGAAGAGTTGGGTATTGGAAGACCTTCTACATATGCAACCATAATCTCTACAATACAAAGTAGAGCATATGTTACAAAGGAGGAAAAAGCTCTTGTACCTACAGATGTAGGAAAGGTTGTTACGAACCTTTTGAGAAACAATTTCAAAAGACTTGTAGATTACAAATATACTGCAAAGGTAGAAGATGAATTAGACGATATAGCAAATGGCAAGAGTGAATATATTCCAGTCATAGATGCTCAATACAAACCACTTGTAGGTGAGATAGAGAAGGCCCTAAAGGATGTAAACAAGGAAGATATTGTCATTCTTGGCAAATCCAAGGAGAAATGTCCAACCTGTGGTGGAGAAATGTTAATTAGACTTGGTAGATATGGTAAATTTCTTAGCTGTTCTAAATTCCCAGAGTGTAAGGGAATGAAAGATCTTTCTGGTGGAGAGGAGAGTTTAGATTTCAATAAGTATGCTAAACCAGATAAATGCCCAAAGTGTGGTAGTAAATTACTGCTTAAGAATAGCAAATACGGTAAGTTCTGGGCATGTGAGAAATATCCAGAATGTAAAGGAACTCTACCATTACTTCTTAAAGAGAAATGTCCAGAGTGTGGTGGTAATTTAGTAGAGAGAAGAAGTAAATGGGGTAAAACATTCATAGGTTGTAGTACATATCCAGATTGTAAATATATTAAAAAGAGTTTCAAGAAGAAAAAGAAGTAATTCATACTTTCTTCATAATCATTTCCTAAAATATTGTAATGCTTCCGAGAGAGAAATACCTTGAGAGAGGGATAGATAGTCTTAGTGATACAGAATTGGTAGCGATACTGGTTGGTTCTGGTGTAAAAGGAAAAGACTTCTTCTCCATTTCAAGGGGTATTGTTAAGCGAATACGCAGAGTTTTGTCAAAGGGAAGGGAGATTAAACTTGAAGATATTGACGGAGTAGAGGGGGTTGGAGAGATAACGGCAATGCGTATTCTTGCAGGAATGGAGTTGGGTAGAAGAGTGTATGGGTTATGTAGAAATGAGAGGGCTTTGGTAAGGAATTCTGAAGAGGCCTACGAGTTGCTTAAGGATATTGGTAGCAAGAAACAGGAGTATATTGTTGGGCTTTTTCTTAATTCTAGGTTTGAGGTACTGGACAAGAGGGTAGTAGGGATGGGGACTTTAGATTTGGTTAGCATATTACCAAGGGATATCATAATACCAGCGTTAGAATTAAATGCAGCTTTAGTGGTAATAGCACACAACCATCCATCAGGAGATTCAAGCCCAAGCGAAGAGGATATACTCTTCACAAAAAGGCTCTCGGAAGCATTAGATATGGTTGGTATGAAGTTACTAGACCATATTGTAATAGGGAAAGATACTTGGAAAAGTATCGCTTAAAGGGTTGTAAAAGTATTCCCAAATATGTATAATCCTAACGTTTAATATATATCTCATATATCTCTGAACAATTCCTGGATGATATACATATCACCCACCAGAGATATTACAAAAGGAAAAAATAATGGAAAAAACAACAAAAAAAGTCGTAGAAGAAACAAAGACTCTAAACAAAGTTTCTACAGTTAAACTCCCAGAATTAATAGAATTGCTTCAAGCAGGATGCCATTTTGGTCACAAGAAAAGTGGTTGGAATCCAAGAATGAAACAATACATCTACGAAGAGAGAAACGGAATTCACATCATTGACCTTGTTAAAACACAAGAATTACTAAAAAAAGCAGTAGAAGAATTAGAGAAACTCTCTAATACAGGAAATATCTTAATCGTTGGTACAAAAGGACAAGCAGCTTCAATAGTTCAAAATATTGCACTAGAGAAGGGTGCTTTTTACGTAAACAGAAGATGGCCAGGTGGTCTTTTTACGAACTTTGAAACCATTAGAAGAAGTATCCAAAATCTCGTAAAGATGGAAGAAGAAATTGCACAGGGTGGAAAAGATCTTGTTAAAAAAGAAGTCCTCATGATGGAGAAAGAAATTGCTAAATTGAACATGATCTACAAAGGAATTAAATTCATGGACAAGATTCCAACAGCAATAATTGTCATAGACAGTAAAGTAGAAAAGATTGCAGTAAGAGAAGCTAACAGAGTAGGTATTCCAATCATTTCAATGGTTGACACAAACAGTAATCCAGATTTAATAACACACTCCATTCCTGCAAACGATGACTCTCTAAAGAGTATCACCTTAATTATGAATGTCCTTGGTGAAGTAATTGGAACTTCCAAATACGGAAATTCTTTAGTTGCTCTAAGAAGAGATCACGAGGCGGTACTAGACAGAATGAGCAGAAACTTCCTTGAGAAGAAAGAAAGAGAAGAGAAAATGGCAAATGAAGATAGAGAAAGAATGAAAGCACTAAGAGAAGGAAAGATTGCAGAATCTAAGGGAACAGTTGTTAGAGTTGTTAAAAAAGACATAACCGCAGACATTGTAGCAGCAGAAGAAGCTAAGAAAGAAGCAGATTCAAGACAGATAGAAGACTTAGGTCTTTCTGCAAGAGTACTAAAAGCACTACAAGAGGGTGGAATTAAAACAATAAGCGACCTAACTGGAAAGAGCGAAAAAGATTTGGAAGGTATCAAAGGAATAGGAGAGAAAGCTGCAAAAGAAATTCTGAAATCATTAAGATAATTTAAATATTAAAACTGCTATGAATATTACAGTTGACGATATAAGAAGCTTAAGAAATAAAACCTCCGCGGGTATGGGATTGTGCAAAGAAGCTCTCACTAAGAGTGAAGGAGATATGGCAAAAGCTATCGAATATATCAATGAAAGAAGCGATGTGATTAGCAGGTTAAGAAATTTAACTGGTGCAAAGATTGGTCTTTGTAAATTGGCATACGATGAAGCAGAAAAAGATTTTGAAAAAGCAGTAGCATTAATCAATGAAAGAGGTTGGAATGAGCCAATTGGAGATGAAGAAGTTGAGATTGGTGAAGGTATAATCGAGTCATATGTCCATGGAAAAGAGCAGAGACTTGTATCTTTAGTAGAAGTTAAGTGTAAAACAGATTTTGTAGCAAGAAATGAAGATTTTAAAGCATTCGCACATGAACTAGCACTACAGATAGCTGCAATGAAACCAGAATATATTTCCAAAGAAAGTATCTCAGAAGAGGAATTAACAAAGCTCAAGGATATATTCCAGAAAGAAGCAGAAAGTGAAGGAAAACCAGAGAATATTCGAGAGAAAATAGTAGAGGGGAAGTTAAACAAATTTTTCTCAGAGAAATGTCTTTTGGAACAGAAATGGTTTAAAGATGAAACCAAAACAATCTCCAATCTTCTTGATGAAGCTACACAGAAATTAGGAGAACCTCTTGAAATTAGAAAAATGCTTCTCTGGGAATTTGGTAAATAACCAAGACCCTTTCTAGACAATATCCCTCAGTTGATATACAATTTGTAAATAATATATTTACATAATTTCGTATGGATATAGATCTCTTTAAAGTTGATATACAAAAATGCCTAGATCATCTAAATGATGAACTCTCTCAGATTAGAACAGGTAGAGCGACTCCTGAATTAGTGCAGGAAATACCTGTAAATGCATATGAGACAATGGCTCCCATTAGAAACTACGCAAACATTAGTATCATGGATGCCAAGACCATTGCCATACAACCGTGGGACAAAAGTATTGTAGACAACATTGCCAAAGCTGTTACTAACGCTAACATGGGTTTTCTTCCTGCAAGGGACGGAGACAGAATCTTGGTAAAAATTCCTGACTTAACAGAGGAAAGAAGAATAGAGTATGTAAAAGTTATGAAGGAAAGAGTGGAAGATGGAAGAGTTGCTGTAAGACAGGTAAGGCAGAAATATATGAAGGAATTGGATGACATGCAGACCTCTGGTCTTTCAGAAGATGAGGCAGATAGAGCAAGGGAAGAGATTGAGAAGGTTGTAAAGGAGAGTAATACAAAAATAGAGGAAATGAAAGACCAAAAAGAAAAAGATCTTCTAACTATATAATCTGTACATTTTAAATATGCTGTCCATTATCCTAAATGTTCTTCTGTTCATTCTTGTTATCGGTGTTCTTACCTTTGTTCATGAGCTTGGACATTTTCTAGTAGCTAAGGCAATTAAAGCAAAGGTATATGAATTTGCTTTGGGTTTTGGTCCTAAGCTTTTAAAAAAGAAATACAAAGGGACAGAATACAGCATTAGAATGCTTCCACTTGGTGGCTTCGTAAAGATAATGGGAGATGGGGACCCTGGAAAATACGAAGAGGTAAAGAAAGATCCTGGGAATTTAAACAACAAACCTAAGATAGCACAGGTAGCGGTAATGTTGGCTGGTGTTACCATGAACATTCTCTTCTGTGTAGTTGTATATTTCATTGTCATAGCTTCCATGGGGTGGAAGATTCCTCTTTCCAACGATTTCGATGGTTTCAATCCGGTAGGTGGAACAATCTCAAGAGAGATTGTTGGTGGCGTAGAATATTCTGAAGTTGTGGATGGTGGTAACGCTCAGAAAGCAAATATCCCAGTTAAGGGAGAGATTAAAAGTATTGGTGAAGTAGAGTTAAAATATTCAGATGAGATTAAGGATGTTTTAGCAAAAAACAAGGGCGAGAGTGTGAATATGAATATCTGTGAGGAAGATGTTTGCAAGGACTACAAGGTAGATGTTTCAGAGGAGGGGACAATTGGTATATCTTTGAGTTCTAACTACTATGTAATTCTTTCATATGAGAATAATAAAGCCTTTTCTGGTTTTGCCCATGTCATAAATACTCTGTTTTTGATATCAGATAGGTTGGGGGATATGTTTAAAGAGGCAAAACAAACAGGAGATTACTCAGATCTTTCTAACTCAGTTTCAGGACCAGTAGGGATATATTTTCTAATAGATTACTTTAAACAATTTGGATTTATTACTTTCGTAAGTATCATGGCAGATTTGTCTTTGTCTTTGGCGATTATAAATATTCTTCCTATTCCTGCATTAGATGGTGGAAGAGTTTTAATTTTAGTGATAGAGGGGATATTAAGAAAAGACCTTAATGAAAAGGTTGAGAGTCTTATAATAAATACTAGTTTCATTTTGTTAATGATTCTTGTACTATTTATAATGGTAAAGGATATTATTAATATCGATAATATTAAGAGTATGTTCAGTTAAGATGGCTATTAAATTAAAACTTACAAAGAAGTGGAAGATAATAATAATTATCATCTTTATATTAATACTTGGAGGTAGTGGAGGATATCTACTATGGAGGACTAACCAACCAGATACTGTAGCACCTACGGATAGTGAGGCTGGAAGTAACCAGTGTAATTGCTGTCCATCTGGTTATACATCGCAGGACACAAGCAATGTTAAAAATTACTATCCAGGATGTGTAGCATGTAATTGTACTTATCGCCCAGATGTGTGTAAGAAAGGTAGTACTTCCTTGCCACAGTGTCCTGGTACAGAATGTTCTAAAGGTAGCCAGTGTCCAGCATGTACATGGCCAAATGTGGGATTCTGTGAGTCAGGAAAGTGTGTCTGTAAAAAGTATAATACCGCCTCCATTGATCCTTGTAACGATACAAGTCCTCAATGTAGTTTGAACTGCGATGGTGATTATGAAGATCCATATTTCATAGATGCTGGTCAAAGCTGTGCATCTGGAGAGCAGTCTGTTTCTTGTTCTGCAAGTTGTGCTGGCTGTGACAATCCATACGTTGCTAAGGGCTGTAAGGGCTGTTGTAAGCCAACAGAGACCCCTCCTACCAACACCTGTGATGGTGGAGAATGGTTAACTAAACCGACTGGTAGCTACAAGTACTGTGATCCAATTTCATACACTGCTAAGGCGAAAGATAAAGACGGTATAGATAAAACATCTGTAGTTGCAAAATTAAATAATGTAGTAAGACCTTCTATCGCATTTACAAATGAAACTGCCACATCAGTAGACTTCTCTGAATCTAGTACAACAACAAACTGTTTACCTGTTGGAACATATACCCTAGATTTAAGTTGGAAAGACAAGAAAGGTGCATCTAGTACTAATTGTGCCCTTACAACAACCTTCAGTATTCTTGCTGAAGAACAAAATCCAGATTGGGAAATAACTAAAACAGCTGCAGAACAATGCATTGAAAGTGGAGATGCCCAAATAATATATACAATCAAAATAAAAAATACTGGAACTGGAGCAGGAAGCATATCTAAGATGGTAGATACTCTGGACAGCAAAGTCCTAGCATCATACATAACTGGAACAATATCTTATGGGGGACTCTTCGGTAGTGGAAATATCACATGGGAATCGGCAGGATTTGTTGAGACATTTGCACCAGGTGAAGAAAAGATAGCCACATACACGCTGGTTATCCCTAATACAGCATTTGGTAGCTACACAAATACAGTAACAGCATACCCAACAGAGGGAGAGAATTTCTCTGACAATGTGACTGTAACAGTAGATTGTGAACCAGATATACCTCAAACAGGACTCTTTGACAGTACTGTAGCTAAAATAGTCGCAGGTATAGTTTTACTTCTACTTGGGTTTAACCTTCACCGAGCAGACACAGGCTTCGGAAGAGTACAAAGTAGTCTTCACAAACTCTCAATCTCTATGCAAGATTCTAAAGATGAAAGAAGAAAGAGAAATTTTGAGAAAAAGATAGTAAAAAAGTAAACAGGTATGATATAATCACCGAGCATACATAATAAATATATATAACTATGTCAGTAATCGTACATTCTAACGAAAATATAGACAGTGCCCTTAAAAGACTCCACAGAGAAGTCCTTAGAGAAAAGATACTCGAAACATACAGAGAAAAAGCATACAGAGTAAAAGCTTCTCTAGGAGATATCGCTAAGAGAAAAGAGTGGGCAAAAATGAAAAGAAGAAGAAGAACCGCAGCAAGAAGAGCAAAAAATTAATCTTAATTTTAACGCTTTTACAAATGTCTCTCACAGATGATCTAAGAAAAGATATGTTTACCTTCTCCAAGGAGGGAAATACCAATGCAAGCGACATCTTGAAGATGGCTTTAGCCTCCATAAAAAATGCACAACTTGCACAAGACAATGAACTTACAGAACAAGATATTGAAAAAATCCTTAGAAAAGAAGTAAAAAAGATTGAAGACTCCATATCTCAATTCACACAAATGGGAAGAACAGATCTCGTTGAGAAAGAAACATCTCAATTGGAAATAATCAGAAAATATATCCCAGAACTAATGTCTGAAGAAGAGATAAAAACAATCATAAATAACAAGATAACAGAACTAAACATTACAAGCATGAATGACATGGGGAGACTCATGGGAGCAGTAATGAAAGAAACTGCCGGTAGAGCAGATGGGAATACAGTCAAAAATCTTGTTACCCAGATACTAACCAAATGAAATTAGAAATATTCAATTGGCCAAAGATATCCATAAGTGAAAGTACAGTTATTAATTCCCTTCAAAAAGAATTCTCCTCCTTTGACATATCTACGATCAATATTATTTTTGTGGATGAAAAAGAAATCCAAAGACTGAATAAAGAGTACAGAGATATCGATGATGTTACGGATGTGTTATCTTTTAATCTTGATGCAGAGGGTTTTCTTGGTGAAATATACATATGCCCTAAATATGTAAAAAAGACAGCAGAAAAGTATGAAGAGGAGATAATCCGACTCATTGTACACGGCATTCTCCATCTACTTGGTTTTGAACACAAGACAAAACTAGATGAGACAACAAAGCAAAAAGAAGAGATGTTTGTAAAACAAGAAGAGATATTAGAGAATATACTTAAGGATTTAAAGTAAACCTCGATAATATGAAATTAATTGTAGGCTTGGGTAACCCAGGCAAAGAATATTCAAGTTCAAGACATAATGCAGGCTTCATGTTTTTGGAGGCTCTTAAAGACAAATTTCTCTACCAAAAAGACATCTACGCTACAGAGTGGAGAGTAGAAGATACATTTAAAGCAGAAATATCCTTTGTAAAGAGAGGCTCAACAATAGTTGCTGTACTTCTGAAGCCACTTACCTTTATGAACAAGTCTGGAGATGCAGTAAGTAAGATTATCAAGAAGATGGAGATAGAGGATATCTCTGAAGATATGATTCTTGTCCATGACGACTTAGATATAACCCTAGGAGAGTTTAAAATACAGGTTGGGAAGTCCCCAAATGGCCATAACGGGGTCAAAAGTGTGGAAGATAGACTTGGTACAAACAATTTCAAAAGAGTAAGGATAGGGGTAGACAACAGAAAAGATAAGAATATCAAAGGAGAGGATTATGTACTAATGAAATTCGACAAAGAAGAAAAGATAGCCCTAGATGAATCTATCCAACAAGCTGTACAAAGCATCCTCATAGACATTATTTGGTAGTCTCTACCTTTGTATATTCACTTTCTAGAACCTCCTGTAATGTATGTGTTTTTAGCTCTCTGTCTGCTGGTAGTACAATCCCAACACTATCCTTATCTACTACTAACCCAATATTAACAACCGAACCATTCTCGTCTAGAAGAAACATTAAAGTCCCGACATTTAACACACTCTCTTTGGTCGTATCCAATTCTTGTAGCAAACTTCTCTCAACAAAGTATGTATGTAGTGTATCTACATAGTTAATCTTAGTTGTGTACGCTCTTTCTTTAACAGTGTTCTTCAAAGCGCCCTCAATTGGAGATGAAATATTGAAATATGCCTGAGAAAGTAATCTGTATGAATTAAAACCACCAAACATATACTGTATAGAACCAGAATCAAAAGAAGCCAATTTCCCACTATTTGAAATATCTTTGACCTCTTGTGTTAATTCCTTAAGATCAATATCCACTATATTGTCAGTTCCATCATTATCTATATCCATATCTTTTTTGTCATACAACCCATCCATATCCACATCGTAATTCTCTTTTCCACTACCGTCATACATATAACTCTTGTTGTAGGTTTGAGTACTGAAAAAGATTGTCACAAACAGAAACAAAGTAGAGACAGAAAGGAGGGAATATTTCAAAATATCGAAAAAGATATTCTTCTGGAAGAATTTCTTGTAAATATGAATAAAGAACAAAGAACACAGTATCAATTCAATAGCAAAATCAGGAAGTAGGAGATATGGGAGGAAAAGATTTGGAATCATGAAAGATGAAAGAATAGTGAATTGGAATGTTGAAATTGGGAATATCAGCATAATACCTCCAACTAGAGCATCTGCAAGGAAGTGTACCATTGTAGCTATTAGGAAGGTGTTAAGTATTACATCCATTAAATCATGATGTAGTACTGCATAGGTCTTCTTGTTAACGATTTTGTCGAAAAGAACAACCTTTAACTTTAGTACCAACCATATACCGATGTAAAACAGAGGGGCATGGGTGAAATAGTTATGATGCGAGAACTGAGGAATTGAAAACATCTGAAGAATCAAAATATCGACATCTGGAAGAATACCAAAAAGCAAAGCTAAAATACTAACGAATATTTGCTCATTAAATTTCAAACGAGAGATCTTTTTTCTCTGGATTACTTCGTTTGCTAGATATGATATTGGGCCGTGTGCTAAAAACATATTTATCTAATTCTTATTTTATCTTTTCAATTATACATATTCTTTGTTCATTGATAAAATAGGAGGGTGAAAAATATAACAAAAGAGTTAAGCAAAAATCTAGAGGGTATAAAAGAGGGTATAAACAGTACTAAAAAGGTCTCTGGAATAGAACCGTACCTTTTAGAATTTAGCGCAGAATTCCTTGGGAATATCTTAAATGACAAAGTTCTCCTACGAGATAGTGGCGAAAATTTAGAAAAAAAACTTTTTACAATTAAAACTGGAGATATCTTTGACATTAATAAACTCTTAGATTTGGGATACACAAGAGTAGAGCGAGTCTGGTGTGAGGGAGAAATATCCATACTTGGAGATGTAGTCATAGTGTGGCCATTTAGTATGAACAATCTGTTGAGAATTAGTCTTCTGGGGAAAAAGATAGAAGGTATGGCTGTAGTGGATTCTCAAACAAGAAAGAAGATTAAAGATGTAAATGAGAGGGCTTTCGTTTCTGAGGGCTCAAAGATATATATTGGTAACGAAGATAGTAGTGGAGAGGTAATCATAGATATTGTACCAAGGGTAAGTGAGGAAGAATACATAGATTTGGAACTACGAAGTATTCCAGGTATTGAAAATTTCTCAAACCCTAAAATACTGAAGGAAATTGTAAAAAATTTCAGAGCTAGAAAATTCAAGGTATGGTATGTCACAGATAAGGGAGAGAGAATAGAGCGATTGGTACCTAAAGATGTTCTAGAAATGATAGATGACATATTTACCGATGAAAGAAACATTTTCCCAAGAGGTTTTGTATCTCAAAAAAATAATGTTGTAGTACTTACAGATTTAGAGGTGTTGGGGGAGATAGATTTGTCTAATTTCGAGAAAATTAACAAGAGTTTAGATCCAAATAGCATAGAGATATTGAAAAAGGTTACTCCAGGAGAATATCTTGTTCATGAGGATCACGGTATTGGGAAATTTGTAGGAGTTGTGGAAAGAGAAAAAGGATTTTACATAGAAATATCATATACAGGGGAAGACAGATTGTATGTACCACTTAGCGCATCTGAGAAATTAACAAAATATATTGGTGCTGGAAAAGGTAAGCCTGTACTAACTGGACTGAATAGTGGCAACTGGAAAAGAATATCGAAGAAAGCTTCTGAAAGGGCAGAGGAGATAGCGAAAGAGCTTCTCATGTTGTATGCGATGAGAGAGACTTCCAAATCTGTCTTTACTCTTGAAGATGAAGATGTTGAAAGTTTTAAGACATTTGTTAAACAGTTCGAATATACAGACACAGATGATCAGATACTCGCTACTCAGCAGATAGAACAGGATTTCAAAAAAGGAAGGCCAATGGATAGATTGCTTGTTGGAGATGTTGGATTTGGAAAAACAGAAATAGCAATGAGGGCAATGTTTCCAGTTGTGAATAGTGGTTTGCAGGTCGTCTTTCTTGCTCCTACGACAATTCTAGTACAACAGCATCTAACTGTTCTAATGGAAAGATTTAAAAATTATCCATTTACTATCAAAAGCCTTTCAAGATTCTCTACACAACAGGAGAGAGAAAGTGTTCTACATGGTTTGAAAAATGGTGTTGTAGATATTGTCGTTGGGACGCATTCTCTTCTGGCAGATGAAATCCAATTTAAAAATCTTGGACTTCTTGTAGTGGATGAAGAACAGAAATTTGGAGTTAAACAGAAAGAAAAGATAAAGGGAATGAGAGTTAACAGCAATGTTCTTTCACTTACGGCAACACCAATTCCAAGGACATTGAATATGGCTCTTTTGGGTGTGCGAGATATATCTGTTTTGGCTGTCCCTCCAAGTGGAAGAAAAGATATTGTAAATACCTTTGAACATTTCAATTGGGACAGTGTTGTTAAGGCAATTAAAAAAGAAATGGCGAGAGAAGGGCAGGTGTATTTTCTACATAATAGAGTTGGGAATATACTTTCAATTCAGAGTAAATTAAAAGAGCTTTTCCCAGATGCGGTAATTGACATTGTACATGGACAGATGGGAAGCAAATATCTCTCAGCAAGGATGACAGATTTTGTATCTAAGAAGACAGATATTCTTCTTTGTACGACAATCATCGAGAATGGTTTGGATATTCCAAACGCAAATACACTAATTGTAGATGATGCTTCTAAACTAGGTCTTTCTCAGATGTACCAGATTAGGGGAAGAGTAGGAAGATCTCTTGAGCAGGCCTACGCATACTTCTTTTTTGACACTCTAACCGAAAAGGCTATCTTAAGGCTAGATGCATTGCGAGATTCTCAAAGTTTGGGATCAGGTTTTCTACTTTCAAACAGAGATTTGGAGATTAGAGGAGCAGGAGATATCTTGGGAAAGAATCAATCGGGAACTATCAACTCAGTTGGGTACGGTTTGTATACACAGATGCTTTCGGAAGCAATCGAAAAAATAAAATCAAGGGGGTAGGTAGTAATCCTTTAGAATAGAGGCTTTTTTGGGTAAATATTTTTCACTTGTGCGCCTATATATATTTACTCTAGTATATACCATGTCTTCAGTCCTTTACCGAAAATACCGTGCTCAAGATTTTGACCAGCTAATTGGTCAGGGACATATTACGAAGTTACTTAAGAATGCAGTCAAGACAGACCAGATATCTCAAGCATATCTTTTTGTAGGTTCTCGTGGTACTGGAAAGACTAGTGCAGCAAGAATACTTGCAAAAGCAGTTAATTGTCTGCATCCAAAAGAAGATGGTAACCCTTGTAATGAATGTGAGGTGTGTGTTGGTATTACAGATGGTAAATTAATGGATCTAATGGAGATAGATGCTGCATCAAACAGAGGTATTGACCAGATTAGAGAACTAAAAGAAAAGATTGAATATTCTCCTACAGACAGTAAGTACAAGGTATATGTTATAGATGAGGTACATATGCTCACTACAGAGGCCTTCAACGCCCTTTTAAAGACGTTAGAAGAGCCTCCTGCCCATGTCATATTCATTCTGGCTACAACAGATGTACACAAGCTTCCACCTACAATCCTTTCGAGATGCCAGAGATATGACTTCAGACTTGGTACAAACGAGGAGATGGAGAAACTTCTAAAGGATGTTACAACTAAAGAGGGTATTAAAATTGCAAAAGAAGCAGTAGATATCTTGGTACAGAATGCCAAAGGTAGTTACAGAGATGCTCTTTCCCTTCTAGATGTTGTGTACAGTGGAAGGGGAGAGGGGATAAAGAATATCTCGGAGAGAGATGTACGAGATATATTGGGTCTTCCAGATTTCGACCTGGTTATTAGTTTGTTAAAAAATTTAGTAGAAGGTAGTGGAAAGAGATCTTTAGAGGTGATTGAGGAATTAGAGAAGAAGGGTATTAATCTCCAACAATTTACAAACTATGCTTTAGAGATACTGAGAACCATGTTGGTAGAAAAGATTAAGGGAAAGCTTTCAAAGGAGTATGCTTTTGCAAAGGATATGGATTTGAAGAGCTTACACAAATTAATTAATCTGTTTTTAGATGCTGAGAACAAGATTAAATATTCAAATAACCAGGGTCTTGTATTAGAAATGATAATCCCTGAAATGGTAACGACAGATAATGAAGAGATAAAGATTGTAAATATAGATGTGAAGAAGAAGATACAATCTGCAGAGGAAGAACCAAAAGAGGTGACAGAAGAATCTGAGGAAGAAGAGGAAGAGGACAATGTCTCAGATGAGAGTATCACGGTAGAAGAGGTGAGAGCTAGATGGGAACAGTTTGTTAATGAGGTAAAACCCTTCAATGGTCACCTGTATGCATTCTTGGGTGGATCTAAAGTTGTTAGTTTTGAAGAGAATACTCTTCTTTTGGAAGTACCTTTTGCATTCCACAAAGACAGGATTGAGATACCAAGGAGTAGGGACATCATCTGTACAACATTCCACAAAGTATATGGTGTTAACTGCAAGATTGTTTGTAATGTTAATGAAAATGTAAAGCCAAAGAGAAAATCTGAAGCAGAATTCGTACTTCGTAATCTGCCCCCTGCTCCTCCCAAAAAAGGAGCAGTTACGAGTAGGAATATGAAGAAAGAGGTAGAAGCAATCTTCGAGGGTATGTAGTATATAGTGTTTAACTTCCTAAATTGAGATATAATATCGTTACATATTTAATATTTTCATTACATAAAAATGATAAATCCCGTTGAATTACTAAGAATGCAAAGTGAAGCTAAAAAGATGCAGAAGAAACTTCGTGAGAGAAGAATTACAGGTGAGTCCAAAGATGGATTAGTTAAACTCTACATGAATGCAGCACAGGAATTAGAAGATCTGAGAGTAGATGACCAATTACTCGATCCAGATATGTCAGATGAGCTTAGAAAGCACTTCAAGGATGCATTTAAAGATTACCAAAAGAAGCTCCAAAAGGAGATGGTTGCTGACATGGACTTAAGTCAATTAAAGAGCATGCTCGGATAATATGTCTGTACTTCCAAAATCTGTAGAACAAGTCATAGATGAGTTTAGTAGATTACCAGGTGTAGGACCTAAGTCTGCATCTCGTATGGTTTACCATTTTTTAAGGTCTCCAAACAAAGATGCTACTAAATTGGCGAAAGCTTTAACTCAGATGGATTTAGAGGTAAAAAACTGTAGTAAATGTTTTAACGTTTCGGACAAAGATATCTGCGATATCTGTTCAAGTAAGTTAAGAAAAACAAACAAGTTGTGTGTAGTAGAAGAACCCCTAGATGTTGTAGCATTTGAGAATTCCGCGGTATATGACGGTTTTTACTTTGTTCTTGGTGGTGTAATTTCTCCTGCCGATGGTATAGGGTCAGATGAAATTAGATTCCCAGAATTAAAGGCTAGGGCAGATGAATTACTTAAAGAGAATGATGTAGTAGAGGTGATTGTAGCAACCAATCCAAGTTTAGAAGGGGAGGCGACATCTAACTACATTTTAGATTTGTTTAAAGATTTACTAAAAGAGGGTAAAATAAAGATATCTAGATTGGCAATGGGTCTTCCAACAGGAGCTGATTTAGAATATGCAGATAGATTAACATTAAAGAGAGCATTGGAAGGAAGGAGAGATATTTAATGAAACTTTACAGCACATTAGACAAAAAGATTGTAGATATACAACCAATTAAAGAGGGTCAAATTTCCATGTATAACTGTGGTCCTACTGTTTACAGTAGAATGCATGTAGGAAACATCAGGGCAGATATTAACTGGGACATTCTTCACAGGGCATTAGTCTACTTGGGATACGATGTAAAAAGGGTTATGAATATTACTGATGTTGGGCATATGACCCATGATGAAGATTACGGAGAGGAGAAATTCGATATCCAGGCCCAGAAAGAGGGTGTAAATCCTCTAGATATTGCGAACAAATATATCGATACGGTATTAGAAGATTTTAGAAAGTTAAACATTCTTTCTCCAAGTGGTAAAGAAATTCCAGAGGATTTAACGCATGAACATGTAGAAGGTTACGGTTGGAGTAGAGCTACGAACTACATAGACGAGATGATCAAAGTTATCAAAAAGATAGAAGAAAATGGATATACATACGAAACAGAACAAGCATTGTATTTTGATGTAACCAGAATCCCAGACTACACAATTTTTACAGGACAAAAACTTGAAGAAAAGGAAGTGGCAGTAAGAGACGAAGTAGAGGTTGATGCTGGGAAGAAAAACCCTGCGGACTTTGTACTGTGGATGAAAAAAACTGGTAAATATGCAAACCATATTATGAATTGGAATTCACCATGGGGAGAAGGATTTCCCGGCTGGCATATAGAGTGTACGGCAATGAGTACCGCTATTCTTGGTGAATACTTTGACATCCACACAGGTGGCATCGACCATATCCCAGTACATCATCCAAACGAAAGAGCACAGAATATTGGGGCATTTGGTCATGGGGTAGTTAAATATTGGGTACACAACGAATGGTTAGTAAATATGGATGACTCTAAACTCTCCAAAAGCGATGGGGGTGCATTAACCCTTCCAGATATTGAGAAAGCAGGATTTAGTCCATTAGATTTAAGATATCTTTTTGTTTCAATAAATTACAGAACAAGAGTCCAATATTCAACGGGGGCCTTAATTGGAATTAAAAATGCGAGAGAATCATTAAACAGAAGAGTAGCTCAACTAGGAAGTGTAAAAGGAGAGATACTTGAGGAATACAAGCAAAAATTCAAGGGTGAGTTAGAGAATAACTTAAATATGTCTGGGATATTTGCACTCATAAACGAGCATCTTAAATCCTCAGAGAAAAAGGAAGATATCTTAGCCACTATTTTGGATTTTGACAAAGTTCTCGGATTAGATTTAGACAATGTAAAAGACACCGAGGTAGTCTTAGAGGAAGATATAGATAATTATGCAAAACTGAGAGATAAAGCAAGAACAACCAAAGATTACGCCAAAGCAGATGAATACAGAAAGATGATAGAAGATGCAGGGTATGTTGTTTTAGATACACCGGAAGGTACTAAATATCAAAAGAAATAGATGATACAAAATACTGTCACTATACAATTAAACGAAATTCAAAAAGAAAATGCAGAGGAAGTATTAGAGGCATACAATTGGAAAGAAGAGTATGTAAATAATCCGTATGCGCAATTTAGAATGAAAAGCCCAGAGGGTTCTAATGTAATCCTTTACACTAGTGGTAAGTTGGTATTTCAAGGTAGTGAAGATTTTACAAATATAATAACGTCAATAAAGAACAATGTAGAAGATGAGAGTGAGGTTGTCCCTCACCTTGGTGTAGATGAGGTTGGCAAGGGAGACTATTTCGGTCCTCTTGTAGTAGTAGCATGTTTTCTAAATGGGGAATTCTTGGAGAAGATATCTAGTATTGGAATAGGGGATTCAAAGAAATTTTCAGATGCCAAAATTATGGAGATGTACAAGCTTGTAAAAGATTATGCATATTATTATTCCTCCATAATCTATCCAAAGGAGTATGCTGAGCTTTACAGAGAGAGTAAGAACGTATCCATATTACTTGCCAGGCAACACTCTAAAGTCATTGAAATGGGACTAGGGGACCTCAAATCCAAGAATATTGAGTGTAGTAGAGTAGTCATAGATCAGTTCTCAAGTAAGAAGAGTAGAATACTCAATGAGCTAGGAAGCTACGGCAAAGAAATTGAGCTGATACAATTCCACAAAGGAGAGTCAGACATGGCAGTAGCATGTGCTTCTGTTATAGCAAGAGGTATGTTCCTTGAAGAGATGGAGAAGATGAGAAAGAAATACAATTTCAATTTTCCAAAGGGTGCTTCGGATGTCATAGATAAAGGGCAGGACTTTGTTAAGAAGTTCGGTGTAGATGAATTGGGTAATGTAGCAAAAATATCTTTTAAAACAACAGCTAAAGTTCTACAAACTAGACTTTAGTTTTCTTTTTGTCTTCCCTTAGAGATTTAATAAGTAGAAATCCAAGTGTGAGTATTATTACTCCAGATATTACAAAGAAGTAGGAGCTACTCTGTTGAATTTCTTTAGATATACTGTTTTCATCTATCCCATTGTAGAAGAGTCCCAGTACTGTTCTAGGATATATTAAATCAGAGATATTCCATTTATCTATCACAATTGTCTCCTCGATGATATCGTTAGGGTAGAGTTTCTGTTGTTTCTCATTAATTTTGTAGTACATAGGAGCATATTTCCCCTTATTGTTGTAAATCTGTATCTCTCCATCTGGAATTAGTACATAGTTTGTAATATTTTGGTATATATATCTTACTTTGGCATCTTTCAAAAAAGGTATGCCTCTATCTACAATTTCCATACTGATTTGTGCAAATTCAGAGGTTATACCCTTAACGTCTCCCTTTTCAACGACATGTAGGACTACTAGATGTGAAAGGTTGTCTACTGCACCAACAGAGTTATCCGAATCTAGAAAACCAGAGTCGTTTGTCTGTTTAAGAATAATTAAATTGAAGTAGGTGCCAAGAGGTAGATTTGCTGCGACAACTATTTGGTAGCTTAAACTTAGAGTAGAGTGTGGTTCTACCCTGAAGGTATCTCTATCTGTTTTCACAAACATGTAGCTTTCATTTGTAATTATGCTACTGGTTTTAGGGTTGTATCCTACGACAGTAGGAAGGATATATATTTCCTTGTTTGTTGTGTTTGTGAAAAGGATTTTTGAGTCTACTGTTTCTCCTGTACTTCTGATGGTCTGATTTATTGCAGGAGAAAGAGTATTTGCATTAACAGGGGTTAATGGGAGGAGAAATAGAATGGAAATAAATCCAATTGTAAATAATTTTTTGATACTCACCACTTTTATTTTGGTACTGGTTTATACTCTGTTTTTTTCTTCTTAGCAGTCTTTATGATTATGACAATGAATGTGATGATTAGCAAGATAGCTACGATATATCTCCATGGAATAACCCAAAATGAAGTATCTGCAGTTAATGGAGCAAATCCTGGTTGGAATGTGCGGTATGTGGCTACTAATTTCGCATCAATTGGACCTAAAACAAGCTGTTTGTCTTTGGTTAGGAAATCCCCGAAATTCCAAGATGTCTCGTAATTTCCAGTATTTTCTCGCATAATACTTTGAGTGTTTTGGTTGAAAGGTATTCTAGCAATTTCCTTGTCAAACATATTTGTTAGTACAATCTCTCCTATAGGGGAGATATGTGTATCTCCAAGGTTTTTAATTCTTGTAGTGAACAGAACATTTGGGAATTCATAGAAGTTTCTGTCTGTTACAAAACTAAGTAATTCTGCATTCTCTACGAAATCTTTACCAATTTTTATGAGGATAGGGGTTCCAGAGGCAAGAGTAGAGACAGTACCGGTTCCAGCAATTGTTTGATCTTCTGTTTGAGATTTAAATGCAATTATTACATTGTATTCTCCTTTTGTAGCATCCTTAGGTACGACAATATCGTAGTATATTTTTTCATTTCTGTTTGGAACGAGTTCAATCTCTTTGCGATCTACTGTAATCCAGGAAGCTGCAGAGTAGAGGTTTTTAGCTTCTTCCTGCTCTGAAAGGAAGATTGCTGTACCAGGTTGGTTCTCTATCTGTCTGAAACCTGTTACCAAGACATCGTAGGTCATTGCCGTGTTCGAAAGATTCCACAGAACTATTTCTCCATGGTATTTGTCTCCTGTTTGGAGGTTTAACATCTCAGATGTTGGTGCTGTACCTATGGATAGTGGAGCAGCATGGATTGCTAATGGATTAAAAAGAAAAAAGAAAAAGAGTACAGAAAATACTAGGGCTGCAAAATATATTATGTTTTTAAGGTATGGGGCAGCATGTTTATTTAGTTTTTTCATTTCTAGACTAGTAATATCCACCACACACATAGATTACGCTCTCTTGGTAGCTTCCTGCAACTGCACTGGCACCAGCTCTGGCACCATATGTAACTGTTGAAGTTTCGTTCGAAGCTTGTGTAGCATTCTGGTAAAGAATCATTCTAGCACCAGCAGGTAATGGGTCCAAAGCACCATAAATTCCCGGTGTAGCATTAGAGAAATTTGCTACTACAGTAGCTTCAGATGCTCCATCAGGATCTGAAAGTGCGATACCAAATCCCTCACTTCCGGCAGCAGTAATGTCAACTGTTGTAGAACCTGTAGAAGCTATTAAATATGTTGTTGCATCAGATTTGTAAAGACCAGCGTCGGTTCCATTTCCTGTTCCATACGCAGCCCAGTAGTATCCTGCGGTAGTTCCAGAGGTATCAGTTCCAATTGTGTGTGTACTTGCTGTGGCATATGAACCTCCTGGATATAGAGTCCCTAAGTTAACAGTATTTGCACTAATTGTACAGTTTACAGATGGGGTAGCTGAAACGGTTGCAGATACAACAACAGTATCGTTTGCAATTAAGGATACTTTCACAGTACTTGAATCAATGGTTGCACCACTCTTTGCTTCTACAGTTAGTTCGTGAGCTCCTGTTGTGTCATCTGTACCAATTACACCTGCAGCTGTTCCGTTTGCGACTTTAACACCATACGTAGTACCAGCAGTAAGAGCACCAACGGCAGAGATTGTTATTGTGTCGACTGAACTTGCACCACTACCTTGTGTACAGGCAGCGGATAGGGTTCCAGAAGTTGGTAAGCCTGCATCGATTGCCCAGTCTGTTGTTGCCAAATCGGCGGCAGAAGCAGTCACGGCTGTTACTGTTAAAGCTCCAGCTGTTCTACACCACATTGCGTCATCTGCGTCAGGGAAGTAGATTGATACGGTTCCTGCAGTTGGAATATTGGTTGTAGTATTAATTGCCAAAACGATTTCCAAAGTTTCTGCACCTCCTGCTACATTTGCTTCTATTCTACTTAGATATACATATAAATCAGAAAGTGCTGCTGCTCTAGATTGAAAGGATAGGGTGGATACAAAGAATGTAACGAATGAAGTTATTAGAGCAATTACTAGAACGGATTTCACAACTCTAAACTTTTTCATATTTGGCAGTTAAAATAAATAGGTTTCTTATACACTCCAGATTACATTAACAAAACTGTTAATGTCAAGGGATAACCATGCAGCCTCTAGTATAATGGTACTAATACAAAATATATCTCCTCAGAGTAGTCTGAAGCAGGGGTTATTCCTGTACCAGCCCTAGCTTTTAGATATGCCCCAGTTCTACCTGCTACGATAGGGCCGTCTCCAGAATATATTTTGTTTGCTGTTGTTGATGCTCCTCCAACACTATTTATACTTCCAGAATAGTCTGTTGTAGCTGTAAGGTCTCCATAGAAAGGAGAGGAATCATCGTAATCTATATAGTAGCTCTGAAGGCCGAATCCCTCTGCACCAGTTACATCTAGATCTTCTGTTGATGAGGTAATTGTTTGAGTTGTTGTAGCACTGTATAGGCCTCCGTATTTGCTAAAGAGTATTACGGATACTCCTCCCACTGAACTACTATCTATATCTAACCAAGCCAGGCTCGTTGCTGTAGTTGCTGCAGCTCCTGCTATTAGTGCTGTGCCACTACTGAATGAGACGGAGTAGGGAGGTGCACTTTCTGTATCTATACCAGAAGATATTGCAATATCTATATCAAAAGAAATACTTCCTGCCGCTGTAGTGGCGGTTGCAATACTGCTGTAGTCAGATTGTGTAAAGTCTCCATGAAGAGCAGTTATTCTAATATAGTATTGTTTATTTGAATCCAGACCTTGTATATTAAAAGTTTCAGCTTCCCATACAGCTTCTGTTCTGTAGTCATTTATATTATGGTTTGCATAGCTTTCAGGTCTAAATGTAGAACCATCTATATATTGTATATCGCTTACAAAGTTATCCGTAGATATCTGTACACTATATAGAGTGTCGGGAGGGTTGATATTGTTATCTGTATCTCCCTGCCACATATCAGAAATTTCAGATGCAGATAGGGCTCTATTGAAAATAGATACTTCGTCGAGATCTCCTTCCCATGTGTAAACTGAGCCATAAAATACTCGTCCTATCCTTAGCGGATAGGTTGTGGCTTGAGCATTTACCGTTTGTGCCACAGGTGTTCTTGCAAGTTCGCCGTTAACGTAGAGATTGAGATATGAACCATCGAATGTAAATACGATTAAATTCCATTCAGCTCCAAAATTAAAATTTGCGATTGTAGTTGACAACAATGTAGTTCCATTTGAAATGGCAGCTCTTAATGTCCTTACAGATGAATTGTTCCCATACCAATCAATAAAATAGGAGATTTGTGGAGTACTGGCACTATATGCTTTATTTACAATTCCTCTATAATCAACATCAACGGTATCACTAGGATAACTTCTGTCTGTTTTTACCCAAACAGCAATAGTCCCTTGTGTAGTTAAATCTAGAGAAGTGTCGTTTCCAAAGTCCACATAATCGTCGGTTCCATCAAATCTTCTGGCATTTCCATATATTCCGTCAACAATTGTACTTCCTGTTGATACACCATTATTTATGTATTTCCTATCACAAGCATCATCTCCATCTGTACATAAATTGTCTGCACTTTCATCCATAGGCCAGTAACTTACTAAACCAGATGCAGAGGTATTGTATTTGTAAGGATTACTAGATATCTCAAACCTTGCTTTGTTGTAACAACCACCCGTACCACAAATAGCTACCATTCCACCATCCAGTAATTCCTGTGGACCAGAGGTACATGCTGTAGATCCATCTGTTGTAGTTTCGAAGCATTGTACTGTAGGTTGTGCTGCTAAAAATGCAGCAGAGGGATCTTGGTACAATCTGTAATTTGTAGAATACACTCTTGGATCTGCAGATACCTTTCCAAGACTACTAATTACACTGTAATTTGTAGAATCTCCAAGTCCTCCACCTGTTGCAGTTTTTGCTCCAACTATTTTGTAATTGGTAGAATCTAAATCTTCTGCAAAAACATATGTGGTAGAACAACCTACTATTATTAGTAGTATTGAGAGAGTTTTAAATATATTGGCAGATTTCATGCTTTAATGATATTGTAAATTAGTTTAATTAGTCAATTTTGTATGAAAGAAGCAGTTGTATCTGTAAAAAATCTCAGTAAAACATTTAGGATATTTAAAAGTAAGGGCTTTTCAAGTCTGTTTAGTAGAAAATATGAAGATATTAAGGCAGTAGATGATATTTCTTTTGATGTATACAAGGAGGAGTTTGTTGGATTCATCGGTCAAAATGGTGCCGGAAAGACAACTACATTAAAATGTTTAACCGGTTTACTTACTCCAGACAGTGGGGAAGTAGAGGTACTGGGGTTTGATCCAAAGAAAAGGAAGCATGAATTCCTTTCAAATATTGCATTAGTTATGGGTAACAAATCTCAATTGTGGTGGGAGTTACCTGCAATTGAGACATTCAAATTGAACAAGGAGATATATGAGGTAAGTGATGCGAGATTTGAAGAGATTGTTTTGGAAATGGTAGAACTTTTGGGTATAGAGGAGGTTGTGAATATTCCGGTTAGGAAACTTTCTTTAGGTGAACGTATGAAGTGTGAGATAGTGGCATCACTCATACATACGCCAGAACTTCTTTTCTTGGATGAACCCACATTGGGCCTAGATGTGGTGTCTCAGCAAAGATTGAGAGATTTCTTAAGGGAGTACAACAAGAGATACAAGGCGAGTATTATTCTTACTAGTCATAATATGGAGGATATTAAAGATTTGTGTAAGAGGGTAATCATAATAGACAAAGGTAAGAAGATTTACGATGGAAAGGTCGATGACTTGGCTAGAAATTTTGTAAAGAGTAAAGAGATTGTTTTTTCTCTTTCATCAGTAGCTACACATGGAGAGATAGAGCAGGTTGGTAAGATAATTGAGTTTTCTGGTTTGTCTGGAATAATATCTGTACCAAGAGAGAGTGTAGCATCGGCTTCTTCGAAGTTACTCAATACATTTCAAGTAGAGGACTTAAATATACAGGAACCAAGTTTAGAATATATAGTTAAGGAATTGTTTGAGGGAAGATATAAGGTTTAGGCTAAATATCTGATATAATCTCTATGTTTTGGAGAGGTGTCAGAGTGGTCGAATGAGACGGTCTTGAAAACCGTTGTACAGGTTTCTGTACCGTGGGTTCGAATCCCACCCTCTCCGTCTAATAGAAATATATGGAAAAAGATACAACTATAGTTGAGAATATTTACAAACCAAAAGATAGGGATGGTGGATTTCCTTCTGGTATGTCATATTTCAAAAAAAGATTCTACGAAATAATACCCGGACTCTTTGTTTGGGTTCTGTTACTACTTCCTCTAATTTTTGCAATCTTTAAATGGGAAGAAGCTTTGGTGATATATATCGCATACCTTGTTACGTACTGGGCATACAGAACTGTAAAGTTTGTTGTAGGAGGATATATAGGTATCAAGAGAATGAAGAGAGACATAGCTACAGACTGGATGAAAAAGATAAAGGAAGTGAATGAAAAACGATTCAACGAACTTAGATATGTGTATCTTTGTCCTGTGTATGCCGAAAGTTTAGATGTTTTAATCCCATCATTTGAAAGCTGGTCAGCCAATGATGTTGGTGCTGGAAAGATAGATGTAGTAGTTGCAATGGAAGAGAAAAAGAAAGACTTGCAAATTGAGAATTTCAAGATATTGCAAGAGAAATTCGGAAAGAAGTTCGGTAGTATGAGATATTACATTCATCCTGCTGGTATCCCAGGAGAAATATCTGGAGTGAAAGGAGCAAACATTAATTGGGCTGCAAGACATTTAGTAGATGATTTGAACAAAGAGGGCAAAGATATTGGGAACTATCTATTAGCATCATGTGATTCTGACCAAAGACCACACCCTAAATATCTCTCAGCTATAACATACAAATATCTAACTGTTGAAAATCCAGATCTTGGTTACTACGCTACTGCAGTACACACATTTAACAACAATATTTGGAATGTACCATCAATAATTAGGACACAGTCAAATATGCTTTCTTTGGTAATACTTCACCTTTGGGTATTAACAAAAAATCTTAAAGTCCCATTCAGTCGGGAATCCATAAATGTAAGAGAAACATTCTCTTCGTATGTAGTAAACCTCAAGACATTGAGAGATATAGAGTTCTGGGATCCAGAGATTCCAAATGATGATACCGCCTTTTTCTGGAACACAATGGTTAGATCTAAGGGCTTGGCAAAGAGCCATGAGGTATATATTCCTACATACAATGATGCAGTAGAGAATGAGACATATTTTAAGTCTCATGTTTCTTTTTACAAACAGCAATACAGATGGGGATGGGGTATTTTTACTTTACCAATATCTATGGCAGTACTCTCTGAAGACAAGAAGAATTTCCCAGCACACAGAAAATTTGCACTTCTTAAAACTATGTTTGAATATCTTTGGTTTTTAACAGTAGTTTTTGTACTAACATTTGGACTAAGTATAATGGGGTGGGTTAACCCGGGTTTCCAGTTCACAGGATTTGCATACAATCTACCAAGAATTCTCAGTTATGTATTTACTGCTATTATGCTTTCCAATATTGCAGTAGTTATATATAGAAGACAACTAACACCAGTTCCAAAGGGTTGGAAGTGGTGGAGGCATGTATTAGATTTCTTAGAAACATATCTTATTGCATTTAATATGCTTACTTTCTCTTTTATTCCTTACATCCAAGCAATGACAGAAATGATGGTGGGTAGTGGAAGATTTAAGAGAAATTTCTATGTAACTGAGAAGGTCAAGATTAAAGAGAAGCGTTAAGTATATTTTCATTTTGTTTTTCTAAGATATTAGGAATAATCTTTTAGATGCATTCACATGCTTTCAGTTTTGTTCCTTTTTCTTTTCAACCCACTAATTGTTTTCGCTGACGATTTCAACATACAAGGGGATTCTTCCTCTAATTGGTTTTTCCAAGCGACAGCCTTTACTGTAGAAGAATTTCCAAAACAAGAGGTTGTTTTGTACGATGAGACTCAAACTCTTGGAGACAATACAAGTAGTGTTCTAAATGGGAAGAGCATCTTTTCCCTCACGAATATGGGATATACAAGAAGAATCCCTGGAATTGCAGACAAAGTGTATGGTCCTCCCGGTACTCGTGTTGATGTTTTGTATTTTTACCAGAACAATACTGGTCATAGTGTAGATATTAAAGAGATTGCTATACCCCTAAGCAGGAGTATTGTTCTCAATGGAGATTTAACAAAAATAATTAATGCCAATGAGGTAGTAGAGGAAAACATAGGTTTCCTTTTCTCGGGGAATAACCTAACAAGGGGAGGCAAATACAAACATTACGATGGGATGGGAAGTGTCACGAATGGGGCAGGGGGAGGTTTTCTTCTAGATAGCTGGTATATACAGAATCCTCTGGATGTCGAACTTTTAGAGGTAGATAAAGATTCGGACAGAGTGAATCTCAAAGTAAAGATAAAGAATGTTAGCGATGATGAATATCTTACTAATTTAAACTTTAAGCATAAAACACACGAAGAATCATTTGCACTTTTGCCTAAAGAGGAAAAATATATTGAATATTCTTTGGAATATGATGGAGATACTTTAGAACCATTTATAGTATCCAATCCGAATGTAAAAGAGATATGTTCTGTTTTAGGCGGGAACTATTACCAATGGACATATACGGATTCCATATCTGTGTTTGCCAAACGAGAAAATGGTAAGTGGGTAGGTGGAGGATATGTACAACCAGTGATAGAGAGTCTATGTATAAAAAGAATAGGGTATGTACTTAAATCAGAGGAAATAGACCTTGCTTCTGAAGATGTTTTAAGTGTTACAGATAGCATAAAGAAACTTCCTCAAACAAACAGATATCCGGGTTTACTCTTGTCTTCCTTTGTTGTTCTGGATCTCTTTCTTTGGTATGCTTTTCTTAGAAGGAAGCATAAATATGAGAATAAAAATAATAATACCGGATTATGTACAAAAAGTAGGAAGAATGCTCGGAAAAGAGGGCTTTAACTGCTATATAGTAGGTGGTGCTATCCGAGACTTGGTTATGGGTAAGATTCCTCACGACTACGACTTAGCAACAGATGCACTCCCAGATGAAATGTTGAATATATTTCCTAAGTCAGTTTCAATTGGTGCTAAATTTGGCACTGTGATGGCACTAGTACAAGATAGTAAGGGTGAGACTCATGAGGTTGAGGTAACAACATTTAGAAGTGAATCTAATTATGTAGATGGTAGATGGCCAACTAGTGTTAAATTTGTAGAGGATATAGATCAAGATTTGGGAAGAAGAGATTTTACCTTCAATGCAATGGCTATTAATCTTTCAGACATAGAATTAGATGGTGTAGAGGTAGAGAAAGAGGTGGAGATATATGATCCATTTAATGGGTTAGAAGATATCAAAAACAAATTAGTTCGAGCTGTTGGTACTCCATTGGAGAGATTTAAGGAAGATGGACTACGAGGATTTAAGGCGTGTAGGTTAGCTGCTCAATTGGATTTTGAAATAGACAGCGAGACTTTTAATGCTATCAAGGAATCTATCCCTGTTGCTTCTCAAGTTTCGATGGAGAGAATTCGAGACGAATTTATGAAAATGCTACTTAATTCTTCTAAGCCATCTGTTGGCATTGAGCTTATGAGGCAGACCGGTCTTCTAAACATCTTCATGCCCGAACTCCTTGAGGGTGTAGATGTGGAGCAGAAGTTTTACCACAGTGACGATGTGTATTGGCACAGTCTTCGGACATGCGACAGTGCGGAAGATTCTGTTAAATTAGCAGCTCTTCTGCATGACATTGGTAAGCCAAGAACAGATATGGGTAATGGTCACTTCTATGGCCACGATTCTGTTGGTGCTGACATGGCAGAAGCAATAATGAAGAGGATGAAATTCCCGCAGAGTGAGATAAAGAAAGTTCTTCTTTTAATCAAGAACCATATGTTCTACTACCCATACGTTACAGAAGAAATGTCCCAAGAAGATGCACAGAAGATAGAGTTAAGGGAGTGGACAGACAGTGCAGTTAGAAGATTCATACAGAGGGTAGGAATAGATAATATCGATGAGCTCTTCAGACTTCGTATGGCAGATGCTCAGTCGAATGCGAAGACATCTTTCAACCCAGAGGAAATAACCATATTACAAAAAAGAATCTCCGAAGTTCTTCACCAAGATATGGCTTTAAAAATTACAGATTTGAAAGTTAGAGGTGAGGATTTAGTTGCGATTGGTGTTAAAGAAGGTCCTCAGTTAGGTTCAATACTGAGAGAATTACTAGATATTGTCATAGATGATCCAATGTTAAATACTAAGGAAAAACTTCTAGAAAAAGCTAAACAATTAGCAAACATTTAATTTTTTACTTTTTAATATGAGAAGAATAGAGAAAAAAACACAACCTTATCTTTTTGAGAAGGTTCTTTCTGGGGAAAAACAGTTTGACTTGCGTATCGCAGAATTTGAATGTGAAGTAGGGGATACTCTAGTACTACGAGAGTGGGATCCTGAAAAAGAAGAATACACCGGGAGAGAGTTA
>Ga0209318_1000466_pt1 | contig 39641 bp, 55 predicted proteins | sample RifGroE1_FD_183999 | JGI IMG/M metagenome (GOLD analysis project Ga0209318, IMG submission 183999) | Groundwater microbial communities from Rifle, Colorado, USA - Groundwater E1 (SPAdes) (version 2) | ecosystem: Environmental > Aquatic > Deep subsurface > Groundwater | place: Rifle, Colorado... | reverse complement strand
AGGTCATTTGGAACATAGAAAATGGGGCAGGCTTGAGTATAAGCATGACATATAAATGTAGGAACGGAGGTAAACGGGGGTGGCCGGGTACCCCCGGCAGGAGGCCAGGGCTGAAGGGCGCTGATCGGCCTGGAATGGGGCATAATGGGCTGTACTGATTAACTACCTTTCTAGGTTAATGGCGCAACGTGCCGATAAACAACGGTTATGGTGTTTTGGCCCCTATCCCTGCCACCTTGCCACGCCCTTTCCCCCTCCCGGCACACCCTATTTCCACCCCTGGAATATAGCTAGATCGGCCACCAGAGCCGCCGCGCGCGCATGAACTTAACATAATACCCCAAAACGATGAGCCGCCCCTCTTTGTATTCTCGCTTCTCCGCTGTTTCGCAGCCTCCTGTTTTCCGGTTGTTTCTTCCCTTCAGTATCTGATACTGTCCCATTTAACCCGTTTTCGGCTGTTTTGGCTGTTTTGGGGATGCGCTCGACTTCCAAATTTGCCCTGTACGGCCTTTGGAGTAGGCAGGACATAGGATAGTATGCCTTTATTTAGCCTTTAACCGGGGAACCCCCAAGGGAAACCCCGGAGGCTAAAGATTGGATGTATCTATAGTATGGTATGGAAGAACAGCAGCAGGGGAAACGCGACTTTTGACGACACAGCCCCCAAGGGGCAACCTAAGCTAAAGGATAGAGACATATGGAGATGATAGAGAATAACTCTAAGGGGAAACGCATCCCAACACGACAAGGGATTGAATATATCGCTACCTTGATCAACCGCCAGACACAGGAGGCGCAAGAGGTTAAGCTACTGGAATCCTCTATCGGTTTCACTTGGATCGACCAGGACGGCAACGACCTAAAGGACATTGACCCACAGCCCCGCTTTATTCTGGCAAGGCGAGAGCTTGAACGGAAATATCTTTATACCCATGAGATCTACTGGCCACTGGCACAGCCACGGAGCCGCAAGGAAAAGAATGATATGTCCTTCTGTCTCCATCTTCCGCCATCTCTCGCATGGGAATTGCGCCTGATCGCAGGATTATTAGGCAAGACTCCAGGTGCAGCAATCCGCGATATGCTACAGAACTACATCCGCCCTGGAACCCTCCCACCTCTTGACCAAGCATTTCTTGATAAGATCATTGCCGACTATGCCCGAAAGTGTAAAAAAGACTGACACAATAGCCACTTATCCACAGCTTTTCTGTAATATTTCCCGACTCCCTTAAATATCCATATGTTACGCCAGTTTTTCTGGTGATAACGTGTTGACAAGTTGTGGACAGTTTCCCACTTGTGTCGGAATCCTTTACTTTCCCATTTTTTCCATTTTATAACCCATTGAATATATTGCGTTATACGCCTTGAGTAATTGTGGCATGATACATGCTTACATTTAAGGTATATACCAACCACGGAGGAACCCATGGATATTTACAAAGAGATGATTGACGCCGGGATTGAAGTTTCGAGCCATTACTCTGATTTGTATGTGCCAGTCAACGAAGTAACAACGGCCATTATCAGCCGCTATGAATTCAAATGCAATGTGACCCGGTTTAGATCGGCCATAACTGGCAAAGCTATGTATGATATTCCTTTTGCATTTACGCCCTATTGGGAAAGGAGACAGAAGTAATGAAACGCGCCACGTTCAAGAGCTTGACCGCAGCAGAAAAGAAGCATCTGGAAGAAGTCGCTGATTGTCGCACGCTGGCAGCATTCAAAGAGACTGCAAAGCATCAAAAGATTTACCGCGACCAGATCGGCAGCATTGAACCCTGTTATACCTGTAAACACATTGCAATCAAATTAGGCTTGGAGGTTTAGACAATGGAAGCAACCACAATGACACAGCCCTTGATTACCACAGTAAAACTAGGTGATGCGCTCTTGACCGCGACCCAGGACGGAAACGGCCTTGCTATTGTCATTTACACAAAACAGCCTGTAAAGGTTGAAACCGTCATTTTGGAGGATTAATGGAACTCGTAACCATCGGCGGAATTATTGTGCTTGTTTGGAGCGCATACCACATGATTAAAGGGAGGTAACACGAATGAACGCATTGACAAAACCGACACACACACCAGCCCCATGGATAGCAGTTACCCAAGGCCCATTTATCGCCACGCCTGATAATAAGGTTATTGCAAAAGTCGTATGCATGTCAAATGAAGGCAATGTTTTAAACTGTCAGACGGCCAGCCCCGCAGACTATGAAACCATCGGGAATGCACTCTTGATAGCAGCAGCGCCGGAACTCTTGGAAGCGCTTGAAGACGCACAACAGGCACTTGCACACGCATTGCACCGATTAAAAGATGATAGCTCGTTTTCCACATCTATCGCGCTGAAAGGCGCAGAAGAAAAAGCTCGCCATGCAATCAATAAAGCCAAAGGAGGCAACTAAACCATGATTGCTAAACGTATAGCAAGAATAGACGAGACAATAAAAACCTACGTTAGCGAACGCGACTACACAACAGCGGATTTCGACGTGGAAGATACAGACATTATCGACCTTCTAACCGATTTATTGCACTGGTCCCAAGCCAACGCCGTTAACCTGAATAATTGCCTTGCTATGGCGACCATTCATTATGAAGAAGAAAAGGAGGATTAAACTATGTCAGAGATCGCATTAAACCCGAAACAGCTTGAGACGCTTCTAGCAACGATGATACCCGCCAGAGAGCCGGTATTGATCCAGGGAGCGCCAGGGACCGGCAAAACGGATGTTGTCAACCACGCGACCGCACAAGCAGAGGCAACCCTTTTGCCTGTGTATTGTGCCACGTCAGACCCTACCGACCCGAAAGGGTTAGGCGCAACTTGGTTTGATACCGAAGCTAACCAGCAACTTGCTGATTTTATCCCTTTTGGATTCCTCAAACAGTTGATTTCAGCCCAAAAACCGCTTGTCTGTTTCCTTGACGATGTAGGAGGCGCAGCGCCAGCCGTCCAGCTTAGTTTTATGAATCTTGTGTTAGCTCGTCAGACCGGCGACGGGACACCGATTAGCCCTTTTGTTACGTTCATTGCAGCAACCAACAGGAGGCAGGACCGCGCCGGCGTGACTGGAATGCTTGAGCCGTTTAAATCCCGCTTTACAACTATCGTAGAACTCCAACCCGACCTTGACAGCTGGTGCAACTGGGCATTGTCCAACAACATGCCGACCGAGTTGATTTCTTTTGTACGTTTCCGCCCGAACCTTTTGCACGACTTCAAGCCATCCCCCGACCTGTTTAACAGCCCTTGCCCCCGCACTGTTGCCAACGTAGGCAGGATCTTAAACCTCGGAATCGCCCAAGAGCTGGAATACCCCGTAATTGCAGGTGCAGCCGGTGAAGCCTTTGCAGCCGAATTTTTAGGTTTTTTGCGTATCTGTCGCAACCTTCCGAACCCTGACGCGATCTTGATGAATCCCCAGGCAGGAGAAGTACCGACCGACCCCGCGACCCTGTACGCCCTTTGCGGCAGTCTTGCGAGGAAGGCCAGCGATAACACAATTGATCGACTTGCGGAGTATTGCGACCGTTTACCCGCTGAATTTTCGGTCCTTTTGATGCGTGACGCTGTGAAACTTGCCCCGACCGTTACCAGTTCACGCGGATTCGTCCGATGGGCCAGCGTCCACAGTTCGCTTTTAATTTAACTTGTGCCTTTATGCGTGGGCATGTTAACGTAAGCGAGTTTCCAAATACATGCCCGAGGTGAAGAAATGCGAAGAATTGATTTAACTGGAAGAGTGTTCGGACGCTTAACTGTTTCAAGAATCGCCCGAATTGACAAAGGTGTGATCCGTTGGGAATGCCAGTGTAATTGTGGAAATATTGCTATTGTATCAGGCGGCAATTTACGCACCGGGACTAAATCATGTGGTTGCCTGATGCGTGAAACTACCGCCCAAATTCACCGCACACACGGTTTATCAAAAACCCCTGCTTACCGCACTTGGCTAGCAATGCGTAGACGCTGCAAAGACCCAAACGCCCGACAATACAAATGGTATGGGGAGAGAGGAATTACAGTTTGTGAGCGTTGGGAATCTTTTGAAAATTTCCTTGCCGACATGGGAGACAGACCAGAAGGAATGACCCTAGAACGCAAAGACACCGCCGGTAATTACGAGCCTAGTAATTGCATATGGGCCAATCAAAAAACACAGATGAACAACATGAGAAATAACCGGCTTATCACTTTCAGGGGAGAAACTAAGAACTTGAAACAATGGAGCGAGTTTTTAAGCCTTTCCTATTTCGCGTTAATGGCTCGCCTCGATAAATGCGGATGGACAGTTGAGCAGGCATTCACAACGCCGATTATGACGCCACAAGAGTCAGCAAATTTTAACAAGAAAAGAATCTAGCTTGACCGTTTATTGAGCCGTTAAGCCTCTTAACGGTTCAGATAAGCAGTCACAGCCACCAACTGGACATTATCGAAAGGGGGATTCATGACATGGTACGACTTAGGGAAAGGAGGCGAAAGGCAGCGCCCGACCTTTGCGACCTCGTAACAAAGGGCTGTAGGATGCTCGAAACACCAAGGGGAGCCGATTTTTTGATAGACCTGTATTTTGCAGTAGATAAGCGCCCCTGTCAGTTTTGCGAAATCAAATGCAACGTATTCAAACCCCGGCAACAAGACCGGAGACGAAAGGAGACAACACAATGACACACGTAATCAGCAAAAAAGCCATGCTTGCCCGACTCTCGATATCAGTGTGGAGTGCAAGACGCATAGACAAAACCGCCACCGCAAAAGTAAAAGAGGAATATCAGACTTCAAACGACGCAGGACGCTACAATAAAGCCCTTATCGCCACCAATGCCTTAAAGAAGGTACAGAGCGCAGCAGGAGACGCCCGAACTTTTCACTATGCGCAAACCCTCCCTTGGAACGACGACGGAGCACGCATTTTGCCAGCCGCGAACTTTTTTGCGTATTCCGAAGGGATGCGAAAGCATAAAGCCGCATTTCAGGCAGCAGTCACCGAGTTTTTAAGCGAGTACCCCGCATTAGTCGAGGATGCTAAAATACGCCTCAATTCCTTATTCGTACAATCTGATTACCCTTCAGCAGAGAATATTGTAAGCAAGTATTCCTTTGAAACGCAGGTTGACCCGCTTCCAGATGCGTCAGATTTCCGCGTAGACCTTGGAGACGCCGAAGTGAGCAGGATAAAGGCCGAACTTGACGCCAGAAGCCAGCAGGCACAAGACGCAGCCATGAGAGACGTATGGAGCCGCCTGCATACCGCAGTTTCAGCAATGGCAGAACGGTTAAGCACTCCCGATGCTATTTTCAGGGATTCTCTTGTTGGAAATATCGTTGAATTGGTGGACCTGTTACCCCGCCTCAATATCGCAGGAGACGCCGAACTAGACCGCTTGACTAAAGAAGTATCGGCCAGATTGACCGCATACGAACCCGACACATTGAGAACTGACAAGAAGACCCGGCAAACCGTTGCAAACGATTGTGCCGAGATCATGAATAAGATGGCAGGCTGGATGAATGCAGCCTAGCCACACTGACGAGCCGTAGCGACGGCGAAACCGGGAGCAATCCCGGTATGTGGATAACTTCTTGACACGGGACATATTCTGTCCTATTTATGGTGCATTGCAGTACATACCATTTAAGGAGAATACACCATGTCAACACACGTAGGAATCCCAAAGCCGCTACTAACCAAGATCGAAGAGGAACGCAAGGCAACAGGTTTAACCATGTCCGAGATCGTACGCCGCGCCCTTGACCTTTACTTTAAAGAAAAGGAGCGCAAGCAATGAAAGGTGAATCATTACAAAAAAGGTTTGACGATAAATATGTACCTGAACCCATGTCAGGTTGCTGGTTATGGGAAGGCGCAATATTTGAAAGAACTGGATACGGACAAATGCGCATGAATAAAAAGATATTTCTTGCTCATCGTATTGCTTGGGAATTGTACCGAGGCCCAATACCAAAAGGTGAAGGGTATCACGGTATTTGTGTTTGCCACAAATGTGACAATCCTTTTTGTGTGAATCCAGATCATTTATTTTTAGGAAATCATTTAGCCAACATGCAAGACCGCAACACTAAAGGGAGAGCACCTAATCTAAAGGGGCAAAATAACCCTTTTTCGCGCTTAGATAACACTCAAATTATTGCAATCAGAGCAGACAAAAGAAGCCATACCGATACTGCGCTAGATTATGGAGTTAGCCGCCACACTATTGCACGTATCCGGCAATACAAACGCTGGAATCATGTTCCAGATAAGGAGGCAAACCAATGACAGCAGAACAGAAAATGAGAAAAGCAAGGAGTGCCCTGATCCTTGACCAACCGTTTTTCGGTTCACTCGCCCTGAAAACCAAGTTGATAGAGGATGACATGCTTTACATCCCGAACCCCGAGCAGCGCACCATGTGGACAGATGGAGTATCAATCGGCTATTGCCCCGCCTTTGTGGACTCACTACCGATTGACCAGCTGAAAGGCGTTTTGTGCCATGAAGTAATGCACCTTGCCAATGCTCACCAATGCCGCAGGGGAGAACGCGACCCGCAACACTGGAACATTGCCGCCGATTATGCAATTAATCCCTTGATCGAAGCCGCAGGCATGCAACTCCCGAAAGACACGCTATTGTCACCCGCCTTTGCAAACCTGGAAGCCGAAGCAATTTACAACCTGTTACCAGAGCCGCCGCAAGGCCCAGGACCGGGAAAAGGAAACGGAGCAGGCAACGGACCAGGGAAGCAAGGCAAAGGACCGCAGGAGCCAAATTTAGGCGATCCCGGTAAATGTGGAGAGGTACGAGACTTGCCAGGGAAAGACGGCCAGCCAGCAAGCGAATCAGACAAGGCGCAGAACGCGCAGGACTGGAAAATAGCGACGCAGCAGGCAGCACAAGCCGCGAAAATGGCAGGCAAATTGCCGGGAAGCCTTGCAAGGTACGTTGACGAACTATTAGAGCCTGTAGTCGATTGGCGAGAAGCGCTTAGACAGTTCATTGACCGCACCGCCCGAAATGACTACACCTGGAAGCGCCCGAACCCGCGTTATTTTTCAAGGGGTCTTATCCTCCCCTCACTCTACAACCAGGAAATAGGAGCGGCAGCCACCTACCGTGATACATCGGGGAGCACGTACACTGATCAATTCCAAAACCAATTTGCAAGCGAACTCGATGATATGATGGGGCAATACAATATGACCGTTATTGACTCTTGTTTCGACACGCGGATTACTCAGACCGAAATTATAACACCCGATATGCGGCCGCTTAAATTGACCGCTAAAGGAGGAGGAGGCACCGACTTTGCCCCAATCTTTGAACACGTCGCCACCCTCGAAGAGCCCCCGGCATGCATCATCGTTTTGACTGATATGTGTTGTAGTTCATTCGGAACTGACCCAGGAATCCCGGTGCTATGGGTTAACCTTGGAGGCTATCAAGCCAACCCTCCCCCGTTTGGAGAGGTGGTACGCATCCGCGCTAGTGCATAAATATCTTGACCGCCCCTTTAATGATAATGTAAATTGCACGTATAGTTTATTAAATCATTAAAGGGGTGCACTATGGTTGTAACAATCAATTTGCCGAAACAAATGGTAGATAAGCTAAAAGAAGAGAAGAAAGAAACCGGCCTTGCTGTATCCGATCTGATCCGCCGCGCCGTCAGCATGTACTTTGACAACCGGGGAAGTGAGGCCAAAAAATGAAGTTGTTTTGGGAAAAAGTAAAGAAAGGACCAAGGACAAATGATTGTTGGGAGTGGTTGGCAGCTAAGAATAATAAAGGGTATGGGAGATTCGACTTTGAGGGCAAAACCCAATCAGCGCACCGCGTTGTATGGCAACTAACATACGGCCCGATACCTGAAGGCGAAGGCTATCACGGGACTTGCGTTTTACATAAATGCGACAATCCTTCTTGTGTTCGCCCTGATCATCTGTTTTTAGGTTCCAATTATGACAACCTTCTTGACAAAGAAGCAAAGGGCAGGGGCAACCACGGCAAAGGGGAAACACACAGCCGTGCTAAATTGACCGATGCACAAATACTTGAAATCAGGGCAATTGGTTTATCAATGTTCCAGCGTGAGATTGCAGAAAAATATGGTATTTCAAAAAGACACGTTGGCTACATCTTGAACAGTAAAAACTGGAAACATTTGACTGAACTCCACAAATACCAACCTACCGCCCCAATAAGAGGTAAACGAGTAAAAGAAGGGGAGCGAAAAGATTTTAGCTGTTCTCTTTGCGGTAACCGAATACGCGACAAGATTATTCATGATAACGACAACGCATACCACCCGAAATGTTATAAACCGGCACATAAGGACCAGCCATGAAAAATAAAGGTCATTTTTGCCCGTTGTGCAAAACACATGGCTTCCCAAATCACTGTAGGTCGTGTGGGTATACCCTCGAAGAAGCAGAGCAGGTCATCATCGAGAGTTTGAACGAGGAAGAGAAATGAAGAAACCGATTATGCTAAGGGATTGCGTTTGCCTAGAACTCGGTCAAATCAACCCAAAGTGTATTACAACAATCCCTTCACTGTGGGCGCATCAAACGGTGCCACTTTTACGATTCGCCGGCCACGTTTACCATGTGATTGTAGTCAAAGATTCAAACAATGTCGCCATGAGGCGTGTCTATTTAATGGAACTTGACGGAACACGCTACCTCAAACGACAACGAACAGTATACACCGGCATTAAAGGGACTAAGAACTGGCAACAGAAAGCGTTAATAGCTGCCGGTCACACGAAAGAGGACATCACCGCCGCGATATGTGCCGCGAGGTTGAGGGGGGAGTTTTGAAGATCATCAATTGGATTCAGTCTCATCTACTACTGATAGGAATGGCCTATATTTTAGCTGAGACTGTGTATTACATCACAAGGAGGGTAAGGTATGAGGAGACGCGAGAAGAGGACGCTGATCGGAAGTTTGATAGCACTGGCGATATTTGCCGCACTGCTAGTAAGACCGCCAGAAGAAACGACGAGACATGAGGGGATAGTTATCAGCAAAAATGGAGAACCCGAGAGTTGCATTACAGCTTGCCATGACAAATAAAGAAAAGAGGTCGAGGATAATTCCCCGGCCTCTTTTTTCATTTCACAGTTGCGTCCGGTCAAGCGTGTACTGAATGTTGTCCAGCGCCCTTTCGATGGCATAGAACCGGGACCGGAGTTCAGCAAACAGCGGCGGGTATTCTCGCTGCGGTTCTTCCCCACGGCATCCAGCAACATCACACGGAGGCGTTGTTACCATCAACAGTTTAGACCCCACCCTATCAGATACCATTTCGGCGCGTTCTGCCAGTGCTGCGGCGTACTTCATGACCTCTTCTGCTACTGTCGGCGACGCTTTTAGTGCTGCCGCGTTGCCACTGCCAATCGTCGTACCAGTTTGTACATAATTGTCCATCATTTACTGTTTCCTCCCTTAGTTGTTGTTACTTCCCCATCGCCCATTCTTTAACTTTCCAGGGGTTAAATTCGTACAGCCTCCCCTTCCCCTTGTCCTCTTCGATCAAAAATCCTTTCGGCATATCAGCCGGCGGATCTCGTTTGAGGCGTAATTCAAGACGACGCCCTTCAGTTATCGCAGTGTTGCACAGTTCAATCAAGTCCTGCTGACTCATATCTCCCCCCAATTAGCCGGTCACGTTTTTTACCACAACGCGCCCATTCTCCGCGCTGCCAGCTTGTCAAGCGGTTGCTTCATCCTCTTCGCCATCGCCCGTGTCGCTGTCAAGTTGATCTGCTCTTGTTCAGCATCCGTCATCACCTTTTTGCGCTGCTTCCTGACAACCTTTTCGTGCCTGGTAGGTCCGAAATGCCTCAGGTGATACAACCGACTCTGATGATTCTTCTTGCACCGTGTGCAGCAATACGGGTCAGGGTATGGGGCTAGGGAGTGGCAGGGAGGATTGTCGCAACGCTTGTAGATGTTTAACGCACCCATTTTATTTTTAACCCTTTTCCTTTTGTTGGATCGGTACTTATGCCAGTTCAAGCATTCTGCCTTTCTTGCAAAGTTTGTATAATGCCTGGTTATAACTCTCTAGCCCTTGATGTTGATAAGGGGGCGGATATGATGCTTGATTTCCACCATGTCGGCCTGTTGCCGCATTACCTGGAAAATGTCCTTGTACGCGAAAGGCGATTCATCCAGCGTCTCAGCGTCCACTTTGGCAACTATCCCCCGCATGGTATCGGTAAACTGCTCCACGGACAGGCTACGCTGTGCCGCTTTGCGGCCCAACACCCGGCCCGCCCCGTGCGAACTCGACCAGAGCGCGGCAGGGTTGCCCTTTCCTTCCACGATGAAAGAGCCGTCCCGCATGTTACCGGGGATGACTCCCATCATTCCAGCCTCGGCGTGGGTGGCCCCTTTACGGTGAATCCACAGCCCGTCTTTCAGTTCGGCGTGGTTATGGTTCCGATTTATCAACCGGCCCCAATCGGCAGAGCCTTCGCAGTAATGCGCCATTTCCCGCACTACCCGCTGGATGATCTGATGGCGGTTCTCCAGGGCAAAAGCAAGGCAGAAAGCAAGATCGTCAATGTAGTTGCGGCCTTCTGCCGAACCGACGACAAAACCGAAATGCCCCTCACGAGCCTTGCCGTCCCCGGATGCCAGTTTCATGTAATGGGTTGCTACGGCGTGGCCGATCCCCCGCGAGCCAGAGTGAATGATGATCCAGATTTCATCCTCTTCATCGTGGCCGATTTCAATGAAGTGGTTTCCGCCACCTAATGAAGCAAGCTGCTTCAGGCCGTTCTTACCAAAAATCACGTCAAGAGCCGCAGAGTGCGGCAGAGCGGAGTAATCCCACACTGAATCTTTCTGGTTGTGGCGAAAGCCCACCGGAACGCTCCGATAGATGCTATTGAAAATCTTTTCGGCGTTCTCAGTCACGTCTGCCCGTCGAAACGAGGTAGGCACGGCGCACATACCGCAGCCGATGTCATAGCCCACCCATGCAGGTAGAATCACACCATCGGTCGCAACAACAGCCCCGATAGGAAGCGAGTACCCAGCGTGAGCGTCAGGCATCAGAGCGCCTTTGACGGCGAACGATTGAGACATTGCACTTTCAAACTGTTCCAGTGCTTCTGGTTCGAGGACTTCCGCAAAAATGTGTGTGTCTTTCATGGCACCCTTCCTTTGTATGTAGTTTCGACAGCGGAGGTTCGAGTTATAACCAACGCTGTCCAGCGGTCAAGCCGCTGACGCTCAAGCCGTTATCACTTCCTCTTTTGCCAGCACTCCACCACCGATCCCCCCCGTTGCCCATTCTGCCGTATCCTCGCCGCCCATCGGCAATGTCGAATATCAACGTGGACATGAGGGCGGGTGCAAAGTCCGCCAATGCAAAAGTCGCAGGTCACTTTCTCCATCACTCCCTCCCTTTTCAGTTTCTTCCAAATTTGCGCCATAACACGTTTGCATTTGCCTACCCTACCACAACCATTCACCCTGTCTCAAAATCAATTCCTGCCTCAGCCTCGTTCGTCCCTTGCCTATATCTGACCCTTAAACACGAACCCTTTTGGCGATTTCTTCCGCTTGACGATTTCCAGGAGATCCTTTTCGTCAAGCAAGGTCGCAAGTCTCACTTCCTGCTCAGTCCAGACGCGATACTTCTGCTCGTTCGGCTGATCGGTCCAGACTTGGCGCACTTCAGCGGGATTGCAGACGAGAATCGTGTCATTGAGTAGGCTTAACGTGGTCATTGCTCCCTCTCCTTGAGCCAATCAATGACGAGATTCAACCTGTCAACCTGCAATGAGCGTTCAGCGGTAAATTCCAAGTCGGTAATTTCGTCTCTGATGCGTTCGAGTTCTTCGATTAGCGGCATAGTGTGTCTCGTAACTCGTCGGCCTTTGCGTGGACTTCTTCTTTGTCGGCGCTGACAAAAATGATGGAGTAGTGGGGCGTTACGCCTCTAAGCACTTGTGACATATTCATGGATGCTTCATTTTGTAACCTGCCGATATGAAACGCTTTTTGACTCCTACAGTAGCTTAATGCCCACATGATCTTTCTCCTTTACTCAAACGGATAGGTTAATTGGTCCGACTCTTCGCTGTAATGCTTGTTCTGCGTCTCGTCCTCTGGGTCTTTGTATCTGCCGGTCGCGTAATCGTAATGCAGCACAGCCAGCCCAGGTTTACCGTCGTTCTTGAAGCGTATTTTTTGAACGTGGATATGAACTTCTTTTACCCCTTCCCGCACTTCACGGTGAACGGTAAGCGCATTGTCGGCTTTATTCCGCCAGTTTGCTGAACCGGAAATGTCGTAAGGCGTTGGTACAGGATATTTCCCATCCTTGTCTTTAGCCAGCTTCGCAGGATGAGCAATCAACCACACATGGATGTTGTGCTCCCTGGCAAATCTTCTGATGACAGTAAGGCATTTTGAAATGTACTCCGTTTCTGAAAGTCCCATCGGTCGTTGATGGTCGAGTTCATTCCAAGGATCAATCACCAACCCTTTAATCCCAAGTCTGAGTATCGTCGTTTTTGCTTTCGCCAAGACTCCGTTCACCGTCAGTTCGTCACTATCCGGCAAAATGAAAGTAAACCTTTCCCCAATCCACCGCTTCGCATCGTCCTTTTCTTCAGGAGTCATGCGTTCGGTTGGTCCCTTGCCGAAAGGTTTACCAATGTACTTTTCGGCAATCTTCGCAAAATGCTGCTCAAGCGGTTGATTCTCAGGGCTGCAAATCGCAAACGTCCACCCGTAGTTGAACGCCAGATTAACCAGAATCGCATCCATAAATTCCGACTTGCCATGCCCCGGTATCCCGGTAATGACAGTCCACAGCCCCGGCCTCACCGAATACAACGAATCCATACAGGGCCAACCTACCTTAGCCCCACTCGGAGCACCGTTATTGTAAAGCTGATCGATCCTGTCTGCAAAATCAACCACACCAAAGACCCCTGAAACCGGATAAGGCCGCGCCATCTCGATACACTGCGCCAAGACAGCCTGTCCATGCTTTACCAAGACTTCGTTGGCATCCTTGCAGTCTGAAGGCCACTGTACCCGGTAACATCTTTCCCTACCAAGCCGCCGCGCCAATTCCTCTTCAAGTTTTTTCCCCGGCTCGTCACTGTCAACAGCCAAGATGAATTTCTCGACACGGTTGATCCACTCTTCGCAGTTTTCAAGGAACTCAAACTTGCTGGTATAGTCCTTAGCTTTCGGAGAAGGCGCACCGTCAGGCACAGATACAGTGTGAGGAAAGCCGGCAGTCTCACAGGAAAGCTTGTCTATTTCACCTTCGACCACAATGGCAACGCCGCTGGTCACGTCGTCCATTCCGTAAAAGATGCGTTCAGCCCCACTCTCTTGCCGAAAGTTTTTTTTCCCGTCCCGGCTTTTGATGTTGATAACTTCGCCGTTGCGGATAAAGGGGAACTGCATCACATCAACTTCAGCCTCGACCTGCGGCATCCAGACCTTTGCGACAATGATCTTGTTTCTGATAACCACTTCAGGGGGGATGCCTCTTTTCTGGAACCAGTCCAGCATTTCATTTTTCGGAGGCTTTACCGTGTACGAAGGCTTTTTATAGACTTTCGGCGTCCATTCCCACGGATTCGATTTCCGGTCAGTACCTTGCTTGAGAGTACCCGACCATGAGCAATGGTGGCAGTTCCAAATTTCTTCTTCGATGTTTACCGAAAGACACTTTGCCTTATGGTTTTTGCGATGCGGCGAACACTGAGGACAAGTGGTAGCATAGTTCCCTGATGCGCCTGGACGTACCTCAATTCCAAAGTCTGACCAGCTTTTCACAAGCACACCTCCAATTTGCGTTGCGCTTCCGGCTGTTCATCCTCCCATCGTCTGCCGCTTAACCATCCCTGAGCCATCTTTGGTGTATGCCCTTGCGCTTGTATCGTGGCCCGTTGTTTCGCGTACCTCGTCGCGCCTCGGATAATGTCATCGAAAACCTTGCGGGTTATTTTCAGATCAATCCAGACATCGGCAGCTTGAGCGCGGCCCCTTTTATCTCCGAAGGTATCCATAAACTGATTGAAGGTTGTCAACCTTTCCCCGGTCAGTTTCCGTTTCTTTGCGGTCAGATAAAAGTCTTCATTTTCTTGCCCTGCATCAAGCGATGCAGAAAAGGTTTTAGCTTCTTCTTTATTGTTACTGCTATTGTTACTGCTACTGCTACTGGTTATATCATTGCTCTCGCGTGTTATAACAGTGTTAGGCTCTGTTGTAACACTGTTAAGCTCTGTTTGTGGTTTGTTATAACGACTTTCCATGCCCATTTTACCGGCTAACGCCTTCTTTTCCTTGAAGTTTCTAGCCTCGTCTATCAGCTTTTCAGAAAATTCGGTGTTGTGAGTACAGGCGACAAGATCTAATGCGAGACGTAAAACCCAATCTGCTCTTTTTTCTTCAGGGATCGTAACAACCGCAGCTAAAAATTCGCCAGCATCAAGACGGTAAAAAAAAGGTTTACTCATGTGGCCCTCGTTTCGCTCATCGGCTAAAAAGAAATCCCCAAAGAGTGATGCCGCACTCAATGGGGATTCCCAGGCTCAAACCCGCAAGGGTCTGAAAGCCATTCTCGACTATCACGCTCGGCATAGCGTAGTCATATTCAATTTTGCCGCAACCTACCACAGCCATAATTAATGTCAAGTAAGATTTTGGAGAAAAAGGGCGGTAGGTGTTATCCGCCCTTCCCCTGTTGCGGAGGCTTTCCCCCCGCTGGTTGCATGTGACACCTCCCATTGATGTTTCCTGTTGGTTGAACATGACGCCACCATAATCCCGAAAAAAGAAGATTGCAAGAAAAATATTTACCGACTTGTAAAAAATACTTGACGTGGTAATTTAAACCATGCTACAAAACAATCACACACGAACGGAGGTATCAAAATGAAATTTTCAGGCGAAAGACTTGAGATGATAAGGGCTGGACGAAATATGTCCAGTGACGATTTGGCCGCAGCAATGGACGTTAGCCGTCAGACAATTCGCAATTGGGAGAAAGAAGAAATTGAGCCGTCGCTAAAAACCATAACAAAGCTGATGGAAATCTTCGGCGTATCTTTTGCGTTTTTTGTCCATGAAGAATCCAAAAAGGTATCGCAATGAAATCGCTCACACTCGAAGAAGCACTTGCCCTGCCGGATGGAATTTACCAGAACGTACCCGAGGATGTTTATCATAAACTGCCTTGGTTTTCGGCCAGTTACGCCCGTCAACTGATCGTCAATCCAGCGTCAGCGCAAGTGCCGATTGAAGAGAAACCTAGTCTCTCCCTCGGCTCAGCTATCCACGCCCTCAAGCTCGAAGGCCGCGATGCTCTCAATGCCCGTTTCGCTTTTGTCCCTGCCGATGCACCGAAGAAGCCGACTGTCACGCAGCGCAACGCAGCACGTCCGTCTATCGAGACAGTTAACGCGATTCATTTTTGGGACCTCTTTGAGTCTCAGAACCAGGGCAAGACGATCCTCTCCGCAGACGACAAGGTAATCATCGAAGGCGCGTGTCAGGCAATCGATACGCATCCCTGCGTCGTCAAGCGCAAGATGTTTCAATCTGGAATGAACGAAGTGACGATCATCTACACCGACCGGGAAACTGGAATCCGCATTAAAAGTCGATTAGACAACCTGGACGAGCCGTATATCAACGACCTCAAGAGCACGGCTGATTCGTCGCTGTTCGCGTTTCAAAGGTCGATTGAGAAGTTTGGATATAGGTTACAGATCGGCGCGTATTCCATCGCAGCAGCCTCAGTGGGGCTTGAAATAGAGGAATCCAGATTAGTCGCCGTGAGTACCAAGCCTCCGTTCACCCCGTTGGTAGGCCGATTTAGCCAGTATGCTGTTGAACGCGGTCAGATTGATTTCTGCCGCGCCTTAACTATCGAAGCTGAGTGCAGAGAGTTAGGCCATTACCCTAATTTGGAATTGGTGCCGCATCTGCCTTCACTGTTTGAAGTTTATGAAAAGACCTGCGACGGTACGTTAATCATCAAAAACGACTGTGATTTTTACCATGAATTTGAAGTACCATCTTGGTTGGCATAACTATAAAACTAGGAGGCACAATGGAAGCCCTCATCACCCTTCACGGCATCGAAATGGAAGTCCACTATGACTACACCCCTGCCTCAAAAGGTCGCAGTGAAGACGGCCTCAAGATCGAACCTGACGAGGAAGAGTTCGCCCTGATTGAACAAGTTTTCGTCAATGGCGCTGATATTTACGAAATGCTCAGTGACAAGGCGCTTGAACTGATCGAGGAAAAGATATGGGAGGAACGAAGGGGATGAGCGGTTTGAAATTCGACCAAGGGAAACTTGATTATTCCGTGATGCCGCTTTCATTTGTTAAGCCTCTTGTGCCAGTGTTCAAGTTCGGTGAAGACACCTACGGTTACGAGAACTGGAAGAAAGATTTTGACAACGAGAACCGCCGCTTCGTCTCAGCCATCAAGCGCCACCTGGAAGAAATCGAAGAACACGGACCTTTAGCTATTAACGAGAAGGACGGTGGAGTTTACCACGCAGCACAAATCGCCTGGAATGCTTTACGACTGCTATGGGGAGCCATAAGGAGGGCTAACAATGTCGAGAACGTACCGCAAGGGCCAGCAGATTGAGAAGTTAATAGACTGTATCGCCTACATCTACGCGAACGCTTACTTCTTCTGCCACGACAGGCTTGTTACCTCAGACACTATCAGGACGTGGAGCGTGAACAGGATCAACGGGACGATTCGTGATAGTAGGATGTTCCTTGCGGAGAGAAAGACATGCTAGCCTTCCTCAAGAGACTATTAGGTTATCGAGACTGCGGCTGCAACTGGTTCATAGCCTGCGATGAGTGCAGCGATAAGTTGGACAAGAAGGACATTACATTACGAGACAGGAGGAAGTGATGACGACAGCAATTCAGGAGTACAGCGCAACCGAAGCAGCATTGGCCGAGTTGAAAACAAGACTCAGCAACGTGACCTATGACGTGACCACCACTCAGGGCATGGACCAGGCAAAGAAAGACCGCAGGGAACTTGTGACTCTCCGGACGACGCTTGAGGCAAAACGGAAAGAGATCAAAGCCCCCGCCTTGGCTCATTGCCAGTTGATAGACGCGGAAGCGAAACGCATCACGGCAGAACTTGTCGCCCTTGAAACGCCTATCGATGACCAGATCAAGGTAGAAGAGAAGCGCAAAGAAGAAGAGAAGCAGGCGAAACTTGAAGCTGAACGCCAGCGTATCGCCAATATCCAGGGGAAGATTGCCAAGATTCAGGGAGCACCAGCAGAAGCGGCACTGTATCCTTCCGCCACCATTGCTCAAGGGATAACCAACCTGAACGGCATCATCGTTGACGACTCCTACGGTGAATATAAAGGTCTTGCCGAAACCGCAAAGGCTGATGCACTCGCCAAACTTCAGGAAATATACGACCGCAAGAAAGCCGAGGAAGACGAAACCGAACGCCTCCGAATTGAGCGCGAGAAGTTTGAAGCAGAGAAAGCCGAGCAGGAAAGAGTCAGGAAGGCACAGGAAGAGGAAGCCGCCGCTAAACTCGCCGCCGAGCAGGAGGCGTTCAGGCTTGAGAAGGAAGCACATGAAAAACAGATGGCCGAGGAACGCGCAGTCTTTGAGAAAGAACGGCAGGAGCAGGAAGCGAGACGACTTGAAGCAGAGCGCCAGGAACGCGAACACCGGGAAATAGAAGAAGCAAAGTTGAGAGCGGAACGCGAAGCAGAGGAAGCCCGTCTCCGCGCTGAAAAAGAAGAAGCTGACCGTATCCAACGGGAAAAAGAAGCTGAAGAACGCAGGATAGCAGAAGAGAAAGCGACTGAAGCTGAAGTCGCCAGGAAGAAAGCCGAGGCCGAAAAGAAAGCAGCAGAGAAGGCAAAGAAACTGGCAGAAGCCCGATGCAAGGATGCTGCGACTGCTTTCAAGAAGATCCTTGCCCTTGCCAAAGATGAAGCATTTTCCGCGCAGGAGCGCCTTGCTCAGATAGAGCTTGTCGCTGAAGCCAACATCTGAGCATTCTAAGCATTAATCTGAGCATTACCATAAGGAGAAATACCCATGAGTGACGTTAAGAACGAAATGGTAGCACAACCACAGGGAGGCGCGTTAGCAGTCGCGGAAAGCCAAAGAGCAATTGCTGAAGTGCAGGCTGCAATGATCCTCGCACGACAGTTTCCGCGAGACGAGAAGGTTGCCCTTGACAGAATGCTGGTAGCGTTCCAGCGTCAAGGGCTTGCAGAGCAGGCGCTTTATTCGTATAGCCGGGGAGGAACCGAAATTACCGGCCCTTCTATCCGAGCCGCTGAAGCTATCGCTCAGAATTGGGGCAATCTGCAATTCGGCGTAAGGGAGCTTTCGCAACAGAATAACGAAAGCACTATCGAAACATTTTGCTGGGACGTTGAAACCAACGTGCGGCAAGTCAAAGTTTTCCAAGTCCCGCACGTTCGCTCCAAGAAAACTGGCAACGTGAAACTCACCGACACAAGGGACATATATGAGCTCGTCGCGAATCAAGGTGCAAGAAGACTTCGCGCATGTATCCTTGGAGTCATCCCCGGAGATATAGTCGAGGCTATTGTCAATCAGACCGAGGAAACATTGAAGGCCAAAGCCGACACATCCCCTGCCGCACTCAAGAAACTTGTCGAAGCGTTTTCAGCGTACAACGTCACGCAGGAAATGATTGAGAAGAAAATCCAGCGTCGGCTTGAAGCTATTACGCCGGCTCAAATCGTCAACATGCGGAAGATTTATAACAGTCTCAAAGACGGTATGAGCGCCCCTTGGGACTGGTTTGAAGGAGTGAAGAACCCTGCTGATGCCGCAACCACAGATGCGATCAAAAACAGGTTTACGGATAAACCTACCGGCGAAACCACCATCTCTCCCGAAGAAGAAGCCGAGATCCGCAAGGCTGAAGTAGCTGAGTTCGGCACTGATTCCGAGAAGGAAGCCAGCGGTCTTTTTGAGTAACCTATGGACACCGATCTTTTTGGCAACGCGCCAACCAGAAAAGTGAAGTACAAGGCGAATGGTTACGCGGCACGTCCCGGCAGTGGACCTAAGTTAGAGTGTTGCAAGACGTGTAAACACAAGCACTCCAACGAAATGCGGTCAGGTAAGGTTCATTGGAAATGTCAATTACGCGGAAAAGATTGGACGAACAGTTACGGCACTGACATTCGCATGAGTTCGCCGGCTTGTTCAAGATGGATACCGTTGATGCAGCCACTTTACTGCAAAGCAAGACCCTGCACCGTGAGTTGCCATTATTACAAACTTGCTCAATGCCCTGACCATTTACGAAAAGCAGTGTTATTCGCAGCACAATCAAAGGAGGTAGCAAATGCAATGTGAAAGACTGGAAACGTGCAAAGAAGCGGGGTCCGATTGCACGCAGGAAGGCGGCGAGGGGAGAGAATTTGAATGCTTCAGTCCCATTACCGGCTTTACCGCAGGAGACGAAACAAACGAAGTCAATGGTCTTGCCGATCATTCCAACTCCATCCCTGAAACGACGGAAGCCGTCTCAATAGGCAACACGTCCAAACCGTTCACCCGTAAACTCCCTGTCAAGCTGTCGCAGGAAGAGTTGTCGGAGAACGGCGAAGAGATGTCCCGCCTCATCAGCATTTGGACAAAGGCAAAGCTCGACAAGAAAGCCTATGACAAAGCCTCGAAGCGCCTGATCGATGATACTGAAAAAAGCTACGTCGAGATTGCCGAAATCGTCCAAGCCGGCTGCGAAGAACGCGACGTGCAGTGCTACGCTGAGTTTGACGTGCCTCACGGTGTTAAACGCATCATCCGTTGCGACACTTACGAGGAAGTCGAAACCGTGACCTTGACCGCTGAAGAGTTGCAGACTGATTTCAACTTTGCCGCTGAACAGTCGGTCAGTAACGTCAGGGATCTCTTTTCTCCCAAAGAAGATGATAGCGAGTGGCCTGACCCGCCTGAAGTGGAGGAACAATGATTACTTTCTTCGTCCCAGGTGTCCCGGTTGCTAAGGGCAGCGCAAAAGCCTTCGTCATCAAAAGCAAGGCATCGGGAAAGCATAGGGCAATCGTCACGCAGACCAACGGTGATAAGCAGAAACCGTGGGCATCGATGATAGGAACCATCGCTCAGATGCAGAACATGCCGATGATGTTTGGACCAGTTAAACTGTCGCTCACCTTCCACATGCCGCGTATCAAAGGGCATTACCGCGCCGGTAAGAACAGTGAACAGTTACGCCCTGATGCTCCGGTATGGCATATCGTAAAACCGGACCTTGATAAACTCGTGCGCTGTGTCAAGGACGCATTGACCGGTGTCATCTGGAAAGACGATTCGCAAGTAGCCTTGATGCCGGAAGTGAAGAAGATTTACGCGGATTGCCCAGGGGTCACAATTACGGTATCCGAAATCAAGGGGCCGTGCTTGGCATGAGCATTACAAAAAGTGATTGTTTTAACTGTTGTTCCGTAAAGTGTACGCGTGTGTGCTCAAATACGGTATAGATTCAGACCAAGTTGCACAATTAGTATCCAACCTGATCGTGCCACAAAGAGAAGTCATCGACGCAATACGTCTTGCGTCTCTTGAGAAGGCAACCAAAAGGAGGAAGTAGATGAAAGAGTACATCGAAGCATTGCTTGAAATCGCACAGTCAGCCGAGGAATTTAAGCCGGCAGTCTCACAAACCATCAAAGCCGTACAAAGTTACGGTCCTGAAATCTACGGTTTCATGGAAAGATTCTGTCAATCTAACGTGGATCTCAAAGCCATGTGCGTCAAGCGCTACATTGAACAGCACGGTTTCACCAGAGAAGAGGCAATCCTGATGACGCTTGACCAATGGAGCGCCTTTGCGAAAGGGATGCAAAAGAGTCAGACTAAAAAATAACAGCACACCAACCAAGGAGGAAGCACATGAACAAGTTTCAGGAACTCAAGGAAGCAATCGCCGCCGCAGATGATGACGCTGTAAAGTTTTACGACAAGAAGAATAACGCGGCAGGGACCAGGCTGAGACTCGCCCTGATGAAAGTCAAGACGCTTGCCCAGGAAGCGCGGAATGAAGTGACGGCGCTGAAATCCAAGTAAAAGGAGAACGACCAGCATGATGAGAGCGAAGATGCAAATAGGACAAGTAAAGCGTATCGTAGGCGTAAATGGCGATACCACAAGTGAAGAACTGGCGGCATATCCGGTTTGCGGGAACGTACCCTTTGGGCCGAATGGCGAAAGCGAGGACAACACGTTTGCTCGTTACACGCCGTCTGGTTCGCTGACATTGACCGTGAACAACCCCGATCTTTGCGGGAAGTTCAGACCGGGGCAGAAGTTCTACGTGGATTTCACGCTGGCTGAGTAAACCGAAAGGAGGTGATGACCAATGCGCGACCCGACTGAATACCTGCATGTTGTTTTGAGAGACTAAGCCGCTATCGGCCATTAACAGAAAAGCCCTTGAGAAATCGAGGGCTTTTTTAATAAAAAGAGCCGCCCTTTTCAGAGCGGCCAATCCCGGCGAAGGAGGGAACGCCAGTAACTATAGAGACTCTTTCAAGATGAAGTTGTACGAGTCCAGCGTCAACGGAATCGCCACTGAACCATTCGTTCCGACCTTCACCTTGACCATCGTATTCGTTCCCGTCACCGTACAGGTAAACGTAGCACCTCTGACCTTCTTTCCTCCAAGCGTCGTAGAATAATTCCGCATCGTCTTCGTCCCGAGAATCAGCGTCCGAGTAAAGTCAGGGTCAAGCGTTGCCCCCTGCATCGGATGCGTCCCGTTGGCATCGGTGAAGACCAGCTTATCATAACCAAAGACGTTACAGGTCACGGAACTTTGCGACGAATACGGTGAAAAGCTGATCTTCGACAGTGACGTTGCGTGAAGTGGTGCGGCAATCAACAGAATCAGTGCAACAAGAAACATTTTCATGGCTCATCTCCTTTGTAGTAATGACTCGTTCTTCGGCATCGAGTTGGCAGCATACTTTATTTTCTTGAGGTTCATTTTCTGGATGCGTTTCTTGAACTTCTCGCGGATCTCTTCGCGTTCAGAGTCGGAAAGATTCTTGTTCTGCAATTCACTCTTTGCCTGTCTCTGCACTTCGCTGATTTCGAAGTCCATCCTCTTGAGGTTCTGTCCTCTCGTCAAGGCAGGGTCAAATCCGGAAAGATTGATGCCAGCCATTGAAAGACCCGCCTGTTTGACAGTCGCTTTCGGCAGTCCGAACTTGTCCACGTTTTCAGACAGAGCAGAATACAGTTTTCCCGCCGTTCCTCGTTGCGTCAACCAGGGAGGCATTGCCATCTGATAGAGGTAGCCGAACATCTGAGCAGCCTTTTCGGCAGGGTCAGCGTACTTATCGATGATAGGCCGTTGCGTGAAAGGATCGACGTTGGTCTTGAGCGCGACGATCAAATCAGGAAGAGGACCGCCCAGGATTCCAGACCCCCGCATCGCTTTCCACAAGTCGCCTTCTCCAACATCTTCGGCAAACGTAGTCCATTGTGTCCACGGAAAGAAGTAGCCCAAGTCTACAACCTGCCATCTGCCGGCGTCGTCTTTATAGGGGAGGAAATAGACATGCTGTTTCTCCCTGATCCATTCCGGCAACGCTTCTCTCAGCTTGTCAAGATCATCGTCGTCAACGTCCAGCATTCCCGCTACAGCCGCTTGCATCCCGTAAGCTATAGCTACATATGGGGTGAAGCGCCAGGGCTTTGTAACGGCAACCTCGACAAGACGAGGTAAAACTTTCGACATGAACGTAATAAAGGGGATGCCTATCGGCGCATTGCGGAGATACTTGACACCGGGAGCTACGAGTGAGTAGTCGAAGAGCCATTTATGCGCTTCCATTGCCGCCTCTTCACCAGATTTACCGTTCTCCATCTCGTCAATGATCTTTGCCGTTTTACCCATCGCCTCCATAAACTGATAAACATCACCGGTTGCATTGACTACCTTCGCCCCGGCAAGTTTCACCGGATTAAACGCCGCGCTTGCACCCTCTTTAGCCCCTTTCATATCAAGAGCCGCCAGAGAAGAAGCAAGTTTCTTCATGCCTCGCGTAAACCCGTAGTCTCTGTTCGCCATCTCCATGAGGGCTGTTTCAATTCGTGCCAACTCCGTATTCGAGAAGGTCGCTTCCTTGACACCGTACTTCTTAGCGACTTGCCAGTGCTTCCCGTTTGACCTGATTTCCTTAACGGCTTGCGCCATCCTGATCGGCACACGATACACCGGGATTCCCGACAGATTGAGCAGGACGAGGTTGGAGATAAAGTTCCTCACCTGTGCCGGAGGATTGGCAGCCACCTTCGCCCATTTCCACATGCCGGTCAGTTTCGTGATCTTCCCGCCCGTCCCGAGCCATTCTTCAGGCAGAGACTTTTCACCGATGGAGATGTTGATATTGCCTACCAGGTCGCTGTAAATCTCCTTCCGAACTACCAAGCCTCTAAGAGCGCCGTACTTCGCAGAGTCGGGCATCTGTCGGTAATCGTCAGGGAGTTTGCCGCTCACGTCTGCTTCGTCGGAAAGCCGCTGCATCCTGTCTGCAACTTCCTTCGCTTCGGCTCTATCTGCTTCGGGAAGATGCGGGATCATCTCCCTGATTCTCTTCGCTTCCGCAGCCAGCCAGAACGGAGTGACCTTCCTCCCCCCCAACGCCTTCCCTTCGTCGTTAAGAATCTGATCGGCCTTCTTCTCCCCTACCAGACTCTTGAGGTCTTTGACACCGCTCAACTCGTCAACAGACGTGACCTTTTCCTTGATCTTCAGGGTAAACGTCCCGTCAGGATTGAGCTTGTACTGAATATGCCCGACCTTCTTCCAGGGAGTCGGTTTGTAAACGACCTTCCCCTTTACGTCATCCTTGCGAGTCTGCTGTTTTCCCTTACCGGCCTTGATGTAGTCGGCAATCTTGTCGCTGCCGATAAGTTTCCCAAGAGCAGAAGACGTAACAGTGTGTTTCGTCTCGACCATCTTCGTCTTGTGAATCTTCAGGTCAAAAGAACCGTCAGCGTTCTTCTTGTACTCGACTCTTCCTGATCTCCTGACTGGGTTTTCAGAATGAGTCCACTCGATGAGAGACTTCGGCAACACCCATTCGCTATGCGTAGCGATTTCCGCCAGCCAGTCGATGATTGCCATGTCCCTCGAAGGAATGGAAAACGCCCTCGCCAAGAGATAGGCAGGATCTTTGATCTCCCCCATCTGCGTTCTCATAAACAGGTCGATTTCTTCTTCAGTCAGACCTTGTTCCTTGAGAGACTTTCGGAGGTACTTCTTCTTCGTGTAGGTCAGGTCGAGTTTCTTCCCTGAACCCATCGCCTGAAAGCCCTCTTTGCCCAGGATGTGTTTGAGGTAGACGGTAGGGAGGTACGCGCCCCGGTTTGCGTCCATCACGTCTTGAGGGATAAGCCCGTAGGCGACGAGTTTATCCCCGATGTCCTCGATCATCTGCTTCATCTTGATCGATTCTTCCCTGAGAGTGGGAGAGATGGTTGACGCATCACCCTGTTTATCGGTCAGGAACTCGAAAATAGCTTTACGGTCATTCTCGGAGGCTTTACCAAAGGTCTTCGTTATCTGATGCGTGAAGTCCTTGATGCTTGATAACGTCCCGAGAGTCTTGTAACGCTTCGCCAAGTATTGCTTCCAATTGCCCAATGTCCCAAGGCCACCGGGATTGTCGAGAGTGTTACGGACTTTCTCCAAAGCGGTTGTCGCGTGTTCCTTCATAACGCCATCGGTCAACGATTCGTAAATCTGCTGCATCCCGAGCATGTCAAGGGTCATTGAAGTTTGTTTCGACTCCGCTTCCCGCTCCTTCATTTCCGTGAGCATCGGCGTTTCAGAGACGGTTCCTGTCCCTTGCGGTTTCTTGCCAAAGGTCGGGGGAGTGGGGAAGAGTTTGGATTGATCGCCTTCCATCAAAGGCAGTGAAGATTCAGGTTCTTCCCCAAATTCAAAACTCGTATCCCCACCCTCTACTGTGTCTCTTTCTTCTGCTATCTCTTGCTGGACAAGCCGCTCGTCAGTAGTCTCAACACGATTCTCCGCTTCCTCGATGCGTTCCTTTTCATGCTTCAAGGCAGACTCTACCAAGCCTCTCTCTGCTTTGTTCTTCTCAGGAGGCAGTTTACCCGTCTCAACCGCTTCCGACATGATCTTCACTGCGTCAGCTTTACTGATACCCGTACCCCTGATGTACGGAATCAACGCGCCAAAGGTTGACCAGGTAGCTTCAGTCTCGTTTCCATCGACACTGATCTTGCCAAAGTCAGCATCCTTGACGTTCTGTAAGGCGGCACGGAGGTAGGGAGCATCGTCTTCAGCAATGCCCCGCGCTTCTTCGGCCAACTGCTTCTGCTTCGTCTTACCGACTTTCAACGCTTCACGATTCGCCTTCTGCTTCTCAGCTAAGACTATCCCATTGTATTTGTCAATTGCCAGCTTCCGTCTCATTGGATCGACTGCTTCAAGTTTCGTCCCACGAAGAATCTTCACTCTTCCCTTGTCGTCAACGAGGAACGTCCCTGCGCCCTTGATCTCATGTTGTCCAGGGGGAAGGTCGGAGAGAGACTTGATGACTACTTTGGGAGCCGTTTTGGACGCTTCAGCACTTGCTTTACTTTCTTCGGATGGCGCGGTTTCGACGGTCGATCCCTGAGGCAGCATTCCTCCACCTTCGCCTGTCGGGAGTGCGCTTGCTGCGCTGTCTGATACGCCCCCCCCAGGTTGCGCCCCTTCTCCGACTGGACGTACCATCCCTCCGGTTTCTGGACTATCATTTACGGAACCTTCGTTTTGCACTTCGGACAGACTTTGGTCGCCTTCAGCATTTGATGTTTGCACTTCGGACATTTCTTCATCATTGACTCCTTTGACCTGAAGATATTGATCCCTCGTCACCGGGGGAGTTACGTTGTCGATGTGCTTAACGGCGTCTTCCGCGCTCATCTCTTGAACAAACGTCTTCTTGTGACCGTACTCGTCAATGTTCGTTGTCTCGACCTGGAAGACGCCTTCACCAACGGCCTTCGTCTTCACCGTCACTTTGCCGTCTGCCGTCTTGAATGAGGAAGGGACTTGCGGAACAGGTTTCTCTTCGACAGTAGGGATGTCTTGCTTGTCCATCAACTGCTGCTGACGGTAGTTTTCGTTCTCTCTCTGCATCGACTGAAGTTCCAGGTCTTCGGGAGTCGGTGCTTCGGCATCCATTACCGGACCTTCGTAGGCTGGAACCGTCATTGCTGGCGGCTCTGTTACGGTCTGTACGCTTGGCACAACCGGCTGATTCCTGACTCTCAGAAGTTCTTTTGCAATATCGCTCGTCTCTTCGTCCTTGAGCAGATTCGTGTCAGTCGCCGGCTTCTGTACTGAACCAGCAACACCACCCATCATGCCACCACCAATCCCCCCAAGGATGCCAGCGTTGAAAGCTTCCAACCACCCTTCTTTCGAGAACACTTCTTTATCCGCGCCGTACCGCTCAATAAGCGTCTGAGCAAATTCGGTGACGCCTTCCGCCCCGCCTTGCTTGAGAGCTTCTTTACCACCTCTGACAAGGGCGTTGCGTCCTTCGGCAGTCTTGAAGAAGGGGGTCTCCTGCAAGACCTTGAACGCAGGGATCTTCGACAGGATCCTTAACTCAGGAATGACATCGAGTGCCGCCGCAGGAACCGCCGTCAACGCCGCCCTCAACGGTTTCTTGATGCCCTGCTCGGCTTGATCGGTATAGATACTCCCTGCTTCCATGCCGTAACTCGCAGCGCCGGCCCCGGCTATTGCCCCCCTTGTAACGGCTTTCTTTACCGTTTCCTTGACAGCACCTTTTGCCATGAGGTCAACAGCTTCGTGCTTGAGTTCGCGCTTGACGATTTCCTTAGCAATCGCCCTTTTGACGCCTTCTTTCGCAAGGCCGGCACCGATGCCACCAGAGACAACGGACGCAGCGACGGTCGGGACGAGAGCACCAACACCATGAGCCACGTATTTAGCAGCGTCTCCCGCGTCTTCAATGTCGGTGAATGAAGGGACTTCCGCACCATACGGCTTCAGTTTCTCTCCCCAGTAATTTATGGCGTCTTTGCCCACGGCACTGACCGCCTCACTGCCTATCGCATCGCCGGCCAACTTGGTAACTCCACCCACCATCTGAGGGAGTTGCAGCGCCCCTTGAGCGATGCCGGCACCAAACTCACCGATAAGAGAACGCTTTGGCTTTTCGACCTTGGCGACAGGTTCATCAGGCAACGAGTCCAGCATCCCGCCCTTTTCATCCGGTAACGAGTCGAGCAGTCCCATTTAGATTTCCCTTCCCATTTCGTCGTGAGTGAAACCCTTTGCCTTGAGTCGAGAGATAGCCTGTTGTCTTGTCGTCGCTCCCTTTATCGCAGCGGCAACGTCTCCTGCACTTGCCTTTCTTGCTTCCGGTGCTTTCTTCTGCGGTTGTTTCGCATTGAGGCTCGTCGCATCCGGCTTCCATCCATACGTCTCCATGCCGCGTCTCTCAAGCCCGTAATAGATAGCCCTTGCAGCATCGACTGTCTCTTTTTGCACCGTGACCTCTTTCGTTCTCGTCGTCTGCATGATCGGGTCGTACTCTTCAACGGTTGTCTTGGAACCAGCCGGCAGACTGGTAATCTTCTTCATGTCCTGCCACGCCTTGAGCATTTGTGTGTAAAGTTTCCCTTCGGCTTCACCCATCTTGGAACCGGCACCGGAGCCTTCTTTGTCTGGCTTGACCGGGACACGTTCCTTCTTCCCTTTGTTTGGGCCTGATAACCAGATAATTTGCCCATGTCCAGCTTCTTTGAAATCAAGTTTTTCTTCTGTTTTCGTCGCCGCTTTAAGCATCGTATCGGCAATCGCGCCGGGGATTTCTCCTGAAGCCACGCCGGGAGCAATCGCTATCAGCGCATCACGCAACGGGCCTTCCGGCAACGCTTGTGCGGCTTCCTTTACGGCTTTAAACGATTTGGCTGTCTTGTCATCTGCAATGGCTTGTTTCAGCGGTTCATCATCACCAAGACCGACTCGTTTTGCTTCAAACAAGTTAATCAACCCTTCCGCCGTTCCCAAATAGTCAGCTATCTGCGGGATGGTGATCTTCTTCACAATGCTGTCAGGGGCGGAACTTCTGTTGCCGGTCTTTGGATCAATGGTCATTGGGACAATATATGAACTGCCATCTTTCCTTGTGACCTTGAGTTCAGGGATAAACGACTTGTCGTTAGGGTCCATCGTGAAACTGACAATCTCTTTTTTCGCCGGTTCGCCCCTATCATCAGTCCCTTTATCCAACTGAGACGCAAAGACGTGGTTCAGACCATCTAAAAGACTAGGCATGTCAAACTGCGGTTTTTCAGGATTCGGCATAGCAGCATAAATCTGCCTGATCTTTGCAAGCTGCGACCGTCTCATTTCAGGCGTGTGCAGAAACGCAAACTTAGGGTTGCCTTTGGTTGCCGCAATGACTTCTTCTTGATCTGATAAGCCTAGATCTTTAAACCAGCCTTGAGGATTCTTGCGAATGGTAAACTCAAGCTCTTTGGCTTTTGCAATCTCGTCGGCTTTCCTTGACTTGTCCAACTGGAGTCTTGACGTTTCCTGAGCAAGAGCATTCGATTCCAACGCCGCCTTGTGACTCTCCGCGCTCATCTCGTCAAGTCTCGCCTGACGGTTGCGGTTGTATTCAGTTTCGGCAATCGCCCTCTGTTCTTCCCGGTCGCCACGGAAGATGTCGTTGACTGCTTTATAGGCGTTGGTGCCTTCGGTTACAGGGTTGACTCGCTCGAACATTTAGAATACCTCGCTGAGTAAGTAACCAGCAATCGCGCCGACAAGCATACCGACAGGACCAGCTACCCCACCATATGCAGCACCTTGAGCAATACCGATACCAGCGCCTATTGCTGCACCAGTGCCTGCACCAGATGCCGTAGTATTTACTTTTTGTGCTTTTTCACCTGCCTCAATCTGTTCATTCGCCGCGTCCCGTTGTGACTCGACTTCAGATGCCCGTCTCAAGCCCGAAATCGCCTGCCCCTGCATCTGTTGACCCGTGCCAAGTATCCCGCCCATTATTGGCCTCCCATGTTCTTACCCGAAAGATTCGGCACACCACCTAACGCGATTGCCCTGTCTCTGTCGGCAAGTCTCTGTCTGATTCTGTTCGCTGCGTCCACGACTGAGGTAGACCGATTGACACTGTTCACCCTGTCGTTCACCGCCTGCTGTTCGGAGGAAATCCCTACTCCGTAGCGAGAAGCCATGCGCTGCTGTTGTGCCGCCGCGTTGTCGAAGGACTTGTTGACGTTGGTCACAGCCTGAGTAACGCCTTTCGAGACAAGCGCGGGGTTGTTGTAGGCGGTTTCTTCGTTCATCATTTGCAGCGCGACAGGGAGGTAGGTACTCTTCCAATCTTCATAGGTCGCCCTGGTAACTTGCGCGGCCATGTCTGCTGCTTTGCCACCGTAAGTCAAAGGGTTGTACCCTGACCCACCGACGGGCAAGGCTCCAAACTCTCCCGGTTTCGCATACTGAGGATTCCCGTTGTAGAAATCGGTAGCAGAATAATCGGCAGCGCCAGGATACATATAAACAGGTTGCGCCATGTTTTACCCCTTTTGATAACCTACGTTCGGGAAGTACGTGTTCCCCTCGATGTTTTCAGGTTGCTTCTTCCAGTTGGAATAACCCGCCGCTCCCGCTCCCGCTACTCCCATGACACCGCTAGTAATCGCGTTGCTCACCTGGATGTCAGCGGCCTTTTCGCCAACGGCTTTTCTCAAAGATTCAGTTGCTAGTCCTTCAAAGCCCAACTTCGCGTCAGTCGCTTTCCCCATACCAATGTCTGATATAGCCTGCATCCCCTGAACTCTCTGGTCTTGCACGTTCTGGACAGCTTCGTTTCTTGCCCTGCCGGAGACTTCGGCCATGTTGGAAGCGATGGTCGGATTCTTTATCAGTCGGTTCGGGTCCATCCCTGCCGGAATCGCGGCCTTCTGCGCTATGTCGGCGTTGACCTGACCCGCCGCCTTACCTTCTTTGACTGCGGTCGGCTTCATCACGTCAGCAATGAACTTTCTCTCGAAAGGCCGGTACGATTCCATATAGACGTTGTACTGGTCAATGGCGACTTTCGCCGCTTCGACCTGTGCCGCAGTTTCGGGAATCTCTTTGGAACCGCCCTTGAAACAGATGCACCGCTCCATCATTCTTTCATAACAAGTGAAGGCAAGGAAAACATTGTGCGTCATCATAGCGCGGCTCCTTTTAACTGGTAAAACCTGAAGTTGGACGGCTCTATAGTCTTATGGAACCACGCCGCCCCTTTCATCCCCTTGCAGTACCTTTTAAAGTCTTTCAGTCGCAGACCTATCGTACTGGCACAATCGACTATGAACAGGACTGAACCATTTTCTACGTTCTCAGGTCGGCCACCATTCCTCGCGGTTTCCACGTCATCTATCTTCCAGTAGTTGCAGAAGGTCACGATATTGCCATTCTCGTCTCGCTCAAGAAAGAACCTGTTGTTGATTAAGGAATCGATCAATTCAAAACAGGTCTTGTTCGTCACCACGTATACCCCTTCGTGTGACTTGAGGAAACTGAAAACTTCCATGTAGAGGTCAAACATCACCATGTAATCGCCTCGACTTCTTCTTTTGTGCTTGCCGACAGGACGGCTTGTTTCCGTTGCCGCCACTTCTTATGTATTGTATCTCCGCGTTGCACCATAGTAACAAGCATCCCTTTGAGTTGTGCAGAGTTGAGCGTTGCAGTCGTCCCATCTTTACACGTCCAGTCAATCGACAGTTCGGACCCTTGTGCGGCCATTGCAGTTACGGTGATGCGCTGGATAGAGAGAGGATCGGAGTCGAAGTCTTTACCCATGAAAGTAAAGCCGCCGCTTTCTTCGGCATCACGTGCGTTTTTGAGGCGCGTCAAACGCTCAGACTTAATTGTTTCGATTGGAATGACCGGCTCTATTGTGGCTGGTGTGTTGTTTATTATATGCGTGGCATCCTTTGGGCAATTCAGGAAGAACTCTTCGCCTTCTCGACATTGCACCGAAACATGGTCTGGTGGACAGATGACAAACCGCAGTATTTCCCCTGTCGATATTTTATAGATTGCGGCTTTCATCGCTTCACTCCTAATAGACCAATATAGACTCTGAGGGATAGAGTTTGCGACCCGCCTCCCAACACTGAATAACTTGACAAATACTGGACGGTATACGTCTCACTCGACGCTGGCGAAACATCCAACCTTACCACCGTAGTCGTAGACACAACTCCCGTTATTGACAGACTATCGTAAAGCACTGACGCATCGGAATCCTTCACAATCCGAAAGTGTGTATATTGCGATTTGTCAGTAACAACTGATACAAGTATTTGTACCGGCTGGCCTTCAGAAGAAATAGTTGCTGATGTTAGCGTAGTCCAGACCGTAGCATTCAAAAAAGTCCAGTTGGCAACCTTAGATTCAGGACCGTATGCTACGCCGATAGGTACGGTAACAGCGTTCGCTCCTATTTTTAGTGTATTTACTTGAGCATCGCCTATTTTGGCTGTAGTTATAGCAGCGTCAACCATCTTTGCAGTCGTCACCGCAAGGTCGGCCATTTTTGCGGTAGTAACAGCAAGGTTAGTAATTTTAGAAGTGTCTACCGCTTCGTTGGCAATCTTCGCATTCTTTACAGTCAAATCACCAATAAACGCGGTCTTCATGTACGTGCCAGCAGACAGACTCACCCCGTCAACAGTCGTGGTAGTTGTCAAATGAAAGAAGGGCGAACCATCATCTGCATCGCCATTCGTCGCCACCGGGGCGATTGTGAACTTATCCGCAACAACGGCAAACTCGGAAGTGGGCGTTCCGTTGTTCAGCGTCGAAATCAGCCCGTAGCCGGTCACATACCCATTGTTGTCGATCTTGACGGTGTACTTGCCTTGGATGCCGTCGATTGAAGTAGCGTTGGTCTGAATGGAAGTAGTGTGACCGCTAACCGTGCTTTGAAGCGTCGAAACAGACGACGACAAGGCACTGTCTGCACTTGCTCTAGTGCTCGCCTCACTGATGATAGCTGCCGCGTTTGAGCTTACGGATGATGTAAGAGAAGAGATGCTTGATGCCTGAGAAGTATTCACCCCCTCTACATTAGTCACTCTTGTTGTCAGCGTAGACAATGCAGAAGCAGTCGCGGTCACTCCAGTAGTCCCGTTGTTCACCGTGGACTCAAGCGCCGTGATAGCTGAACCCTGCGACGTGTTGGTGTTCTCGGTATTGGTCACTCTTGAAGTGAGAGTCGTCAAGGCACCCGATGTCGCAGTTACTCCGGTAGCGGGGTCGTTGACAGTTGTTTCAAGCGCCGTGATGTACCCTGAATGAGCGGCAACCGTACTGCCGATGCCATCTACTTCGCTATCCAGAGACGTAAGACTCGCCGCTTGTGCCGAAACCATGTCAGCAAGAGTCGCGTAATTCCCAATCAGAACCCAATACGTTTCGTTCGTCGGGACAGGCGCGGGAGGCGTGTTGATTTCGAGAATACATTTGTAGATTGAATTGTCATAGGAAACGAGCGCACCCACGATGTAGGTTTCATTCACATCAAAAGGCGCGGTCGTGATTCCGTTGGCAAGGGCAGTCTCCACCCCTGCCTCGACGGAAATCATCCGGTCAATAAGACCGGTCCCTGTCGTGTCAATGAGGTTGATTCTGCTTTGCAAATCTCCGTACAGTTCGTTTTCGGTCAACTGGTTTTCGAGGATTTCGATGACATACGCAGGGTCATTGGCAGTCGTTGCGGAAGTCCCTGAAGTCGCGTTGAAGGGTCCAATTATGTTCGACCGGCTAATGACCCGCACCCAATAGTAATAGTTCACGGCCATTGACGCATTCGGCGGAAGGTCGGAGTAAAGCGTTGCTGTCGTCGTGCCGATCTTTACCGCAGTTCCCAAGTCATTAGTCGTAGAGCGCCAAATCTCGACGTAGGCGTAGTTTCTGAAGTTCACCGCATCCCACTCCAGGATGATGGTTCGGAACGCTCCTGTCGCCGTCAAACCGACGATAGCGGGGGGGATCGCGCCGTCATACTCGGAACCAGTCGCCTGAAGTGAAGAGTCCACCAGTCCCGCATTCACCAAGTCATTGACCGCTACCAAGCCCCCCTTCTTCTTTAGCGAATTGAAGAGGACGCGGAGCATGTCAAGCGCCCGTCTGGTATTCGGCTCCTGACTCGACGGTATGGTAGGGAGGTCGGGTAGGCTCATTTCATTTCCCCAACGCTTTCGGCAATGTCCACGGCATAGACGTTGACAGTTCCTTCGACTTGCGCGGCAATCTCCGTACCACGAAAGCCTAAAGGCAGTCTAAAGACCAGATTATTCAAGACAGTCTGTGTATGCTTCAACGTCGCGTCTACATAGAGTTTCAACGTCACAGGGTAGGTGTCGGCATAGACTCTCGCGCAACTCATGTTGATCGGTTTCTCGGAGACAAACGGCTTCGACTTCCACGTATAGGTCAGATACCCGACCCCGGCATCCCACTTGACTATGTTACTCCCCACCATAAGATAGAGTTCGCCGGTCGCGGGATCATGAAAGCCTGCCGTCGCCGTGATTCCCGAAAGAGTCGCCAGGTCTTTCGTCGCGGGATTAAAGATGAAAGTCGTCGTTCCGAAACCGATGTAAAGCCCTCCGTAGAAGTAGGCTTTCGTCAGACCCAACGCTTGCCAATCGTCTTTGGAAAGAATGTCCCTGGTAATCAGTTCCACCCCATTGACCCCGGCAGACATCAAGCCTCCGGTCGAAGGATAGGCAACGGCATAGCCCATGTCCACGACACCGAGTTTCAGCGTACAGGCGTAACCATTTTCAAGTCTCTCAATAGTCACGTCGGTCGGGTCTTGACCAGTTGCGATGCAGGGAGCACCGTCTGTCGTGACAAGAACCGTCATGCCATACGACCCAATACCCATGATGGTATCCGCTACCGGCCATCTCTGATTAAGAGGCCACGCATGAGGCTGATACGGGACCGAATAGCAGAGTTCGTTCCCTGAGTAACCGGCAAGACAGCCATTCGGCAGGGCAATCAAGCCTTTCAAGTCAGTCGGTGGAACGTCCCACAAGAGACTGTCCAAGACTTCGCCCAGGTCGGCTGAGTCTACCGTGTCTGAAAAGGTCGTTGTCGCCACCGCTACTGAACCGGCCAACTGATAGGCTGTATCGGAACTTCCCGTATTCGACCGGAAGATTTCCTTCGTCGCTATGTTGTAGTTGCCGACAGGGGCCACGCTCATGTTGGTGATGTCAACGCTCTGACCGGGAGCAACGTCAACGGTTACGGAAGCAGAAGACGGAGGGCCAGCTTCGCCATACGCCGAGACGTACCGATAAACGTAAGCCCGAGACTCCACAAGCGTCGGGTCGGGATCGGTAATACTCCCCACTACCGAGACGGTCGGGGCCATCGCCGGAGCCGGGACACCCAACAAGTAGGAGTTGTTCGGGTACGCCGTTCCTCCGGTGGTTATCGCTTCCAGAACCGACATCTTCGGAGCGCCGTCGCCGGTCCAGTAGATTCTTTTAAAAGCGTCGGTCGCCATCGGACTTTTAGCGACGTTTACATCAAGATCAACCCAATGCAGCCAGTATTGATCTTCGTAGAGATAGATGCTGGTCTTCGTCCCGACTTTCAAGGGAGTGTTCACCGTCAAGGGGTTCTTCCACGCTTCCAGAGAACCAGACGTGAACTTACAGTTTTGCGCCGTCACTGCCGCTGAGTCGGGTAGATAGTGAGGGTCGGCTTTCGGGATGATCCCGCCAAAAGGCTTCAGCCTAATTCGCATTCATCTCTCCAATGGTTTCGGCTTGAGCCTTACCGCCCATTGCTGCGACAAACTTCTGGAAAAACGCATCACTCTTGGCAGCATCGAGAACTTCGGTATCTTCGGAGAAGGCCCGATAGACGATGTAATCAATAAGAGGCGTCTCGTAGATGTCATCGAGAATCATTCCCGAAGAGATGTTGTCGATAAGAATCACCGCAGGAGCCGCCGACTGAAGGATTCTCACCTTACCGGGAGAAGCAGGTTGCGGCGGATAGACAAAAAACGTCTTCAGCAGTTTCCGGTCGAAGCAGTAATACTTGGGGGTCGCGTTCGGAGTCGCGGCCATCCAGTTCGGGTAAAGTCCATCCAGCACCGACTGTTCAACCGGACTCGGAACACTTGTGGCTGTCGTCCCATTTGACGCGACGTTGCTGATGATCCTGATGAACTGAAGACCAGTGACAGTCTGGACGCTCCCCTCGACCATAGTTATGACGGCAGTCTCGGTATTCGCATTCGGCTTATACAGGACGATTTCCTTCTGTCCGGAATTTAACCAGCCCAACAAATCAGCGTTATCCCACCTCACAGACCCCGCATCATTAAGGATCTTCCTTGCCTTGTTCATCACTGATTCTGCGGTAATCGTCGCCATTAGTTACCTCATACGTTGAAGTAGTCAGGGTGTGCGCCCCGCATACGTTGGCTGTTCTCATAGGTGTAGTGGAATCTGACGGTTCGCGGAGATCTGAAGGCAAGGATCTCGTCAATCATCTTGCTCATGATTGCCTGGAATTGAGCGTCGAGTAACGCGCCCATCCCGGTCATGCCGACTGCAATGATGCCTTCCTGCAAGACGTTATCAATCAGGCCATTGTAAGGAATGACGTTGGTCAACGCGGTAAACTTGACCGGCTTTTTGTAATACTGTCCGACGATAGTCAAAGCAGCACTCGTCGTCGGGAAGAGGGTCATCGTCGTTCCCCTCAATTCGTAAAACTGAGGTCTGCCGGCAGTCGTTAAGGAAGCGCGATATTCGCCCGGTAACGGGTCGAGATGCCAGGTTGACCCTGAGATATAGGGACGCTCAAAAAACCCCTGGAAATCGGTTGGCAGCGTCACGGTTGACGCATTCGCTAAGACCGCCTGAGAGAAAGACCCCAGGATGAGTTCGGATTTCTTTGTCATCAGCCTGCGGTAGATAATGTCCATCGTCATGTTCGCCGCAGTCAGGAAGTCGATCATCGGCGGCTTGTTGATTTTCGCAAACCTTCCGATAACGATGTCCAGAAGATCCCCGATAGACGTTTCCCCCGCCTCGCTTGCTTCAGTCGAAGAGAAGACCGTATCGTAACCGATGACTTCACTGGTCGAGACTAAGACAATCTCAATAGCAAACGGCCCCCCGGCAGGAGAATCAAAGGTTGTATAGTACCAGGACTGTTCCGTTGAACTGTCGGGGAACTCCGTCATCAGGAGTTGACAGTTGGCGGTTTCCACCGAGACAAACGATGTAGCCAGGAAGTCGTAGAACTCGCCTGAACTGTTCAGGAGCCTCATGTAAATCGCGGCATCTCCCAATCCCTTGTCGTACCTGAATGATTCGTTCATGGTCTGTCCTTTACGGTATAGGAGTTACTTTGTTGCCCTTGAGTTCAGTGCTCACGTCAACAGGCTTATCAACCGTGCCGTGACAATAGACGAGACTTCCATAAGCATTGACGGTCTGTGAATTGTAGGCGCATCCGGCAAGGAGTGTCGCTATCAGTAGCCATCTCATTTCACACCTTCTATCAGTCGATTCAGTTTGCTGTATTCGGATTCTTCTGGCGCTACCATTCTTCCCACAGTGTTCTCATTGACCTTCCTGAGACATTTTCTGCATATCTTGTTGCGCCCTTCGCCGGGGCAACCACAGGTGCAATAGACGGCATACACTACACTAGGGCCAATGCTTTCCGGCTCATAAACCCAATCGTGAGTGCAGGCGGCATCGCCTTCGTTTACAAGGCGCGTCACGTTTTCATACTCACAGGTATGCCTATCTTCGTTGACAAACTTGAAACCTTCCCATTCGGCATATGCACCAGAAGTTACCAAGAGAAGTAGTGCAACGATTACGTATTTCATTTCCTCAACTCCCATGTGGCCCGTACAATGGCCGTGTTGGTTTTAATAGGGCTTTCCCCCACCTCATGTCTCACGCCGGTTCCTGCCTCAACCTGGACGGTTTTTGGACAGGCGACGGAAGCGCAGCCAGTGAGGGCAATAAGCAGAAGCGATAACGGCAACGACTTAATACGAAGTCGCCGTTCATTCTTGAGCAGGGAGTACAGTTTATTCGGGCTGATCCTCGAAGGAGTGTAGCCCACCAAATAGCCAATCTGTTGCAACGCCGCCGCGCATATCTCTGAGCAAAACCACTTTTCTGCCGACTGCCAGCCAATAGGAATGGGAAGGAAGGAAAAGCCGATGCCTACCATGTCGTACTTCAGTCCGTCTTCTCCTTCACAGAACTTACGGATTTCCTTCTCCTGAGTCTTGTTGCAAGGAATGTCGATGAAGTCCCACTCGTCATCGGTCATTATCCCGTCTTTCCAGCGCGTCCCACCATCAGACTCGTCAGCAGAAAAACTTCTGCCATCGGAGAAGACGATTTCCGAATGAGAGTACTTGCCAAAAGTCCAGAAACAGATAATCCGGCTGTAAATGGTGTGGCACTTCTTGCGGAACGCTATCTTCATCATTCATCCCTCCATTGGCAATACTTGCAGCACGGCTCCATGCCATGCGCTTTGTTGCGTCTGTGGTGTGGGCAGTAGCTCATGCTACGTGAATCTCCCCAGCTTTCCATTTCGCTTGTACCGTTTTCCATCCGGCATCTTCGACATGAGGCGCATCGTAAATAGTTTTGAAATAAAAGCCCGACACCATTCCCATCTCCCGCGCAATATCGGCCATCTTCTGCCATACCGACTTAGGCGCTTCCCACCAGATACGGCCATCTCTCCGCATCGGGGCAAGGTCGGCGGCAAGTCCAAAATTGTGAGCCGATGAACCGGGACGAGCATTGGTCACAACTTTCCCCGGTGCCGTCCTTCCTTGCTTATACAGCTTGAGTTGTTCCGCCATCGTGCGCCTGCCAGAAGTGATGACCCATTTAAGCTGCGTCGCCATCTCCGTTGCTTTTATCAGCGCCTTGACCTTCTCCGCAAACTCCGGTTCGAGACTGTCTATCCTGCTCATACTATTTGCACTCCTTCCAGTCGCAATGCACCCATCTGTCATAGTTGTGATGTTCGCAGTGGAACATTTTTAGGGTCACGTTTCATCTCCAACAACTCGTCAATCGCCATCTGTAGCAACAGTTCGCACCGATCAACAATCTGATGCTCCCCCGGCCCATACGCCCAATCCCGCGCCATGTGGCAGAGGTTGACGGCTTCTGCTATAGCGAGCGGGACGGCTTTCATTTTGGCGGTATCCAGTTGGGGCAATCTCTTAGACAGCAACCGTATCGACGCTGATGTTCACAGGGATTCAGGCACATAATGTCACCTCAGTTTAGTTTCAAGAATAGATACCCGGTCCTTGATTGCTTGGACTTCATTCTTCAGGTCGGTTTCCATCTGCATCATTTCCTTCGCCAAGTCGTATCGAAGGTTCGGCACCTGAACGAACGACGAGTAACCCAGCATCGCTACGGCTACTGTCCCAATGGCAACGTTGATTTTCATCCACATAAGGATGCCTGAATGTTCCTGGCAGAGATGATCTTTAGTCGGCGGCATCAGCGGCTCCTTTAGGCGTAGTAGGTTTTGGGCTTCGGTTTCGGCGCTGGCTTCGGTTTTGGCTTAGTCTTTTTCATGGTGTCCTCACAGTGTTTGAAGTGTCGTTATCCGCCACCATGCGTCCTCCACGGTGATGGTGGGGTGTTACTGTTACCAAGTCCCGGTTATCTGCACGCGTTTCCATGTGTCGGTAGCAGTGCAAAGGTATAGATAGTCATTGACAAAGGTAAACGTGCCAGCGGTGCAAGCTGTTGTGGTGGTAGCGGGGGCTGATTGATTTGACATTCTCAGCTTTCCATCTGCTTGTATTCGCAGCCTTTCGGCTCTGGTCGCTGAATCAACAGGGGTGGTTTCAAATCGGATGTTAGTACTGTGATCGGTTCCACCAACATATTCATCTTCTGCATATGCCAATATTGCACCACCGTTTCTAGCTGTTGCTGCTGATTCCGTACCGGAAAATGAACCAAAGACAAGACCTCCCAAGCGATCTGCTGCGCTCGGCAACACAAAATCAGGCCCAGACTTAGCGTTGTTGTGGAACAGGTAGACCAGCCCACCGCCGGAGGCAAGAGTCTTCTCCCTTCTCACCATGAACTCTCGCGTATCTACCCCCCCGTAAATATCAACACCCTTCTGTGGTGTTATAGTGCCAATTCCATATGTGCTTGCGGAGAAGATCGCTGCCGGCACATTGTCCACGGTTGTCGTGATACTTGACCCGGTGCCGGTGTCTGAAATGGTGACAGAGGTATCATTGACCGCTATGCCGCTGCCGGTCTGGTCAGTGCCACAGGTATAGGTGTTAGTCGTTACGTCATAAAGAAGTTTGCTGGTGGTTGCATTGTCACAGTCTGGAATAGGATGTTTCACCGCCTGCCAGCCTAAAGTTGTTCCCTCACTGATGAACT
>Ga0209318_1000465_pt1 | contig 39671 bp, 53 predicted proteins | sample RifGroE1_FD_183999 | JGI IMG/M metagenome (GOLD analysis project Ga0209318, IMG submission 183999) | Groundwater microbial communities from Rifle, Colorado, USA - Groundwater E1 (SPAdes) (version 2) | ecosystem: Environmental > Aquatic > Deep subsurface > Groundwater | place: Rifle, Colorado... | reverse complement strand
CACCCGAGCGTTGCCGGACACCCGAGCGTTGCCGGACACCCGAGCGTCGCCGTACACCCGAGCGTTGCCGGACACCCGAGCGTCGCCGAACACCCAAGCGTTGCTCTCGTGTGAAAGATTTTCTTCTTTCTCGATCAGCCCGCCATGATCTCCTTTGTTGATTCCGTAAAACGGGATGCTGATTAGGGCCACCACCCTTTGCAATCCGCTCTCTTTGTCCTTGATAAGTTTGTATTTTTTCATCCTTCCTCCTTGCATCCTATTTCCCGCAGATGGCGTGGCAGAACATTGAGGGTCATTTGCTCACCATAAATCTGTCGGAATAGAACCCGTCCTTGCCACGACTTTTCGCCACTTCTATTTGCCTAGAGTAAACCTCGATGTCTTTTTTGGCTCGCTCGACATCGGCGACGATTCTTTCAAGCCTCTCAATGTCTTTGACCAATGATGCTTTACGATTCGCCAAACATTGTTCATGCCAAGCAATAGACATTTTCATTTCTCCCCCTTGTCCTTCTGCTTCCAGTTAATATCCTTCAACCAAAGTCCGCACGTTGACGTTTTGCGCTTATTGGTCAGCGTGAAGGCGCACCGGATCAGATTCCCGATTGGGTAGCCGTGAGCGCAGTTCCCGCACGTTTTAGCCTTGCTCATGCTCCCTCCGGCGCTACGGCGGTTAGGGCGGCGATAATAGCCCGCTTTGACGGTCTATGCCGCCATTCAAATTTATTGAGGGCCTCCCGATCCACCCTCGCCTGCTCACGGCGACCGGCGAGGTACATCCATTCACCAAAGCCGATGCTCACCGTAAGGTCGTTGTGGTATTTTTGTAAAAGTTCATTCAATTTTTCTATTGTCACTTCCCCACCTCCCCCGCCGCGATAACGGCGTCGGCGTAGTCCCACGCCATTCTGCCAATTGTAGTTTCACAACCAAATCCGCCCTTTCTTAATTCAGACTGCACGATGCCATTTAGCGCAGTAACCGCCAGCCTCTCCCGCTGCGCCCGTTTAATCATAGCGTCCAGTTCATCGTTGCCGCTGTCGGGTACGCATAGGTGGATGGCGGCGTATTCCTTTGCGGTCAACTCCACAGTGGTTACGATCATCGGTTTTAATTCAGCCATCACCCCCTCCTCGCCTTTCGGCATTTCTTACACTCCCACTCGCCCAGCGCATACCGGAGCTCGCTGGACTCCTTATCCAAAATGATGCACCTGAAGCACACCAGGGCGTTGCACTTCGAGCAGTACCGCAACTCATCCGTCTTGCGCCGGCAGGTGGCGCAGGTGAAGGGCTTAGGGCTACGCATCAGTTCACCAGCGCCATCTTGACATCCTCGATAGACCGCACAACGCTGGCGTTGGCGCCGGCCGCGCGGAGCTGCTCGAGCTCGTACTCCTGGATCTTCGATACCCGGCCGCCAGGCGCCTTGACCTCAAACCAGTAGCTCTTGCCATACCGGCAGGCGTAGAGGTCGGGGATGCCGGCGCGGAAGCGGTCGGACAGCTTGTAGACCTTGAAGCCGCACAGCTGCAGGTAGCGGATGATCTGTTTTTGGATCAGGGCCTCGCCCATTTTATCCTCCGGGTGCACCGGCCGTTGATTTTGCTGGCCAGGGCCAGCTCGGCCGGCGTGAATACTTGGTCATGGCGGACCCCCAGCTTGTCCAGCAGGGAGTCGGGTAACTCATAGAGCAGACCGGGGGTTTCGTTGATCATCTCCATAAGCTTGGCCCGGGCCTGCCCCTTGTCCCGGATCGGCCCACCGTTCCAGTGACATAATTTGTCATATACCTTTTGCTCGGTATAACAGGGTATAACAGACCCTATAACAGGTTGGGAAACCTCAAAACGCTGTACCGATAAGGGTATAACAGGTCTAACGGGTATAACAGGTATTTTTGCCTCGCGCGCGTGAGAGCGCCAGTCGTACATGATTTTTTCTTTCCCTATACATACATTTTTGGCTGTTAACCCTGTGATACCTGTTATACCCTTATGGTCACTGCGTTTCGGGGCATCCTGACCTGTTATACCCCCTGTTATACCCCTGTTATACCCCATCAAAATGTCTCCTCATGCTCGAAAAAGTTGTGGAAAAATATCAAATTGTGGATAACTCCGTTAATCCAGCGCTGTGTCCTGGTCGACGGGATGACCTGGCTCTCCTTCAAGCGGTGGATCGCCCAGTCCCCGCCGTTGGGGTGGCGCCGGCTCATGTACTCCTTGAGCGGCCCCTTAATGAACCCCAGGTCGTGGCCGTCGTTGAGCACGTAGCCGTAGACCTTGCCGGCCTTGGGCTCCGGTGCGGAGATCTTGCCAGTGAACTTGTCGATGCTCGTGACAAGGAAGTTGGCCTGGTTCTCCTGGTAGTAGTCGTGGATGTCACCCAGGATCCGCTCGGCCGACTTCTGCTTCTCCTCCAGCTGCCCGCGGATCATTTCAAACACCTTGGCGCAGTCCTCGTCGACGTCAAATCCGAGGTTGAATAGCTCATTGACCACCAAGCCGCAGGTCCATATCAGGTTGACCACCTTCTTGACGCGGCTTTCGACGGGGCTGAGATCGTTGTCGCCCGTCTGGATGACCTCCCAGTCGATCTCTTCCCGGTTGCGCAGGAACCATTCGATGAAGGCATCGGCCGCGTGGCCGTAGTTGGCCTGGATCTTGGCTGTCCACTCCTCGTACTGTTCCCGGGGCAGGACGCCGCCCCAGGGGCTTGTGGCGAACTCGATGACGCGGACCTGGGCGCCGGACAGGAACTCCTCCTTGAGGACCGGGGGCTCGCCGGAGCTGAACACGGCGCAGCGGAAGGTGCGGATCGGGGCAGTCCCGAGCGGGTCCGACTTGAGCGCCTTGCCCTTGGACGTGCCGCTCTCCATCATATAGATCGTTGTTTCAAAGATGTTGCGCGTCTCGCCGCTGGATTCATCGATGACCAGGGGGATGTTCTTCAACTTCTCCATGTAACGGGTGAGGAACGCCTGGGTGTTATTCCACTTGATCATCCCCCGGCCTTCGAGCGGTTGGCCGAAGATCGATGTGACCAGGCGCAGAGCCGTGGTCTTCGATGTACTCGTGTCGCCGTGCAGGTGGATGATAAACGGGCGCCGGTTCAACGGTTCGAGGATCAGGCCGGCAAAGGCGGCGTAGACCAGGAAGCGGCCGACAATGGCATCGGGGAATGAGGTCATCTCTTTGACCGCGGCGACCCAGCCCTCCAGCGTCCCGACCTTGACAAACGCCGATTTGTCGATCGTCCCGTCGATGAAGTGGATGGCCTCGCCCGATGTGTCCCCGATGATGCGGTCGGGGAAGACGAAGTGCATGGCCCCGTTGTGCGAGTCCCAGCCGAGCTGGTCGACCGCGGTGAACGTGCCCATGGCGTCCCGGTTGCGGGCGACCCAGGCGTCGAGGAAGCGGACCACGTCAAGGCTGTTGGCCGAGGTCACCGGGGCGCCGTAGTCGGACAGCTCGAGCAGGTCCTTGGAGATAGCCACGGCACGGCGCGGCACGGTCTTCTGTTTCCTTGTGCCATTGGCTCCGTAGACCAGGTTGACGTACTCGGCGCCACCCTTGCGGGCGTAGCCCAGCGAGTCGACATAGACCGGCTGCACGGTCACCCGCTGGCGGCGAAAGTTGTATATGCCGTCTTCCTGGATCTGCCAGCCATCGGGCTGGGCGAAGCGGACGCCGCCGTCGGCGTGGAACTCAGCCTCGACCTTCTCCCTGACGTGGTTCTCGAAGTCCTTGCGGATGGCATGGAGCGAGGCGCCGACGATCTTGCCGATGCCCTTGAACCGCAGGTCGCGCTCGACTTCGTCGAGGTTGCGGATCAGCGCGTACAGGGTCGTGCGCAGCCGCTTGTTCTTGGGGCTTTCCTGCAGTGCCTTGAGCTTGGCCTCGATGCGCTCCTCCAGGATGTTTCGCTCGAAGCCGCAGGAGTTCTTGTGGCTGCAGCGCAGGATCCAACTATTCTTGTACATATATGCGTCGTGCTGGCCGCAGGCCGGGCACTTGAGGTCCCAGTAGTCGCCCATGTCGCGCGGCTCCAGGTTCTCCAGGTCGTCGAGCGCCATCTCGATCTGCGGCCGCTCGGGAGCGACCGGCTCGTGCATGGCGTCGAACAGCAGCGACTTCTCGTGGAATATCATGTCAGAGTCGTGGCACAGGAAGCAGGCCCGGGAGACATCCTTGCCACTCTCATCGGCCTTGAGGCCGTAGACCTTGTCGAAGTAGCAGGCGGCCGCGGCGAAATACTTCTCGTGGTTCTCCGCGTCGGCCGGGATCTGCACGACGACCTTGAGTCCGTTGCCCCGGGGTGAGACGAACATGACGTGGACGTACTGGTCGTCGACCAGCTTTGCTTTGGTGCGCTTGGCGTCGCTCAAGTCGTCGAAATCGAGGCAGAGCAGCCCCGATGGCTTGAGCATCGGGTCCTTCTTGCGCCGCTTAGCGAACGTCCCAGACCAGGTAACATAGGGCAGGCAGGCCTTGAGCCCCGCCTGCTTGTCCTTGTCGGTCTCGGCTCGCAGCGCCTTGGTCTTGGCGACCAGGGCTGTCCCCTTGATGTCGGACATGATCTCGGTGACCGTGGCTTGCCGGTCAGGTTCAGTTTGCGTGATGCCGTTGGAGTAATAAGATATTTTCATTTTGTCCTTGTCCCTCAATTCCGAGAGCGGCCGCGGGCGCCGCTCCCGGTATTGAAGGAAAGGAGGATCAGAACGGGTCTTTGCCGTCTTCGGTCTCGGTCTCGTACTCGGCCCCGGTGATGGCCTGGCCCCTGGCGATCTGCTCAACCTGCTTGCGCAGCTTGGAGATGGTCGTCAGCGTGGCGAGGTCGTCGATGTCCTTGATAGCCTCGAACTCGGCAACCGAGTAGACGTTGCTGCCGCTGGTCTGCTTGTCCAGGGTGATGCGGGTGACAACGGTGGCCACGTGCCGCTTGCGGTCGGCCAGCTGGGTCAGGTAGCGCTTGGCCGCCTTGAGCGAGGTCGGGCTGAGGCTGATCAGGTAGGGGAACTCGTGCCCGTCCATGAGGATGTAGATGCGGCGCATGTTCTTGCAGGCCTTGCCCTTGCCACGAGCGCCGTTCTCCCCGACGTCGGATCCAAACTGGTTGAGCGGGCAGGTGGCGCACTGGGAACTCTGCACCTTGGGCGATGAGGCCAGGGGCTTGACGTCGTCGAGCGACGAGCACGCGGGCCGGTTGCCCTCCTGCTCGTTCTCGCGGTCCCACCAGGCGTTGCAGCGGTGGGTCAGCAGGATGATGCCCTCAATGACGTCGATCTTGCGGTCGTCGGGCATGGTGAACATCTGCGCCTGGGGCAGCACCTTGATCAGCGGGATGTCGGGCGTCTCGCCCGAGAGGTTCTCCGCGGGGTCGAACCCCATCTCGGCGAGCGCTTCGGGTGTCGCCGGCAGGTTGACGGTCGCCGGTTCAACGGCGGTTGATTTGTTGAATAGATTTTTTGCCATGTTTAGTTCTCCTTGGCGGTCAGTGCCGCCTGTAATCTGGGCAACTCGACGATGACGTCCCGGTACAAGCCAAGCTTGGACTCAAGCGCACCGACTCGCAGTTGCAGGTCATAACGCATCTTCTGTTCCTCGCGCACAATGTCGATCAGATCCTGGACCAAGTCTCCGGTTGTCTTGTCCATCATGCGCTCCGCACCGTGAGCCTCTGTTCCCGATAGATGTTGATGAACTCGGGGACGGGCTTGCCCGGCTTGACGATCTCGTTGCGGACCAGGGCGCCGAAGCTCTGCGCGTTGACGGTCTCCTCGACCAGGGCGCCGAAGCCGTTCTCGCGCAGCCATTCGATTTGCTCCGGACGGTGGTCCTTGGTCACCGACGGCCGCACGTACTCCGTGCGGGAGATCGACTTGCCGAGGCATTTGAGCGAATCGACGCCCTGCTCGAGCATCTTGTCGATGACGCCCTGCTCGGCGATGGCCCGGGTCTTCCTCGCGTCATCGTACTGCGCCTCCAGTTCCCCCTCCTTGGCCCTTGCTTCGAGCATCACCTGGACGGCCAGCTCCAGGTTCTCGCTAACCTCGGTCGGAACGACCGGGGTCTCTCTCATCATTTTCTCAGTGCTCATTGGCACCTCCTTATCTGTCGGCGGTCTTGCCGCTTTTGGATCTGAATCGCTCGACGATCAAATTCTCTATGTCGCCCTGCAGGTAGCTGGCGACCATGCGCTTCTCTTCCAATGCCTCGACGATGTCCTGCTCGATTGAGTCAGCCATGACCAGGTCGATGTAGGTGACCGGGTTGCGCTGGCCGATGCGGTGCAGTCGGTCCTCGGCCTGGACCCGGTCCAGCAACGAATAGTTGCGGCTGTAGAATATCGACAGGTGCGCCGCGGTCAGGGTGATGCCGACGGCTCCGGCCTGCTGCTGCAGCACCATGACCTTGGCGCCTCCCGCCTGGAAGTCGTCGATGGCTTGCTGCCGATCCTCGGTTGTCTTGCTGCCGTCGATGACCAGGGCGCCGGGGTAGGCCGCCTTGATCGCGGCGATGTCGTGCAGGAACACGGCCCAGACGACCACAGCGCCGTCGTAGTCGTCGATGATCTGCTTGAGCTCGGCCAGCTTGGGGTTCTCCAACTCCAGGTTCCTGTCCTCGTGGTGCAGAAAACCGGAGCAAACCTGGTTGAGGCGCATCATGCGCGTGATCAGGTAGGGTACCGTGACGGTGATGCCCTCGATCTCGGCCAGCAGGTGGCGCTCCAACTCGCGGTAGACCCGCGCCTGTTCCTTGGCCATCTCAATGGTGCGCACCTGGTAGAGTTTATCCGGCAGGTCGAGGACGTCGGCCTTGCGGACGCGCTGGGAGCGCAGGGCGACCTTGCGCTTGATCTCGTCGGTCGCGTCGGGCCGGATACGCCAGTCGGGGAAGTTGCGCCCCAGGTTAACGAAATACTTGGCGCGGAAGGCGTAGAACGACGGCCCGAAGATCGTCTCATCGAGCACCTTGAACTGCCCGAAAAGGTCGCCGGCGTCCTTGGCTACGGGCGTCCCGGTGAGCAACAGGCGGTACGTGGCAGACCTGGCCAGGGCGTAGGCGGCCTTGGAGCGCTGGGCCGTGTGTCCCTTGATATACTGCGACTCGTCGAACACGACCATATCCCAGCCGCCCAGGTGCATCATGCGCAGCAGGTCGTAGTTGATGATGGCGACGGTGGCGCGCTGCTGGATGCCGTCGCGGTCCTTGCCGCCGATGACGGCCGGCTTGATGGTGCTGTACCTGGCGAACTCCTTGACCCAGGCGGTGATGACCGTTTTGGGGCAGACGATCAGGGCGCGCTTGATGGCACCCGAGGCGAGGCGATGCTCGATGGCTTTGATGGCCGGCAGGGTCTTGCCCACCCCCTGCTCCCAAAATAGCGCCAAGGCATCGTTGCTCAGTATCAGGTCCAGCCCCTCGACTTGGTGCTTGAAAGGCTTGGTCTGCCAGTCGATCTTGCGCCCGTTGCCGCGCTCCAGGGGGCGCTCCATGCCAGCCAGCATGGTGCGCAGCTCGGGGCAATCGGCGCCCAGAGCCTCGATGCAGTAGCGGATATTGTCTATCGACGCCGGCAGGATCCATTCCTTGGTCTTCGGGTTGTAGCGCCGGCCGTCAGGAGCGGCCTTGACCTGGGCCACGGTGTCGGGGTTGTACCCGAAGCGCAGCCGGAGTTTGCCGTCCTGGTGGGTGACGATCATTATTTGCTCGGCGGCAGGTAGGGCGCCTGCACTGGGATCTCCACTCCCGCGTCACGCAGGGCCAGCTCCCAGGATTTGCCGCGGCCTTTCGTGTAGATCAGAGACACTCCACCGAAGCGAGATTTGAGCACATTCACCTCAAATGTCTTCCCGCTACAGGCAACGTATGCCCTCTCCCCGAACTTCTTCCTGGCGAGTTCGAGCGCCATTTTGCTTTTTATTGTCATGTGTCCTCCTTTGGCTATGGTTGACGGCGGTCCTCGATGACCACCCAAACGAACGTGACCAGTAGGAAAATGCCGACGATTGTCAGGAATGCGAGTTTCATATCAGCCCCAAATCCTTGGCCCGATGCGAGGTCTTGGCGAACTCAAGGATCGTAGCCTTAGCCGCCTGGTATGCCGGATCGTCGCAGTCGAGGACGCAGAAGTGAGCTGCCAGTTGCGCGGCGATACGGGCGTCGACCTTGACATCCTTGCTGCCGCACCACAGCGGCCAGCAGGAGAAGTCAATGTCGGCCCCGCTCAGGTCGGCCCCGCTCAGGTCGGCCCCGCTCAGGTCGGCCCCGCTCAGGTCGGCCCCGCTCAGGTCGGCCCCGCGCAGGTTGGCCCCGCGCAGGTTGGCCTCGCTCAGGTCGGCCCCGCGCAGGTCGGCCTCGCTCAGGTCGGCCCCGCGCAGGTCGGCCCCGCGCAGGTTGGCCCCGCTCAGGTTGGCCCCGCGCAGGTCGGCCTCGCGCAGGTCGGCCCCGCGCAGGTTGGCCCCGCGCAGGTTGGCCCCGCGCAGGTTGGCCTCGCTCAGGTCGGCCCCGCGCAGGTCGGCCCCGCTCAGGTTGGCCCTTTCCCCGCCCTTCTCATTGCGCAGCCACATACCATGCTTTTTCAAAATGTCTTGTAGGTTCATTGTATCCTCCTTGTGCATTATATTCCCCACGGGTCCCGGCGGTCGGGATGCGTACACTTGGGCGAACCACAGCCATCAGGCACACCATCGCCGTCAAGATCCCGGTGGTCGCAGAACACGCAGTCAACGCGGGTGGCCTTGGGCTTCATCAGGGCCTTGCGGAAGGTTTCTGGATAAAAAAGCATCCAACACGGTATGCAGAGTCCGTGGCTGATTGGTTGACCTGAACCGCTCTTGATCCTACCACAGCACACGCAAATCACAGTCACTTGTTCACCGCTTCCCAGATCAGCGCACGAACCCACGGCGCGGCCTTGCGCCCTTTTGCCTTGATGATCTTCAGCAACGGCGGCTCCAAGCGCAAGGCCCACATTTGCTTTTTGTCAGGGTTCCGTTTTCTCATGGTATTATAATAGCATTATTGTTATACTTTTTCAACAAATAAAGATTTGTTTTCAACCTTTTCGCCTTTAATATCAGCAAGGTTCAATATGGCCTGGCGGTAATAGCTGGGCTTCAGTTCAACTCCCACCCCTCGCCGGCCATTCAACACAGCCCCATATACCTCAGACCCCACGCCCATAAAGGGGGTAAAAACATTTTCGCCCTCATTGCTCCACAAAATAACACACCGCTCTATCACGTCGAGTTGCAGGGGGTGGACGTGTTTTTCGTCGTCAGGATCCTTGGAGTCTATGTATGGCAGTACGCGCTCCAGGCGCACGTCGTCCCAAAATGCCGAAGCGTATTGCCGCCAGATCCAATGCGAGTATCGGTTTTCGATCTGTTTCCCGGTCCATCCACGGTAGCCAAGTATTTCCTGCGGGATAGCCCTGGACCCAGCATAATCCAGCAATCCATAGGGGTGAGTGATCGGGATTGCATTGTCGCCGCGCTTTCTGAATATCAGCAGGTAATCCGCAGATGCAACCGAGCATCGGCTAGAATCATCGACAATAGTTTTGTGCGCTAAGTTTTTGGCCATTGTACGGTTGCGGACCGCCAGCGGTTCCTTCCATATGGCGTACCTAGCTACATAGCGGAAGCCGTGCTTTTCGTGTAGCCTGATTATGTCGCCCGGGAAATCCACCAAATAATCGTTGCCGGTATTTCCGCTCGGGACGTCCATGCAGTGCACCCCCGTCATGCGCCCCGGCATGGTTACCCGGGAAATCTCGCTGACAACAAATTCGTAATGCTCGAAAAATTCCTGATAGTTTCGGCTATTGCTTAGGTCCCGCTCATCGCTGGAATAATGATATAGTCCACCAAACGGCGGGGAATAGACACTGAGATGGATCGAGTTGTCTTTCATGTCGGAAAGGATCTCGATGCAATCGGCATTGTAGACCGCGTAACGATCAGTAATCAACTGTTCTTTTACAGCCATGACGGCACCTCCATTTTTTTGTCAAACTTTTTATTTCTATCAATTCCAAGAGCCGAGTTCATATGTTCTACCAGGCGCGAAAACATGGCATCGGCAGCGTCGGCCTTTCGTTGCAGATTTGACATTACTTGCGCGTCACCTTCAGTTGCTACGACGTCAACCGTGACCTCGCGCTTTTGCCCGAAACGCCAGCACCGGCGAACGCTTTGATAATATTGTTCGTAGCTGTGCGACGGGAAAAATGTCATATGTGCACAGTGCTGCATGTTTAACCCGAAGCCGGCGCACATTGGTTTAGTTACCAGCCGTTTTACCTGGACAGACAGGAACGCCATCAGGCTTTCTTCCTTTTCGTCGTCAGACTGATGGCCGCATACCTGGACAGAATCGGGAGTGATCTTTTCCAGCAGATCCCCTTCGTCATTCAAGTGGCACCACAAAATGGAGCTTTCGTGCGCGGTTGCCAGCGTCGACGCCATCTCACACCTTTCGGTCAGGGATGACCTACGCTCTTGGCGTTGCTCAAACAATCCGACAGCTGGCAGGTTAAACAGCATCCCATTGCGTGGATTTTTTACCTGGACGATATGATCGTTTTCCGTAAGTTTTGGCAAAATGAATCCGTCATCCTCAAAGCCAATGTCCGACGGCTTACGAATTGCCCGCGCCCACGAGCATATATATTTCCAAAAAGGCGTCTCTGCATGATGCTTGAATCGCCACTTCGGAACATCGCCATGATATCGGCGGCGAGTGTCGACGGTAGGGTTGGTGTCGTTCTTGAAAAAGCGGGCGAGCATATCCGTAAAGCCAAGTTCACCTATTGCTTCGGATGAAGTGCCGAGCTCAATATAATCATTTGGCGCGGCGGTTGCCGTACACAGTAAACGATACGGGAGTTTGCGCATAAACCCGGTTATCTCCCCCTTGTACCTTCCCTCATAGTTTTTCAGAATACTAGACTCATCGCACACGCAGGCGATGAAATCTTCTGGCTTGAAATAGTGAAGCCGCTCATAATTGGCCACAATTATTTTTCCCGGCAGATCCCCGGTCTTAGACCGATGAACCTCAATGCCGAATTTTTCACCCTCGCGAACGGTCTGAGATCCAACAGCAAGAGGCGTCAGTATTAAAACCCGCTTATTGGTTTTGCGTACAATATTTTCAGCCCACACCAACTGCATGATCGTTTTGCCCAGGCCGCAGTCGGCAAATATGGCGGCCCGCCCGCGAACGCACGACCAATCAATTAAGAACTTTTGGAAGTCCATTAAGTAATCAGGGATAAAAGACGGCGTAAAGCCATCGTTGCCGCCATAGTGCGATTTGTTTTCAATGAAGTCTTGGTAATCCATGCTCACCTCAAATCCATCACAAACGCAATCGCCATTGCCGCAATCTGCACACATTCCCTTTCCATGCCCGGGGTTAAAGTGTAGCCCTTGTTGGCCTTGACCAAATCCCAAAGCTCATCCAGCTCTTCCTTGATGACGGCATAGCCCTCATGGGTGGAGTTAAATGGTTTGTACTTGATGCGAGCCTTTCGCAACTCAATCTCCACGTCTGCCAAAAGTTGTTTTATTTCCATGCCATTATTTTAGTATTACATTTTCAAAAAGTCAACACCTAAAAAAATATTATCTGCTAACACCATTGTCAACCTTTACGATTTATCGCCTGATTTGTACCACTGGGGCCGTGACGTGCCAGAGATATAGGGAATTTGTGGCCTGGCTGGCCCGTGGGGCGAGTTCTCGGCGGGGTCGGGGAATCTCGGGCGCGGGAGGCGACTTCGTGGCGTGGTGGGGCGCTAGGCGACGAAATCAATCAAAATACATGCGTTCCAAATTGGTATTCTTCAGATACGGGCGTGGGCCACGACGTGAGTGATGGGGGCGTGTCACGCTGAATGTGGCGCCAAGCATGCCAATGTCGGCCTCTTCCCTGCCCCGCTGCTCGTACCAATCGGCATTGCCGGTGACATAGGTTCGCTTGAATGTCCCGCTAACCCCGTACCACATTTTGCGCTCTACGATGTTTTGCCCGACATGATCCATTTCCCGGTAGCGCACTCGCTTGGCTTCGAGCTTATGCAGGTGGCCCATGATACAGAAGTCGGCAATTTCAAATTCAAACGTCTCCCGGGCCTTGTTGATTTGATACCCCATCATCCTGCCGCCGCCAGCCGTACCGTGCTTCAGGGAGAAGTCGAATGAGAACGGATCGCAGCCCTTTATCTCAAGAACGAACCGATAGAAGCCGCTGCCACCCAATTTGATGGCGTGCGGAAACTTGTCGGCAATGTGAGCGTAGACGTCCCCGAAGTGCTTTTTGATATAAACCTCTTCGTGATTGCCTATCAGGATCGCCACAACGTCGTTCTTGATTGGCTCCAGGATCTTGCAAACATTATTGCTTTGGATGAATGGGAGGTTCTTGAGATCGCGCAGGGCATAGTCCTGATAAACAGCCGTGGGACACCACCGCTTGTCATCGGGCGTGATAGCCTCGATCAAATCCCCGGTAAGGATTACGGCCTTTTGCCGTTTTTCATCCTTGATGGTTTTGACGGCAGCATTCAGCGCAGTATAATCCACGTTGGCGTTCCCCTCGTGAATATCTCCAAGGGTGAAAACGGCAACATCCTCTCCCATGTCAACCGCGAGTCGCGTTGTGCCGCATTCCATCATATCACCTGCAACAGCTTGCGGAACAGCGCCGCAAGGAACGGGCCGGCGAGCGCACCGAGCAACCCGACGCCGCCCATCAGGAGATATAGTTTGCGTGAGAAGTCCTTGGCGTTGGCCTCGGACAGCCGCTTGGCTTCCTTGGCCTCAACCTCAATGACACCGAACCGGCGCTCACAGTTCCTTGCCCTCTCGTTGGACGTGGCCATGAACCCCATGAGCTGGTCGACCTTGTCCTCCACCCTTTCGAGGATGGCGTGTTCTTTTCCTGTCATGCTCCCTCCCGTTATACCGCGCCGCGATTTCGTGGGCTTCCTCGACGGCTCGCTGTGTTTCCTCGTGTGACAAAAATCCTCCTATCAGTAATCACGTATCACTCCCTTGTGGTAGATGCAGAACCGCCCGGTGAAGCCATCGGACCGCATGGCGTCCAGGAACTCCCGGTCGGTGGGGGTAATGCCCGGGTGGCCGTCGGGCGGGTGGTTGTGGGTGATGCGCACAATGTCGCGGATGCGCCGTCTGAAACTACACTCGACCAGGTTCTTGAACTTGGCGTAGGGCAGATCGATGCACCTTTCGTTGTGCGAAGTTGCCACAAATCGCAACTTATCGACAAAGACAACTTCCACCTTCTCGACCCTGGCAGCCGCCCAGAACTCGCCGCCGTCCCTGATGTAGACCTCGAGGCCTTGCTGTGGCACATAGCACGACCCGGTGAGGACCATCAACAGAACAGCGACGGCGCGAATCATCAGTTCTGTTTGTTCTTCCAGTCGCGGATCATGTCGCGGACAACCGTAATAATTCGGTAGCCGCCATTGAGCAGCAGCACCCAGACGGCGAACTGCAGGACGGTTGACTGCGTAATCGGGAAGTCGGTCAGCGTCAGGTGCAGCGCCACGAACACGCCCGCGCCAACGGTCCACGACAGGCAGACTTTGGCGAAGTCATTGTCGAGCCAGTAGCAGACGCGGGGGAACCGTTGCAGCGCCGATTTCAGGAACGAGGTAATGAACAGCGTCGCGAACACAAACGCCACGACGGCGAGGATGTCCACCTTGCCGAAGACAAATTCAAAAAAGCCCATGATGACCTCCTTAAAATATAGCGATTGCCAGTGCCACGAGAACGATCAGGATCACCAGCCAGCCCTGCCACGTTACGCCACTTTCAGGCTGAACCGGCGCAGGCGGTGGTGTAACAGGTTCCGGCTCAACCGGCGCAGGCTCAACCGGCTTCGGGAACTTGCCCCAATTAATCGGGTATCCGTACTTCTCCGCATACGCCTTGACGATGCCCCTGATAGCCGGTAGCCATGCCTCTGCCTCGTATCGTTTGGGGCAATGTTCCAGCCACCACTTGCCCTGCTTGCCGCCGTCATTGGCAATCAGCACCTTGGCGACCCTGTACCACTGGTCGCCCGATGGACGGCGCATCCCCTTGTACTCATCCAGCGGCGAGGCTCCGTTGCCCACGCCGTCGTCTGACAAAAATGCCTTGCCGGTATGATTGCCACCCCACCAAGACAGCGCCCATGCCCCCGCATAACTCGCGGGATGCTCTGCCGTGGGAACGCCGACGTTGTGCATAGAGCGGTAGCATTGCAACTTGCCGGGGAGATGCTTCAATGCTGACAGCACTTGCGTCAGTAGGTTGCGCGGCCTGTCGTCCTCCCAAACGCCATTCTCATACTTGGCATGAGGTGACGCGCCCCAGCAGATGTTTTGCTCCGGCACTCCGAGCGCCATCAGCCGTTCATAAATGGCGACATACCAGTTGACGGCCTTTTTCATATCGCCCTTCGGCTCGCCCTCGTTGACGATCTCATATCCCACATCATTGCCGAGGATACCGTTCACCTTATCAACGAATTTCAGTGACCGCGGCAGATCGGTGTAGTAACTATCCTTGTCCTGTACGTTCAGCGACCAAGGGGCGACCGTGCCATGATGGAATTGGCAGTTATCGAAAAGACTGAACCACACCTTGAGATTGTAGGCCTTGGCTATCGTCACCATGCGGCTCAGGGTCTCGAAATAACTGTTATGCCAGACGTCCAGATTCCACGCGCCCTGCACTACGTCATAGGCATAGGGGCAGTAGAGTTCCTGCGGCCTGACGTCCCACGGCGCGTAACTTAGGATGCGAACGCCATTGGCTCCCGCGTTGGCACTCTCGCGGCAATGCTCCTCCCAGCGCGTGAAATCGAACTTGCCGTCCTTGACGCAATCACGAAACACCGTGAGCCAGGAGTTGACGATGCCGAGGTTGTCCATGTTAGTACCCAATGACCGCACGAATAGCGGCGGCCTTTGCGGTATTTCCGGCTGTTGAATAGTGTATGCCGTCACTTGACATGGTTGCTCCGTTGTCACCGCCCTCTAACCATGTGCATTCATCATCTCCAACGTAGACGTGATCGGGATTTGAGATGGCATAGGCCGCAACAATATCGTCAATGTAACCGGCCAGCGTATCGCATTCCGTTCCGTAGTCCCTGCGCCACGGTTTCGTGATGTAAATTTTACCGGTGGGATATTCAGTCAAAATGGCATCAATGATGTAGTTGTAATTCGTTTTCCAGGTTGCCTCTACGATAACACCCGAAACGTCATTTGCGCCAACATTGATAAGGAATACAAACTTGTCGCAAACACTACTCGCCTTTCCCGCGTGTTCCAGCATGAAGGCATCGAAAGAGGATTTTAACGTGCTCAGTTTATAGCCGCCGACAGCCCAATTTCTAGGCAAGTCCTCTGCGAATACATTTTGCGTTGCCAAGCCCGCAGTGTTCAAATCAGCAAACATAAGGGTCGGCCACGTTCTGTCGGTGTCACTTTTACTGTCGCCCATTATCCCCACGTTCAGTCAAGTGGAAGGAGCGGTCAGGTTGATGTAGTGAACCGTGACGCGAACCACGCCGCCAGCGACAAAGGTTGAACCGCCTCGCTGAGTTAAGACCACATCTGCCGCCGTACAAAAATTGATTGGCCCCGCAACGGTTGAATCCGTCCCGTCCGTTGTTTCGTTTATGGATGGAGTGACATTATCACCAAATGCGTTTTGATCTGCCGAGACAATGGCTGTTCCAGAATGGCCGACATCAAAGCCCGTAAAGCCCGCGTCCCCCGTCACGGCGGACGTCACGCGAGTCGTGACGCCTATAACTGTCGCCCCGGCAGGGATGAGGTTGGTCGCCGTGGCCGTAGCCGCTGCGGTGGTGGTAACGACAACCGTTGCCTGCTTGATATTTGTAGCCTGTGCGTTTGCGCCGAGCATGGTAGTTCCCGTATCGTCAATCTTTACGCGGTCAATGTATGTATTGTCCGTGGCCGCTGCCGCTCCCGATGTGGTTGTCCCGATATAAACCGCACCGCCCGACCCGCTACCCTTTGATGTGCCGCCTCGTAAGCGTATATCGCCGCCAGCGGTATCACTGGCCGAAGTGTCAGAACCCTTGATGGTTTGAGTAATTGGAGAAGCGGCATCAACGCCCATTTGCAAGGTTGCCGCAGAGTCGCGCCACAGGAACGTATCGAGCGACGATCCAAAACTCAACTTGGCCGTGTCAGAATACATTGAAATTCCGGTAGATGTAAAAAACCCGTAGCGCGATCCCCCAACCGCCCAATTAAAACGGCCAGAACTGTCAATAAATAATCCAGTGGTTGAATCGTAAATACTGGCAATGGCGGGATGCGCGGCGTTGCCACCGGGGATTAAAAACTGGGTGCCCCCCAACGTGAATCCACCATTTGAAATCTCACCCTGGGTCAATTCTTTTATTGATACAGAATCTATTGAACCAGTAAATCCGGTTGTGGGAGTAATGGCGAGGCGGGTTGTGGCTGTGGGATAAAGGTAATAACTTACCGTCGTTGATGCTGAAGAATATATTGACGGAAAAGTTATGCCGCCAGCGGTCACTACAAATACCGACCCGGCCCCCGCCCAGGTGTAGGTAATGGTGATTTTGTAGGTTTTCGTAATGTTGAACACCGCACTCTGGTCGTCATTCAATGCGGTTGTGCCGGTAGAGTGCGTCCACTTGCCGCTGCCGTATGTCCAACCGCTAGTGGCCGTCCATGAGGCAAAGCCGGTATTGATCTCGGCCCCTAGCGTAGGCGAGGCGGTGAGGTTGTTGCCCGTCACCGTGCCGGTTGCCGTCATGTCCACGCAAGTCAGATCAAACGCCCCCACGTTCCAGTCGGCGGTGAGGAGGGTGGTGCCGTTCGTGGCAACGTAGCCCGTCACGCTCACCGGCTTGTACAGCCAGTACGACAGGTTGAACTGGTCGGTCTTGTTCGTCGCCGGCAGCAGCGTTGCCATTGCCAGCAGGATCAAAAATACTCTTTTCATGTTCGCCTCCTATATGTCCGTCGAAATGATATGACCCGCGAAGTAACTATTAGTCGCCCCCGTGGTTATGTCCGTTGTTGAATTGTTGACGCTCCTTACGTACACCTCGATGTAGTCATTAGCAGCCAGGCGCATGATGTCCGAGATGACCAGCCCGATATTGTCGCCGTCGGAGTTCATCGCCGCCTGGGTCAACGTCTCCACCGAGCCGTTCTTGTACAGCGCGAGGTTGTACAGATGCCCCGCCCCGCCGCTGGTCAGCAAAATGCCAGCGGTGAACGCATAGAACCCGGCAACCGGCGCAACGAACCGGAAATCGGTCACCGCGTCGAAGTTCCCGCCGATATCGTAACTCTCCCCGTCCATGACCATCTTGACGTAGCTATTGAGCGCGAGATTGTTCTGTGCAGAAGCGACGTATGCGCGGAACTTGGCCCGGCTCTTGAGCGCAGTATTGCTCACGATCATGTCCCAGATGCCGTGCGCGGCCTTGGGGTCGGCCTTGATGTGCCCCTTCAGTTCGTCGCTCATACGACCTCCGCTGTGATGCTCGTGCGCCCCGAGCTGAACGATTTGCTGATGCTGATGATGCGCAGCAGTTTATTAGCCGCCACGGGGTTCTCGTTGTAGTACCGGGTGCGGTTCAGATACACGAGGTCGCCCGGCTGATGGGTGAACAGGGAGCGGGGCACGGTGAAGTGAACCTGGAAGCGGTCGAGCAGATCGATGATGTCGCTGCCCAGGGACGTGGCCGCGCTGCTCGAAGTCAGCGCCGTGTAGACATCCAGCGACTGCGCCACGCCGTGCTTGTGGGTCAACTGGCTATTCCCGCACTGTTGCAGGCTGTACTTGTCGGTGCTGGGATCCTCGCCGTAGTAGACGTTGACTGTGGAGAACAGCGAGTACTTATCCCGGGACATGGAGAAGTCGATGACGTGCGCGTCGGGGATGTAGAATATATCCGATGGCGCGGAGGTCAACGCGGCCTTGATGCCCAGCTTCCCGTCGGCGGCCTGGAATGTATTCGCCTCAATGCTCCGCTCAATGCGCCGTATCAGTTCCTGGCTGTCAGTGTCTTTCCATACCGGCAACGCCAGCGCCGTGCTCTTGGCAACGTGCGTGGCCCAGATTGAATCGAGGTCCAGGTTGTCGTCGTTGATGTCGAGGTAGTTGTTGACCAGGTGCTTGAAGATGTGCGCCCCGGTGCTAATCGTCTCGTTGGCATCGGTGACGGCCCCGGTGAAGCTAACCAAAATAATATCGTCGGCAGAGTACGCCATCGACCGGGAGAGGATGATGCGCCCGCGCTGGTAGTCGATGTAGTAGTGAGTGCCTTGGGTTAGCGCGGTCCCGTTCTGATAGACGTACTCGACAGACTTGATCCGGCCGGCGTGAAACTCGAATATGCGGTTGGTCGTGTCAATGCACACCGGCACGGCGTTGGTGATAACCCCGTAGCCGAACGCCCGGGGGTTACCCTCCGCGCTCTCGTCCAGCCGCGGGAACTCGTCCACGGTGTACTTGGCTACGGGCAGCGCACGATTAATGCCGTCCCGCAAGTCACGGAGCGCGACGCTGAACTCCTTGTCGTTACAGGTGTAGGAGTCCATGATGCCGGTGTTCACCGTGACGAAATCGTCGTAATCAAAGCCGACGCCGCCAGCCTTGAGCACGGCCTTGCGGTTCAAAAATATGTACTTGCCGATCTTGTCGTCCCAGTAGTTCTCCCCGACGATCTGCGCATTGAGGAATGAGATCGAGCCTGAACTGATGATGAAATTACCCTCGTAGTACGGCGAGATCTCCTGGCTGATATCGGGGATGCTCGTGACCAGCGGCAAATAGAGGTTGCTGTCAAAGATCGTCATATCGTCTTTGTCGGTCCAGGTCGTGAAGTACAGCCAGAACGATCCGGTCACCGTGTAATCGTTCGGCGTGTCCTCGCCCGACGTATGCACATAGACCTTTTCATTCGTCGTGTCGTGCCACCATGAACCGGCAGCTGCTTCCACCGCGGCAATGCTGGTCAGCTCGGTCAGCGCCGTGCCGTTCTCATAGACCGCATCGAGCACCGCGCCCCGCTCATCGAAAGCGATCTCGTAGGTGTAGGTTTGCCCGTCGGACAGTGCCCAGCCCTGAAGCACCATCGACGGGTTCAGTTCAACGAGGTATATCAGGTTAGGGCTGCTTGTGCGGATGAGCCGTTGGAAGTTGGAAAAGGAGAAGGAGGCGCGGGTGGTTTGGTTCACAGATGCGGTGTAGGCGCTGTCGCCGGCACCGTTGTATGCGAGCACCTTGAAGTAGTAGAGCGTCGACGCGGTCAGGTCCGGCACCTTGAACGAGGTGATGTCATCGGGGATCGTGGCAATGACCGTCCAGTCGGAGTCATTGGGCGACTGCGCGATCTTGTAGCCGGTGGCCCCGGTCGACGCGGTCCAGCCCAAGCGCAGCCAAGTGTCCTGATACTCGGAGACGGCCAGGCCGGTGGGGGCGTCGGGAGCCGAGAGCGTCGTGACAGAGACTTCGTCGCTGTAGCTGGAATACGTGCTGGCTCCCTGCAATGCGCGGATCTTGAAGGTGTACGTCGTGCCGGCCGACAGCCCGGTCTTGCGGTGAGCGTTGCGGTTCGGCGGCAGTTGAACGATCTCCGAGTACGCCCCCGCCCCGATCTTCATCTCGACGCAGTGCGCGTCCTCCAGCTCGGAGTTGTCGTCGAAATAGTAGTAGACGGTCGTGTCAGAGATGGCCACAACCACAAGGTTCGTCGGCGCGGCAATCGCCGCCCATGTTGTGCAGGTCGCCACGGTGCAGTAACTGGAGTACCCGCTCGCGTTGTACGCGCGCACGCGGAACCAGTACTGCGTGTTCGATGTCAGGCCCGTGACGGCCCGGGTGGTCACGTTGGCGGCGTCGTAAGTGCCGATGACCGCGAAGCCCGCCGATGCGCTCGTTGAACTCTGCTCGACGTAGTACCGCGTCTCGTTGTCGGCGTTGTCCGTCCAGTTCAGCTGCGCGGTGGTCGTGCCGGTGACCGTGGCAGACAGCCCCGATGGCGCAGCCGGTGGATCGGCCATGACGATATAGAACGAGTTGGATGCAGACGACGTAATCAGGGTATTGTAGGCCTTGACGGTGAAAGTGTAGGACGCCCCGGGCGTCAAGCCGGTGGCCTCGTAAGCCTCGACGTTGGCGCCAAGCGTTGCCAGTAGCGCGCCGTTCTTGTAGACCTTGAATCCCGTCTCATTCTGGCAGTTGTCGCTCCAGGTCAGCGGGCACTTGGTCCCGCCATCGGTCGACGTGCCGGACAATCCGCTTGGCGCTGTCAGCAGGGTGATGGCGTTGGCGGTGTTGGAGAAATCCGAATCCTCCCCCGCAGAGCAGTTCAACTGGTAGTAGTAGCGCGTGCCGTCGTTGCAGCTCGTATCCGAGTAACTGGTCGCCGTGCCGCTGATAGTGTCCAGCACCGACCAGCTCCCGGCTCCGGTCAGGCTGCGCTGAACCTCGATGCCGATGTAGCTCTGCGCGTTGGTCCAGGACAGGTTGATCCTGCTGGAGCTGGCGGCGCTGGCTGCGAGATTGCTCGGGGCGGTGACGGCCACTACAACCTCTCCTCGGCGATCATGGTCCAGGTCCAGTAACCGATTTGCTCACAAGCCGGCGGCGTGGTCTCCTTCAGTTTCAACCAGTAGGAGTTGGTGTTGGCCCCAGTGCTGTCCACGCAGAGCCAGAACGCCTTGCGCACCCCGCACTCCTTGAGCATGGCACGGATGCCGGTGACCGTCGTGTCATTGAGGCCCGAGAACGGCAGCTCGTAGTTGACCAGCGGCGGGCGCTCCTGGGTAACGAAAGCATTATTGCTCGGCGAGTACTCGATCTCGGTTTCGTCAACCTCGCCCTCGGAGTACGGGCCAAAGGCGCGGTCGGTCTCCAGGTACTTACCTATGACAAACACGCCGACCTGGACGTACATGGATGGATTAGCCTTGTCGGTGATGCGGAGTTGAATGTACCGCTTGGTCCGTGCGGTGGTCAGGAACTGATAGATATTGTTGGCGTTGTAAGTCAGGGTATCGCTGACCACATTGCTGCTGAAAGCCGAGTCGTCGGCCCCATAAACGGTTATCGTTGCAGACGATGTCAGGTTATGGTTCAGCAGGGCGATACTGTCGTACTCCTTCGCCTCGCCCAGATCCATGCTGACATACTCGAAGGTGTGAATTACAGCCGTGTCTGATGTGTAGGTGTCGGCCCCGGTATCATCAGCAGCATCGCTGAATCCCAGAATGCCCGATGCGTCAACTGCCTTGTTGGTTCCGGTATTCCAGCGCAGGGTGAAGTTGCCCGATGCGGCAATGGTGAACAGGCCCGTGGTATCGTCATAGGTGACGGTGTAAGTCAGTGCCCCTTCCGCATTGAGTTGTGTTTCAACCTCAGTCGCCAAGGTCTGCCCGTTCAGGTTGCCAGCCGATAGCGTAGCCGTCAGCTCCGCGCCGCCCTCGTCGAAATCGATGCTGTCGCTCACCCCGGCATGGACAATAAACAGCCCGTTGCCCGTGTCTGTCCCGTAGCGCGAGCGCCACGGCAATGACAGCGCGTCGTCCTGCATATATTCGAGCGGGAACTGCGGGTGCTGCGTGTGCGAGGCGCTGATTATGGATGCCACACGAATGAAGTTGTCATAGATCAAACGGCAATCGACGACGTTCATGTCCTCACCGCCTTGGGCGCGAGTTTCAACTTGCCCGTCCTGCCCTTTTCCTCAATGACCCGCGTGATGAATTGTTTCATTTCATGCCCGTCCAGATAGATGCGATTTTGAATGACGATTGAGCCAGACGATTGATGCTTGTCCATGCCGAGTTCACGGCGCAGACCTGAGAGCGGGGCGACGACTTCCTTTTCCCCGGCCTCGGCTACTTGGTAAGCACCGCCAGCCATGAGCGTGGGCCGGTCGAATATGCCGCCCTTGGCGAGGGGGATCGGCTGCGCCTTGATCTTGGCGACCAAGCCAAGCCCCAATGCGGTAATGATGCCGGCAAAGATCGGGCCAATGATCGGGCCAAGCGTGTACGCCTTAGACGCGGCCTCAAAGGTGTTTATGGTCGCCTGGATCATGGACATAGCCTTGTCCTGCTTCGCCTGTTTCGCCTTGAGCGCCGAGCGTTTGGCGTCGAATTCCTCATCCAGGGCAGCGAGGGCGTCGGCCTTCTCCTGCTCGTTCATCTTGGATTTCTCGATGGCGTCGACCTTCTTCTTGTACTCGTTGTCCATTGCAATCTCTTGATTGCGGTAGGACTGCATGATGATTGCATCAATGCCGTAGATGATGTTCTGCGCGGTCTCGCCGTACTTAGCCCAGGCCTCAGTGGCGTTTGCCATGAAATCATCCATGGCGCTGCTGGACGCTATGCTGAAGTCAAGCAAACTGTCGCTCACGTTGTCGATCTCATTTCCAAGTTTGACCACCGCAGGGCTTAACTCCCCATTGAGCGCGGCAGTTGCGGCCTTGGTCGCGGGGGGCATTTTCTTTATCAGGTCAGCGTGCTTGTCCTCGGCCTTGACTAACTTGCCAACACTATCCCCGGCTTTTTTGTTTTCCCCATTCAAATCCTTTGTTTCCTTCGTGACCTTCTTTATAAGTTTGCCGTTCTCGTCAAGGTTCTCATTCATCCAAGCGAGAGTCTCGGCAATCTCCTTGGATGGATTCAGTTCGTCGTGCAAAATGTCGGCATAAGTTACGTGCGTTTTCTTTGCCTCTTCCATAGCGGCATTGTACTCATCTTGTTCACGTTTCATCCGTGCCAACAAGGCTGAATGTCCAGTCAGTGAATCAGAGAGCTTTTTTACCCCACTAAATATGCCAAGCATGGCTTCGCCGGCAGATTGCTTGAAATTAATCCAATCGTTCTTGACGATAGCGAGTTGTCCCGATTGCCCCTTCATGTTTTCCGTGGTGGCACTGAACCCCTCGGCCATCTTTTTCTGAAGCATCCCCATCTTGTCGCTTTCGTCCGCAAGACTCTTGACTTCGGGGATCAACGAATTTGCGCTATCCCAGTTGCCCTGATATGCCTTAGCAACAGCCTGCAAGTTGGCAGGCAGTGAGCCGCCATAAATTGATGTCAGACCGATAGCGCCACGAATCACCTCTTGCATTTGCTCTTTATTAATGCCAAGGTTCAGTGTGAGGGCGGCCATTGCCTTTACATCATCATCCGTAACGCCAGTCATGGCCTGCATCTGCGATGCAAACCGATTAATGCCTTCTCCAACAATCAGTACGCTTTCATTGTTCGCTCGAAGGGTGGAATCAAGGGTTCGCTGTATTTTGTCGGCTTCCAGCGCCTGAGTGAAGCAATCAAAGAACTCGTTTTTAAGCCGATCAAAAGCCTTGCTCGCCTGATCCGCAATGAAGTTTCCAACGGAAATGGAGCCGGTCAGCCCAGCATGGGCTTTTTCAGTTTTCTTGGCCTGCTCACCCATCTGTTCAAGAGCCCCGTCGAACTGCTTTATCGAAGCTACGCCAGTTGTGGTATCAACGCCTACAATAAATTTGATGTCTGCCAATTACTTCTCCTGCGCGGCCTTGATTCTCTCTGCGCGGATACTTGCGAATGTCTGATGGATGCTGTTCATCGCCGAGAGGAAAAGGGCTTTGAATGGCCAGGGCTGTTGCTTGGATCTCTGCTGCATGTCACGGAACAACTCGGCAATCAGCCCGCTCTCCATCGAGAACGGATTGACGTTGTTCACGTACCACGACCAGCAGCCCGCCTCCCATGCGCTCATCTTTGCCCCCACCTCCTGCAGCCGACAGTTGGCACATCGGCTGATGTCCTCGCCTACCTCGTGCCGGTGATCCTCAGCCTTCAGGAGCCCCGGCCAGTTGTCCTGGTAGAACAGGAGGTAGGCGTCTATTTTTTTAGGAACTCATCCGCATCGTTAATGAACAGGTACAGTTCAACCAAGATTGGCGAGGCGTCCTTTGGGTCACTCGCCTTTCGCTCATCCGAAACGCTCATCAGGAAACGCGGCAATAGCCACCCCTTGTTTTCCCTGTCACACGGCACCGGCTTGTCACCATCCACGAAGTCCCACCCGGTAACGGCCCCGAAACAGGCGTCGCGCATATACTCGGTTATTTTGGTTTTGGCTGTTTCCCGTATTTCATTGTCGAGCATATCCATTCCGACATACTCCACATTAAGGATGAATGCCTCCCCATTGATTGAGCGTTTGAACTCCGCAGTCGGTTGCAGTTTGCTGATATCCATGCAACCCCCTAATCAATCAGCGCGGTCGACCTGGTATTGATCACCGTGCCGCCGATGGGAGTCAGGTACACCGTCATGCCAGTCGGTGCGCTCTCGGCGACAACAGCCCGGGCGTCGATCTTGATGGGGATGACCTCGCCGTCAGGCATATCAACTTTTTCCAGGATCAGCCGCGGGAGAACGAACTGCAGCAGGTAGGCGTGGGTGCCAATGATGACCGGGCCGGTGATGTTCAGGTCCAGCTTCTTCTCGGTCGCCGCGTCCCAATCGGCGAAGTAGAGCTCGTTGACCGCGTCGACGCGACGAAATTCCATGCTCAACTTACACTTGGGCTTACCATTGCCCCTGGGCTCTGGTATCGTAGCTGAACTGGCAACGTGCTCGTTCTCCATGGGCCGCTCGTATTCCAGATTGAAGGTCTTGGGGTTGATGGTGTCATCGGAGTCCAGCGCGTCGCCCGTCTGGTCGTTCATGCGAAACACCGCCTGGCTGAGCTTCGCCCGGGCAGCCGTGGTGTCGTCGGGGTACGTCACCGAGTCGAGATCCGTCACAACGGCCGAGTCGTTGATGACCTGGTCCCCGCGCCCGTTGATGCTCAGCTTGATCATGCCGCTATCAACCGTGAGGCTGAACTTGAACGGCTTCCAGCTCGGCACGACGAATACCTTAGTCCCCTTCTCTGTGGCGTAGGTGCCAAAGATGCCGTCGATGTCGTCGGCAGCAGTCAGGGTGTGCTGGTATGCCCCAGAGCCGGTGCAAGCCGAGTCGCCGGTGTAGGTGGCCGCGCCAGTGTCATCGGCAGCGTCATCGTACCCGCACAGCGTCGAAATGTCCGTGGCTTTGTTGGTGCCGGTATTCCACAGCAACTCAAAGTTCGTCGGGCCGGCGGTCTCCGAAATAGTGAACTTGTTGGTCGATGAACTCCACGCACAAGCGAACGTGCCTGTCACACCCGAGACCGCATTCATGGCGGCAGCAATGGCCGTGGCTAGCGTAGTCCCGTTGTACGAACCAGCCGCTACGGTGGCGACCTGTGTGGCCGAGCCGGCGTCCACGAAGTCGATCTTCTGGTTGGCGGTCGTCACCACGAATAGCGGGGCCGGGGCAGGGGCCGTGCCGAACACCTGGGCCAGCGGCTTGTTCTCCAGGCCATCGTACTTGTAAATGAAGTCCAGGGGGAAATCACTTGCGTCGACATTGGCGGTATCCAGCCCCGCCTCGTGCGCGTTCGTGATCTCGCTCCGTTCAAGCACCGGCCTGTTGGGGGTCGGCACCCCGGGGTTCAGCGGGCGAATCCCCGCACTGGCGGCATTGACATCTGCCTCTGTCCCCCAGGTAGTACCGTCACCGTAAGCCGATTTGTTGAGTCTCTTTTCGTCACCCATTATTTGCCTCCCTTGTATGTACGTTTCCTTTTGACCTGAACGGGAGCTGGTTCAGCACCCGGTTCCTCGTACCACTCAGCCATTCCCTGAGCGACCCACCTCTCGGCGACAGGCTGCAAGTCAAGCAGGTATTTCACCTGATGCTCGCCGCCGAAGTGAATGATGTCTCCCGTATCCACCCGCCCGAAGTCGGTAAGCTGCGGCGGGCCCAGCCATTTGATTGCTTTCATGGTCGGCCTCAGTTGAACTGGTTCATGAAGCCGTCAATGACCACAGTGCCCGTGGGGGTGCCGCCGGTGTTAGCAAATGTGATAACCACATAGGCCGCCCGGTCGGGAACCTCGACGCTCACCGTGTACCGCCCCGTTGCGCTCATCGTTCGGCTCAGGGTCGACAGCACCCCCGAGCTATCCGACTCAGGAAAGTACGACAGGTTGGTCGTCGCCGTGGGGGCCGTGGCGCTGTACAGATAGGCCAGGGTGAACGACACGCTGGTCTCATCGCCCTTGGTGTACACAATATCGAAGTACGCCTTGTTGCCCTGCCACTGCGAGGAGCGGTAGTTCAGGTTCTTCAAGTACCACGAATGAGTTGTGCCGATCTTGGTCACCGTGCCCGCAGTACCGCTGGCAGTGAACGCGCCAAAGCTCAGCGCCGAGAGCATGACCACACCGATTAGAATGGAAAGTAACTTTTTCATCTCGCCTCCTATAATTCTCCGAAGTCTCCGTGTATCTTCACTTCGACTCGTTGGTCGAAAAAGCCGTAGCCCTCCAGTGACAGGTAGCCGTCATCCATGTCCGGCCCCTCGGTGCATTTGATTGAATCGGTGAGAACGCCAAGCGAACCAGCAACGCCGCTTTTTGAATCGGTATTGATGGCGTAGCGAATATCGCGCAGGGCTTGCTCGCACTTGGTCACCGTGTCGTTGGAATCCTTGATGACGCCCTTGATGGAAATGTAGAACGTCTCCTCGTACACGTGGGGGGCGCCAGACGTATCAATAGGCCCGCCCTTGTCGCCGGCCGTGACCATGTAGCAGGGGAAAGCGTTGATCTCATCCAGGTGGACCCAGCGCTTGTACACGCGCCCGGGCGTGAAGAAGTAATCGCTCCCGGCAGTGATAGCACCCAGCACCGTCACGATGCGGTTGATGACCTGCAAGCGGATCGGGTTCGTCGGGCTAGGCATTGGCGCCTCCCATTTTCTCGGCAGCAGCAAGCACCGCTTCAGGTGACATCATGTCTTGCAGGTCCTGGTAGCGGTTCACGATGACCTTGGAAAACCAGCCCGTAGCTGGTAGGGTGACGGATCGCTTCAAAAAAAACAGAGGGATCACTGATGCGTTTTTCCCCTTGCCCTGCTTCTGGAACATGACTAATCCACCGGATGGCCCCTTAGCCACAAAGGTATTTTTGAACGATCTGGCTTTCCCCAAAACGCCATCAAATGGAATCGTTAAATATTTCTTCTTGGCAGTAATAGTGCCGCCTTTATCGTGAATCTGGGCGTACTTGATCGACATCGTTTTATTTACCCCAGTCCCGATAAGGCCATGGTAATTGTCTGGCGAACCCTTAATTTCAAAGCCAATGTTTCTTGACATGGATGAGCTTTTTTTACCCCTGCCCGACTTTTGCATCATGGCAGCAGAACGCATCAGGTCATATTGTGTTTCGGTTAGCCAGATAGTGAGTTGCCGACGCTGGGCTGCCGGTATGCGTTTCATCGCCAGACGCTTGATTAGCCCCTCGGGCGTCATCTCATACCTGAAGCTGTAAGGGGTGCTCAAACTCGTAGCCTCTTGTACTTCGCCAGCACCGACAGTTCTTCCTTGGTGAACCTATCACCCAGCCCGCTGTACGCCACGGAGCCATCGGGGAACGAGCGGGTAGTGGTTCCCTGCAACTGGCCCTTCATCTGCTGGAAGCGGCGCTTGATCGCTTCATAGCAGACCAGGACAATGTCGCGGGGAATCGTCGCCCTGCCCGCCGTGTACGTCACGATGAAGTTCTCGTACCCCTTGCCCCATCCCGCGGGCGCGCGCAGGCAGAAGTCCTCGATGGTGTAATCCTCATCGGAGCCGACGGTGTAGGAAACGCCATCCACGTCGGTGACAGTGGTAACTGTCAGGATGGGCCAGTGCTTCAGCGGCAGGTCGGTGCGCCCCGTGCCGCTCACTTCCTCGGAGGTGTACGTGCCTGCGACGATGTCACAGCCCACCTCCTGCTTCACCTGGGCTATGACCGCATCAACAATGATCTGCAACGGGGTGTCCCACGTACTGGAAGCGGTCTCCCCCGGCATGATGTAGGTCTTGACGTTTGCCAGCGACAGTACGCCAGCCCAGGTTTCGTCAGCCATCAGTTATCTCCCAAATTGATCCAGGTGATCGTCACGGTGCCGTTCAGGTGCAAGGCTCCCGTGCCGGCGTCAACGAAGTCCGCAGCGTCGATGAGCAGGTTGAGAATCAAGTCCTTGGCCGTGCTGTGCCCGTCGAGGATCGTCTGCTCCGTGGCTGTGCTCTGGCAATCCCCGGTCGTGGCGCCAGTGACAGCCTGCGGCGTGGCGGTGGAGGCGACCAGGTCAACCTCAGTGCCGGCCAGCGAGCCGTCGGCATCAGCCGTAGTGCCGAAAGCAATATCGCCGTCCCAAGTAGCCGAGACCGGCGTGTCGGTGGTAACAGAGACCGCCGAGACATCGCCCACCCATGTGCCAGAGGCTGGGGTCAGGGTCAGGGCCGTGGTATCGGAAGCCGTGAATGTCCAGGTCTCGGTCCCCGTGTCATGCACTTCGCTCTGGGCAACACCGCCCATGGCAATGACCAGGCCGCCGCCGGCAGTTGTCGTGGCCATCGTCACGCTCACGGTGTAGGTAGTCCCGGCAACCGGCACAACGTCGGTGGTCAGGGCGGTATCGTCTCCCGTGTCGTGGTGCCATTCACTGGCAGTCGTGGTATCGTAGTCCCAAGTGCCTGGGGCAACGGGCACCGTCCATGTGGCGAAGTTGCCGGCCATCTCCGCGCCGGCTGCAATCGTATCGGTGAGTGCCAGATCAGCGACCGCGCCGAGGAAATAAACATGGCCAGCCGGGAAGTCGTACAGCTTGACGTTGCCGAAAGCCACGCCTCCAGCGGCAGCAGCCGGGGCAATGTCCACGTTGGTCAGGGTGAGCACCGTGCTGTGAACCGTGCCGACAGCGTTCTCAGTTGCCACGTTCCCCGTAGCCGCAGCAGCGCCGAGGCTACCGGTCGAAACAGTCGTGCCGGTGATGGCGGTCCCGCTCAGGGTAGTGAACGCTCCAGCAGCAGGAGTAGTGCCGCCGATGGCCCCAGGGACAGCGCGGTTGTAACCGTAACTCCTTGTGCTTACGGCAGACGTCCATGTGCCCTCGGCACCGACGATGCGCCAGTAGTGCAACTTGGTCAGCTGTAGCGTGACGGATGCGTAAGTTTCAGCGGCGACGGAATTGACCAGCGTGCCGTTGGCCACAGTGGCGTCACCGATGTAATCGGCCAGCGGGGTCTGAATGGTCACGTTCCCCGCCCCATGCTTGACGATGGTGACGATAAAGCCGATATTGCCAGTGCCAAGCCCGGGAAGGTTGACAGTCGTCGCGCTGGCCGAGTTCATGACGATAGTGTCTCCATCGTCGTCAGGGCCGATGCTGTAGGTAGCCGTCTTCTCCGAGACGGTCGCGCTCAGGCCCAGGCAAAGCAGGGCGATGGCAATGAACGAAAGCAGTTTTCTCACTTTTTCCTCCTGGGTCCACGCTTGTGGGGCGGGACAAGCGCCTGGGCGCGTTCGTGCGGGTCAGCCTTCGGCGGTGCCGGCGGTTCAGGCGGCACAACCATTTTGTTCTCGGGCGAACCCATGACGGGAACCTTCGCCTTTCCGTACTTGATCCACGCCTCGCAGGTCTCGGGCAGCAGTTCGACAACCTGGCCGTCCGTCACCTCAATGACATGCACTCCGTCATAGGCCACGCGGTACGGGCCTCCGATAATTTCAACTTTCATTGCTCCTTCTCCTTGTAAGGGACCGGGGGAGGCCCGAAGGCTCTCCCCCTTTCCGTATTTTCAGTGGTCGTCCCTTTACTCACGAAACTCAGACAGTGGGCGCGTGATGCGGCTTGCAGCGGACCACGATGCCCGAGAAGATGCCGCCGGTGCCCGGCGAACCGGTGACCGCCGTCAGGTCGATGCGCAGGTAGCGCTTGTTGCCACGGTAACCGAACCAGTAGTCCTTGTTGTCTTCGGTCACAGCGGCGAAGGCCGATTCCAGGGCACCGGAGGTCGTACCACCGGCAACCAGGTCAGTGTCGGCAACAGCGGTGTAAGTGCTGTCGTCGTCGCTCTCCTTCAACTCGAAAGTCCAGGCGGTGCCGTCCGTGATGGTCTCGGATGAGATGATGATGATGGCTTCTTCGTAGCCCTTCATGTCAACCGTGGCATCGCCATTGGCCGCAGCCGTCCTCGCGGTAGCGTAGAACGACTGAAGGGGATAAACGTCTCTTGCAGTCATGTTGTCCTCCTATCTCACGCGCTGCAGGCCAAGAGCCGGAAGGCTTCGGGCAGCACGACTTTTCCGTCCACGCGCTTGCGCGCGATGAACCGCACGTTGCCGGCAGTGGCCTGAGTGTAGGGGTCACGCTGCACGGTCATACCGATGCGGTCGACGATCTTGTACCCACGCTTGAAGTCGCCGAGGATGGCAACCACGGCGCTGGACGACACAGCCGAAGCCAGGTCAGTGGCCTCGACAACCGGACGGCCCAGCAGGGTGTCAGGCGTGCCGGCAACCATGCCCGGCTGCCACAGGAACTGACCCGTGGTGCTGTCGGTGAACGCACGGATGTAACCAACGATGGCGCGGTTCATCATCCAGGTGGCGTTGCGGGCGTAGTCGCCCTTCAGCGCGTAGAACGCAGACATCAGCCCCGCTGCGTCAAACGTGCCACTGGAAGCGGTCGACGTGGTCTTGTAGGAAGCGACCACGGTGGTATTCAGGGTGATGCCCTCGGGCTGGCCCACACCATTGCCCTCAACGAAGGCCGTCCCTTCGAGGACGCCGAACTTCTTGCTGAAAGCCTCATTGAGCTCGGCTTCCAGGTTGAACACGCTGTCCTCCAGGTTCTGATTGGAAATGTCCACGAGCGCATAGCACTCGTGCGGGGTCAGGGTGTCCTTGCCCCAGGCGATGCCGGTGGTCTCGGACTTGGTGCCGCTCTCACCGATCCAGGCGGCGGTATGCAGGGCGGTCTCACGCGGGAACTCGACCGTATGCTGCGAGGTCTGCCGCACAGTGGCCAGGGTGCGCACCGGGCTGTACTCGGTGATGCCCTTGGTGATCTCGGCCACGTACTCGGGGGTGCTCAGGTAGCCGCCGCTGGCAGGGTCACCAATGGTCAGCACCTTGACTTCCTTGGCGCCGTTGTACTCGCCCTTGCGCGCCCAGGTCAGGAACTCCTCGCGCGCCTTCTCGATGCCCTCAGCCTTGGCCTCGGCACCGGACAGCGTGGGGGTCTTGAGAGCGGCGATCTCGTCCTTCAGCTTGTTGAACTCGGCGAGGTTTTTTTCCTCGAACACCTTGAAGTCCGAGGTGTTGAATTTGCTTTCGCCGATTTCCTTGACTTTCGCCTGGAAGTCGGCAGAGTTCTTGACAACCTTGTCAGTCAACTCTTGGATCTTCTGTTCATCGATCATTTGTTTCTCCTTGTTAGATTTCGATCTGTTCGCTGAAACGCTTAACCGCAGCGAATAACGGCTCCAAGGACGGCTCCTGGTCGAGCACAGTGGCGGCTGCCGGCTGGCCCTTCAGTAGTGTCTCGATATGCTTCATGGCCTTGACGGCCAGTTCGCTCTGTTCTTTGGTCAGTGCCTTGAGTGACAAGATATTCTCCAGAACGTCGCCCAGCTCGGCGACGGTCTTGACGTTGGTGACAGTGGCTTTGCGATTGGCGGGGAACACGACCAGGGAGATCTCCCACAAGCGGATCTCCTTCAGCCGGCGCACCTTATCGGCGTCATCGTAGGGAGCCTTGATCGCCTCGTACCCTATGCTCATCCCCTTGATGGCGCCCTGCTTGATCAGGCTGCGCTTCTCCCGGGCGGCCTCGACCTCCAGGTTCAGGTCGCCATGGACCTTGAGGCCTTTGCCGTCTTCCTCGCCACGGATGATGCCGATGGGTAGCGCGGGGTCGTGGGACCAGAGCAGCGGGAACTCCTTGTTCTCCTTCAGTGTCTTCTTGAACGCCCCGACCTCGACCACGTCGTTGTAGGAATCGGTCACGCCGAACACGGAAGCGTAGCCGTCGAATGTCCCGGCCTCGTCGTCCACCTTGCTCAAGCTGAATTTGAAATCTTTGGTCTCCATGTCTCCTCCTAGAGTTCCGGCACTACGGGGTATGTTGAACATAGGCAGTTGCAGGCGTTACCGGGTGAGCCGTCGCCAGGGTGCTTGATGTGCTCGCCGCCAACGTAAAAGTCTTCGTCAAGTAGAACCGCTTGGCCGTCAGCCATCATGTGATCGTCGCGGCTTTCAGGAACGAATGAACACATCCACCCTTTCTTGGTCACAAACTCGGTCTGTTTGTAGCCCTGGACTAGGCCGAAATTATCGGTGCGGGCTGATTCAGTCCTTGCCCACAACCTCGCCTTCCACGGCGTGAAGTCTTCCAGCTTCTCGTAGATGCTCTGCGCAAACTCGTTGACCGTCATATTGTTGGCGTTGGCGGTCTTCAGTTCCTGGAAGATCTTCTCCAGCGCCGACTTGTTGACCTGAGTACCCGAGTTGAACACTAGGTCGCGCAGCTCGGCCTCCAGTTCGTCGTTCATGTAGGAGACCCACGAGGATGAATCCTTCTGCTCGGTGTCGTCGAACAACTCGCCCTTGCTCGCCCGCATACCGGCTTCCATCGCCCTGCGGAAATGGTCCCTGTACCACGGCCAGAAGTGCTTGACGTACCGCTTGGCCTCGACCTCGATGTCGAGGATATCGTAGGCCTCCAGGTGCATCAGGTCACTGGCAACGGCAACCTTCTTGCGTACCTCGTCGGCTTGCTTGGCAAGGTAGGACTTGGCCATGTGCTCGAAGGACCGCTCCCGCACCTTCACCCGCTGCTCGAAGGTCTTCCAGAGTTGCTCCTTGCGCTCACGGGCGGCCCAAAATGAGCCCTTGCGGCCCACAGTGGCGCTTTTGGCCCCATCCTCGCTATCTTCTTCATCAATGTCCTCGTCTTCGTCGCCCTGAGGGTCACGTAGCGCCGCAGGGACAGGCTCCGGTTCCTCTATCGCCCGCTCCAGCGGTTGCAGACCGTAGGGCAGCAGCACCACGTCACCCTCGGGGCCGAGCTCGCCGTAGCCCAGGGCCAGGCGCTTCTCGTTCACGGTCAGGAAGTTGGCATTGCTCAGGTACAGGAACTTCTGCGCCCGGTCCTCCTGCAATGCCTCGATGGCCTCGGTGTCGAGCTTCAGCACTAGGTTCTCCCCGTACATGGGGACCAGCCAGGCGTTGAACTCATCCACGATGAGGTTCATCATTGGCAGCACGGCCTCGGTGTACAGTGCGCGGCGGGCCTCCTGGTAGTTGCTGTAGGTCTTCGCCTCGCTGTCGCCGATGAGCTCAGGCGCCACGCCAAACACGGAACAGATCTTGCGGCTGTTGACCTTGTCGCCGGTCAGCCAGTCCATTTCCTTTTGGGAGAATGAGAGATGGGTGTAGGTGCTGTCGCCCTCGGTGACGATGGTCTTGCCGGCGTTCATTGAGCCGCCGTATTCCTCACCCCACTGCTGCTTCAGATAGGCCCGCTGCTGGTCGGTCATGGTCCCCTTGAACGCGAGGATGCCCGCGGGCTTCATGTCATTGGTCAGCAGCTTGGCATTCCACTCATCGGCGAGGTTGGCAATATCCACACCCCGGGATGCAGCAGCCACCATGCCGTAACCGTAGTAATCATCGAGCGGATGAAACAGCTTCAACTGCCGCACGTCGTGGTCACGGCTGCCGATCAAAAAGTCCTTGGCCTCGCCGCCAACGGTGTACCGATAGCCCCTGACCAGTTCAAAACCTGACCCGGGCAGCACCGTCACCCGGTCGGGGCGCAGGGAGTAGATGAACCGCGGCTCATTGCCGACCTTCACCACCAGGGGGTAGGCGTTGCCGTTGAGCAGCAGGTAGGAGACGAACTTGGTCAGCAACGCCCGCTTGCTCTCCTGCCGGTTGGGCCGGTTCACTAGGTCGAGGAGCGGGTGCTTCAGTATCTCCTTCTCGTTGCGGTCCTCAAGCTGAAACTCGATGGCTGAAGCGGTCTTGGCGATAAGGTTCACGCATGAGAACACCGCCATGCAGTTCTTGTATCCCGCCTCGCTCAAGTCGGCGAACGACTTGTCCGTCCACACCACCGGCTGGTAGTTGGCAGCATTGATGACCACGTGCGCGGGGTTGTTCTTTTTCTCGGGACGGAATAGGCGGCTCAGAAAACTCATTACAGCCTCCACAGGTTGGGTTGCGCCCGGAAAGCGTTGAAGGTGATCCCGTATCGGGCGGCGTCGAGGAAGTGATCCTTGTACTTGACAGGCATGGGTAGGGCGTTCCCGTTGCCATCCTCTTTCCACTTGTAGGTCCGAGACTCGGCAATGCCGTTGGTCGACTCGGGGGTGATGTGGACGGTCCTGGACTTGCAAAGGTCGATGCCAGCCTTCACCGACTCCGGGCCTTTCTCCGCACCGACAGCGCAGATCCCGGCCTGGCGCAATTCCTCGACCGACTTCATCTCTGCCGAGTCGCAAACGACCAGGGAACCAGCCACGCCCTTTGCCTTCAAGGCGGCGGCGAGGTCGGCATTGGTCATGCCGGTCTGATAGAGTATCTCCTGCAGCCAGTACACATCGGCCTTGCGGTAGATCTTCACGCACGCGGCAGGGTCGACGGAGAACCCGAAGTCGAGGCCGTACCATACGTCATCCCAGGCCATGTCATCTGGCAGGGGCTGGACGTCCCAGTTATAGATGCGGCCACGGACTGCGGCCCAGACGCCGAAGCGGTACATCTTGCGCAGGGCTTCGTCATCGATCAGGTCCAGGCGCTTGGTGTATGCCTCGCGGATCTCCTTGATGGGGTTGTGCTCGACCGTGGAGACATCGACTAAGGCGTCGGCGTCCTTGGTATCAAAGAACCGCTCCTTGAGCCACGGGGCTTGCGCCTCATCGGGGTTGAACGACAGCATGATCTGTAGGTACTCGGGGCCAGCCTCACGCAGTACAAGGTCGATGGCTATGAAGTCCTGCAGGGTGAACTCGGTCGCTTCCTCGATCCAGATCCCGGTGATCCCCTTGATCGACTTGATCTTCTCGGGGTCATCCATGCCGTTGAACAGGATCTCGTTGCCGTCGAATGAGATGACCCGGTCGGTCTTATTCCACTCGTGCTTGATTTCGTTCGCGGCAAGCAGCTCATGGAAGACGCGGATGACACTGTCCTTGCAACTGGCACGGACCTTGCGCAGGACCAGGAAGCGGTGATTGCCTTCCTTCATGCAACGATAGAGGATTTTGCGAGCGGCGAACTCCGATTTGCCCGAGCCGCGCCCGCCGCAGAGGACCAGGTAGCGGTGGCGGTTGTCCAGCAGCGGGGAGAAGTGCGTAGACAGCTGGAGCCTGATCATCCTTTTACCTGGATGTGCTCGATGACCATGTGGCGGTCTGCGGGGGTGGACAGCTCAACCTTTTCTTTCAAGAACCCCAAATGTTTTCCAAGTAACTCTCCGGCCTTTAACTTGTCATGTAATTTGAACTCAAATTGAGAATAGATAATTGAATCATTGCCACTTGAGTCCTCTTTGATGCTCCGTTTTTCTTTAATGCTCGCCACAACCTTTCCACCGCCATCCGGCATATCGTCATAGCCCCTGGCGCGAATGCCGCCTGTATCTGGGTCGATGTCCACATAGTCCTTCATGTCGGCAAAAAAAATGCGGGCCAGCTCGGCAACCCACCGCTCACGGGTTATCTCCAACCTGTTTGCGGTCTTGGCCTGGGCCTTGGCGATGGCTTGTGAAACTAGACTTTTCTTGAGTAGTTCAAACCCAATGCGCTCCGCTGATTTTTCACTGTACCCCGCCCTGATTGCCGCCTGGGTAGCATTCAGGTCAACCAGGTACTCCTGGATGAACCGCTCCTGCTTGGGGGTGAGCTTCACTGCCCTGGCGCCCTCAGCGCGAAAAACTTGATCGTTGCCCCGATCCCAACGTACCCGCCGTTGATGCCGTAGCCCACCTGGGGGCCGATGATCAACTTGCGACTTGATTTTGAAGTTGCAATTACAATCTGCTTGGTCAATTTCCCAATGGTGCTGATATTCGCCTCATCCCGCGCCCGCCACTCGGCGATCTCCGCATCCTTGATGGCCAGTTGCTCCAGGCGCAGCTGGTCGGCCAGGAGCAGGCGTTGGCTGTACTCGTAGCTGACCTCGCCCAGGAACCGGTTGCACTCGGTGAGCGCGGCCCGAGTCTCGGCCAGGTTGCCGTCCTTGAGGTTCAACTCGCGCTGCTTGGCAACGACCTTGGCGGCCAGGGCTCCATTGCCCTGCTTGAAGGTCGCCACGTCCTTGTCCTTGGCGGCATTGAGCGCGGCGTACTTGGCAATGATGGCGTTGTGCGCGGCACGGTGCTTGGCCATGACCCGGTCGGCCATCAGGTCGGCGATCTCGCGGTCGAGCGCACCGTCCCAATGCTGGAGTAGTGCGAGCAACCCCATGCCCATGGCGACCAGGACCGCGGCGGGGATGGCTGACTTCAGCGCCGATGCCATTTGCCATCCTCCCCTTTGACCCAGCCGTGCTTGATCATCCACTTGTCGGTGATCGGTGCCGGCTTGATGCGCAGCGGCTTCGGCTCAATGCGCTGGATGGCCTTGTAGCCGTCACCCTTGATACCATCGCGGTGGTGCTGGCCCATCACATCACCACCAACGGCTCGTCATCGTCGACCGTGAACCCGATGGCCGACTTGCCGCCTCTCGTTTCCTCGATGGCCTCCACACGCTCCTTGAGATTCTCGATGTCCTCGTTGTGAACCGAGAACGCCAATTCGAGGTTGCGCAACCGCCTGAGCCAGGAGATCATGACGCCCCCTCTGCGTGGTCGCGCACGTCGTCGGCAACCAGGATGAACTCGGCGACCTTCGACAGATCCGCTTCCGCGTGGAGATGCAGATTCTCCGTCCCGATGCCTTCAATGAGGATGTCGAAGTAGGGCGGGAGATGGGTGATTAAAGCGGCCTGCAGGACGTACCAGTGACCCGGGGAAAATTCATGCAGACCAATGTCCCATGCAGTGTTACGATAATGGTAGCTGTTCTTGCGGTGCTTGCCGTCGTTAGCTGAAGTAACCCTGTACGGGCAGCTGAACCGCTTGGAGCAAGCCTCTAACGCAAGGATGAACTCAAAGAAGTACGGATTGAACTCCTTGAATACAACCCCGGGCTTGATGTAAATCATACCCCCATGATGGGGGCTAATCAGTTATTGCGTTTGTGAAAGACAACCCTTGTTGGGCCAGTTGTGAAAGTTGTGAAAGATGTGCTTAGTTATCGTTCCTGCGCCTGAGGAAGTCTATCAGGCATTTTCCAGGGATCGTCATGCACCGCCCTTTGTAAAAATGGGTGAGCGTAATTGGCACCCTGGAGTTATCGAGCCTGAGGCCGACATGGCACCAGTACTCGATGGTGCTTGGCGCCAGGTCGAGCTTCCCCGCCACCTCCTTGACGCTGTACTGCTCGCTGTCAACGATGCCGAGCGATAGGATGTACTGGTTGAAGGTCATCTGTCCCCCACAACGTAAGGATCGGCTGTAGGGGCGTCCTCGATGTCAGCAATCATTTCAAGGACATATTGCCCAGGAACCCCGCCAGCCAGCCACTCCTTTGTTTTTCTCAAAAGGTGGTATGAGCGCAACACGCTTTCATGAACCTGCCCACTATAGCTCGGCCATGATTTCGGCGACCCGTTTGTTATCGCAAGGCACGTCGGTATTGATTTGATTTCTTGGATAGTCATTTGCCGCTCCGCTTCTTCTTCTTGGTTGAAAAGTTCATACTGACTGTTGTGCAATCGGCAAGATGCACGTTCACCTCGCGCTTCATTTCGGTTGGAGGATAAATCTTCCTCGCCGCTTCCTCCAACATGACGATGCGCCATTTGAGGTTGTCCATTTCCTGCTTGTTGTTTTTTGCAATCAGGCGGGCGATAAGCGCCGCGAACTCACTGAAAAGGAAATCTGTTTCAACCCAACTGCGGCGAACGTCGACCGGTGGAAATTCCATAGCCACCAATGACCGCAGATGCAAGCATACGTGCCTGAGCGACTCAACCATTTCAACCTCGACAGATGATGTTTTCTTTTTCACTCCCCCACCTCCATGCGGATCTCGATTGACTTGACTTTGCCGGAGTCGATCATGTCGGTTGCCCAGCCCATGACGGCGCGGGCACGGGTGATGTCAACCGGCCCATCGGTGCGCGGGCTGACTTCCGCGGCGAGCTGTTCCAGTGACGGCAAGCGCGTGAAGCCCGCCGGGTTCGTCTCCATATACCATCGCACCTTACGCTCAGCAGCTCCGCTCCCCCTCCCGGTCATAACCTTGTACAGCGAGTTGACGCTCACCCCCACCTCTGCCGCGAACTTCTTGGCGTGCCAGCCCCGGTCCTTCATGTAGCGCTTGTACTTGTTCATTGGTTTAACCTCCAGTTGTCCTGTTTTCTCCATCCACACCGCGCGGCTCAATGCGGTCGACCCCTCGCCGGCGAAAGGGTACTCGGTGCAATCGGCCAGCACCCGGCGGTAGTAGGCCAGGTCCGCAGGGTGCGCCGAGCGGATCGTCGCCTGGTACTGTCGGCGGGAGTGGCTAGTCATGGGCGGGCCTTGCGTTTCCAGCAAGGGCAATATTCACCGTTAATTATCCCCATGTTTCGCCGCTTCATGGAGTTGGGAATTTTTATTGATTTTGGAATTTTTACTGGCACAGAACATTTGATTGAAATAAACACATTTTCCCCATCAGTGGAATTTTCATTTTTCCCCCACCCACAGTTCCCACAACATTTTTTCACCCCCCCACCTCCACGTTGAAGTATTTTGAACCTAAAACTTTCGACGGATACCCGTACCCGTGCCTGTCGTTGTTGCCGCCCCAGTAGTGGAAGAGCAACCTGTCGGTTGAACCATACCGGTCCTGATAGTGCTTCAAAATCCGCGCCCCATGCTGGACGTTGTAGTCTATATCCTCTAATTTGTAGGGGTTTAAGCCCCACACTTTGGGCATGATCTGCATGATGCCGATGGCCCCGACGCTGGACACCGCCCTCGGATTGAAGTTGCTCTCCCTATGCGCGACACTCATAATCAGGTACGGCGAGATGGCGTAGTGCTTGCCCCACTTGTAAGCGGCCTTGCTCACGCGGTAGATGTTGCGGCTGTTCGCACGGAACACCTCGGCCATGAAGCGCAACTCGGCGAGTTCGGGCTTGACAGCCTTGACGCGATCCAGCTCCCACGCCTTGCCGCGGAGTTCCCTGAGCATGGTCGCCCGCTGACCCTCAAGGACGGTGATGCGCTCGTGCTGGCGGTAGCAGAGGGTTATCAGTAGGATGCTGCATCCCACGGCGGTTATGGTGCGGAGGGTCATTTGCCAACCTTCTTGAATAACTTGATATACTCGGCATACTCGGCAATCTGCTCTTTGGTAAAACTATGCTTGGCCGCGATTTTCTTACCGTCTTTCTCCCACTCCTTGAATGAATGTTCCTCGCAACCAATTCGCACGTAGCCATATTTACAGTTGGTTAGAGCATAAAGTGAACCCTGGATGTAGAGCGGGGATTTATCCCAAGCGTTGCCGGACACCCGAGCGTTGCCGGACACCCGAGCGTCGCCGTACACCCGAGCGTTGCCGGACACCCGAGCGTTGC
>Ga0209318_1000464_pt1 | contig 39805 bp, 64 predicted proteins | sample RifGroE1_FD_183999 | JGI IMG/M metagenome (GOLD analysis project Ga0209318, IMG submission 183999) | Groundwater microbial communities from Rifle, Colorado, USA - Groundwater E1 (SPAdes) (version 2) | ecosystem: Environmental > Aquatic > Deep subsurface > Groundwater | place: Rifle, Colorado... | reverse complement strand
TGACTTGCATACGGTTACTGATTCACCAGCTCCTAATGCAATATTTACTGCACCGTCATAAGACAAATTCCCACTGATATCAACACTCTTATTGCCATTGAGTTGATTACTTCTGTCAATGTGTATATTTTGCAATGTGCCAGACCCAGCCAGCCAATGTATGCCATAATCCTGTGTTTTAACATCTTGGTCATCTGTACATATATTACCCGATATATTTATGTTTAACATCACGACACCTGCTGTCGCTGAATGTATCGTAATACCACCTTGATGTTCTGATGTCCCTTGGTGATTGTTTTTACATACATTTCCTAATAACGTCACATCTGAGCTATCAGCAATTAACATACCTGCCGCCCCGCATTTGCGACAAATATTACCTACACCAGATACTCCTTTACAAGCATTTATATCTATTCCATTACCGCCTACTTCGTTTTCTACTTCATTAAGTGATATTTTTACATTTCTTGAACCACTTACATAAATTGAGCCTGCGTAATTCTTTTTTATTATATTTCCGAGAGCTCTAAAATTGTACTGAGAACCAGCAGAAATACAATCAAGTCCAACCGTATCAAAAGTACAGAAGTCTACAAAGTTTCCTCTGTTGTTTTCTAGTGTTCCGCTTGTAAATGCAATTGCCTGTTTTCTGTCAGTTAATACACTTGTAGTAAGGTACAAAGTTCCACAGTTGTTAAAATCACAGAATCTCAATCCTGAGTTGCTAATATCTGTTGATAATATTACTGCAACGCCTCTCGTATTCTGGAATTTACAAAATTCAAATTTTACTTTGCTCGATTGATATATCGTGCAATAATTATTGAAATTTGTAATATTATCAATGTTGCCTTCTATCGTAATATTTTTGAATTTTACATTCGTTTTACCATTAACTTCAATTACTATCGGATTAGATTCTGAGCCATTCTTTGCTTTGAATATTGTAGCTTCAGGCACACCTATCACGGTCATATTTGATGGATAAGACACTTTTACCTCATGTATATATGTTCCAGCAGGGCAGAATAATGTATTATACCCATTTGCGGCGGCATAATCAACTATGGCTTGTAATATTGCCCCTGTATCGCTTCCATCTATTTTGGCTTGCACTACTGGTACAGGTGGATATAAAACATTCAATGCTTGTGACAGATTATCTGCCAAATGTGCATCAACTTCAACCGTCATAGTATCGTTTAAGAAGTCTTGTATCTCGTCCATTCTCCCCTGTATCTGTTCCCTTGCTGCTGTTTCGTTTGCTGGGAGTGTAGGATATGCCGTTGTGTCTCTCAATCCTATCGCTGGGCTGAATGCCATTTTAGTTAAAGCCATCTATTTCACTTCCTTATCTTTTCTATATTGTATTTTCAAATCCATAATAGCAAGATTTTCATTCATAACATTGTTGCTGAATTCAATTTGAAAATACACTTTCTTTTTAATCTTTTTGTTAATGTATATTGTCTTTGCATATCGAGTGACCGCCCACGTAAATGCTGCCCACGTAAATGTCGCCCAACTGAAATTAGAGGTTGCCCCTGATGGGATTGTTTCGCTTTCAACTTCAGTTTGATTGTCGTCAAGTACCCTAAATATGATAGTCGCGCCTACTGTTGCCGTAGTATTGAACCACATCTTAGTAATGGTTTTCAGCCAATTGGACAATCCGAAATCTAATACCTTACTGCGCCATACTCCGTTAATTGCGCCCCCGAAATCATTTCTATTGGTTATGAATTTTACTATTTTCCCGTTTATCCTGTCTCCGTAGTAAAGTGTGCCATTAATATTAAAGAAACAGTTTGCATTAATATTTGTAAGTGGGAACCATGCCAGTATCTTTTGATCTGCTTCTGGGTTTCCTGTGCTACTGTATGGTGTTAATAGATAGTCCCATGCCCATACTTTAGAGCCTACACACAGCCAGTACATGCCTTTAAAGTCATAACTGGATGCACTTGGCAGGTTGGATTCTGCTAGCATTCCAAGCCGTGCAACATTCCCATTGATGTTCCTAGAAATCTGTTGAATATTTCGCTCATCTTCTATATCCGTAGACACAAGTGTATGAACGCCTAAATAGGTATTACACCATGTTAATTTATTATTGATTAACTGTATAGTCCAAGGCATGTCACAGCCTATAGCCCTGTTAATCGGGAACGATGAAAATAGCGTGCTTTGTGTTGCGTCATACTCCACGCCGAACATTTCAGTTGCCTTAAACACTATCAGAGTGTCGTATTGCTCGCCTAATCCGTAAACATCACCGCTAGAACCTATAGGCTTAAAATTAGATTCAGGGAAGTACGTAGGGTCTAGCAGCCCTGAGAAGTATATATTGTTTGTTCCGTTGCCTGCTACAAATACCCTTGTGTCATTCCTGCCTCCAAAATCTATAGAGTACTTACAGTTCTTGATTGTATTTTCAATGGTTGTATCGGTCTTATACGCCTTTATACGCATCGTGTTTGTACCTGTAGGCGGTGCTACTAGCCATGTTACTACTCCGGTTGTGCGGTTAACTGTAAAGTGTGTTGTCTCTACTTTATCGAATGTCACGCCTGCATCCAATGAACCTACTATTGCAGTTGCATCAAGGTTCGGTTCCATTGGAAATGCTGTTTTTACTCCATTAGTGACAAAAGCATAAATAAACCCTGCACCGATACGGTTGAAATCTTCGTTCAAATCGCCGCCGCCCGTGTCAGTTCTATTCAGGAATACAGTAGGTATATAAGGCGTTGGCGTTGTGGCAGTTGTGCCATTCCACTGAATGTAATTTGTGCCGTTTATGTAATACAGAATATCGTTGAAATTAAAAAAACTGCCTTTTGCAGCAGCTAATCCGGTATATATTTCCGTCTCTGTCCCTGTTGACGGGTCCTTCTTGTATAGTTTAGTTCCTCTATGGAATACGATATAGCCCTTGTATAGCTCGTTATAAGCTTGATAGACTGTTGCGACTTCTAAGGCTGTACCGAATTCCTCCTGCCCCCAGCGTTTAGTCAGGATTCTTTCTGCAAACCACATATCTGTCATGTTAGGAGATTGATTGTCGAGAAGCTTCATTTCCAAATCTTCCAGGCATATACCACCGTTTATTTGGCTTAGTTCCCATTGCTCCAACGGTACATAATCTAATTTCGCCATGGTTTAACCTCCTAACTGAGAGTTATAGTAGTCCGCAATATTACTCTCGCCTGATGGTTGTTTTACGACCGCTCTAGCTTTTGCTTCTGCGTATTTGTCCTCAAAATAGTTCGTCACAGACTTGTCACTTGCTGTGGATAACAACGCCGCTAATCCATATGGCATTACTGCGGTTGCTGTGAGGTCATCTACCTGCACTGTATCTGTCAAGGCTGTTAATGTAACAGGCACTGGCTTATACTCTATTCTGACTTTACCTTCATAGTAATAGTTAATATAAAGCTCATTGCGACCTTCCCACTTATAACCAGAGTCCTTATTATACTGCCTTTCTGGGTACTCGTTAATAATCTGTGTCACATTTTTAAAATCTGTCGGCATAGTCTTTTTTACCCAAGGTGCATATATCGGCACATCTGCTGCATTCGCAAAAGGTATGTTGAATAGCGCACGATTAATGCATAAGTAATAGTATGTACCGCTGAATCTTAATCTTGACTTTACCGCTCCTGCTGTCGGAGTGACTACCCCTTTATACGCTACAAACTGCCCTGTAGCTGTAGAAATTATTGTAGCCAATGTATTCCATCCACTTGTATAATCTTCAACGTATACGGTGCCTGGACGGTCTATTTCAAAGTAGTACGCTTTACATTGCCCTAACCCTTCAAATGTTAAATCTGTGCCCTCAAATGCCGTTACATCAAAGTTAGAGGTATATCCTAATATGTTAGTAAAAGGTTTGTTTGATACTTCATACTTGGCGTATAAATCCCCTATACCTGCGGCTACAAGCTCATTTTGTATGACTGTGCATAATCTAGGCGTTTGCGCTGAATAGTCTGTACTGCCAATGTTGCCTTGGTCGTCTATTTCGTCTAACAAGGCCATCGAAATATCAAGAACCTGTTGCACTGTAGTTGACATTGTTTTCACCTTCTTTCAAGGTTATTTCTTTTTCATCTTCATATTCATAGGCTTAACTGTCTTGCCTGTCTTAGCTGCTTTAGATTCTTTTTTTGCTTGATGAATCGTTTCTTTACCGTGTCTCATGTTTTCTACCGACATATCTTTTAATGCTTTCTTATGTTTGTTTTCATATTCCATCATTTCACATTCTTTTTTCATGTTTTTACCTCCAATATAATAGGGAGGTTTCCCTCCCCTTTAATTAATCTGCTGAATTAAATGTTTTTTAGCTTGCACTGGAATAGATTTCACTATCCCAAAATAACATTTTGGTAAGTGGCTTATGCGCCTTATACCAATGCACGGCTGGCAGAGCACTTTGCCTAGCAAATTTGTTAGCTAAATGACCTTCGACCTTTTCCCTGTCAGTCGTAGTTATCGTAGTATTAAACACCATCATCTCATATACCGTGAGATTACCGTAATAAGTGACGGCACTTTCCTTGCCAATTTGCATTAGTGCTGTATTGGTGGAAGTTGGCGCTGTTGTGTACGTTACGGAGCCGTCGGCATTACCGTCCCTATGATAATTTATGGTGTTCGATGCATCATTCCATGCATATTCCACCATGACATTACTATCAACAGCTAATGCTGTGTTCGCTGGATTCATCCAAGCAACATTAGCATTAAGTCCCCTCATTTTACCATCTGCTGCTGGTCCGTTAAACGCGAAGGACATACCCGCCCCACTTGCCACGCAGAATAACCGTCCATTATTTCCTGTATGAGTTGTTGGTGTTCTTAAAACTGATATTAGTGACGATGTTGAATACAAAGCAGTGTTTTGTATGCCAGTGGTTAGCCAATCGTCAGTGCCGTCAAAGTACGCACCACGGTAACTGTTGAGCAAATTCCCGCTTATCACAGGCTGACTCGCTCCTGTTCCTTGTGTAGCGTTAGTGCCTACGTTAGCGGTCCAAGTTGCAACACCGCCACTCGCTGGCAATTCTTCTGGTCTAAAATGTGCAATCAATCCAACTGCACTCGTAGGGTTCCAATCATAAAATCCAATTGCTTTTGATACGTTACTAGCCATGTTTTACCTCCTTACGCTACAGAAGAAAAAGCTTCTGAGCTAAACAAAATACGTTTTGTAAATGGTGGGATTATTTTATTCCAATGACTCGTACTTAAGTTTCCTGTCAAAGAATACTTTCTAGCAATCCAACCTTCAAGTTTCATAATATTTTCTATGCCTATATCGGTTGTTGCACACCATGCCGCTGTAATTGCGACTTGCATGTGCCTTGAATTAAGATAGTTGGCACCCAAAATACATCTATTCCAAATTGTGGTAGCACTATAGTTTGAACCTGTGCTAAACACTCCGTTTTTATGCAAACTAGTGCCACCGGTTGAACCACCGCCGCGCATTGAGGCGAATATCCAAGAACTTGTATTGAGTGTGCCGCTTACTGCGGGCGTGGTCACTCCTACCCCACTATACATGGCTGTATTGCCACCACCCGTTTCAATTCTTGCTACCTCGGACGATGCAGGATCAAAGCCATAGGCGAGGGAGAGCGGGTCTTTCCAATCCTGTGCGGTATCACTATAGCACATTACCCCGGCTGAAAAACCTTGTGCGCTGTTATCTCCCATTTGTCTGGTCAACATATCTGAGCCACTGATAGTAAATTGTGCGGACGGAATAGAGCCTATATCAACCCTATAGGGTCTTCCGCTGTATCCTGTCTGATTAAAACTACCGCTGCCATATAACGCACTCCAAGTGCTAACATATGTACCAAGGCTGGGGAGATTGTCACCATCAACATATACGGTTAATGCCGATAGATTTGCAGGAGTCCACGCCCAAGTTCCAGAGGGTTGGGATACATTGGTAGCCATAAGCTTATACCCCCTCTGTAACCAAAATTTTAGCCGTAGAAATCACTCTCGCGTTAGTTTCAATGTAGCATGTAGCAGTCCTGTTAGGCGTTATCCCTGTCACTGACGCCACTTGGAAATTTAACGCTGTTGCCTGGTCGTCTGTGAATCGTAATCCTCCGCTATCGTAAGCGGCTGGAGGAAATGCAGCCATAAGGTTTGACACATGGAAATTATATCCGCTAGCGTTTACCGATTCGCCTATTTTAAGCTCCACTAAATCGCCAGATACTAAGGTCAAAGGGACTCCGTTTCGAGTCGTTGAGGTATTGATGTTAACGGTTACATTAACTACTGTCGTGAATTTTGCCCCTGCCGTTAACGGTAACCATACGCCTTTGCCTGTTTTATGCTGTACATATGCTTGATATTGCGTTGCGCCTGTTAGTGCAGTTGCAACGGTTACGCTTGCGCCTGTGCTTTCGCCAACCAGTGTCGTTTCTTGCGTACTTAGTTTTTTAACATACGCCTTTGTACCACTAACCAAATACTCGCCTACTTGTTCCTTTTCTTCACAAACCGTGGCAACATGATAATTTTTAATTGTTACCGTGTCTGTGGTCGCACCAAGTTGAATAGTGATCGTTAAATCTTTTGCAGTTGATAAGTCTATGGCTGTGATAGCAAATGTTTCATTCACTCCAGTTCCCGAATAAACTATAATTTGAGAAGTCAAAGAATCCGACCATAAAACAAAATTAAAACTAGCATTTGCAGTGCTTACTGGTATTGCAACCGTTGCTATTGTTGTGCCACCTATTTTCATTCTAACAGTCTTTGCATTAGTATTGCTTGTCGCTGTAAAGTAAAATGTACCGTCCATTTTTCCCCTAGTGCCTATTTGACCAGCAAGTATCGGTATAGTTAATTTTGTTGTCTCTGCCACTGTCCCTGTATGAGCTATGTCTGCACTACCTTGCCATGTTTTATATTTACCTACCCCAGGCAGAGTTGTTATTGTAGGCGTAAGACTAACGCCTATTGCCCCATCGGCTGGGCTTGTGACTACCACAGAAGGGTACAACATATCATATGGAACTAATGGAACATGCTGAAACATTTGTCTGTCAACCGCTCGCCACGGTTGTGCAAAACCCGCATTGGTCACAATGGCTAATTGGCATACTGGATTAGTCGTAACTAATTCTACAACAAAATGTATTTCTTCTCCTTCTGAGTAAGATATATTATCGATATTAATCCAAATCTCAGAGTTAGGTGCTATGGTCAGTCCGACTGCGGTCGCCTCTGCCGATCCCATCGACTTGTCAAATATATTTGTACCGGCTTCGCTTGTGCCCCTGTATATGTGTACCCTTACTCTACATGTATCATCATCCCATATGAGATTGGGCCCGAATTTGTAATACAACCTTTGCAGTACATAGTTCTGCTGTGGGATAACATTGTAGGTGTATTTATATTCATTTTCTGCGGTGCTTAACCATTCTTGGTCAAACTTATCCACAAATTCTGGATATGCGCCGTCTTTTAATGCTCCTGACTTGTCTAACACCACGTTACGAGTCCAAGTAATGTTATTATCAACAACCGTACTACCTACGCCTGTAGTCCATGTAGCCGGTTCTGCAGCTCCTGTAGTGCCTCCAACTGTGGCAATGTATACAAACCCTGTAGCTTTAGCATCCGTAGGTCTTATTCTGTCACCAATGGCTACTGACTTAGCAGTTGTCCATGCATCCGCACTATTACCATGAGTGATTATGCGTGTTTCTTTAGCTTCTTGCCGACATTCTACCATTGAGCTACTTCCGGTATCGTCTACTGTTTGCCCTGGTATCATGAAACTGGCTGAATCGCCAATAACTGTTGACAGCAAATGATGTCCACGGATACCAAGCGAAATTTTATCTTGTGTGCCTAGCGTTACTTTACCGCCAACTACACCCGCCTTTTTCGCAAGTACATAAGCAACTATATCCATTCGATTCACTCCTTTTCAAATCTTGAGTGTCTCGCTGGACATCGGGTCACCTCGTTGGGTGATCGTTTATTTCTCTACCGGTATTTTATTTAAAGTACCACATTTCTTTCCACCTGTGTTCTTTCCGGAATGAGTGCATAGTATTTCTATGTATCCGTCTTTTATTTCGCCTTTCCCAAGCAAGTGGTTGCACTTCGTGCATCTGTATTCGTTTTTAGTCTCGATGTTAACCACCCCCCATTTAATGTTTATCTCTACATAGCATACCAAGCAGTTCCGTTAGTTATAAATACCGCTGCTGTATCATATTCAAAAAACTTTGCAGTAGCCGGGAATCTATCGTCCGGCAATGTTACTGCTGTTCTTTCCGCATGTGTGCCATACCATACGTGGTCATAAGGATTATAAACTATAGCCATGATTATTCCTCCTTTAGTTCTGCCATCAATTTGTCAATACTCTTTATATGCCAACTCTTTATACCTTTTTCTTTTGCTAGTAATCTTATTTCTAATTCTGTCGTTTCTACTGGTTTATCGTCCGTAACGTTGTTTTCTTCCTTAATCTCTACGCTGTCAAAATGATAGTATAGTTTCTTTATTAGTTCTTCGTTGTCCGTGATAAACTCTCCCTTTTCATCGAAATGGAATAAAGAGACTGTTTTAAACTCTTGTGTATAAAGGTTTTTCTTTCTTGTCGTTACTAATTCGCTAGGTCTACCGAAAAATTTTCGTTTCATCATATCACTCCTAAAAAAGGATAAGGAGGGCATAAAGCCCCCCACCTATTACAATGTTTGTATTACGTACATGCCTGCTGCGTGGTCGGTTAAAAGTCTCTTGCCGCTTGCCGGGGTCAATGTGATAGCCACTGTGCCATCATTCTGTTTGTTCTTACCGCCCTCAAGTTCAATAACTGAGGTTGCTCCATCAGCTACAGAACCGGTAGAAGCCGCTGTGCCATTCCAGAAATCACCGGCAGATATGCTGTAAGTGATTGCCCCATGTCCAGCACCGTTGTAGATAAGATATACAACCTTGTAATCTGCCTTTGTAGGCGTTGCGGTGAATACCTCAGTTGCATCTATTACCGATGATGTAGCCGCATTAGCTGTTAGTGCCAATGCGGTATTCATTGCGGTTAAAGTTGAATTTGTTATGGTAACTGCCATTATTTATTCATCCTCTCTTAATTTATTTTCAGGATATTATATAGCTGTTTCTGTACCCTGCGTTGCGTTGATTGTACAAAGTTCAAGAGCTTTGAGCACTCTACCACCAAATACATACAGTCCGGATGCGCCGCCAGCAAACTTGTCTTCGAGTTCTTCTATAAATCTCTGCTTCATGATCTGGTCAGCAAAGATAATAGAGTTATAGGAACCACACATTACTTTGGAGTTGTAGGAACCTTCTGAACCGGTTGTTACTACGTTGTTAGATATATATATATCTGTGTCTCTGTATCTAACCCAGTTTAGTCCTCCTTCTTCTCCGTCCATGCCGTTGTTGATCTGGAACTTTATACCTGCAAGCTCCAACTTCTCAGCATACCACGGGGGGACAACCATCCACCTTTGATTTGGTTTAACGTTATTTTCTTCCAACTTTCTGATGCCTGTTGAAGTGGTGGAAAGTATGTTTGTTGTTGTTACTGTAGCAGTAACGGTATTACCGGCCCCGCCATGCAACCCAAATATATACTGGTCTGCGTTGTCCCTCAGTCCGTATGCTGCCCGCTCGGTCTGCGAACCTTTAAGGTCAAGCCTTGTCTGGAATGCTTCAATATCATCAATCGTGAATGCATAGTATTTCTTTCTGTTAATCAGCAATGCGACGGAAGCATCCTGCAAAGTCTCATAATTGATTGTTCCTTCATAATCGTTGATTGTCGGGTCTGCAAGGCCGCTGAAATATACCGTATCGCCCTCTTTCTTTATAGGGGTATCGGGTTCAGTGTTGCAAATCTTCTTTGCGATAAGGTCTTTTTCGAGTGTTCTGAGTATCTTTGCTGATACTAGTTTTGGAATGCTTGATGTTATAGCCATTATTTATTCATCCTCTCTTATCTCATATTCATTACTTTTTTCACTTCTTTCCACCTTCTGGAAAGTTCATTAGGGGACATGTTTTCAATCATTTCTTTTGTCAACGGTTTTGGAGTTGATTCACCCTTCACACTGCCTGTAGAAGTCTCGGCGTTCTTTGCATTAGCTTCTTTGGCTTCTACGGTCTTACGCAAGGTATCAAGTTCCTGCTCTGTTTCCCCTACAAAGTCCACAAAGTCACCGTAAAGCTCTACAAGTGTCCCTGCTCTACCTTTTACAAACTTAAGGAACTTAGGATTCTCTCCAACTTTTGCAAGGTCTACATCGGGGTACTGTTCGCCAAATTCGTTGACTTGTTTGTTAAATGCTGTATCAGCAGCTTTCTTATCTGTTTCCGCTTTTTTAATGGCTTCGCGTTCTCCCTTTAATTCGGCAAGCTCAGATTTAAGCTGTTTAATCTCGGATAACAACTCCGGTGATGTGCCGTTTTCTTTAGCTTCATCCTGGAGTGATTCAAGCTCTTGTTGCTTAGCATACTGCTCTCGCTGTGCTTTGATTGCCGCTTTCTTTTCTGCCGTAGTCCCGGTATACCCAAACCCTTCTAGTTCAGCTTCAATCTCTTTAAGCTCTTCGTAGTCTATATGTTCTTCTTTGGCTTTGGAATATGCCTTTGTGTAAGCGTTTTTTATTTCTCTGTCAAATACTTCTTGCTGTTCAGGTGTAAATATTATTCTTTCCGTTGTTTCCTTTTGCCCAACGTTAGCATTTTCGTTTTCCATTATATTAACCTCCTAAAATTCCCAGTGTTCTTTAAAGCCTGCCACCGTTAAAGGCATAAGAAAAGACGCTTGCGCGCCTATACCTTGACTCTCTTCATTCTCGTTTTCACCATATCTTTCAGGTTGCGCATTCCGGTGGATTCGTCAAATGTTGCGCTGCCGCCAGCATACATCCTGCCTTTAGGCTTAACTGGCTTTGCTATTTTCCCTCTTCCGGGGGTTACTACTGGCTTACCTATTTTCTTTCCAGGCATAACCGGCCTGCCTATAACCTCAGGTTTTATCGCTTTTGGGTCCATGATAGGTTTTGCTACGGGTTTCCTTATTTTTTTAACTGCCATTTTGTATACCTCCCATAAATTCATTTATTAGTGTTGGGTCTGCTTCTATCGCTGCTAGTTCCTCAGGTGACATTTCCGCTAGTATTTCATCCATACTTGGCATTTGTGCTGCTGGTTGTTCCGGCTGCTGTGCTGCTGCTTCTTGCTCCTGCATAGCTTTTCTGGAATCAATCAATCCCTGCTTGTCCTTAATAAATCCATCTGGTAACCTCTCAAAGTACTCAATATCACTTATTAACTGCTTATCGAGTAAGTTGTCAAGTGTTTCCATGCTTGCAGCTTCGCTCCACCTGCTACTCGGGCCTACATCAACCTTGACATTGAACTTAGCATCTTTAAGGATACTCATGTCAAGTTGGTCATTAACTTCCTGTCCCTTATCCATATAGGTTATAGTACGGGGAAGATTGTATTTTGATGTAAAGAAGTCCATCCATATCAATGCTATATCCTCAACATACTGGTAAAAACGCCTCTGAATTGATTCTAGGGGTACTGCTGCGGCTTCTTGCAATGCAATGATACCAGAAGCTGTCTTAGTCACCGAAGTATCGCCTAAGGCTGTTTCATTAGCTCCCATCATATCCTTAGTGTACTGTATAACCATTTCAAACCACTTGTACACATCGTTGCTTATCTGTCCTGGATTAAGGTACTGTGCTGCCCCTGATGTTTCTCCGTTTACGCCTATCGCTACACCTATCTGATTGCTTGGTTGTGCTATCCTTGTTTTGTCGTACAATAGTTTAGGATAAGATACATACATAGTAGCCAGCATTATCATAGCTGCCGATTTGTTTATGTATATCTGGTTAGGTATCATAGCTGTTACTTCTGACATGCCATGAAAACTATTTTTAACAGGCTCCCAATTCATCATTGCGATAGGATACAGCTTTAATCCAGTATCCCAATCCTTTTTTATAACGACATGCTTCGTTGACTTCCGTGCCCATATGGTTCCGGTTTTAGGGTTAGGCCACATCTTCAATATGACATTGGCTTTCCCCATATCATCCCTGTTGTTTTCGTCGAGCTCCACCTTGCCACGGTCACCGGCTGTGTAATATGTCTCTTCATCGGGAGCTATCATGTTAATCTCATGCTCCGGTACTTTGTTGCCCTTGGCTTCCTCTTTAATGCTTTTGACCACTCGTCTGAATACTATCAGCATATAGGGCTGTATCGGCCTGTCTGCTGTATTGATTATAGGATTATTGCAGTCACTCGGGAATATGCAGACATTGTCTATTTCTTCCTTGCATATGTTACCTTTAATGGTTTCCTCCCCGTATTTCTCCTTGGTGTCATACAGTTCATCCCAATAATGATACGTGCCTCCATCTCCCTGAATGAAGCCATCTTTCAGCACGTTCTCACAGCTTGCCTCCATTTTGAGCTTTTCCCATAAGGTTTCAGTATATTTATTAAGCTTTTCAACTTCTGCCTGTTGTTCCGGCGTGCCTCTCTCGATGCTGTATAATATCTTTATGCTGTTAGCCATCATGGAGGATATTTTATAGTTGCCTACTCGCTTGATAATGTTAAACTGAGGTGTAGGAAGTCCGAAACTTTTAACACCGTCCCATTGACGATCTGAATAGAACCTATTATTCCTATCCACTTCGGTAAACAGATCAATCCTAGTTTTATAGTCTAATCCTTCCGTATAGAGTTGAAAATCTTCCTGTATTTCATTCATGTAATTCTTTGCCACGTTATCACCTCCCCGTTAGTCTCTAGGGCCTATCTTCTGCTTGTCCCCTGTGTATGTCATAAGATTATTGATTCCCTCATTCATCAGTGCCTCCATTTGCGCCTGTGCTTTGTTAGCCGCTGTCATATCTACGGCTTGTTTAACGGCTGTTACAGGGTTTGTAATAATAGGGGCAATGTCTTTACCCTTGTTGACTGCTAACCCGTCTTTAAAGCCCTTCTGGTAAGCCCACATGCCAATTAAAAAAGCAGCCATATAGGCCGCTAAGTATAGGACTGTACTTATTGTATTCATTTATTCACCTTCTTTAAATTTTTATGTAAAAGTTTACTTGCACATGACTTAGAACATGTGATCTTACCTTCTTTATGCCTAGTCGTAATTTTTGCAGTAAACTCTTTGCCACAAACAACACAATTTTTAAATATTTCTTTTGTTTTCGCTCTATAATCCCATTTAACAGAGCAATTATGGGAGCAAAATCTAGCATTATGCACAACTGTTTCAAATTCTTTTCCACACATTTTACATACTAATGTTATTTTTGTTCTTTTAAATATACTGTCTTTCGCATGTTCCCTGTGCCATTTAATTCCTTCTTCTGAGCTATGCCATTCTTTTGATAATTTTCTTATTCTGCTCAAATGTTCTGGTTGTTTCGCATAATTTTTAGTTTTTGCGTGTTGCTTTGTAGTTAGACATTCTAAATTTTCAATTGAGTTGTTTAAAGTATTTCCATCTGTGTGATGTATTTCGCACCCTATTGGCACGGTCTTATCATTGTAATATTCCCATATCGCAACATGTAACCCTTTAGCCTTTTTCCGACCGCTATTCGTTGTTGATTGACTTAAATAATATTTACCATTAGACATTAATCTGTAAATCACATCATTAAATATTATTTCGTTTTCCATAATATCACCCCTTAGTAATAAGATAACATTTTTGAGTGCTTGTGTCAACGAATCAATAATTAATATATGAATCAGATATTTCTAATGTTTCCTCCGGTTCCCTGTCTAAAAATGTATCACGGACTTTTGTTTGTGGTAAATCAGCGGGAATATCTTTTAATTTCAATAAAGACTGCGACATGCAGTCGACGTCGTCATCATGCGCTCCGTTAGGAAATGCTGAACATTCTTCCACAAAGTCATGTATCCACGGTTGTAACTCTGGAAGGAATACATTGCCAGCTTCTATCTGAGGTGAGACGGCCGATACTCGAGCCTCTTTCCCTCCATAGGGTTCCACTGCTATAACTCCGCCTATTTCAGTACGCAATACTTGAATTATTGCGCTGCCGTTGGCTTTATCCTCAATGTATATTGCTATTACATCCTTATGCTTTGCTTTCATCGTCTTAATAGCCTGTATCGTCGTTGGGAAGTCCATTCTTGCTTTTGTCCTGTCAAGCAGATACATGTTAGCCTGCGACTTCCCCCATACTTGGATAGACACAAAGTCATTTTTATCGTTGTCCTTGAATGTGGCATCAACGCTGATTATCTTCATTGGAATGTATGGCAGTTCTTTGTACCATTTCCACCATGACCGCTTAATCATATTGCCCTCCTGTGCCGTAGGCCTGCCCTGGAACAATGCCAGCCATGCTCTATTACCCTCTTCTGTCATGTAGGATTGCTTGAACTCTTGTAGCCATGCATTATCTTTGCCTATCTCTGGGAATAATGCGTCTCCAACTTTGCGGCTCAATATGTCGGCTTCTTCTGCTTCGCACGGCAGGTTGATAACTTTGCATTTGTTCGGCATATTCCTTATTAACCGCCCTGCCAAATCGTCCTCATGCCACCGGGTTTGTATCAATATAACTTTGCATGTAGCCGACCTTCTTGTATTGATAGAATTTAACCATTCTTCCCACATACGATCCCTATAAGTTTCGCTGTCAGCTTCTTGGCGGTTCTTTATAGGGTCATCAATTATAATCAAATCCCCAGGTTGTCCGGTTATTCCTGCCATAATACCACGGCTTATCATTGACCCCTGCCGCCCTGCTATGCTAAATTCAGTATCGGAACGGCTGTCGTTCGATATGCTTATGCCGAACATCTTCCCGAATTGGTCTATCTTTCGCTTATTAGCTCTGCCAAATCGTCTTGCCAAATCATCTCCGTACGATACTTCTATTACTCTTTTGTCAGGATAATTCCCAAGGAACCAACTCGGTAGCGTCTCGGTTACACACATTGACTTTCCATGTTGCGGCGGCATACTGATTATAAGTATTTCTTCTTTCGTGCTACCGCTTATTAGTGCTTCTATTTGCTCGCAAATAAAAAGAAGATGCTTACCTAAAAGCCATCTTCCTTCATGTACATATTCAACATATTTTGCATATTCAATCTTACAGTTTTCAAGTCTCTGCTTCTCCAACAACCGCCTTAACTCTGCTAGTTGCTCTTTTGTTAATGCCATAGTATCAATCCCTTATAAGTTCTTTTCAACTAATCCTAATAGCACTTTATCTTCCATTGTCTCAGGAATTAATTTGCTATATGTTTTCCCTGAAGGAGTTACCACATATCCACCACACTCACACAATATCGAATATTCTGTTGGGCTTGTGTTTGTTAGGTCGTGTTCTTTCTTGCATGACCAGCATAGCCCTAATACCTTCATCTATACCCCTCCTATAATATCACACACCTATTTTTTTGCCGCACCTACTGCAATATTTAGGTTGCCATACATATTCATAGCCAAACATATCCTTTTCGTGTCCGTATGTTACCTTCTTACTATGACCAAATATTTTACACAGTACTTCTTTCATCTATACCCCTCCTATAATACCTCTGCATCATCCGGCTTGTCCTCTACAAGCATCTTAAATATTACTTTGCCTTTAGCAATATCAATATAATGCTCAGTGTTGAATATCTCTGCTTTGCTTTGGTCGAAGGTTTCGATATACCACTTAATAATATCTTCCAAGATTGCTTCTTCCCAATGTATTCTCATATTACCCCTCCGTATATGTCTTTAATATATCCCATGCTTTCGATGCATCCTTGTATATTGCATTTAATAACTCAGATTGTCCATCGTTAAATTCATCGTCACATTCCACGACATTCATAGCCATTTCTATGTATTCAACTGCATTTTTTATATATGCAATCATTTCCTGTTTGTGTACCATTTCTAAATCCATTTTTATCCCTCCGCATATTAGCTTATTATTGATATAAATTAAAATGCTTTTATAGGTTTAATTGAATTGTAAAGGCATCCCATACACCATCCGCACACAGTGTTGCTTTCACACTTCCCTTTTGCCCTGCCATCTAATTGTTTATACCATCCGCACTGTTTATATCCTGTTTCAATTATCTCCATTCCCTCTCCCCCTCTATCTTTACTTCTATCTTTGCATTAAGAGCTACAAACCGTATATACTGCGCCTCTGAATCAAACCCAGCTTCTTTCCACTTCTTTGTTATCGCTTTCTTTTGTTCTGCTGTGCATCTTATTGTAATGCTTGCTTGACCTAATTTAGAAGAGGGCATTTATTTGACCTCCCTAACATCGGTTATGTTATGCATATTTATCCCTAGATGTTCCGAAACATAATCTCCAATATAATTATCCGATTCTTTTTGTGTCATTCTATCAAATGCTATCTCTTCAAAACTTTCAATTGGCAGATCAATAGTCAAAGTATTTACGTATGTTATTTTTACTTTTACCATTTTCGTTTACCCCTCTTAATTTGTTTTCTTAATTCTATAGTACTACTATGTACAGTACATTGCAAGGGGTTTTGAAAATATATTTTTATTCCCCGAAATATTCCTTCTTCTGCTCCGGTGACATCAGCTTTACAAGGGATTTTATGCGATCTGCGTCTGTTTCGCCTGAGACTTCTGTGTTTAGGTTGAGGTTGCTGCTCTTTAAATCAACCTTTTCAGTCATTAACCCCATTATTTTAGCAAGCTGTAATAACGCATTGTCTTTGCAGTATTGTTTAAACTTGAACGTTCCATTGGGTCCAGTACTTACTTCCGATATATTCCGGGTGTCAATCGTTTTGCTATCTTTCAAGTCCACAATTGTCCTATATTCAGTGATTGGGCTCCCCGATTCATCATAGCCTACCACTGTTTTTTCTGTCCTGTAATCAAGGTAATTACTTATATCATCAAAAGCTATATGTGCAAACTCTGATATCACCTTATCAGCAGTAACCATATTACGTTCTTTAAGCTCATCCTTTAGCCCTTCAAGCCTTTGTACTACCTTAGTATTATTAGCAAGCTTACAGGCTTCTACGTCGATTGATTCATCGGTATAATTCTTTATGTTATATCCTGCTTGCTTATATGCTTCTCTCTGTGATAGTCCGGCAAATAAGCCCTGGACATACTTTTCTTGCTTGATTGTCAGTTTCTCATTTGCCATGATCCTCACCTACTCACTGCAATTTTTTAAATCTAAATTATCATCATCGTACTTACATCCTGGTTTCATGCATTTAGTTCCATTATCTTCACATTCTAAGCAGCACCTGTTGTCTTTGTATGTATCGCATATGCTTCTTAAACATTTTTTATCTGCCATTATAATCAACTCCTAAACATACTTGATGCTATCTTTATAATTTGTCTTGCTGACATCTTGTGATAGCGGAACGAATAGCCTTTAAACTCTTTTTGGTATTCTTTCGCAATCGATATAACTTTATTTTGGTATCTATTCATACCTTCTCACCTCAAAATAATAAGCAGTCCTTAGACTGCCTAATATAGTTTATATGTCGTGCTCACCACTTATCCCGTCACAGTTGTTTTCTATGTATTTTATCAAAACTTCTGATCCATCATTGCCCTGTTCGATTGAATCTATTAAAGGATCTAGCCAATACATTCCAGCCGCATTTTCTCTTAACCAATCCCTTACAATAGCATTGTTTTTGTATGCTATTGCGTTATGTTTCCCCGCTGTTCTGATTGCTTTTTTTATATTTACAGGTACTTTCATTTTCCTTCCCCCTCTGCTTGCCTTATAGCCTCAAGACTCTGTATTAGCCCTGTAGCCGCATCTAAATTGATTATTAGTCTTATATACCCGCTTAATTGCTCATAGGTGTTATTAAGCCATCCATGCTTTTTATGATAGTCTTTATGGGTTTCTTTGCTGAGACATATCCCATATCCATATTTATAATGTATCTCCAAGCACTTTTCACTCAGTAATTTCTTTTCCGATTCACTATACATCGATATGTCTTTTCTAACATCAATATGCAAACTCTCAAATGTTTCAAATATTATCTTTCTAAAACTGTATGGATGATGTATTATGTTTGACTCTTCCCCGGTTATGGCGCATTGATTGTTATTAATGTTTAAACTATCAAAATACCATTTCTTTGTTTTAAGTCTAAAAAAATCTTGATAACAATATGGTAATGTACCGTGTTCGTCATTATTTAAAACATCAAACTTGCATTGCTTGCATAAATCTTTCCCATAAACTTCATTGTATTTTAAGTAATTTATATATGATGTCTCGTATGTTTTCCCACATTTATCACAAATTATATCTACTCTTACCCCTGAGTGTTTTGGCAAGTCTTTTGTTTTTACTTTGAACTCTTTCCCCCAACCTGTAAAAGTGTATCCTATTGGTTCAAAATACTTTCTGTATGAGGTTTGCCATTTGAGAGTGATAATGCTATATTTTAACATTTTTAATCACCCTTTTATTCCGTTCTTCTACTGCTTTTCTAATATATTCACTTATATTTTCCTGTTCTACCCCGCAAGCTTTTTCCGTTTCTTTTCTCAACTTGTCCGATATTCTTACACTTGGGAAATTGCCGTTTTTAATCTTTACCAAATATATCACCTCATACAAATTGTATCGCATATGCAACGCATTGTCAAGGGTATATTTGATTTATTATCCGTACATGTCAATAGGGTAAATAAAAATATTTTAAGGGGTTCCCCGGCTTAACAATTAAACCGAGGCTAGAGGGTAATATAAAAAAGGCTTTTGCCTGTAAATATCAAAGGAAGCCGCCTATCATTTCAGTAGCTTCCCCTTTGCGTAAATATACTATTATTATCCGTTGATTATAGACACAAGATAAGCACCTGGCATAATCGCCAAGTGCTAAATGTGTCTGCTATCCACTCTTAGTATATAATACATTAAGTCAAATTTCAAGTACTTTTTTTACAATTATTTGCACATTTATCTATGTGATGCGTCTTAAATCGGTTTGTACAACTCGTGAGTTTTAAAGTTATACTGCACATCATCACTAATTATATTACAGAGTAACCCCCACATATTGCATATATCACAACCAGCTTTAGTATCATCCTCATAAGTATTCAAATAATCCTCAAAGGTACCGTTTTCAAATAAATCGTTATATAGTCTTTCAGCTTCTTTGGTTTCAATTTCAAGATACAACATACCATCACTATCAGAATCGTAGTCTACATATCCTAATTTTAAGGCTTCGTTAATGCGCTCTATGCAATTTTTCTCTGTTAACCCTGCTTTTGGTGTCATTACGGGCAACTCATCCCTTAGCTCGGTTATTTCATTATTTCTCATATATTTACCATCCTTTCATTTGCGACTTGTGCCGCATTTTAATCACGATACGTTATTGCCAAAAATTGATATTTGATATTTGTATTTTGGGCTTCTTTTTTCGCTTCCTGCCGCTTTTACTGCCACCCTTGAATGTCGGCTCCCCAGGAGGATTTACAGGCTTATAATTTATTGCATGTGTTGATTCTGCTAACCCAAAGAAAAACAATGAATCGGGATCATGCTTAATCTGTCGCTTTTGGTATTCCCCTCGCTCCGGCTTTTCTCTGGGCCAAAATTCCCCTAAACATTTACCGCATACAAAATATCCTCGCTTGTTCTCTCTCATTTCCTCTTTACAGTATGGACAGTTCATCTATTCACCCCCCTGCAACTTTCTCCCGCATATGGGGCAGTAATTAATTTCAAATTCTTCGCTATTATGTGCTGCAATTTCCGAATTATCATATTCCATTTCAATATTTCTATCGCTTATCACAAAGCTAAAACAATGCCCCTCTATGTTTTTGCTCCTTAAACAGTAATTGCAGCCTCGCCTCTTTGTTACCGAACAATCATATCCCATTCGCTTATTCATCCTCTCTCAATATCTAAACTTGCCGAATATTATCCTTGCTTGTCCTTGATTAGCCCAATATATTCCACTGTCTGTATCTATGTTAATACGTATTCTCCTGCCTTTATGCCGTAGTATTGCTGTTACGCTTGGTATATTGTATAGTGTCAGTAGTCGAGTATATTCCTGCTCTCTATCTGCTCTATACATGGTGCTGACCTCCTTTACTTTAATCCTCGTAAAGCTCTAAAAAATCTGTTATTCTATCCGTTAAATCCGTATCCCTGCCGTGCAAGTTTTGTATTTCTTCTCTTGCTTCTTCGAGCAATTTCATAGCTTTTTCTAATGCTTCTCTCATGGTATGACCTCCCTTTTACTTATTACTTAATTTTATGAAAAGTAGAGATAAACTGTAAGCCCCATCCTTACCCCTCCTAATACGGTGCATACCAATGCACACTATCAGGCATCACATGCCCCTCTGCATACACCTTGATATACCCATCCTCTATAATCTCATACCATGTAATATTATTGATGTCTGTATGCTTTGTAGCACTCTCCCATTGCTCCCGGTCTATCTCCAGGCTATTAAGATATATATAATCCTCTGTAGTGCGTATTAAGGTGTACGCCCCATCTAGGGTTATGCGGTTCTCCTGTGGTACTCCCTGCACCTGTAGGGTTTCAATTATATGTTTTTGTTTACTTAGCTCATCGTTGCATTCTACCACTTGCACAAATAATAAAGTTGTAAGTATTATACATAAGACTATTAATAATTTAGTTTTCATTTTTACCCTCCTAAAATCGTTTTAAATCGTTTTCGCATGTCTATAGGTATAATCCTATTCCTTTGCTGTAAAAATCACTCATGCGTCATTGTGTGCGTTTTAAATGGCATTCCAAGTTATACTTCCCGTACGTCAATACCATATCTGTTATACATGGCTTTTTTCTTATTGACGAATACTTGTGTCCTACAGCCTTTCGCATCCTCTACAACAAATTCCTTGCGTTTTAAATCGTAATACGTAAAATCTGCCACATAATAGCTTTCTCTGTTCTTGTCATTTTTCGGCTCCAGTAAAAACCATACCTGAGTATTAAGTGCTGTTATCTCATCGGCCTGTTGTAGTAGTTTTAACTCACCATATCTCACAGCCTCGCGTTGACTTGCGAACTCCTGACCGTCTGCTATAGTTTTTTTATTATTATACTTGCTTGGTTTCTTTGCTTTTACCGCTTGCCCTGCTATGTATTGCCCTGTTTGGCACTCACAATTACCGCTTACTGTTCTGCCTGTTAGCTTGCATTTGTAGATGTTGGTTTCCATGTCTATGATTATGCTGTTTGAACATGCTCTGCATAGTTTCATAACTCTCTCCCTGTATATATGCTCTCAGATGGTTCCTCGCAGAATATAGGCTGTGGCTTGTCCTCCCACTTTTCGCAGTTCTCGCAAGTCATTTTATCTACCATAGGCCCCGATGAAAATTTTATTGCTTTAGGACACGATTCTTTTACTATTACCATAACCATTAACGGTTCAATTGCATGTACACATGTTCTGCATTTTTTATATTTACCTTTGTATTTCATCTTTTCGCCCCCTTATGGTCTTTATAATTCTTATACATCAACCTCTTACTATCAGCTATTTTCCGTAGCTCCTCTTTAGCCGCCCTTACCTCATATGGTGTTAGTAGATATTGCATGTGCCGGATTGCTTTTGATAGAGGGATTCCGTTTCGCCACATATTTTCTATGTCTCTAGTGCAGAGTAGTATTGATTTATCCATTGCAGCTCCTTTCCAACCCCAACTCGCTTATCTTATCCCTCAATGTCTCATATGTGCACCTTAAGGTAAATCTTATCTCATGTAGTGGGATACCTTGCTCATATAGGTTTCTTAACCTACCTTCTCTCTGTGCGTTCCAATAAAACATATTTCTACCTCATATTTATTTGGTCTTGTTCGTATTCTGTGTATTTCATAGGCTACCTCACTAAATCATCTTCTAAAAATGAATCTGTGTAATCGATTATTAAATCTTCGCCGTGTCCTGTCCACCAGTTAAACCATGCTTCTGCTGTTTTTAAAAATGGTTCTGCTTGACGTTTCTTGCATCTTTCTAAATATCCAGGAAGCCATCTCTTAATTGCCCTTATGTACGTTTCTTTGTATTAGGGTAGTTAATGCCAACATCATGATAATTGTCTTTTATAAATCTTACAAGCTCTGGAGGGTCTACCGTAGTAAGGTTATAATGTGCATCAAACTTCACGCCAGCTTCAACCGCTAAATGATATATACATTGGCTATCCTTGCCACCGCTAAACGCTAGATAATACCCTTCCTCTGGTTCAAATGCTTTCAGCCTATCCATTGCTATTGCAACTTTATCCCTTACATATCCGTCAATATGCTTTTCTATTAACATTTTTCCTCCATTCCCCACATACAGCCCTCACGCTTCTCGATAATCCCTTTATTAATCATTTCATCACCTCAACCTATCATTAAGCTGTATACCCTCTATCAACATTGGTTTTCCGATATTATCTGTTAATGCCTTTATATCTTCCTTCAAGTTCTCAGGCAGTAATGCTTCTGTTTTTTCTCTTGTCTCAACTTGTCCATACATTTTAAGGAATTGCCCTCTAGTTACTTCTATATTTTCAGACATGCATATGCTTTCAAATCCCATGAATTTTACTATTTTCCTAGTCTGTTCACTCATAGATTCCAATGCTTTTTGTATATCCCACATGCCATGGTTCCGTATTGCCCTTTCCACTTCTCCCCAAGCTTCAGCGGCAGTTACTTGCATAGATGGGTTTGTTATTTCTACCGACAACTTCCGTAACTCCGCTATTGTTGGAGGAAATTCACTCAATAGCATATGCTTCTTTACTGCGGTTTGTAGCATGTTATATTCCAGATCACCGAGTAATTCGAAGAATATCTGTGCTTTTATATCGTTCACTTCAAACTTAGGATACATCTGTGTTAGTACCGCCAATATTTTCATCATGTCACTTTTTACCATACCGGTTCACCTTCCTCCTCTTTAGCTTGGGTGTATAACTCTAATGCTTTATTAGTGTTCTTATTGCCTGACTTCTTAGGTATATGATTAATCCATTTTTCAAGGGTTTCATCATTTCTACAGATAAATTCTAATGTCGCGTAAAACTTGTCGTTGTTCTGCTCTTCCCCTAGATGATACTTGCTTGTTCTAATATTGGTTATGGCTAGTTTTATTTGGTCTACTGAATATTTATCTAGTCTTGCATTGATGTGCTTTATTCTCGCAGGTGTTAAAGATATCGTTTTGTAATACCCTGCAAAGACTTCACAATAATGGTCGAATACACTATATATATCTTCTTTATGGTCTGGTTTCGGTTTACGTTTAGGTGACGGTGACGGTGACGGTGACGGTGACGGTAGCAACGGATTTTCCGGTGGACTGTCCTGTGGATTTTCCTGTGGACATTTTTTGTCTTGTTGTTTTCTCTCCATGCGCTTTCTGTTGGCGTCGTAAGCTCGGCGGTCTAATGCCTTATACCATTGCTCCTGCCATATATCCCAATCATGGAGTATGTATACACCGTTTGCATAATCTATCCAGCGCTTTTCTACCAGACTGTCCACTATTTTATCCGTAGATAATCCTATGGACAGTCCAACGGACAAAGCGTCTTTTATATCATTTTTGTCCGAACTTTTCAATTCACCGTCTTTTGTAGCATTATTTATACCCCACAACCACAGCGAAACCACTATACCTAAAGCTTCTTTTTGTGAGCAGCCAATACTTTTTGATAATTCTCTAAGTTTCATCCCTGCGACTTGTTCATGTACGCTTATCCATGCCATTTAATCACCTTCTTGTGGTTGTTCCAGTTCTTCTTTCGGCGGTTCTTCTGGTATTTCATATTGTTCTGGTGAAAACTCTTCTACTATTGCTTTGAAAGCAGCTAACCCACTTTTAAAATCTGACTTATCTTTTACCCTAATGTAATTATGTGACTCGGATGTGAGGTTAATATTGATTTCGTAATACTCTATTTTATCTTGGACATACCTTAAAGTTGATTTTGCTTCTTCATCAATTTTGGGTGCAGCCACTATACCTCTTACCGGATAGATATAAGTGTTATCCTCTATTTCTTCAAGATAATCTTCAAGTGCTACTATATACCGCATCAACTGAGTAATTGCCTTATCGTTTATAACCTCGCTTTTTAGCTCAATGATTACATATTCTTGTTTTGCGGTATCGAATGCCAATATATCCAGTGTTCCGTATCCACCTAATGATATTTGATTACCTATAACTTCTAAGTCTTCATCAATTATTGTGACGTCCTCTATCATCATGTTTTCTATATCCTTTTCGCTGTATTGCATTTATCTTTCTAACCTCCTTCAATCTATCACCCCCTATATGGGTATTAAAAATTACATTCCTTTTCTCTCTGCCCCGATCTCGTTTTCTAATATCCTTATCTCCGTTTTAAGCTGGAGGATTTTCTCATAGCAGCATTCATAATCCGATTTCCTTATATCCCTTGTAAATCTCAATTCTGCCACTGTTTCCTCGCCCCTTGCCAGTTCTCCGCAAGCTGTCCATGCAACCTTATCTTCGAGATGTAGCCGTAGGAACTCTTTACGTAAGGCTATGCGGTATTTTTTCTCTGATTCTGCTAGTAACCTTCCGTTTTGTTTATAAAAGGTTAGACAGTCATTTAACTGCGTTCTAGCCTGTTTCATTTCAATTATTAAGTCTTGCACTGCTACCCCTCCTAAAGATAATTTTTCTTTATCAATTCCATCCAGGCTTCATGTCCATATTTTTCTTCAAATATCCTTTGATGCTTCTGCTTATACCTCAACATCATTTCTTTATTGAAGTGTATTCCGTTGTTACCTCTGTGACACTCGGCGCATAAGTCCTCGACCATGCCGTATTTCTCTGATATTTTTCTATTGGCTCCACCGAATACATGATGCTTTTCTATGCAGTGGGAGGAATGGCAGTTATCGCACTGCCTTAATCCTTCCACGGTAGTTTATCCTTATCACTATCAGCCCTTGCGCCTACTTCCTGTACTGCTTTGCAGATTGCTTCATAGTGCTTCTTTTGTACTTCCTCAGACTTGGTATAGCCGAATGTTTTTAGCACTTCCTTGCATATATCCGCATTACCGCCAGAGAGAGCAAATATTCTGTTGGCTTGGGGTTTTGATATTAACTCGCTGTTTTCGTGTTGTGGCGGTGTCTGTGGAGCTTTTGGCGGTGTATATGGGTCTCTATCTTGATTTAACTTAGCGTTTGCTACTTCTTCCCTTGAGGCTACTGACTTTTTAATTTCAAATCCCATCATTGCTAAGGCTCTACCTACTGCCGATGTCTCGCAATTCTCTATGTGTGAAGTCTTGTTTATAAAGCTACTACCTTCCTTCTCCATTGCGTGTCCTGTTGTTGGATGCCTATCCTCTCCGGTTCTATAGGCAGAAGCTTTTATTATTACTTCGCCGTTAGAATTGCTGATTATCTCTGTCTGCAAACTTCCATCAGGATACTTTTCGTAAAACTTTTCTATGCGTTCATTAACTTGGATATAGTCGTTTAAATCAAAGTTTCCTGCCATTTATTCTACCTCCACAGCTTTTGCACACCATAGGTCCGAAAAGTGAAGCAACATAGACAATGGAGTTTCTTTACCGCTATACGCATATTTCAGATCGCCGTATAAACCATTGTGCATTAAGATAGCGAATGATTCCTGCTCTGTAAGCTCTATGTATTGGCTTGCTATATGTATTGACCTTATTTCGTGGGGTACAGCCAGTAATTCTTTGTTGGTTTCAAAGGGTTTTGATTCCGATATTTTCCCACCCTTTAAATAATTTGGTACGTAGTTAGGTTTACCGTACTGGCCAGACTTCCCTAAGTCATGAAGCAAGGCGGTTATTATGATATTGCTTCTTTTTTCCTCTTTATCTCCTTGAAACGCAAAACCCATTGCTGCCGCCGTGTCCCACATTTTATGGAATACATTCAAACTATGTTCAGCTAGTCCACCTTCTTTAGATAAGTGATACTGTGTTGAGCATGGAGCTGTAAAAAAGTCGCTTTCATTCTCCATGTAGTTGATAAGGTTTTCTATGCCAGGTCTTTGTGTTGACCTCAAAAGTTCAATAATTTTCTGTTTCATTATCTATTTCCCCCTTCTTCGTTCTCTTTTACTAATGCTGTCAGCCTTTCTATTTCCTCATTCAAATCCTCAATTTTAGATTCAAGTCCTGACCTGGTATCTTCCCACGGTATTAATGTTTCCTCCAATCCGTCAAGCAGCTCTTTTGCATCTGCTTCATCAAGAGATATTTCAAGCTCCGATATGGTTATTTTAATTTGGTTATTTACTACAAGTTTCATATTCTCTATATCTATATTTGGGATTTCCCCTATGTAATTAGCTTCTAACATTTGACTACCTCCTTAATATTTTGTATACTGTAGTTAAGTTATTTTCTTTAGCCGCTTATATAGTGGCTTTCTTTTTATTCCTCGTATATATTCCCGACTACTTCAACAGTTGCATTATCTTCAAGCATTTTCATAAGTTCATAGGTATCTTCAACAAAATGCTCAGGTCTTATAATCTTCGTGCAAATTCCTATGTCGTATATATCCCCTGCATATATCTCTTTACCGTTCTTATCCTTTAAGCCTGTGGATTGCATGATTTCTACTTCCAACGCATATCTAAACCCTTTGTTGTCACTTGTCTCTGTCGAAAAGTAGTATGTTTCGTATTTCGCAAGTTCCCCTCCCGTTACGGTCATCATACTAACCTGTCGCATCACATTGTCTTTTTTATCCCATGCTCTAAACCTTATATCACGCATTTTTATACCTCCCCCTTATATGCATCCATACAAGCTATCCAAATATCCAAGCCAGCCCCATACCAGCATAAATATTGTTAAGCCTATAGCAAAATATAGTTTCTCTCTGTTTGTTGGTTTACTCATTGTCATCCTCCATATACCAGACACCTTGTAAAATTTCTTTAGGGCATATTGGGATTTTCACTCCAAAGGTTATTTCTATTAATGCCTTTACCATGGTCCCGTTTTTATACACACTCCTTAAACCGTTTCCCCATTCACATCTTATTGTCTTACCCTCACTGTATGCTTTTACTGCTTCCAAAAATGGGATAGGCTGTTGTACGAGTTCCCATTCGATAGATAGGTTTAAGCCATGCATACTACGTTTGAAACACATTCCGGTTTCGTTAAATTCTACAATACTACCAGGAGCAAGCCCCTTTACCGCAAAACTTCTTCTGTTATTACTCCAGTCTTTTATCCATTCGAGTAATGTTTTCTTCATTTTTCTACCTCCTTAAATTTGTTTAACCGTCATTATGATATAAACCGCCATTGTAAAGGCTATATATTCCAACTGTTGCGGCTTGCTCCTAGCGTCGAAGTCTTTGCACCCTGCTTCTCTGTGCGCCCTTATATCTGCTTTGGCTACTACTAGAGATTCCTTCCACAGTCCCGGCGATATGTAGCCTACCTTTGCTTCTACCATTTCGCGTAACATGCTACAACCCCATTGCGTCACTAGCCTTTTGAAATGCCTTTGCTAGTCTGCGCCATTTTGCTCTGCATGATTTAGAATTTCTGTCATCCCATACCATTTTTATACAACTTGCCCAAAACTTGATTCTTTTCATTGAGTTAATCCCCCTTATATTTATTAGGCTTGCTTTCCCTTTGCTGCTATCCTTAAAGCCAGCAGATATAATTTCTTCTGTATCTCGGTTGGATATGGCTTCATGCCTCATCCTCAGAGGTAAGCTCTATTTGTGCCTTTGCAAGCTGTATCGCTAGTTTGTAAGTTGTTTCGTGCTTTGTACCTTTGTGAGCTTCCTCTACTGCCTTTTCAAATTCGCCTATGCTGCCCATGAAGCATCCGCATACTACATGTATCTCGTTAGTTTTAACGCGGAAGAAAGTTGTTACTGCATCGCGAGTGCCGATAAAACCTATCTGTAACATATGCGTCCTTTTGGACACCTCAGCATCGCCGGACACCCTAGCATCGCCGGACATCTCAGCATTGTCGGACACCTCAGCATTGCCGGACACCCAAGCATCGCCGTACACCCTAGCATTGTCGGACACCCTAGCATTGTCGGACACCCAAGCATCGCCGTACACCCTAGCATTGTCGGACACCCTAGCATTGTCGGACACCCTAGCATCGCCGGACACCCTAGCATTGCCGGACACCCTAGCATCGCCGGACACCCTAGCATTGCCGGACACCCTAGCATTGTCGTACACCCAAGCATCGCCGGACACCTTGAGGTTTTCCTCTTTTTCTATATATCCTCCGATTTCGCCAGCACTCACATTCCCAAATGATATTAGAGCTTTGATTCTAAAAAGTTTTCTTCCGCACCACACTGTAAAGTCGCTAGTCAGTTCATATTTTTTATTCATGGTTTTATCTCCTTTCTATACTTGTTTTTAATGGCTTGTCCTTATACTGCTTTAGCCTATGGTTAATACCGTTTGTGTTGTAACATTTTCATATGTATCGCTTTTATACTGAACTTCCGATACCAAGCCATTGTTTATTCCGTGAACTATATCAAATAAAAACATTTGCTCAGTTTCGCTCAACCCGTCCAGCGCCTCTATAATGGCCTCTTTAACTGTTAAAACTTTTTCTCCCATATATGTCACCTCCTATACAGCTTCGTTAATTTGATACATTTGCTTCGTTAGTTCTTTTACGTCATTCTCGTAAAGCTTGCATGCGATTTCGTAAAGCTCCGGAACTTTATCCATAACCTTGTCCAAATAATCAAGTTTGTTTTTCATTTTGGGTTTATGACTTTCGTTGTAGGATTTCATACGCTTGTTAATGTCAATGTGGTATTTCATTTCGAACTGTCTGTAAAGTTCTTTCCATCGTTCTTGGAAGTTTGCTCCATTGTGCCTTACTACTCGGTTTAATACTTGTCGTTTCTCTGCCAGTTCCACTTCATCGATCAGATTTATTATTACATCCTCTTTGTATTCGATTTCTTTCTGCTGTTTTAGAATCAGTTCGTTTTGTTTCCTGACGGTTTCAAGCGTGCTGCGGAACATGGTTTTTGTTGTATCATCCGCAAATGGGAGATATGTTGCTACAAACATTTCGTCGTTTGATACATAACCGCCAGTTTTACGGATAGTTGGTAATACTTCTGCGGTTATCCACTTCTTGAATTTCTTTGCTTCCGGCTTGTTGCTTCTGATAATTAGGGAATATAACCCGGATTCTGTTATTATATTAGCTTCCGGACCACCCTCAGTAATTCTTAGGGTGCTTTTTTCGTCATCGTCGAGTCCCTTCATTGATTCCGATGGGTTGCTAAGGTTTAATACTCCACATACATCGACGGCCACAAAATAGGGTTGTCCATCCTTTAAAACTGTTCTTACCTGATTCTCGCTATAATTGAAAATCTGTAATTCGTTCATATTTAACCTCACTTTCTTTTTTTACGCGTCACGTAAGTTTAGTTGAAAAAAATATCTGTGGGATTTTCTATTCGTAATAATTCTGTAATTTTACGCGCCTCGTTAACTGTAAAATACGCCTTACCGCTTATCTTTGAAGACATAGTTTTTGTTGCAATCCCTAACTCTGCGGCCAATGATTTTATTGTAAACCCATGCAAGGCCATATACGATTTTATTTTGTTTGTTTGCATGTCGCACCTCCTTTTTCATATTTGTTTTTACGTCCCATGTAAGTATAATATCACTATAAATATCACGTGTCAAGTAATATTTATAAACTTTTAAAACTTTTTCGTTGCGCTACACGATAATAATGTTATAATGTTTTTAAGGATTATGAAGGGTGGAATAATTGATGAATACGAAGGATTTTATAAAAACTAGAAGAAGTGAACTTGGACTCACATTATCGCAAGTGTCTGAAAAGGTAGGAATAACAATGGCAACGTTACAAAGATATGAATGTGGGGAAATAGACATTTGCAATGTGCATTTAAGCAAAATTGAAAAGTTGGCAAAGGCGTTAAAAACAAGTCCTGCACATCTAATGGGTTGGGATGACAAGCCGAATATAAGCTTAAACTTATCTGATGAAGAAAAGGAATTGTTGAAATTATTTAGGGACGCAACTGAAAAAGGAAAGGGAATGGCACTCGGCATACTGATGTCCAGCCAAGAAGACATTAAAAAAGGGGCATAGAGTAGCGAAAAATGTTGTATTTTGCAATTTTAGATAAGGAGAAGTTATGAAGAGAGTAGCAACTTATATAAGAGTGTCGACACAGGAGCAGACAGAAGGATTTAGCATACAGGCACAAAAAGAACGGCTTAAAAGCTATTGTGATGCTAAAGGCTGGACATTGGCAGCGGAATATATTGATCCGGGGTATACCGGGAGTAACCTGGACAGACCGGGAATGAAAAGATTGATAGAAGATATACACAACTTTGACATCGTGCTTGTGTATAAGTTGGACAGGCTCAGCCGTAGTCAGAAGGACACTCTCTACCTTATTGAAGATGTATTGCTGAAGAACAATGTTGACTTCGTAAGCATGAATGAATCATTTGACACTACTACAGCATTTGGACGTGCAATGATAGGGATATTATCTGTATTTGCTCAGTTAGAAAGGGAGAATATAAGAGAGCGGTCGATTATGGGACAAGTTGAGAGGGAGAAGTCAGGGCTGTTTCATGGTGGACCATTCAGCCCTATAGGATATGATTACACCAATGGTCAACTAATCATCAATGAATATGAAGCACTGCAAATTAAAGAAATATTCGAATTGTATTTGCAGGGCAACGGAATAAACAAAATATCAAGAATCATGCAGGGCAAATATAAGAACAAATATGGAGATTGGACATATTCTAGTACTATTGCGGATGTGCTTGACAACCCGGTTTACTGTGGCAGGATAAAAGAGTATGAAGGGCAGCATGAAGCTATTATATCAGATGAAGATTTTGAAATGGTAAAGGATAAACGTAGCAAGTTTATAAGGCGGTCGCAAAACTATAACTCTCTGCTTGGAGGGTTTTTATATTGTGGTAACTGTGGGGCTAGATACGGAGTACAACATAATACCTACTATAAAGATAATAACTACAAATATTACGCTTGCTACTCCAGAAGTAAAAAAGCAAGACATATGATTGTGGACCCGTCCTGTAAAAACCAAAATATGAATTGTATTGAATTTGATAATATAATAAAAGATAGAATCTTTGGCTTAGATTATAAAAGAGATATAGAGAACTTGTCCATAGAATCTAATACTAATCCTAACACCGTAATAGAGTCTAGGATAAAGGAAATTGACTTGCAGATAGAAAGAGTCGTTGACTTGTATCAACTCGGCAAAACGCCTTTAAATGCGTTAAATGTTAGATTGGATAAATTGAACAATGAAAGGGATATGCTGCAAACCCAAATTGTAGAATACCAGGAGAAGGATTTCAGCGTTTTGGAGGGCTTGTTGAAAGACAGCAGGAATATATTTGAGGCCGGGAACCTCGAAGAGAAGAGGGAGTTTATCGGCATTTTTATTGAAAAGATCATCATATACCCAACCGGCTATAAGATCATATGGACTTTTACCAACATGGAGTACTTACAGTAACCAATGCTTTAAGTGGGAATTAGGGAGTAGAAATACTCCCTAATCAATTAGTATTTGCTTTTTATCGTTGTCCCATACAACCTTATAATTCATACCCTCACACAATGCTCGTATAGGCGCGTATGATACCCCCGATTCAATCTTTAATGGTATGTCTAAGGATTTGCCCTTGAACATGATTTCGACACGCTGTAGAGCATTTAAAACGCTTGCTTTAAACTTCTCCCATTCTGTGCCCGGAACCATCATTTTAGGACATTCCTTCCCAGTTATATCATAGTGTCTATACAGGTTGTCTACGGTTAGTTTATGTTTCTGTAATAGATGTTTTGCCAGGTCAACCGTATTTGAATATGTTTTGCTCCAATCGGAATCAGAGTTGACACACATTTCTATGCCTATGGTATAGTAGTTAGGCGAATATGGTTTTGTTCTCAGTAGTTCACCTAATACCGCATACTTTTTAGCTCCTACATGCCATGCCACTTCATCGTCAGGGATACATTGGATTATCTGCTTATCGTCCACAATATAGTGCGCTGATACGGAACTGTCGGTTGAGTTGAAAAAGTTTCTATTAGCAGCTGCATTAGCTCCGTGGCTTGTATTTGCTGTATAGTGAATAACTATGCCTTTAAGTTGTATGAGCTTCTTTTTAGGCCGGTTGTGGTTCCTTAACAACATTTCTGTAATAGGTAACATTACTTACCATCCCCTATGCCTGGCGTTGTTGGGTCAATAACTACCCCCAGCATGATAAGCAATGCCAATACTGAGTTAAGCAATGTTTCCCAGTTGTCCGGCACTTCAAATAAGTTGAACTGCTTTGCTACCATTACTATAAGAGCTACCAGTGATGTAAGAAATACTTTGTTTCTCAATCTTTCTGCTATTTTCATTTTATTTCCTCCTTAAAATAAAAAGCACCCTTTAAAGGCGCCTTTAGAGATATGTATGTGCATGAGTTTGCGAATGCACTATGTTATTTACTAAATCTTAATTATATATAGTCTATTCTTAAATACAAGTCTATTCTTATATAGTACGCCTCACAGACGTTTTGCTAGGTGTCTCACAGACGTTTTGGGCAAAGTGCCTCACAGGCGTTTTGCTTATAATATTCTATATGCTGAAACTTTCTTTTCCGAGAGTCTTCCGGTTTTTATATCTTTGAAATGAGTATTCCAATGTTGCACTAATTTGAGGTCAATCAGTTGCTTTTTATACCTCTGTATTGTCCTTAAAGATAATCCGCAATCACTGGATAAATCTTCGTCACTTCGGAAGAAATAATCTTCTTTCTTCCCGGTATATTTATGTTCCAGTTCACACATTACCGTATATATCCATCTAGAATACATCGGTAATTCTTCATACGTGTAATCATTGAATACTTTCCTAGGCAACTGGATATAGTTACCCTCCTTGTATTTTCCCATAAAATCATCTCCACTAAGATATTTTATTAGGGGAAGTGTTTGAATGTAGTGGCACTCAAACACTTTTATGCTAGCTAGGCAACCCTATTTATTCCATTATACCATACTTGTCCAACTACTTCAATATAGACAACATAAAAGCCGCTACTATCGCCGCGACCACTCCTGAGATTAAAGTATTGATAACTGTGTTCCACCGGTTGGCCGGTGCTTCGGTGATCTTGTCAATCTTCGCTTCAAGTTTCTCAAGCTTCTCCTTGATATACTCAAAGGTTACTGATATTTCATTCGTTTTAAGCAATTGCCCGATATGTTCCTCTTTAATCTGCCGGATACTGCTTTCGACTGATTCCATTCGTGATTCTAATTTACAATTTTCACAACTCATGATTCCACCTCTAATATTTAGGGTATTTTATTGGTTTTGGTGTTTTGGGTATTTTCTTTGTTTTTGCTGGCTTTGCTGGCTTCGGTGGTTTTGCTCTTTTAGGCATTATTCAATTCCTCCATTCGTGTTAGTATTAGTGTTTGTGTTGGTCACTGATTGTTCAGGGTATTCATACGGGGTGTTGAAATAGTTGTTGGTGAAGTACATCATCACCACTGACATACTGAGCGTTATAACTATAATTGCTGTGAGTGTTAGAAGGAAAAAGCGTTTATTGTATTTGTCGCTTTGTTCCATCTGCTTTGTGGATAAGTCTATGAGGTTTATAAATAAGTCTCTTTCTTCCATAGGTGTCCTCCTTGTTTGCATTTTCCCGTCAAGTGCGGTATAATAATTTACCGCCTTGTTTGCGGTCGGGGAGGGAGTTACTTTGCGGTTCCCCTCTCCGTTATTCCCAAAAGAAAAGGAAGCGTATATTTCAACGCCTCCTATAAATTAGATCATGTAGATATGGGTATAGTATATAAGCTATTATTACCAATACTGCGGTTATTATCGCGTTCATATCAAGATTGCTCTCTTAGTCATAAGTTTTATTCATATTTGTTAGACTCCTTTTTTACAAATATAGTACCTACGAATGCATTTCCTACAACCCATATCATCATAGCTATCCATCCACGACCAATGGCCGTTGTAATGCTGTGGTCATATCCCATAATTTGTTCTGGAAGAATCCATGCAAATACAGAATAAAACAGCCACAAAGCCAACATATGTTTCCCGGTAATAAAATCGAATTTCTCCATTAATTACCTCCGTTATTGATGTTACTTCAATAATACGCCTTACAGATAAATGTATCAATACCTACTTTATTTCCTTTTCTTTATCAATGCCATTTTTGCCTTTTCTCTAGCGTCTTGGTTCGCTTTCTGTAATGATTTCACTAGTGCCTGTAATTGTGCATCACTTAAATTGCCTAAATTCTTATTAAGCAACAGTTGCTTGTATATTTTTTCGGTTTCTTGCCCTGCGTATTTTTGGTATTCCGTCTTTTCCTTGGGAGTTAATGTTATTTTTTGTTTTTTCTCAGTGACATATGCCGGTGCCTTGTCCATTGGGTACTGAATGTTTTCTCCTGTCAAATCTTCGAGCTGCTTTAACTTTTTGGTTGTTTCGCTAGGAGTGTATACACTTTTAAGGCTAGGGTTAATCAAATTTTGCACAGCTCCACCAGGGTATTTAATTTCCTGTCCAAAAGGTGATACTCTAGGTTCTAGTGTTTGCCTTAACCCTGGGATATTAGCTTTAACCTTATTAATGGTTGTATCGATCGGGGATTCCCCCTTTGTTTCTCTAGCGGTTGGGTCTAGCGTCTGCGCTGTTTGTCTCATCAAACTAGGTACAAACCCTCCAACACTTTCCGTGACAGGTACTAACGCCATATCAAACATATCATCAGCATAATTCATTTTCCTTAAAACTGTCAAGGTTGGCAAATCCAATATTTCGTCAAGTGCTTTACCGCCGATATCATAAGATTTTTGGAAAACTCCAGTTCCCTTCCCAACCTCATCCGCGATCATGGCCCCTAGTGCAAAAGCTTTCGATACAGGTTCTAAGTAGTTGTAAGAGTACAATTCATCACCTTTTTGTGGAGTAGGGTCTTGGTTTGACAACAGCCTGTCTATAGCAGTTAGGTTTACTTTGTAATTGCCTAATCCCTCAGCTCTATCAAGGGATAGTGCTTTTTTGCTCCTGTCTTTATCTTCGGATTGTAATATGCCTAGTTTCTTCAAATAAGCACCTAACCCAATCATTGTTGTACCTGTGGCTGCTCTGCCTATTATCATTGCCATTTCAGCCTGTTTATTTGCGATCTTAGCATTCTTGCCTACGCTCAATATTTTCAGTAGCCCTGCTGGAGTGTACTCAACGGCACGAGATATTATATTCCCTGGTACTCTTGTGTATTTTATTATTAAGTCACCTGCGCCAAATTCTTTAGTCATTTGTCCACTAGAGCCTCTAACAGTTTTCCCAACTCCAACTCTATTTAAAAAATCCTTACCGGCCTGCATCATTCTTGCCGGGAAAGATTCGTCTTGGAAAGTCCCATATAAAGCTCTGTAATTTGCATATTCCGTCATTTCCTTTGTTGCTTCTGTAACATTAGCGGCTTTCATCTGCTGCTTTAGTACATTATCGTATATTTGACCTTTTGCAAATTCATCAGGGATATTAAGAGTTCCCTTTAAAGTTTTTTCTAAAGTTGACCCAATACCTTTTTTAAAGGTCTTTCCAGCAGGCACATTGTACTTACCCTCCATAACTCCCGTACGATCTATGCCTAGTTTTATATCAAGTGCGGATTCTTTGGCGCGGTCTATCCCTGCTTTAAAACTCCCCTTTAACTGTGGTAATGCAAGCGAACGTTTACCTGTAACTTTTGACAATGCTTTATCTACAGGTACAGCGAGGGTATTTGATATGTTTTCCACTACTGAAAAACTTGTATTCCCTAATATGTTTCTCAGGAATGTCTTTACATTAAGTAACTGCCCCATTGCTTGTACAGAAGATATTTTTCTAGCTACACTCACTGGTATCTTATCCCCGATATCAGCCAAAACTTGTGCTATTGCAATATCCTTCAACTGTTCGTTGGATTTTGACATAAGCATATTATCAGCCCATTTAGGCAAGTCTTTTCCATACTGCTTGCGAATAACATCGAGTACTGCCTCAGGTGCGCTTTGTATCTGTGTCATGGTATCGGTTATCCTTTGCGCAATCTCGGGAGATAGTTTGACTTTACTTGCTTGCGGCAATACTTCGTTAGCCTGGTCAAATACTCTCTTAGTATATGCAAGCATACCGTCAGGTGTCATCCTTGACCACATGGACGCTGTTTGTACCGTCTGTCCTGCTGTCTTATATTTCTTTGATGTTGCCTCCATGACTTCAAACACTTCATCCCATTTTGCCGGGTTTGTTGCAGCTTCATTCTGCATACGTCTGATTACATCCTGTGCCATTGCTGCTTCTGTAGCATTGTTGAAATTATCTCCCTGTTTAACAAGTGCCTTTGCAGCATCAAAGTTTTTATCCACAAGCTCCTGTGCATATTTCAGTGTATCGGCGTTATTGATAGGCTTGTATGACAATGGATTGTCCTCTATCAACTTTTTCAACTCAGGTGCTGTGTTGTCCGATGCTTTCATTGTTTGCGGGAACGAAAGCGACTTTTCTGCGCTAGGGATGCCGCTAGGCTTCGCTATAGGCGTTTCTATGGCTGTTTTAGCTGTTGGTAATGTATTTATACCACTAGATGGAGTTTGTGCGGTTGTAGGCTGTTTAAACAGGTCACTTTGCGTCAACTTGGGTTCTGCGGTTTTAGGTGTTATTCTTGCTTGTTCAGCAGGGGTTAGCCTAAACGGTGCTTCAATATTTTTACTTGGTGCTATCTGCGATACATCGGTTTTAGGTGCTTCAAGTTGCAAATCCATTCCTGGTGTTTTCCTGACATTGCCATAAGGATCCACATATAGAATGATTTCTTTCTTTGCTTGGTCCGGTAGACTATCGACTATGGCTTTTTCTGCTGTGGACAATGTCTGCTTATTGACCAACTTCTTTGATATTGCTTTCCCTACGCTACCCAATGCCGACAATGCTAAGTCTGCCGCAATACCAAATATAGCATTTTGACCAACATTCCCGGCGGCTTGTGCTGCTGTTTCCTTGCCTCTTATAGCTTCTGTAGCTGTGTCTACACCTATGCCTAGTGCTGCATCCGTCAATACTCTTTTACCCAATGTCTGTGTACCTTTTACCAATGCGCCTTTTGCTGCTCCAAATGGCAACAAATACCCAGCCATACTTCCTACTGTTGATGTTATGGGAGCTTTTTCTCTTAACCCTTGTATGGCATCAGTGTTTCTTTCCAACAAGCCCAACGAAGCTGTATTGACTGCATTTACTACGGCAGGAGCAAAAGGATTGTCGGGCCTTATTAATCCCTCCATGGGTACTTTACCCTGTTGCACTACCGCCTTACCTCTTGCATTAGTCTGTCGTGGCAATTGCGGCTGTGCTATCTGAGGCTTTGCTGTAGGCGTCAATTCTTCTAGCCTTTGCGCGTTCAGCAATCGCCTATCGACTGTTGGCGTGGCTTGAGTAACTTGGGGTGCTGATGGTTGCTGAACCGTTGGGGTGGACATTATTTCTTTGGGTGATTTCCCAATCATTCCTGAATTTTGTATGATTTTAGGGATTGTTGCTTCATACAACTTCTCTGATTGCGGCTTATAATATTCCGGGAACTTCTGCTGCACATCACTTGCTGCTGGCCTGTATTCGGGCTTGTTAGGGTCAACATACCGCTGATACTCCGCTTTCGCTCCAGGCCCCAATTTATTTACATCGACTAACTTTCTGTCATAGCCATACTGCCACATGGCTTTTTTTTGTTCTTCTGTAAGTGCATCGTAATATTTCTTACCTTTATTGCCATGTTTCCACGCTTTTTCAGCTTGTTCCTGTGTAGGCATTGTATGACCTCCTTTACCAACTTAATCCATTGCTCGAACTACTCGAACTACTTGTTCTAGTAGCATCGGCCTTTTGCTTGTCAAGTGTCTTTGCTCCTACAGGTATACCAAGTATAGACGCTATCTGTGCCGTTGCTACCCCGGACTTTATCCATAGGTCATATGCATTCTTATATGTTTGGCTTGCCGATGCGTCTGCATTGGCTTTCTGCTGTGCTATCTTTTCATTCCTTGCAGCCTGTAGAAACGGTATAAACGGGTCATTAGGGTTTGCTGACTGCCTGCGGTTTATCTCCGCTTGGTAGTCATTTGAATAAGCTCCTATAGATGCAATAGCGTTTTCAAGTGCTGCATCCTGTACTAGCCGTTGTTGCTCACTTTGATATTGTTCATCCGATGCAGTGTCCCTGCTCCTATTGTATTCTTCCTGCTCTTCTTGGTCTATTCTGTCTAATTCGTCTTGTGCCTGTTGATAGTCTAGTTGTCCTTGCCTGTATTCATCCTCGATTTTATCCCGTTTCTGCTGGTATGCAAATGTCTTATCCCTATAGGATACATCCTCAGCCCTTCTATTGGATTCAATCAAAGCCTGTAATTTAGCCATAGCGTTGTCTGATATGGCTTGCGCTTCTGACATACGCCCTTCTGACTCTAACGTTTGTATCTGTTGGTTAGCCTGGTTTATGATATTTTGTTGCTGTAGGTTGATATCATTCTGAACATTCTGCGCCTGCGCTCCAGATTGTATGATCTCTTGTCTGCCTAATCCTGATCCTAGATTGCCCTGGTTAGCTAAGGTTTCTTTTAATGTAGTTAGTCCTCTGGCACTTTCAATTGATGCCTGCTGCCGTAATGGGTTATATGTCTGCGGTGCTTGACTTATAATGTTCTTTTGGCCTTGCACACCTTGCGCTATCTTTTCTTTGATAGATGCTATCAATGCAGCTTTTTGGTCATCATATGATTGGCTTATAGTGCTTGCTTCACTAGCAAGTGTTTGGGCTGTTGGTTGCACTGTTGATTGCGTTACTACCTGAGATGAAGAAACACTCTTTTTTTTGTTTTGTTTTTCTTCTATCCTGTCTCTTTTTTCTTCTCTTGCTTCTTTGTCTGCTTTTAACTGCGCTTCACTTTTACCATATTCACCGGTTACTTTATAGCCTTTTTTTTCAAATGTTTCACGGTCTGAATAATTTATACTTGTTGTGCTTCCGTCTGGTCTTTGTGCTGTTAATGGCATGTTATCCCTCCTTTAAGGAAATATATAAGAGCCTAGGTTATAGGCTCTTATTGCGTATAAGTGTCCTAATCCGTTACATCATACTTAGAATATATTTAAAGTTTCTACTTACTGCTGTTTTATTTTTGAGTATTATGGATGATGTCCCCGAATCATAATAAACCGCTATTTCTGTGCCTGTATCAGTGTTAAAAAACTTACTTCCAGTGTAATCATTAAGTATGTATGGAGATTGATTACTCCTCAAATATAATCTTCCAACTACTGAATCATTGTATCTGATTACGTCCAATATGCCATACATATCTGACTTGCATACGGTTACTGATTCACCAGCTCCTAATGCAATATTTACTGCACCGTCATAAGACAAATTCCCACTGATATCAACACTCTTATTGCCATTGAGTTGATTACTTCTGTCAATGTGTATA
>Ga0209318_1000462_pt1 | contig 40015 bp, 39 predicted proteins | sample RifGroE1_FD_183999 | JGI IMG/M metagenome (GOLD analysis project Ga0209318, IMG submission 183999) | Groundwater microbial communities from Rifle, Colorado, USA - Groundwater E1 (SPAdes) (version 2) | ecosystem: Environmental > Aquatic > Deep subsurface > Groundwater | place: Rifle, Colorado... | reverse complement strand
TGTAGTTATAGAGTTATTGCATTTATTTAATTATATATAATTCTTACCTTATTACGGAAACCATTCCTGCAACCTCTGCTATTTTTGTATTAAGAATGTTTGCGTCATTACTATTATAAAATTCATTAATTGCATCATAATAGTAATTCCAATCGTGCCCTCCTATTCGACTACTAATATCTTTACATAAATTAACTTGTGCATCATAAGATGTTTTATTCCATTTGTAACCATTGTCTGAACCTGAAATACTTTCATATATTATATCTTGGTCATTACTGTCGTATGTCGGCTTATTATCTGACATCTCAAAATCAAGATATAATTCTCCGTTTTTATCTGTAAAACTATCTACAGAAGAATATTCATATTTCTTATTTGAATCATTTAAAGTATATACAAAAATGTTCGGTAAACCGGATATACCCTGTTTAATAATTTCATCTGAAAGTTTATACTGATGTGAAAAAAAATTACGTTTATTTTCAAATTTTTGCATAATATCATGAAGAATATTATACTGTTCTTTAGGAAATAAACTATCAAAATCATTATTAAATACTAAATTTAAAATATTATAATAATCTCCACTAAGCGTATAACTTTTATAATATTTTACATCTTTTAGTATTTCATTGTTTAAATATGACTCTAATGCTGATTTAAACTCCATTTTAACTTTTATTGAATTGAATTGTTGAATGCCTACAATTAATATGGTTATTATTAAAAATAATCCAATAAACCTCTTGGTATTTCCTGTATTACTAGAATGGTTTTTTGGCATACCTTTCATTGTATTATTTGTATTTGCATTGTTTGTTTCCTTTGTATTATTAGGTTTTCTATATAATTCATTTCTACATATCGGGCAGGTATCCTCATTTGCAGGAATTAATGATTTACATTTAGCGCAATATCTTTGTACTATATCAATCAACTCCCCTAAAGTTATTTAACATAATTTTATCACTAAAATAGAGGGAGTGGTTGTTTTCGACATTCTTTTCAGAATTAAGTTGTCGCTTGATATAAGTTTATTAAAAAGTTAATAAGTTTTAGGTAAAAAACGACACATAAGTTATAAAAAATATTGAACGTGTGAAAATGGATAAGATAGAAGCCCCTCAAAACTTTTTAGGGTAGTATCGCTATATTCAATCAATTTAATCAATTTTTAATAATACTCATAAACCCTTATATATCAGCACTTCTTACTAATATCACTATTAACACTCACAACCTCAATAATATCAACACTTTAGGCACTTTAGAAGCATATTAATATTAATTATAGCTATTTTAAGGCCATATAAGCCACTATAATTTAATTTAGGTACAAAATATCCCTGCTTGAAATTTAAGCACTTATAAGGGCAAAATATAAGCCATATTTAGAATTAAGATAATCTTAATTCTAAATAACTGACACATGATAAAACCATCGCATTGTTTCATGACAAATAAAAAGGCCATCCATCTGGCCTTTAACTAGCTATTTCTTCTTCAATGATGTTCAGTAACTAATTTCTAATTAACCCATTCTCTAATAAAATGTCCCAGTAGGGTAAACCCTATTGGGATAAATTTTTTGCAACGATTTTACTGACTTCCCATAGTCCCATTTACATGTCCCAAAATATATGCTATAATTAACTAAAATTAAGGGCATGTGGGAGGGACTAAAATGCTAATTGGTTATGTTAGAGTAAGCACACAGGAACAGAACGAGGGTAGGCAAGTTAAGCAACTGAAAGAAGTCGGTTGTGAGGTTATATTTAAAGAAAAAATCAGTGGTGCAACGATGGATAGACCACAATTGCAAAAGATGCTTGATTCATTGCAACCTAGAGATATTGTCATTGTTAGTGACTTAACTAGAATTAGCAGATCAAGCCGTGATTTATTTGACCTTGTAGAAATCATCAAAAACAAAGGAGCAAGTTTAAAGTCTATTAAGGATACATGGCTTGATACCAGTACAGAAAATCCTTACTCAACTTTCTTGTTGACAGTTATGGCTGGTGTTTCGCAATTAGAGAGGGATCTGATAAAGCAACGTCAAGCGGAAGGTGTAGTCCTTGCTAAAGAGGCAGGAAAATACAAGGGAAGGGTAAAGAAATATACAGGAAATCATTCTGGTATGAACCATGCGATTGAGTTGTATGAATCCGGCAAATATACTGTGAAGCAAATATGTGATATAACCACGGTTAGCCGAAGTGCATTTTATAGAGCAGTTGCAGAACGTCAAGTAAAATGCAATAAAAAGTAAATGACTTGGTGATCCTTTTTTTAACCGGACTGATAATCAATTTTGGTTTTTGGATTGCTACTGGTTAGATAAGGTAAAAAAGAAAAGACATCATTTAGATGTCTTTAATGGAAGGTATTTCTCATATAAATTATATTTTTCAATTAACTCCAATAGTTTATTTGTAAAATTTTCTATTGCTTGATCGGATGGTTTGTTAGTGCAAGTTACTATCATAAACATCACCTTTTTCTACTAATTTGATTAGATACAGAAGGAGGGGATTTGTCAGCTAGATTAAATTAGGTATTTACAAATTAAGTAAACGGATTTATTTTAAAGGTTAATACTAATCTCATTTATGTTTCATCTTTTTTGTCTATATCTAATTTCTAAAGTAGACTACATACTTTCATGCGCTGGTGTGAGGCGATATCTCATGGCAGTTTATTAAGAACAAATAAACCTCTTTCACGAAGCCGTTTCAATAGTTCAGTCTTTCTCTCTTTAGAGCAAAGCCACAAATCCCCATACTGCTCATCAAAAGCCTGAAATAGAATCTCTCTGTCATCTGTTTCTTTAATTTCCAATAACTCTGACATAAGTTTATTATCTCTTAAGGCATCCATTAAGTCATTAAATATTTTACTTATTGCTTTAGATGCAAGTTTTGTAATTGTTTCTCGTGTTTTGGGTTCATTTGGTACAATATTAATAATATGCATTCTCTTATTTTTCTTACCTTTGACAGTACAGTTTGGTTCTGAATTATCATCGAAAATCTCTATTTTTATGATATCCTCAGATTCTATAATATCTCCTTTAATTTCCGATAAATATACTATTATCCCATTTTTATTAAGAACATGTTTCATTCTGTTCAATTGATAACTCATTACATCACTTTTATCCTTTTTTATGATTTTATTTGTCTTACATAGATTCGCAATACATGGATCTGGCGGAATATTAAATTCCTCAAATCGAATGTCTTCTAATAAATTTACATGGAAACTTACTATTAGTTTATAGATATTGCCAGTAATGAGTTTGTCTTTATTAGCTATTATGACATTATTGAATTTTTCATCAATAGCTTCATCAAAGATATCAGTGTTTTGTAAAATGAATTCCATTTAAAATATCGCTCCTTAGTAAGCTTCTCAATTATTAACATCTTAATCCAACTTGCACTTGAATCTATAATACTTGAGCATCACTCTAGAAGAGTTTAATAATCTCTCTCATAAAAAAATCTTTTGTAATTTCTTTAAATCTATCATTTTTTTCAGTTCTATTTGGTATTTCCATAGACATATAATATCCGTCTTTATCTTTTTGAATTGATTCAAGTAATATTGAATCTTCTAGCTCAGTTTTAATATAATCCACACCATTTATTGTAACTATGTTTAATTGTTCATCTTTCATTATTGCTATCATAAAAACATCACCTTAAAAATTTATCTGTTTGGCTGTACAGTGTATACCATCATGTTCAACATCTATTTATATAGAATTAAAGAATCTAGATATATACCTGTCCTACAAGTTGAGTCTATTATATATCAAGAAGTTTTAATTGTAAATAACTATATAAAGTTGTATTAAATAGAAAAAATAATTGTAGATAAAAAGGCGTTAATAGTTCAGTGGTTAAGCAAACTTAATGAGTGGTGAATGTTTATTCTAGCTGTTTGAATTGCTTTAATAATAGATAAATATAGATAAGAGTACACATACATACCTATAGCAAATCATTAGTCACAGAAAACAAATATAATAATATTGATCGGTTTAGTCTTTTTCACGTCACATCTTAGCCTTTCCAAGTCTATTTTAGTATCATCAAATGATATTGTGATATCTATGTATATAATCAAAACACCTCTCAAGCCTTGTCATTCCTATGATTGGTCTACCTTAGCCCACACTTTAAACTTAAAATATAATTATTACATTATGTTGTGAGAGTATCAGTATGTATCCACTATCACACATAACCCCGGCATGGTTTACAAAAGTCAGAGCAATGGTGTTTTTGATATGCGGCAGATCAGATTACCAAACACCGTCAGGTAGCTTAAACATGCGAGAATATATAGGTTTATCGCTTATTTGTCGTATAGAAGATTAAAATAATTATGCCTTATAAAAAAACTATAGTAGGATAAGTTTTATTTAATAAACAGTCTACTTACACGGATATATTCCCTTTTTTAAATTTAACAATATTTTTAAAGGAATTAGTAAGATATGAATAGAATAATCCTACAATGAGAGTAGTTTCTAGTAAAAGAACTAAAAGGGGGTGAACAAAGTGGCAGATAAAAAAGTTGATGTAACACGGAAATACAGTCGCGAAATCCAAGACATTAAAAATAAACTTCAACAACTTAAAGATGGTAGAATTTATGAGTTCACAAGCGCAAAAATGGATGGGTATCTTTTTACAAATATAAGTCAACTAGAAGAAATGATTGATGAACTGATTGATAAGATAGGGTATTGTAAAAAGTCTACAAGTGAGAAACTATCCGAGGTGTTTGATGAAAAATAAATATAATTATAAAAGGAATATCTATTGAAGTATTAACTATATTTTGTTATTTAGCTAAAGTATTGATAGGGTGAGAATAATGAAAAAAATTCGCTTATATTTTAGTTATCATAAGTATTCATTTATTAATGTGGTATAATAGTGGTACAAGTTGATAAATCAAATACTTCACTTGCTTAGTAATCATATACCCCGCTTCCTTACGAAGTGCTGGAGTCTATTTCTTCACGGATAGTTAATGAGTTGAAGGAGATTAACCGGGTGGTTTATGATATCACGTCTAAGCCTCCTGGGACTATTGAGTGGGAGTAGGGTAATCGACCATAGAAGTCTTTATTTATAAGGCTTTGTGACGGTATCGATCTAAGCAGTGGAGTATATGATTACCTAGTACTTTTAGGGTAATCATATACTCCAATTTTATTTATCACCTTGAATAATTATTGCTTGGAGTTGATATATATGCAGAATAAAAAAGGGCTTAAGAAAATGGGTATGTTAAAGCAAACAGACCTTACCTTTGCAGAATTACAGCAACAGTATATTAAAAAGTGTCAGGTAAATAACTTATCTGAGTACACAATTAAATTTTATAATGTCAGTTGTAGAATGTTTGGCAAATTTATAGATATCACAGAATTAAAGGTTTCCGAAATTAACCGGGATCTAATAGATGATTATATATTGCATCTAAAAGAACAAGAACTTAAAGATATTACTATCAATACCTATGTTCGTGGGATTTCGCCCATAATTAAGCATGGGATGAGCCTGGGAATTGTAAAAATTTTTGGGTTTAAGGAAATTAAGACTACTGAGGAAATTAAAGATGTATATAACGATGAAGAATTAAAAATTCTTTTGAAAAAACCGGATATGTCATCATTTACTGAGTATCGGAATTGGGCACTAATAAGTTTTCTTTTGGGAACTGGAGTTAGAGCCTTAGAATTGAGAAATGTTAAAATTAAGGATATTGATTTAAAATCCAGTATGTTGATAGTTAGGAGAACGAAAAGTCGTAGACAGAGGTATGTGCCTATCAGCAAAAGCTTGAACAAGATTCTTAATGAATATCTTGAGTATAGAAAACATGAAACTGATGAGGAGTTCTTGTTTTGTAATGAGTTTGGTGAGTACATGCCTAGAACAACATTACAAGGAGCAATAACAAAGTACTGTAAGAGAAGGGGTATTAAAAAGTACTCTATTCATTTATTTAGACATACATTTGCGAAAAAATGGATTCTTAATAGGGGTGACATATTTTCCCTTCAGAAAATCCTTGGTCATACCAGTCTTAAGATGGTGAATCACTATAGTAACTTGTATGCTGAAGATTTAAAGCAAAATTATGATAGTTTTTGTGCTTTAGAATCTGTTGTTGATAATGAAAAGAGTCGCATAAAAATAGAAAAAGATTAGGGAGTTGTAAAGCTCTTTTCCTTGAATTTTATCCGGGGATAGTACCTCAAATTTGCCCTGTATTCGGGTTAAAAAGTGGCAGGTAATACAAAATGACCTACTCTAGTATTTAACCCCTTTAGAAGCGATTCTAAGGGGGTTTTGCTTGAATATTCGATATTCAATTGGGATGTCTCATGAAAAACTGAAATACTACTCCTTTATAAAACAAGGATGAAATTTAATCCTCCCTACAAAGGTTGTCCTAACTTGATAATACCTTTGCCGGGGTGATAATATCACTTTGGTACAAGATTATAAGCATTGCCCGTACCCCGGATAGAATTATTAGTATTTCTAACAGAAAATCACCTCAATCCCATGCTATATAAGGGTTTAAGAGCCGGGAAAGGATTTAATAAGAATAAAAATATAATAATTATATTGAATCCCGGCACGAAAACAAGAGTAAAACAGAGTATTTGCAAACAAATAGCAAGTAAACGTATATAATACTTGAAATTGAACAAATAATAAGGTATGATAACTTTTGGGGGAATTATTATGCCAATAATCAATAATGTTGAGCTTTATCATAAAGGAATACACAAGAAGTATTCACGCTTGTACATTAAAATGGCAGTTGATAACGCAAATTTTTTAGAAGCTGATATTGGACAACTTCTAAAGACCTACTTCCATGAAAATAAACAGCCTTTCGAGACTTCAAAAACTTATGAAATCTGTTTATATCCTGCCTATATTAAAACAGAGTGCTCACAAGACAAAATTGAGGAAATATTATTTGAAAAAGCTGAACAAGTAAGAGCCAACCTTGAAAGTGTTGGTATTAATATTGATATAATCTATGTTTTTGGCAATCCTGCATCTATATATCCTAAAATTGTTTTCGAAATTCAAGAGCAAGATGATGTAAGAGAAAAAAATACCTTTGTTCTGGCTGATGAGAGCAATCTATACATGAAATTGATAAATTACTATAAAGTAGTACTGATAAATAAACATTTAGATAGCAATTCATTAAGTAAAAAGGCATATAAAAAACTTAATGCAATGAAGGATGAATATAGTGAACTGCCAATAGCATCTCAAGATGAAGCAGATAAATACTATTGGGCAGTACGTTTAATACAAGATGGTGATGATTTTAATATACTTAACAGAAGGGAAAATGAGCTTATAACATTTGGTCAATATGCTCAAATGTGGGTAGTGCAAGGATTTTCTAAGATATTTGATGAAGAACAGCGAGAAAGATTTATCCAGGCTTTTTTAAATTTAATACTATCATAATATGAAAAGAACCAGCCAATTAGGGCTGGTTTTATTTTTGTCTTATTGCTTATTCTTCTTCAGGTATATATTCCATTATATCACCTGGTTGGCACTTTAATGCATTGCATATCTTCCCTATGATGTCGGTTTGAATAACTTTATTTTGTCTTAATTTTGCCATGGTTGGTGCTGATATTTCAGCAGCTTTACGTAAATCAACATCCTTCATATTTTTATCAACCAATAAGTGAAATAGTTTTTTAAATGATATAGACATTAAAATCACCCTTCTTTTACACTTAATATTATACTTGAACTATAAAATATGCAAGTGTTCGCTTAAAAATGTATTTGACATAATAAAAAATTAGTGCTATAGTAAGCATATACTAAAAAATTAAGCGTTCACTTAGTAAAAGATATAATTATCATCCACCTAATATTAAGTCCATTGGTGTATAAACAAAAATCCTAAGCAGAATAATGGAAATCACTGATGGATAGGGAAGAATGCTACACATTTATGTGAATTGTTCTTTGAAAAAAAATAAAAACGAGGGGAGAATGACTAATGAACATGCAAACTACTGAGGGAATCATGAATCAAATTGGAGTAAAAAGTAATATTTTTGTAAGCAAGACTATTACAGTGGAGGAATTTGTTTCTTTATTTGACGACAGATTCCACAGGCGAGTCATCGGTATCTCTTATAAAAATGGTATTATTAATGTTGGAATATCATTTGAGGAAGTAGAAGTGGATTGGTATAAAGACAACACGATCCACTTTATTGAATCCGAAAACATTGGAGAGGTTCCATACCATTTTCAAATAAACTTAGATGAACTTGATCATATTGAAATGATAGACTATTGGTTAGATCATAATTATCCAGAGATAGATTTTGGGGCAAGATTTTCATTTATTGGTAATGATGGCAGTGAAATTTGTATTGATGCTGATAAGTGAGGTAATAATATATGGCTAAATTATATAACTTTCCTTTGACAACAGTAGTAGTACAAGCTGATACGGAATATCTTCAGGATCTTTCTGAAGAAGATATTCCAGAAGTAGATTATGAGGAATTATATAATACTAATAGCAATTGTTTTAAGTGTGGCAAGTCGCTTGATTATACGCAGAATATTTGGAATATTAGTCAATCAGGTACTTATGATGAAGGTGCAGAAATGTGTGATGAATGTATGATGAAGTTTTTTAATATGTGATGGCTTTCTTAGGTAGAAATTTACCCCATAAATAGAAAAAACCAGCCTTTTAAACTGGTAGTAAAGTACCTTTATATACGCTGAAAAAACTTGTCCCAAAGAGGATAGACAAGATATTCTAAATAGTTAACCATTTGGTCATTTGACGGAAAAATAAGACAAGGTATATAATAATTAGACTACATAGCCATGCCTTCATGTGGTGGCTACATTTACTTTTTTATATGCCATAGGAGATGATGCTATTTGATTTAGCTGAATTAATGCTACAATTTATTTTATCATTCTTATAATGACACGTCAATACTGTAGTACGCCAATATCAAAAATATTAATTTAAAAGGAAGGATAATTAAAAGGATGCTAAACAAACAAGTTCAAATCTATAGTGTGAATACTAATAGTTTTTTCAATGAGGAAGAGGAGCTACTATCTAAAGAAATAGCATGTTGTAAAAGAAAAATTATAATTATTGAGCAATTTAGTTTACTTAACCATAAAGAAATAATAATAAAGGATAAAGATAGAGTTTATCTTAATATTAAATTCGATTCTATTAATGATTTTTGTGAGAAGAAGAATGAGGATGAAGATTATAATTTATTTGTAAATAAACTTTATAATAAAAATAAAAAATTAGTAGATAGTTTTCAATTTAAAGTATTTATTAATGAACTCTATAGAGAAAGCAAAGAAAGATTAGATATAAAATATAATAAATATGTGTCATTGCTAAAAGAATTTGATGAAGAATTTAAACTTATATTTGACGAAGAATTTAAACTTATTGATAAAAATAAAAGAATATTAAAATTTAATCCTAAAAATTTATCTAAACTTAAAAAAAATAAAAAATTATCTAAATATAAAATCAAAGAAAATGAAGAAGTAAGAGAATTGAATCCTAAAAAACTATCTAAATATAAAATTGTATCAATATTTGATTCTAATACCACAAGAGTATTAAATTTAGAAACAAATAAATTATCAACAGATTTAATTATTGTTGAAGTATATCATTACCCTATATTAAATGATTTATTGAAAAATGGCTGCACCTATATGGGAGAAAGGTATATTTACTTCACTTCTTCAAGTGGTCAAATTAGAGATGGAAAAATCGTGCTAATTAAAGAAAAAGTATGGGAAGAAAAGAAAAATATTTTAATGTGTGGCCTAACAATTGAAGATATTAATAATAGGGAATTCTCTATTGATGGAGAAAAATATTATGGTTGTAATATTAACAAATTTTTAAGTTATTTGGCTTTAAATAATACAGCAACAGATGTGTGGAAAAGTTTTGATATTGATAAGGCAATAGTTATTGATGATTTTGAGACATTAGTTAGAGGAGAAGTTGATTATATTGATAATAAAACATTTATAGCTGAGAGAAAAAAAATGTATATTCCTATTGTACATAGTGATGGCTGCGGCTGGATTTTACCTTCAGAGTCAAAGAGAAACTTTATGATCCGCTTACCCTGGATGAAGGGTCTTCTTACAAGTGCAGACTATTTAAGTTACTGTGAAAATTATAATGAAGGCAATTATAGAGTTACCGACATTTACGGAAAGGAATGGGACTTACTAAAAGATGATATTAGGTATGTCTTTAGTAAAAGCCAATTCAAGATGTACAAGTACTATCCTAATATAGTAGATGAAAATAGAAATATAGTCTTAAAGTATGGATGGGACGTATACAAGGATAACTTTAAGAAATACGATTGCCATGCTTCAAGGTGTAATGTAGAAGAGTCTAATGCAAGCAAATTCAAAAATAAAACTGTGCCATATCAAATGTGGCAAACGTTAATTGATATAACTGATGAAGAAGCTGATTATTTCACTAAACCAACAATTGAATATTTAACTAAAGCATATACTGAAAGAGAATTCATGTTGGATATTTTAGGAGTTAATAATGAAAAGAAAAATTATCTTCAGCAAGCACTAAGTATATATCCTGAATTGATTAGAGATGCTCATGTTCATAAAAAATTAGCAGATATTATCAATTCTAAGAAAAAAGATGCTAAGTATGCTAAATTTGAAATAAATTGTAAGTATACTTATATATTACCAGATGTTTTTGCATGGATGCAATATTCTATTAGTGGAATTAAGAATCCAGTAGGATTATTAAAAAACGGAGAAGTCTCATGTAAATTATATGAAGATGGAAAAGAAATTGCTGTAAATAGAAATCCACATCTATATAAAGAATGGGGTATTAGGAAGAATATAGTTAATTATGCAAATGAAAATTGGTTTACTACAAACGGGGTATATGCAAGCTGTCACGACTTAATCAGTAAGCTAATTATGTGCGATTGGGACGGAGATACCAGCTTAGTAATCGGAGATAGTGTATTGGTGCAAAGAGCTAAATTGTGTATGGAAGGTATTGTACCACTATATTATGAAATGGGTGTTGCTAATCCACAAAAAATTAATGCTGAAAAATTATATGATTCATTAGTTACTGCTTTTAAATATGGAAATATAGGGGAGTACTCCAACAAATTAACTAGAATATATAATAGTGAAGATATTAATATGGAAGCAGTAAAAGCAATAGTAGCTGAAAATAACTTTAGTATTGATGCCGCCAAAACTTTGATTTTTCCTAAACCACAAGGAGAAATGGAAAAAATAATTGCCGATTCAGCAAAAAGAGAAAAAGAAATAGAAGTTATTAATAAAAAAGGTAAGAAGATTAAAAAGATTAAGAAAATTAAAATAAAACTTCCATATTTCTTTCAATTTGTAAAAAAGGATTGTAAGGATGTAGAACCAATTAATGATTCTACAGTGAATCAAATATGTGCTAAGATTGAAGGTATGAAACAAAATGACTATAACTATATTCAAATTCCTAGTTTTAGATATGATACTTTATTGAGAAATAAGAAGATTAAAATTAATCAGATTGTGGCTGATGAATATTTAAGCCTGAATAAAGAAATGCAAAGTTATTTTCGTGCAAATAAATCAGAAGAAAATAAAAAAGAAATATCTAAATGTATTTGGGGTCTATTAAGTTATGAATTTATAAATTTCTGTGAAGCTGAAGATATCAAATATGAAGATGCCGTAGATATGATTATTAGGTATATTTATCAGACTGATAGAAATTGTGGAAAAGAATTATTGTTTAATGTTTTCGGTGATGTGATAGTCAAAAATTTAAAAAATAATATTGGTAATAGTATGATATGTAAGGAATGTCATAAAAGGACAAAGAGAAAATCAAATGCTCAAACTATGTGTACTGAGTGTGCCGAAAAAGCAAAAAAGGAAAATGTGAAGAAATCAAAAGAAAAAGCTAAAGGTAACAAATAGAAAACTATCATAAACGCAATGATAACAATAGTTTTTAAGCATTTTTATACTACTTTATAATATGGACAAATTGTAAGAAAATCATTGTTAAATAAGGGTTTATTAACAATGTTTCACTTTTTGCAATATGAGAAGGAAATGTTGTAGGAGCAGTGCGTAGATCGCTGCGATAGAACTACAGTTTCCTTCTCATTTAAATATTTTTTGAAAAATTTTTTTATTAAAATATTTTTTTAATTAAAAGGGGTGGATTATATTGCCGGTAACACTTGTTACACAAGGTAGAGAGCCTTATCAGCTATGGAGAAAACGCCACAGAATTCGGCTGATTGATATTGCGAAATATTGTGGATGTAGCATTTCCTTAATCAGTCAATGGGAAAATAATCTAATTAACATCTCAGATAAGCATGTAGAAAATTACAATAAGTTTATTCAAGAATTTGAAGATAGGAAGGTTCAATGTGGTTAGTGCGATGTAGGGTAGAGCTGAGAGCAATTTTCCTCTAAGCAGGATAAGGTGAAATTGTTGGTACTGCCAATAATGCAATGAGAACTGTCTATACCGAAAGAATTAGGCAGTCTTTTTATGCTTAAATTTAAAATTTACAGTTTTCTATCTCAAAGTTAGCAAGATAAAATTTATACAAAACGGAGGAATTTTAAAGTTGTTTGTACGTGAAGATTGGAAAATGTTCAGAAATATAGAAACCCTGCCTCAGAAGGCCGGAGTAAATATAGATAAACTTGGGCTATTAGTTGCCAAGGAACTTGCTGATAATGCGCTGGATATCTCAGGCCGGTGTGAAGTAGAAGCACTAGAAAATAATGGATTCTATATTAAGGATAATGGAAATGGGATTAACTTAGATATTCTACCAGAATTATTCTCTTTTAATAGGCCACTTGTATCAAGTAAATTATTAAGACTTCCAACAAGAGGTGCACTAGGAAATGGACTTAGAGTTGTTGTCGGAGCTGTTGCAGCTACAGATGGTCAAATATTTGTATCGACCAAAGGAAAAAGACATAGGATGATAATTCAGCCAGATGGAAGAACATTGGCAGAGATAATAGGTGATTATAATGAGGAAGGTACATTGATTGAAGTCTACCTTGGAAAGTCAATAAAGGCTGATCTGTCATGGGCGCAGGATGCAATTAAATATTCCAACGGAGATTATTATAAAGGAAAAACTTCAGGCCATTGGTATACATCTGAATCATTTTACGAATTGCTACAAGGCCATAGTCATGATGGTAATTTACGGGATATTATAAATCAATTTGATGGATGTACAGGTACAAAGGTTGGATTGATATTGAAAGATTTCAAACATAGAAAATCCAATTCACTTTCTTTTGAGGAATCTGATATCCTGCTTAAATACATACGAGAAAACAGCAAACAAGTTAATCCTAATAGATTAGGCCAAATCGGTGAAATAGACGGATATGGCTATTACAAATCAACAGGTAATTTCAATTTGAATACAGCAAAAGGGGATCATAATGCGGAGATACCTTTTGTGGTGGAAGCCTGGGTAAATTATAGTCAGAGAAAGGCTCTAACTGTATTGGTTAATAAAACACCAATTACTGGTGAAATGCGCCTCCCAGAAAGTAAAAATAAGATAAGTATTTATGGGTGCGGAATATATGAAGATTTAGGCATAAAAAAGGCCGAAGTAATCTTAAATATTATTACCCCATATATGCCTATAACCAGTGATGGAAAAGCACCTGATATGATTAAGTATGTTACGGAAATTGTGGAATCAATTCAGAAGTCTGGAAAAAGAGCCAAGAAATTGGTTTCTATTATTGGTACAAAAGCCTTATCGCAAAAAGAGATCATTACCAATAATCTTGAAGAGGCTGTTCAAAAAGCTAGTGGTGATGGTAAGTACAGATTTAGTCAGAGACAATTGTTTTATGCTATAAGACCATATGTAATTACATCTTTAGGAAAAGAACCTGAATATAATTATTTTTGCACAGTCATTACTGAATATGAAGCAGAACACGGAGATATTGATTTGATGTATCGTGATAATAGGGGAACATTGTATCATCCACATATTGAACAGGATATACCTGTCGGTACGGTATCAGTTGAAAATTATAATCGGCCAAAATGGACATTTAATAAAGTTCTTTATATTGAGAAGGAAGGCTTCTTTAATATATTGAAGGATAATAAAATTCCAGAAAAATATGATATGGCTCTTTTAACAAGTAAAGGTTATGCTTCAAGAGCTGTGAAGGATTTATTAGATTCAATGGCCGATGCAGATGAAGAAATCACTTTCTTTTGTATCCATGATGCTGATGCTGCCGGAACAAAAATATTTGAAACCTTGCAGGAAGAAACAAAGGCAAGACCTGGACGAAAGGTAAATATTATTAATCTTGGTCTTGAACCTGAAGAAGCTCTATCTATGTGTCTTGAAGTGGAAAAAGTGGATAAAAGTAATAGAGATAAGGCTGTAGCTTATTATGTCGAACAAAAATGGAAAGAGTGGCTACAATCCAATAGGGTTGAATTGAATGCTATGTCCACACCTCAGTTTCTTGGATGGCTTGAAAGAAAGATACAATTTTATGATAAAGGCAAGGTAATACCGCCAACTTCTTTGATGATTGAGAACCTAGATTCAAATATAAAGGGTATACTTGGTAAAATTATTTCTGATGATATTCTACAACAAAATGGTTACGATGAAAAACTTAATAGAACATTTGAGCAGGTTAAGAAAAGATATTCCGATGACCAATTTGATTTAAAGGAGATAGTTGAAGCTGGATTAAAAAGCAAACCTACAGATATATGGAGGGATGTAATTGAAAATGTTTCGGATGAAGTAATAGCAAATAACTTTAAGAATTGTGATTTTTGATAAATAGTTAGCAAGATAAATATTTATTTTAAAACTTAAAAATTTAAACTTTTAATTAAAGGAGCCACACTGCTGCATCCTTAAATAAGTAAATAAAACTACAATTTGGTAACAATATTCAGATTTAGAAACCCTTATTTTACAAGGGTTTGCAAGAACACATATATTAAAGGAGATTACTGATAAACATGACAAAACAAAAAGAATCTAAAAAGCCTGTGGCAAATAAAGATAAATACCCATTTTGGGACGAAATTAGAGCATCGTGGACTACAAATAAAACACATTGCGATCCAGAATCACCAAGCAAAAGAGAAACTTTTATTAATAATGAAATAAACTTCGCTACAGAATGGACTGGTGAAGTGGGATTTCTTCGGTATTATCTCTTTCATGTGGATAGTGGTTATGTACCTAAAAAATCAAAATTGCAAAGGATAGATGAAAACAAAGGATTTTATCCCCAAAATTGCATAATTCTACATAAGGGTAGTATTAACGATTTAGAGCCAGTAGAGTCTAAATCAACGGTAATTGAACCAGTTTCTCCAATGAATGTAACGAACAATTTTATTATAATTGATAATGCAGACACAGTAATAAAAGCCTTACTTAGTAATTTAAATGTTCAGTCGTTGGCGTTGGTGGATAAAGCCAACTGATGATTTGAATAGGGGTAGGACAAACCTGCCCCTTTAATTTCAAAGAAAATGGTTTATGGGATACCCCAGGGAGGAAGCCAATTAGTCTCTTGAATCATCGTATTAAATAATTATTGAGGAGAAGCATAAAGAATATGAGTAATTCTAAACAAAAGTATACCTGCATTAGAAAGAGATATCTTGCCGAGTCATTATCATATCTTGGCTTTAAGTATTTTAGATTTTGTGCAGATGAGGGATATATTTTATATTCCTTTGAGAATAGCGAAAAATTCCAAGAGGCATTAAACGAGATGCTAAAACTAAAGAAAAGATTTACGTGTGTATAATATACCATAATTTAGAAAGGATAATTAAGTGAGAGAAAAGAGTTTAATCAAAGAAATCGAATACAATACCCAGTACAAAGTAATTGGCGATAAAATGCTTGATGGGAATAATTATATTAGTAGTAATATTAAGTTAATAAAAAATGTATACAGTGCAGATGAGTTGGTTGATATTGATGAGAAAACAAATAAGTCGGTAATAGATGTAGTTAATAATTTTAGTCAAACCTTTCAATCTAGGGGTGGTGCAACTCATGAGCAAATCCATTTTGCAAAGGAAACAGCAAAGATTATATTCGGGCAACTTAAAGAAAATATATCTGTAGTGATCCCAGCTCCGTGCGGCTTTGGAAAAAGCTCCATCTCTCTAGAAATCATTGCTAAGGCTATAGAATTAAATAAAAATGGCATATCTGATAATGGACTTATTCTTGTTACTGATAGATTAGATAGTTTACGTGAAACTCAAAAAGCTTTAGAGCAAAGAGGGCTGAGTGGTTATGCATATATCCTTGAAGGCTGGAATGAAACTATATGTAAAAATAAGAAAGTAAGGGAATCAAATAGTCAGATTTGCAAAAAATGTCCTTATGTTGAATGTAAAATCCACAAGCAACATGAAGAGCAAAAGGATTATCCAATATTGTTAATAACAAATGCTAGATTACGTGAGACCAGTACGAATATTAAACAGTATTCCACTTATAATAAAGGAAATAGAACAATTTTATTAATTGATGAACGACCAGACGTATTAGATAGCGTTAAGGTTAATAAAGCATTTTTGAACCTAATTAGTACAGAAATAAGCAAATGTGTGTATAATGACACGTTGGAAAAGACAGTGTTTGAAAATATGTTCAAAAAAATAAAGGATCAGATTATAGATAAAATGCAAAATCTCAGGAAGTCATATAAAAGATTTATTATCTCAACTAGCAACAATGAACCTATATGCAAAACTGATGAAGAATTTATGAAATTATGGGATAAATATATGAAAAATAATTGCAAAAGAGAGTTGGATCATATACATATAATTTTAACAAAAGGTGGTTTCTATGTTTATGAAAAAAATACTGAATTCATTGCAACTATAGGAAGTCGAGATTTTAGAGATATGTATAGTGATAGTTTTAAGACAATTATATTTGATGGAACTGCTTTGTATGATCCGCTATATCTCAAAATGTATGAACAGCAAAGTATTAAATACTTGGATGTAGAAAATACAAGAATATATGATAATTTGGAGTTCAAAATATATTTAAAACATAAGTTAACAAAATCTAATTTCAATGGTAAAGGATACTTAGTAAAAGCTTGTGCTAAATTTGCAAACGATAGATTGAGAAAAGGTATTGGGAATAAAGCTTATATAATCACATATCAATCAAAAGCAGTGGAATTAGCCAAGTGGCTTAAAAATGATAATAAAATCATACCTATGCCCAGTGAAGGTGAAACATATTATTTTGGAGCCACAAAGGGTAAAAATACCATGCAAGATTGCAATATAATGTTTCAGTTTGGATGGGATACTCTTCCTGACTATGAATATATCATACAATGGCTTAGTATCGTGACTGATTGGGAAAAGGTATTAAAGCATTGTTCGGATTCAAAAAAAGTGAAAGAATTCTGTGATAATCTATTAACCATTGATAGAAGTAAAACTGTTTATGGGGATAAATCATATTCTTCACAACATAGATATTTTGAGTTTGGTTTCGAATCAATTAATCAGTTGAAATATTTTATGATTATAACCAATTTCTATCAAGAAGTACATAGGACAAAATTAAGACAGTATAATTGCACTAAGGAAAAAATAGAGGTTAATATTTTTCTTATAAAATCAATTGTGTATTCGATGATAGAACAATTGTTTCCTGGATGTAAAGTAAATAGAATTAAGGAAGAATTAATTTGTTTCAAAGAGAGTAAAATCACAGGGCGAGAAATAAAAGATGGAAATGAGTCTATTTCACAGAAAATCTTAAATTGGTTAAATGAGAAATGGACTGGTGAAGAGATAAAGACTAAAAATATGCTAAAAGAAATAGGGATCACACAAAAACAATTTGATAAAGCCAAAGAATATAATAATAGTTTAAAATCTATACTTAGTAGGTATATGGTGAAAAGAGGTATTTATAAAAAGGTATCATAGTTTTACCCCCGTATTATCTTATATAATACTATAAGGAAATACGGGGGTAAAAAATATATTAAAAGTATGTAACATTACTAAATTTATCACTCATAAAAAGTACGACGCTTGCCAGCGGGCATCGTCTCTTTTTCCAGCAAATAGCTGTAAAAATTTCCGATAATATATTTTTACTATTTTTTATTATCTATATCCAAGTATAAAATTTACACTTTTTACATTTCAGGATTTATTTTTTACTTTTACTTTCTGTTGGGTATGGGCTTGCCCATAAACCATAAAGAAATAAAATATAAAATTAACGTGGTAAATTAAAAATCTATATTTCCTATTTTCACCATACTATGTGTTTGAATGGTGTAATTATAATAACTATTTGTGGCTTTGTGAAGTTTTAAGAGTTAATCACTATAAACCCTTAATACATAAGGCTTTCAAGGTGAGTTAGTGTTAGTATTATTCGTATTTAGATAGGTCTATTTCAAGAGGTGATTAAATTTTAATGTCATTACCTTCTATGCATTTATAAGGCTTATTTGGCGTTTAAAATTGATTTAAATTAGTTTCAGGATGGGGACAACGATTAGCAGGGAAATATGGGACGATACATACCCCAATGCAGGAGAGAATTTGCTTATTTTTAATTAAAACTTACAACAATAGGTTGATTTGTAAGTGTTTTAGGGAAGTTATTATTAATTGGGAGTATCCTTGGAATTAAGGTGATCGAGTTAAATACGATGGTGGTGGTGTAGGAAGGTGACAAAGAAATTCGAAAATTCTTCCAAGTCCTTCATATGAACTAACTTTTAAAACTAGTAATAACTAAACAATTACTATCGCAAAGTACGATAACGAAAAGGAGCATAAACACATGGAAAATACAGAAAATGCTAGTAAACTATTAGATTATTTCTTTAATTATGACTATATCTATGATGTGGAATATAGGAGAGTTCAAAATTATCTCAGGGAGCATAGTATTGATGATTCAATTTTTATGATTGATAAGATATGTGATGGCAGTATTATTTGCAAACTTGATGATTTGGGTGTGATTGTTGAAGTCAAATTTGATGATCGTAATCTAAAATGGAGTATTTATCAGGTTTTTAAGTTGGTTGAGAATGAAAGTAAATATGGCGAGGTAAGTTTAGAACCGGTATTGGATGAGGATACTAAGATGGCTATTGTCTTGTCAATTGACCAAATAGCGAGATAATTTAAATTTAAAATATCGTTCTTATCAGCCTGTGTAGTACGGCTACCAAGTAGACCTGGGAATATAAAAATAAGGCAATTATATGGCAAACAAGTGTTCTCTATGAATCGACCTGTTATTGTTGACGAAAACGATTATTTAAATTTGATAATCTTACTAGATGCATTGGTGGCCTAATTACCCATCATAAAAGAGAGTCGTCCTTTCTCTCTGCATCTAGTTTTTTATATAAGGGAAAGGACAAGGGATAGAACAAAATAAGAAAATGCAAAGGATAGGTGTTAATTTATGGAAAACGTATTAACAAAAGTTTATAAGGAACAGGAAGTAGCATTTAGAGAAACTAATGGTCAAAGTCTAGTAAGAATTGATGAAGTAGCAAGATTTTGTGGATGGGTGCAAACTAAAGGTGATAAAGAGTATATAAAATGGGAAAGAGTTAATGAACATTTAATTGATTTAGGATTTTCCCCAGAAGTGGGGAAAGGAGACTTCATTCCAGAATACATAATGTATCCACTTATTGGAAAGGCAAGTAATGATAGAGCAACACAATTTATGCTATGGGTGGGAAAAGTATTAGTTGAAATAAGATTAAATGGAGCATATGTGTCTAAAAATATATCTTCCGAGCAAGAATTAAAATTAGATAAATATTCCACCAATAGGAAAATAAGAAATAATTTTAAGACTTGCAGTTTGGAATCAATTGATAATGAATATCGTGAATGTATGCTGTACCATAAAAATAAAAATGGAAAGGAAAAGAACTCCATTCAGAATGTTATTATAAATTCCCTAAGCGATAGAAAGCAAACATTAATTGATAGCGGTAAAAGTGCATTTGCATTAGCTATTACTGAAGTTATGAATGAAATAATTAAGAAGCAAAAGGAAACTGGCAATAAGAGTAGAGGGCAAACGATATCATATAAGAATAAAATTATTTCTAAGTTAGAGGATGAAATTGCTAATTTAAATCCTTCTATTGATGAAATATTTATGGCAGGGGATTTACGGGTTTTGGTGTAAATGGATGGTAATAGATGCCGTTGGAATGATAATTTACTAAAATTAAACAAGTTGTAAATGATGTTAATTTATAAGGGGGGTAGCTATTAAGCTGCTCCTTTTATATTTGCCTGGATTCAGGCATTACAAATTAAAAATAAAATAAAATTAAAAGGAGATATGATTATTATGAGTTTATGTATAGCTTTACAGGATGAAAATATGATAATGATTGCTGCCGATTCTCGTGCAGCTATTGAAAAAAGTGGAATGTTTTATCATATAAGTGATGAATATCCCAAAATACACCCAATTGGAGATAAAATAGTCTTTACTTCTGGTTCAGGAGATATAGTTTCAAATATCATTGAAATATACAAAAAATCAGATGATCAATCTATTGAGACATTAAAAAATATATCTATTAATTGTGTAACTGAATTTAATAAAAAACATTCAGGTGTTTTTCCTAAAGAAAAAAGGTTAGTAGAATTACTGGTTGCATGTTTTGAAAATGGTAAATCAGTCATTTATAATATATCTTCTCATGACAACTATAAAATATTGAGGGTGGAAGGAAATAAACACAGAAACACAATTACCCTCGGTTGTCATACGGATGAAGCTCTTGAACTAAATAATAAATATCGAAGCAAAATAGAGACAATAGAATTAATTAAATTCGTCTATGACACCCTAACAGATGAGCAAATGGGGGGAATTCTAAATTTATACATCATGACAAAAAAAGGGATTATGTATTCTGAGAAATATAAAATTAAGGATACTAAAATACTGGCTCGTGCAATTGTTGTAGATGATATTCCTGTCCATGCCAATGCAACAGATGGCATTAAAATACAAATACGCCCAACAATTTTGTCAGGCGAAGAACCATCAGGGCATTTTTGGTCAAATGCTGTTGACCAATTAAAAATTGATATAGATGGTAATTTGCTTTTAGCAGGGAAAATACAAACAGGAAATAATTTTTCAGTTGATATTAATGGTAATTTAACAGCAACAAGTGCTAATATTACTGGTGCTATAAATTGTACGTCATTGAAAATAAATGATACAGATGTCATGAATCAATTGAATACATTAGCAAGTAGTGTTTCTAATAGTCAATTAAATGGTAGTATATTACAAGCAGGTAGTGTTAACGCATCTAAAATAGATGTTACGAGCTTATATGTTGGGACTGGTGGAATTAGATTAGATTCTTCAGCTACTTTAAGTTGGAATCAAGTAACAAGTCAGCCTGATATTCCAACTAATGCAAATGATGTTGGAGCGTTGGCATTAGATTCACCAAAATTGACGAATATAACTTCAAATGGTATTTATACTGGTACTGTACAAGCAAGAAATGTTATATTGGGAGATAGTACGTTAGGTGGTTCAGTTAATTTTAACGCAGGTGGTTCATATATAACATTTAAAATGGAAGATGATTGGTTAGGTGTAAAAAATTTAACATTAGGATATGCATCAACTCCTGGGGCAGAACCTAGTGCATTAAATGAATTTATAGTTAAAGGAACTATAAGAGCTGATGCATTATGGATTGATGTTTTAAATGGAGTAGATATATCACAAGGATTAGTAGCAAAATTTGGTTAATATTCTTGATAGAACTTAGTATTATAATATATAAATGCATTTTTATCTAGTTTATTGGTAGCACCATTATAATATATAATATTTCCATCTGTTAATGGTATTACAGTATCTTGTTTGCCTTCTATATGAATTGAATGAGTTTTAGGGTTACTATTTAAATCCCAAAGAATATCATTATTATTGTTTTTTAATCTAATATTATACTTATAAATTCCAGCACTAAAATATGTTTCTCCATTAACAATAATTGCACTTAATCCTTTATAAGTAGTTTCTATAACTCCATTTGTATTTTCTTGTTTTGTATCATTGTAATTTAGTATTTGACTAATCTCAATTCTTTTTAGTTCTTCATTCCAATTAATATTGCAATGTAGTAAATCTCCTATTTTTTTTAATGGAATATAAGTATTTCCTTCATAATTTAATACAGGTTGCTCATCAGAATTATATTGTGTTCCATTAATTAAAATAGGATAATTTACTTTTTCTAATACAAATTTCTGCATTGGTTCTGCAAAAGCAACAGCAGAGGTCAATAATGAACCAATTATTACACCAGAAATCAAATATTTTGCTTTCTGCGTATTGAAATTAAGCATATAATCTCTCCTTCCCTTTTCCTTAGATGTTCTAAACATGTACAAGATTATATTATAATAACATTAATTTGAATATATGTCCTGAAATAATTGTCGAAAAAATGCTAAAATAGGAAAATAGTTATTGGTTCGATTATGGTATAATACCCCTGGTGATATCAATGAAAACAAAAACAAATATAATGATAGTGATTAGCTTAATATTAATAGGTATGGATCAGTTAACTAAATGCTATATTATTGCAAAGCCAAGGTTGTATATGATAAATGACGGATATTTATTCGGAATATATGGAGCCAATAGATTAGAATTGGTATTGATTATCAATTTATCATTGGTAGTTGCTGTTGTGGCCTTTTTCTTTTACAAGTTCTACATTAAGCGGTGTAGAGATAATATTTTGATGGATATGTTTATAACCCTTTGGCTAAGTAGCATTATTAGCAACACCATTGACAGGGTAAGATTTGGCGGTGGGATTGACTTCATTAATGCATTTGGTTTCTATACGAATGTAGCTGATATTTATATAGATATTGGATCTGTTGCATTAGTTGTGGAGTTGATTATTAACCGCAGGTGTGATGTTAAATTGAGTGATTTTGTTAAGTATATGGTTAGTAATGTTAAAAAGTATTGGAAGCATTGATATGGGTAGGAGTAGAGGGGTACCCAAACAGCGTGATTCATTACGAAATGAACATATTTACAAAATATAAGATATAATGTCGAATGCAAACTATTACTTTCCCCCTGTGGTAAAATATGAATGAATGTAATGATTTTAAGGGGGATTGTGTATAGTGAAAAATATGTTAGGTAAAATGCAAGTATTAATAATGATTGTTGTAGTATTAACTTGTTTTGCTTTTTCAGGAATAGCATTTGCAGACACAGAAGTAAGTGGAATAATTAGCCAGGATACTGTATGGAGTAAAACTTATAGTCCCTATATTGTAAAGGGAAATATTTTAGTTGATACTGGGGCTACATTGACGGTTACTGAAGGAGTTTATGTTTTGTTTGATGGGAATTATGAATTTCAAGTAAGGGGTAAATTGCTAGTTGAGGGTACAGAATCTGATAATATAATATTTGATGCCTATAATAATACAAATTGGGCATCAATAAATATTATTAGTTCAAGCAATTTAATAAGATATTCTAAAATTAATAATGCAAATGGCATAATTATTAGTTCAAATAATAATACAATAACATATTGCACATTTAGTGGTCAAAATAATTTATTGTCGGTTGTAAATGGTGCAAATAATATAATTTCGAATTCCACTTTTAATAGTGGTCGTGGAGTTGACGTTTATTCTGGTAGTAATAATATAATAAGAAATTGTTCTCTTATGGATTCTAGAATGCATATAGGTACAACACTGGCTCAAGTGATAAATTGTAATACTTATTATATCAGTGTAGATGGAACATTTAATAAAATAACTAATACTACCATCACAGGTGGTATAAGTTTATATGGGAGTAATCATGAGATAACATACTGCACTATAAGCAATTCTTCCGTAAATGACAATTATGGAGCAGGAATAGTATTAAGAGATAATTATTGTTATAATTGCAAAATAATGTATAACAATATAATCAATAGTAAGTATGGTATATATTTTAGTAATTGTAAAGAAATAGTTGGAACCCAAATATATAATAATAATATATTTAACCATGAATGTAATTTTAAAACATCAATTGGTATTGGAAGTGTTGACGCAATAAATAATTATTGGGGTACAACTGATAAAACAGAAATAGCTAATAAAATTTATGATTTTTATGATGACTTTAATTTATATAAAGTAATCTATGAACCATTTCTTAGTGCTCCATACACATCAATTACCGGAATAACCTTAGATACCAATAACTATAATTTGCCTATTGGTGCTACTCATAATTCTGTAGTAACAGCAACTTATTCAAATGGTAGCAGTCATGATGTAACTAGCTATTCAGCCTTCCAATCTTCCAATTCTAATATAGCGAGGGTAGATAGTAATGGCTTAGTTACTGGAGTTTCTGTAGGGGATACAGTAATTACAGCAACATATGGAGATCAAACAGCACAGGCCGCTGTAACAGTAAATAAAGTAGATGAATGTTTCATAGCAACTGCTGCATACGGGTCAAAATTTGAACCTTCTGTAAAGTTATTAAGAAATTTTAGAGATGAATTTTTATTGACCAATTCATTAGGAGAATCATTTATTAAATTTTACTATAAACATTCGCCACCGATAGCACATTTTATAGCAGGTAATGAATTGTTGAAGTTTTCAGTTAGAGTTTTACTAACTCCAATTGTTGGGATTGTATATATGATATTCCGTCCTGTAGTTAGTATGATTTTCTTGGTTTTAGGTTTAATTATGATAGTGTGGTGGATGAATATAAGGAGAAGGCAATTAAAATGTGGTTAAAAACAGATTTGGTGACATTTAGGTTATTAGAAATAGAATTGATGACAGGATAGATTTTTCTAGATGCTTGATAGTTTTATAGAATGTGGTTGATGCTGTGAGAGGGTGGGTCTTTGTGGCCTACCTTTTTATTTTTGTGAAAAATGCTTATTAAAATGTTGCTGGGAGCTAATCTGAGAGCTAGGAAGCATGAAAGTTAATTGAAAAATGTTTAGAAAAAATGACATTATATATTAACTTAAACCATCTTGTTAATAGATATCATATATTATGATAAATAATGTCGAAGTCAAGCATTATCCTTTGAAACATGATAAAATTCAAGTTAAACATGGGTAATAGGGGATGATTTAGTTGTGTTTAATATAAAGAATAGGTGTAGGGTATTTATTTCAATTATCTTACTTTTGTTTATTATTTCATCTTCAGGTTGCAATAATAACCCAATTAAGAGTCATAAGCAAGAAGTTCCGGTGATGGCTTATTATGAAAAAACTCAGGAACTTTATGATCGCTATAATAAAAGTGAGCCACTTCTAATAAAAAACCCTGATATGTCGAAGTGGAAAAGTAATAGATTTATATGGTAAAATTGTGTTTGAAATAATTGATTGCGAAAGGGAAATTAATTGATGGATATTTTTACTATGAATGTAGTTGTTGGCGTGGTAATATATGGATTTATATTTGCTTTTGGTTGCAGATATGTTGCTCAGGAAAAAGGTAAAGACCCTAACACTTGGTTTTGGATAGGTTTTTTTCTTGGCCTAATTGGTTTATTAATTATTGGATTTTCAAGAACAGAAACAAATACTCAGATTTCAAATGTAACGTCATCGGATAACATGAATACCCCTTTAGCATCTCAAACTCAAACAATAAATGATGTAGTACGCTATTTTGATATTAATTGTCCTGTTGAAGTTGAAAATGTTGTAATTTCAGTGGTTGCTAATATGAGTTTTCCATATTGTACAGTGGAATTTTTCAATTTATCAAATAGAGAAGTATCTTCGTTGAAATTTAATATTGTATGTTACGATTCCTTCGGATCACCTGTTGGAGAAGTTCCGAATAATCAAATTGAAGCAATTTTACAAGATGAGTCAGCGGAACCCGAAACCAGTTTTGGTTCTGATAAAAATATACCTCTATCAAATCATCCGTCAACAAGAAGAGTAGATATAGTAATTACAAAAATACTATTTTCTGATGGGACAGTTTGGGAGAAGACAGATGATAAGTTATACCCAATTGAGATTGATAAGATAACTGATTCGAAAGAATTATCATATCTCCAAGATATAGCTGGTAAGGATGCTATTTGTTATTCATATAAAACAGATAATACCTGGATGTGTGTATGTGGTAGGTTAAATCGTGATACTGATGAAACTTGCCGAAGGTGCAATAGAGGTAGAGATTCTATATTGGAATGTTGTAGTAGTAGTGAAATAATAGTAAAAGAAATTATGTTAAGAAAAGAGCAATTTGAGTTAGATGAGAAGAAAAGAAAGGAAGAAGAAAATTTATATAAGCAAGAAAGAATAGAGCAACGTAAGAAAATAATGAAAAAAGCAATTCCTATAACTCTGGTGATAGCTATAATTTCATTTATAGGGGTAACAGGGACAGCAACTGATTGGACGTTTTCTTATAAACATTATGAGTTAAAGCAGTTAAATAGTGTTGATGCTAATGGTGATACCCCTTTGCTGAGAGCCGTCAAAGCAGGAGATATTGATAGTGCTAAATCATTAATTAATAAAGGTGTAGCTTTAGATGTTAAGAATAAAGATGGGAGAAATGCCTTATTTGAAGCTATTAGAAAACCTAATAATATAGAATTAATTAATTTGTTGATAGAGAAAGGTGCAAATATTAATATTAAGGATAATGGTGGGTATGATATTTTACAGGAAGCAATAATTCAATCTAGGGATGATTTAGTTATGGTATTGCTGGAAAAAGGAGTGGATATTAATTACGTTGATAATAATGGAAGTACAGTTTTACATCTAGCGGTAGAAAGAGGTGATAAAGAATTAACTAAATTACTTCTTGGTAAAGGCATAAAGATTAATACTTTGGATAAGTATGGGAGAACACCCTTGCAGTACGCTGTGTCATATGGTGAAAATGAAATATGTAAATTATTAATACAGAATGGAGCCAATATAAATATAAAAGACAAAGATGGAAATACAGCTTTAAATTTAGCTATAGAACATAAAAATATTGAAATGGTAGAAGCATTATTAAAGGGTGGAACTGGTTCAAATATTACAAATAGTAACGAATATGGTCAAAAAACAGATAACAATAAACTTGAGTATATGAACTACAAAAATAATAGATATGGTTTTTTAATTGATTATCCAAGAAATTTTTCCCAAGGTAATCCACCTTTTAATGGTGATGGTCTTGAATTCATTTCTCAAGATGGTAAAGCTAAAATAATTGCTTATGGCACTAATCATGGTTCTAGCGAACCTTCTATTGAAGATATTTGTAACTCTGAACTAAAAGAAATAAAAGGAAATATAGAGTACAAAGTACTTAAAAATAATTGGTTTATTATAACATGGAAAGATAATGGGATAATTTACTATAGGAAAACTATATCAGGAGTAGGAAGTCATAATACTTTTATTATTTCTTACCCAGAAGATAAAGCTAATTATTATAATGATGTTGTAAAAGTTATAGAATCAACATTCAAACCAGGTGACCTAAGTAATTCACATTGAAAATTTAAAATTTACTTATTCTCTTAAGAAGTTTGTGAACTCCATTAAGGAATTATGGAGGTTCCTCATATATGGCACGTATAGTCAAGCAAGATGATAATCTTAAAAATGAGTTTTTAAAAAGAATCAAGGCTAAAGTAGTTGCTGAAAAGGAAGCAATGAGAGATAGGGTAGATGAACAGGTTCCTTCGTTAGTTGCTAAAGTATTAAAACCTGTGTTTGGTGTTGCATTTGATATTGGCAGGGGTATGGATAAGTTCAAGGGCAATACGGGAGAAGGAATTGTTTCAGCTAAACTAAAATTTGGCCTTTCAGATGATTGGGTATTAATGAATGATGTCATTGTAGAACCAGAACCTGAAGTATTTGCTCAAACTGATCATATATTAATTGGATCAGCAGGATTATTTATCATAGAAACTAAAGCATGGCAGGGATCATTTACTGGATTTAAGGATAAATGGAAACGTAGGGAAGGTAACAAGTGGGTTGATTGTGATAGTCCCACAAAACAGAATTATAGGCATGTTAAGCTAATTAGAAAGTGGTTAGATGGTACTGGACTTGTTAAGGTGGAATTGCCAGCTAAAGAATGGATACATGCAGCAGTGATATTTACTAACTCATCCTGGTTAAAAACTGACGGATGTTGTATGCCTGTATTTGAAGGTACATCTAAATTTATAAGTTACTTGAAGGAGCATAAGGAAAGAAAATTAAGTCCTGAACAAATTGAGAAAATTACCGTTTTGCTTGAATCGCCGGTAGTGGCTAAATATTTTATTAATAAACAGAAGGATATTTCAAAGGTAGAGGTTGCATGTAGTAAAGAGCAGGGTAGGCAGGTGCCGGAGGGGTTAAGTAGAAAAGAAATTAAACAGGATAATACTATCCAGGATAAACAGGCATCTAATGTTGTACCTTCTAATATTGAGGAAGGTAAAAGTAAAAATGGTAAATCGTTCATCAGGGTTACTGGTACATATGAGCAAGCCAAGGAAGTCAGGGAGAAGTATTTGAAGGATGGGAAGAATCCCGGAGATGTTAATAAGGATAGATATAAGGTGGGGGTATTTTACTTTTATATTGGATGATGCGGTATAGTTGGTTTATAGAATAAAGAGTTTGAAGTTTTATAATATGTTTTAACTAGCTGAATGAATAATTTTCTGGTTGATAGGGTATATTGTGTCTTTAAACTGGTGATAATAATTGAAGTAAAAAACACTTATGGTAAAAATTAAAATAGTAAATGGAAATATTGTTTTGTTAATTATCGTTGTCATATACCTCAAAATGTGGGCATAACTATAGACAGTTGTCCATTGGGGGTGTATAATTTGGATAAAGATAAGTATAACATGGGGCATCTTGATAAGGAAAATATATCAAAGCAATTAAAAAAAGGGGGGATAAACATGGCATTATTGGCAAGACCCAACAATTCTGTAATTAAAATAAACGGAAATACCTCAAAACAGTTTTTAGAAGAAAGCAAGAAAAATGTTGTTAATCCAAATTTCTTAAAAAGATGTCAGGATTATTCTCGAATGTTAAATAATAATATAGAGAAGAAATAAATATGTCTGATAAGGTGCTTCCTACAATATATAATTTTAATTTTAACACAGTTTTTTTAAGTAATGAAACAGTACATTTATTAGATGATTTTAAATGTGGTGCTGGTGAAATTGACCGATATGTAAAAGAAGATGCTCTTAATGATTGTATGTCTGGTAAAGGTGTTACTTATCTAGTTATTGATAATTCATCAGAACGTCTTGTAGCATATTATACTTTAAGTGCTACTTCTCTCATATATGTTGAAGATTATGATATCACCGATAAAAGTAATTTTAATGATATTAAAATACGGGGTATTCCATCTATAGAGATAAAAATGTTTGCAGTAAATAACAGTTATCAGGATATATTATTACATCATGAAGAACATGGTGAAAAGTTAATTAGTGATGTAATTCTAGGTTCAGTAATAGGTGGTATTTATGATATAGCAATAAAAATATTAGGTGCAGAAATGATTGTATTAAATTCAGTACCGGATGCGGTTGATTTTTATATAAGAAATAATTTTTTGCCTATAGATGAGCAATATAGAACATTTGATGATGATTATACTAATGATTGTATGCCAATGTATATGATATTATTTTAAAAAGATACCTTTTAGCTGAAGGTGTCTTTTGTATTTAGTGAAACCAAGTTAATAGAAAATTTGATGATGCGAATATTTGAAAAAATTGAATGACTAATAACCAATAGAAATTCATTTCCTTTAAGCAAATTTATAAAGACTATTATGAAGGCAGTTATACCATTCTAATAAGTTTTTATATTATGCTCCTTGTCCCAGTGGCTCATATTCCTATTTATTTTATCTAGGATTTCATTATCATCTGATTTGGAAACATAGTTTATCGGCTTCATATTGCTTCGGTTATCTTGCATCTGATAGTTTTTTACAGTATAAAACCATTGGCCATCGTTTATGACAAATAAAAAAGGCCATCCGGCCTTTAACATGCTATTTCTTCTTCAATAATATTCAAAAACTCATTTCCCAACTTGGTAAGGTTACATATCTTACTTTTCCCTTCAGTTGAAACGTCAATTAAACCCAGTGCGTATAATTGCATAATAATATGATCCAGTACGGCTCGTTTTACTCTGGCTGTCAGAGATAATTCTTCTTTGTTCATGCTGCCTTCGGTAGATAATGCTTGCAATACCTTATGTGCTTCATCGGGAAGTCGTTTATTTGCATGAGTCAAGTATTCGCTTAAAGTAATATCCATCATTTGTATTCCTCCTCTATTTGGTTTAGTAGTAATTTAACCGGATAGAGAAGGTTTAATACCAGTTAGTTAATAATTTATTAAATTGGTAATATATGTCCTGGATTGATGTATTGATTTTTTGAGGTTTTCTTTTCCATTACATGACACCAATGACAAGTCGATTTCATCAATTCTCTTAATTTAGAAAGTAGAAGAAAAACCTCTATAAAGAGGATTTACATTCTAAAGTATTTATTAATAGCAGTAATCCTATTGTTAACTGGTGGATGAGTAAGCATAAAGGAAAATATATAAGAAATCAATTCAAAAAATTTATTATTGTTTTTTGAATTTAAGAATTCTAGAACATGAATATAAGTTTCTTTTCCAACTAAATGTGTAGCTAATATATCAGCTTCTATTTCTTCTCTTCTATTAGTGGGTAATAGTGAAGGTAAAATAAATAATTTTAATGTCATGTACATAAATACCAGTTGCAACCATATTTCGCATAAATCCCATGATGCTTTAATAGGCATTCTCCCCCAAAACCAAAATACCAGAGGGATATAACTAATAAATAATAATATATTTAATCTTTTAGCAAAATCTCTAATATAATTTATTTTTCTGTCTACATGTTTAAGATGAATATGAGCTAATTCATGAGCGAGTACACCTTGAAACACATTGTCATTGAATTTGCCATAAAATATTATATATATGTCATCCTTGTACATATTTACCTTGCAATTATATTGCCGTGATTTTATTTTGTGTCCAACAAATATATGGTTATTTATTAATAATTTTTCTTTTAGTTCTTGGATTATTTTAAGATGTTTTAAATTATTAATTTTTAATGATTTATTATAAATTAATTTAAATTTCCATCCAGAGAACCAGAGTTTAAATTTGAACCCCAAAATTACGACTACATGAACAATTATAAGAGATATTACTAATAATGTATACAATCATCTGTCCCTCCTGTTTTTGTATATTTAACTATTACTATATGTGCTAACTATTGTAAAATATTACAAAAGTAGTAATATGTACTACTCCTACTTACGTTAACTTAGAGAATCTCTTATAAAATTAAAGAGCAATGGTATTCCATATAAACCAACTAAAAATAGAATTGATTTCTTAAGTTTATCCTTCCCTTGTGGTAAATCATATTTAAGGTATTGTACGGCACCAAATGAAGCAATTCCGACTACTATAATGGTGCAATAGATTTGAAAAGAATGTAGTGAATTAAAATGTTCTAGCATATTTATCCCCCTTGAAGATTCTAATAACTAACCTTCACTCCATATTTCCGTTGGCATTCACTAATCAATTTACTTCATGTCAAACCTTTCCCTGGTCGTATCAGCAGGGGGTATTATCTTAGAATCAAATACACAGTATCAACATCATGTGTATGGAAGCACGCGAGTCTCTATTATTAAAAAAACTCTAGAATGAAAAAAAATAATTTTCCAGCAACATAAACAACTATTCCATAGGCAATGAGATGATAACCAATTTTTATTAAATCTCCAGTATGATTCTTACCTATTAGTTTGAAAAAGAATTCTAATGTTGTACCTATTACTACATCAATTAATTAATAAAGTTAAAGGAAATCCCGGTTTACCATACCATATTGTTTCTTTAAATAATGTGTATATCGTTATTGCTATCTACCTCCTATAATTGGGTTATTGTAGGATGATTATGTGACTTAAGCTGAATGTATTCTGATATTTTAGCTATAAGTTAATAGAAAAAGAAATAGGGTAGAAGACAAGAGACAGTAAAAATAAAAAATAGGGGTATTAACCCCATACTGTTACCACTCATGCAAATTGGCGGTAAGTGAATCACCGCCAAATAGCGTAACTCACTACACCCATACTATTGATTGGTGTTTTGTTCAGTATTAAAAATTAACCTGTTCCTTGCTTGAATTTCTTTATTAATTTCTATTATAGAACGTCCGTAAATCCTTGAATGTCTTTTAGTTAGGAATGAATTATCCTGAGTTTTATATCGTTTACTTATTAGATCAGGAGCTTTAACCATAAATGGTGGTTGGTATTCACCTTTATGATCAAGCCATGAAGCAATATAATTAAATCTCTGTGTACTATTCATTGCTATTTGAGGTTCAAATGTTGGCAGTAAATATTGCTCTAAACGCTCATAAACCTTGTCATTTGTATTCTTAAATCCTGTATTTCGCAGACAATTTGTACCAAATAAAATAGTGAATTAAAGTAAATTATGTTAAGCAATACTTGGTCATGCAGTTAATAAATGCATGAAAGTGTAAATGTTGAAATGTAAGTAATGTATGATATTAATTATATATCCTGTATTATGGTCTAATACTAATATATTGCCAGTCCTAATAGGTGTCTTTTATTCTATAATATATATGCCAATACATTAATTATGATATGTTTGCGAAATGCAGGATAAATATATGCCAATTTAGACTTGATGAGAGGAGTATATCAACAAAATCATTGGGTAGTTGCTTGAAATTATGGAACAAAAACACTGGTGCTATTTGATATTTCGGGCCTTCTGCAAGTAACCGTTTACAGAAATGAATTAATCCCTTGGATAAGAATTGGTGAGGTTCATTAAGAATTAACCATGTAGGGTACTTTGTCCACCCTGGGCTAATTTAGTTAAGAATACGGATAATATAATCCAGTAGGTTAAAGTATTTACTGCCATTTCCCCTAAGTCACGGGATGGTATACGATATATTATTACTTTGCCTTCTTGTAACCACTTACTTAAATCAATGGCGGGATTAGGGCGTTGGCAGAAGATTGGTTTTAATACTTCATCGCCCATCAATTCACCAAGACGAACTAAAATCGGGTTATATATTTGTCCCTGTTTTTTATCACTCATTTTATTAAAATCCAACCATATAGAAACGTCAATTCCTTGTTTTTGAGCATCATTGATTGCTTTTTGTCTGTATTCATTGGACATGAATAGTAGTTTAATACCTAATAAATCACCGATGGTTATCTTTGCAGCTTCCCGTAAGTATTCCCTTGTCTGATGATTTTCAATGTCATCACCCATAAGAAAATTAGTTAATTCCTGTGCAATTCTATTACTTGCAATTCGTTGATTTTTGATGTTTTTGGTTATGCTCTCCATGCCAATATAAACAGGCCAATCATAATCCCCTAAGTTTAAATCAATAACATCTTCGGGAGGTAAATGATCACGGATAGCATCACTCATACCCCTATGTCCCTGTCGCTCATCAATTACATCTGGAATTACTGCTCCAATTCCATGTTTCCGCTTTGATTCCACTATAAGATTGATTGCTGCTTGATCCTTTCCTACCCTCGGTGAACCAATAAAGGCTCTGGAAGTCATTAACATATCAATATCATTTGTGGGAATGTGAATATTATGATTTTCCCCCTTATTAGTGGCTGTCCCTACAAATATACCACTACTATCTAAGAATGCTCCCGGTATCTCTATTTCTGTTCGTTGGTTGCTTTCTAAATTTTCACGGTATTCAAGTTGTACATCTTTAGTAGGTAATTGCATAATCTTACCTAATTCTTCAGTGGACATCATACAGGAATCTCTATCTTTAGGGAGTTTAGTCCATGATAAATCATATTTAATATTTACCTTCATCGGATGTAAACTATTATCTCCTGCCAATTCATTAAATGCTGATGCTATTGACCGTACTAACATTCCCTTTTTTTCAGGTGTATTTGAATTAACCACTACAAATAAATCAGAATGGAATACAGGTAAGTTCCTTTTCTTCTTCGTTTGAGGTGATAGATCACCATTAACCAAAATTTCTTCTCTCTCAGGATTACTAACCTCAATATTTTTGGTAACCCTATCTGTTCCCTTACTATTGAAAAATGACTTTTCAATACCTGCCATAATATCATCAACAAAACCTTTTACCTCATTCAATATTTTACCAATGAATATCCAACCATGATTTGCTATCCTTGCGGGATCAATATTGTTTCTGAAGGGTACATTCCCCTTTCTCCAAACCTCCCAAGCATAATTTGATAATGCTTGCCATTTCTTACGTGATACTGTCTCACACCTCACCATGAAAGAAATATAATCACCAGGATTAACTTCTTGTGATACATTCACTAATTCACGGATAGGTACTGTTTGTGCTGTATAATCATAACTCAAAGAAAACATATTAGAGCGAGCATATTTAAGGTGAAATAAATCACTATCTTTTGGAGGGTTAATTATATTTGGTTCTATTTCTTGAATAGTTGATTTATTCCATTGCTCATGATTATTGAATTTAATTAGAAATACTTCTGCAAACACCTCTGAAACGGCAATATAGAATTCTACCTGTGCCGGATCGGATTCTTCATTGATTTCTGAACCTGATATTGTCATGACCCACCATAAGGCATCCTTTTCACGAATATAAATTTTTTTGCCTTCTCTCCATAGTCGAGATAGGGGAGAATCATACATTGAAAACACTTGATGAATGGTATTAAGTAATTTTCTGTTAGTGCTATTTAAAATGGATTGATGAGGTATGATTTTAAATAAACGATATTTATTTGGAACAATTTCAAAAAAGTTAGATATTCTCAATAACTGATCACCTCAAACTATTTTGATGACTATAGCTATCCAGAAACCCATAACTGCTCTGGAAAACCATTTCCCCGACTTACCTGTAATCATCATGCATAAGGCGCAAAATACAATAAATAAAGTTGTGATTTCTGGTAGAAAAATGTGTAAGGAAAGTAAAGCAGCATCAGCTTTAGATGCTAACCATTTGCCGAATAATTCACCAATTAAATTAGATAATGGATTGTCAAATTTCATAGTTTATAACCCCTTCAGAAATTCTTGAATGTCTTTTGCATGTCTGATTATTAAATAGCCGGTTGAACCTCCAATAAGATGTTCTATTGCTTTTGTGCGATTTCCAAGCATCCAGGTAGCACCTGAAAAAATGATAATTCCAATACATAAATAATCAGCAATACCTAAAACAGCTTTTAACACTTCACTAAAAGCATTACCTGTTCCGGCTGTGGTGGTTGCTACTGCCATTAATTTGCCTGAACTAAGCAATTTATGGCCTTTATTACCGATTCGTAGACAAGTTGTATCATTATCACCAATATGCCAAGCAATTATTTTCATTCATGATCCCCTTTCAAGTGTTTACATGCTTTGGTGAAGGATAAACCTAACATCCAAAGGCCAGTGATAAAGGCAAATAACCCCACAATAAGCATAATAACTTTCATATGAAACCTCCAAGATTATTTAATGAAAAGATGGGTATACTACATTTTTAACGGAGGTGTAGAATATGCCCGTTTTTATGTGGTATGCTCTAGGCGGTTCAGTTTTAGTTCAAATCGGTAAAGCATTGATATATGCTTCTGGTTATGTCCATTAAATTTCTAATTAGTTTAGGTGTACTAGCATATTTTAATAATCCTGTACATACGCTTAAGTACGCGAAGGCGTACAAAGCAATTAGGCAATTTGTGTCATTTAATAGGAATCTTCCATTGTATTGATTCGGTGGAGGATTCCTTTTTAGTTGGTAGAATACTTTTTGGCGTATCTAATGTACGATTTATCGTAGTATTTAAACACATACCTTTAGGTGTGGATTCTGTGGTAATTATTAGTGGTTCATTTGTTGTATCCTTAGTTTTTTCAGGCATATCTTTTGGGGTAATATTTGATGTGTTTTCTTCAGTATTCCTTTGTTGGAGTGCTAAATAACCAGCCCTGAGTAAATCTCTTATGATTCTACTTTGATTCTTGTGGCTCTGTATGAAATCAATTAGATAACTTTCGTATTCCTCATTTAAGTGAAAATTAAATCTGCTGATTTTTCATGCCTCCTTTACGTTTGTTTAGGGGATTATTTGGATGATTAAATGTATGCTGTTTAATGTAGGGTAATGTTAGGTAAATAGTGGAAAATAATATTGATAAAAAATCACCCTTACTGATACAGCAAACAATTTTATGAAAGTTGCAAGGGAATTTGTAAATTGGCAGACGTTTGCCGATTTATCGCCAAGTAAGACAATAATAAATCAGTAGAGGCCAAGTGGCCTTTATTTTTTTTGCTTAGAGATAAATGATAAAGTTAACCTTAAAATATATCAGTTAACCAAATTTATTTCAAATTATATTAAAATTATTTGCAATAAACCTTGTGTTTACAGGATATATTGCATATAATGATATATAAGTTAACCGTTAACCAAGGTTAACCTTAGTTAATACAAGGAGGTAAAGTTAACTATGAGTGATGAGTTAAAAACCTTTGGAGTCAAACTTAGCAATGAAGTTAAAGAGAAACTACATACTTTAATTGATCAATCGGGTCTTTCCGGTAGGCAGTTTATAGAAAACCTTGTAGCAAACTATGAAACCAGTAAGTTAGAGCAGCAGGATAATGATGTACCAAAGGAAATAAAGGATATTGAACATCACCTACTGCGGGTTAAAGAGCTTTTTATTGGAAAGTTGAAAGATGTAGAAGATTACCGGCAGCAGTATGAGTTTTTGTTGGAAGAATCACAGCAGAAACACCTTCAAGTAGTAGCAAATTTGAATGAGCAAATTGCAGGGTTAAAATTACAGTTTGAAAATGAAAAGAAATCTGTGGTTGAAGCTTTAGCTACAAATAGTAAACTTGCTGAAAAAAATAATGAGTTAGAGGAAATTAACAGAGGTTCAGTAAAAACTATTTCCTTATACGAAAACTCATTAGAGAACTTGAAATGTCAGATAGATGAACTAAAGGTGGCCGGTGAGCAGTACCAGGCAGCACAACAAGAGAATATAGAATTAAAAGCTTCTGTAAAGGATTTAGGGCAGCAAATTGAAAATAATAACCGAGCGCATGGAGATAAAATTAAAGATATGGAAATTAGTCATGAAAGGCATATACTTGGTATCCAATCTGAGCATACCCAGGAACTTAGAGAGATTCAAAATAATTATAATAAGGAAATCAGTGAATTAAGGCAGAGATATGATGGAAACATTGAGAATAAGGCAGAATTGCTTGAAAAGGCAAGGAATGAATTGAATGTAGTAAAGGAAGAAAAATATAGTTTACAGGCAGAATTTAAATCTTTGCAGGTTCAAATTGATTTACTTAAACAGCAGATTAATAATGAATGAGAACGAGAGGTATCCATAATATAATCAATGGGATTTCCATTTAGTGCAGCAGGAATTTACTGAACAAAAGAGAATAGTAAAGTTAAGACTACCCGGAGGAAAATATTATAATGTACTTAAATGAATCTCCTTTCTGGTATTTTCTTGCTGTAAAGGTATCGGAAAGTGTTGAGAATGATATATCTCCCAATATTAAATATCTTAATGAGCGAGTAACTAAACTTGGGCTTTCAATTAAATATGAAACGGACAAAACTATTGCATGGGCAACTATCTGCCAATTATATTTATTGAATATACTTAAAGTTAATTATACAGGTAGATTTGCATTGGCAATGATGCTATCAGGTTTTGGTCATAGATTTAATGAAAAAGGTTTTCCTAAAAATGCTTTTTATATTATCACTGAAAATTGCAATTCATCACCACATTTAATGGGTAGAATTTTAGAGGAAAAAATTACAAGTACATTTATTGTAAATGCTTTTGCGTCAGAAAGATTGACACATGAAAGTAAATTAACAAATGATACTACAATACTTAAAAAAATATTTGATACTTGTGAAAATGATTTTAAGTTACTGTCTTTGGGTATGGAGGCAATAACACCTCAAGATGGTATTTGGGAAGGCACAGTAGAAGAATATTCTAAACGCAGACCAAGTTTTTGGCGTAGGACATTTACTCATATGGATAACTGGCTATTTGATTGAGTGTGTTAGAGTGATTTGACGTTTGATTATAATTTTGCTACGGGCCCGGTAGGATAATGTGAGAAAGTGTATAATACACTTTCTTTTTTTGTGTCTTTAAGGTATACCTATGAAGACTATGTATACCTAAGAAATGCAGTAAATATAGGTGGTATACTGGTTTACCTTTGTATACATCGGTAAAATCAGGGGTTTAAAGTATACCTTAGATTTATTGATTGGGTAGGACTGACTACTATATCTTTAGCATTCAGGATTGGTAATACACAGAACTTTGAATAAAAAAACCTGTATACTCTACAGGTTTTGAGATGCATCCATTATAAGTTACAGTAGATTTAAAAACTAAAAATAAACATTTTGTTCTTATCGTCATGAGTCACAGTATATTTTATTCCTAAAGTATCAAATACATCTTTAAGAGGTGCTATTGATCTCCCACCATATTGTATTATACCCTTTTCTTCTCCTGGTTTCATACTAAACAAATACTTTTTCCCTTTGTCATTAGAAAAATAACCTTCAAGATAATGATCTCTAATATTAAGATATTTATTTTCTAAAAATAAATACTTACGTTCGTTTTTGGTTCTTATATCTCCTTTAATGAAGGGGTTATCTCCCTCTGATAGAATTACATAATCATTGTAATATATACTAATCAAACTAAGTAGCGTAGCTATGGGAGCGTAATAATCATTATTATTATCAATAAACACCATGGAATCTCCCACATGATAAATATCATTGTTAACTTTAGCTACAGCAATACTTTCAAAATATTTCTTATTTTCTATAGCAGATTTAATGTTAATAGATTTACTTGCTGCATCCCAATCAACTCTTTTACCACTTGCTTCACCAATAAAACGTAAAGGAATCATTGTTTTGCCATTTATAATTCTAGGTGCTATTGAAAGTTGCTTATTTTGACCATTAACTGTTGCGGTATTGCTTCCTATTTGCAATTGAATATCTAATCCATCTTTAATTCCACTGACAGTTTGAGTTGCTTCATTCCATCCTATTTGCAATCCTAACTTTTCAAATATTGGCCTAAATTCAACAAGTGTTGTTCCGTTTTCGATAATTGGATTATTGGTAAAATTAATTTTTTGCCCATCAATAAAAGTTTTTATTGGTTCTTCTGCAAAGGATTGTGATACACCTATTAAGAGTAATAGCACTGTTGCAAGCATAATAACTAAAATACGTTTGTTCAATATCTAACACCTCCTATAGATTTTAAACATAATTTTACCACTAATATAGAGGGAGCGTATACATTCGACATTATCTCTAATTCTTTTTAGTATTAAGTTGTTGTAGTGTAGTTATAGAGTTATTGCATTTATTTAATTATATATAATTCTTACCTTATTACGGAAACCATTCCTGCAACCTCTGCTATTTTTGTATTAAGAATGTTTGCGTCATTACTATTATAAAATTCATT